>Ga0307505_10001845_pt1 | contig 15943 bp, 16 predicted proteins | sample 23_S_MG_FD_202183 | JGI IMG/M metagenome (GOLD analysis project Ga0307505, IMG submission 202183) | Soil microbial communities from Populus trichocarpa stands in riparian zone in the Pacific Northwest, United States - 23_S | ecosystem: Environmental > Terrestrial > Soil > Riparian zone > Trees...
CCGAAGAGAACGACCTGCGCACGCAACTCAACGCGCCCGCGACCAACCTGTCCCAGGACCTGTATGTCTCGGACGCGCTGCGCACCGGCCGCGTCATGGCCAAGGACGAGGACGTCTGCCTCCACTGCGGCCTGTGCGCCGAGCGCTGCCCGACGGGCGCGTGGGACATGCAGAAGTTCCTGCTCAAGACCACGCAGGCCGGGCCGGGCTGCCGCACGGCTGCCCCGCAGGAGGTGCACGCGTGATGAAGTCCATCGAAGCCGTCAACGATTTCGTCATCAAGTTCGCCAACGTCAACGGCTCCGGTTCGGCCTCGGCCAACGAGCTGTTCGCCAAGGCCATCCTGCGCATGGGCGTGCCGGTGAGCCCGCGCAACATCTTCCCCAGCAACATCCAGGGCCTGCCCACCTGGTACGAGGCGCGCATCAGCGACAAGGGCTGGCTGGGCCGGCGCGGCGGCATCGACATGATGGTGGCGATGAATCCGCAGACCTGGGCGCAGGACGTGCGCGAGGTCGAAAGCGGCGGCTACCTGTTCTACGATTCGACGCGGCCGCTGCCACCCAGCGCCTTCCGCGACGATGTGATCACCCTCGGCATGCCGATCACCGAGATCTGCAACGCCACCTACGACGACCCGCGCCAGCGCCAGCTGTTCAAGAACATCCTCTATGTCGGCGCGCTGGCACAGCTGCTGGGCATCGACATCGCCGTCATCGAGGCGCTGTTCGGCGAGCAGTTCCGCGGCAAGGAGAAGCTGCTGGCCTCGAACGTGCGCGCACTGCACCTGGGGCGCGACTTCGCCGCCGAGCATCTGCAGCACGAGGAGGTGGGCCTGCGCGTCGAAAGGCGCGACCTCGTCGGCGAGCGCATCCTCGTCGACGGCAATACCGCCGCGGCGCTGGGCTGCGTGTACGGCGGCGCGACGGTGTGCGCCTGGTACCCGATCACGCCGTCGTCGTCGGTGGCCGAGGCTTTCCAGAAGTACTGTGCCAAGCTGCGCGTGGACTCTGGGACAGGCGAGCAGCGCTATGCCATCGTGCAGGCCGAGGACGAGATCGCGTCTATCGGCATGGTCACGGGCGCCGGCTGGAACGGCGCGCGCGCCTTCACCGCCACCTCGGGCCCGGGCGTCAGCCTGATGACCGAGTTCATCGGCCTGGCCTACTTCGCCGAGATCCCGGTGACCATCATCAACGTGCAGCGCGGCGGGCCGTCCACCGGCATGCCCACGCGCACGCAGCAGGCCGACATCCTGAGCTGCGCCTATGCCTCGCACGGCGACACCAAACACGTGCTGCTGTTCCCACAGGACCCGCACGAATGTTTCGATCATTCGGCCGCGGCGCTCGACCTGGCCGACCGACTGCAGACGCCGGTGTTCGTGATGACCGACCTGGACATCGGCATGAACCAGCGCCTCAGCGAGCCCTTCGAATGGGACGACGAACGCCGCTTCGACCGCGGCAAGGTGATGAGCGCCGAGGAACTGGAAGCCGGCCGCGACTTCGGCCGCTACAAGGACGTCGACGGCGACGGCATCCCGTGGCGCACGCTGCCCGGAACGCACCCCAGCAAGGGCAGCTACTTCACCCGCGGCACGACGCGCGACGAATACGCGCGCTACTCCGAGACCGGACCCGACTACCTGCGCAACGTGCAGCGGCTGAACGCCAAGTTCCGCACCGCCGCCACGCTGGTGCCACAGCCGGTGCCGCGCGCCGCCGAGAAGAAGACGCGCTACGGCGTCATCTACTTCGGCAGCACCAGCCCGGCGATGGACGAAGCGCTGCAAAGCCTGGCGCAGTCAGACATCCACCTCGACGCGCTGCGGCTGCGCGCCTTCCCGTTCCCGGCCAGCGTGCTCGAATTCATCGAGGCGCACGACGAGGTCTTCGTCGTCGAGCAGAACCGCGATGCGCAGATGCGCAGCCTGCTGATCAACGAGCTGGCGGTGGCGCCGAGCCGGCTGTTCGCCGTGCTGCACTACGACGGCACGCCGATCACAGCACGCTTCATCGCCCAGGCCATCACCTGGCACATGGAAGCGCGTGCGGCCGAACTGACGAGGAAGGCAAGAAGCACATGACCTACCTGACCAAACCGCGCATTCACCATCCGACACTGGCCGCCAACAAGGTCGGCTACACGCGGCGCGACTACGAAGGCAAGATCAGCACGCTGTGCGCCGGCTGCGGCCACGACAGCATCAGCGCAGCCATCATCCAGGCCTGCTGGGAGTTGGACATCGAGCCGCACCGCGTGGCCAAGCTGTCGGGCATCGGCTGCAGCAGCAAGACGCCCGACTACTTCCTCGGCGCCAGCCACGGCTTCAACACCGTGCACGGGCGCATGCCCAGCGTGCTGACCGGCGCCAACCTGGCCAACCGCGATCTGCTCTACCTGGGCGTATCGGGCGACGGCGATTCCGCCTCCATCGGCCTGGGCCAGTTCGCGCACGCCATGCGGCGCGGCGTGCGCATGGTCTACATCGTCGAGAACAACGGCGTCTACGGCCTGACCAAGGGCCAGTTCTCGGCCACCGCCGACCGCGGCTCCAAGTCGAAGAAGGGTGTGCTCAACCCCGACGCGCCGGTCGACCTGATCGGCCTGGCGCTGCAGCTCGGCGCCACCTACGTGGCGCGCGGCTTCTCCGGCGACAAGGCGCAGCTGGTGCCGCTGATCCAGGGCGCGATCCGCCATGGCGGTGCGGCCTTCATCGACGTCATCAGCCCCTGCGTGGCCTTCAACAACCACGAAGGCAGCACGCGCAGCTACGACTACGTGCGCGAGCACAACGATGCGGTCAGCCGCATCGACTTCATCGATCTGGCCCAGGAAGTCAGGTGCGAGCCTTCGCCCGGCGAGGTGATCTCGCTGCCGCAGGCCGACGGCACAGTGATGCATCTGCGCAAGCTGCACGCCGGCTACGACCCCACCGACCGCGTCAGCGCGATGAACCAGGTGCAGGCGCTGCAGGCCAGCGGCGAGGTCGTGACCGGGCTGCTCTACGTCGACCCGCAGGCCACCGACCTGCATGCGGCGCTGAACACCAGCGCCACGCCGCTGAACAAGCTCGACGAAGGCGCGCTGTGCCCCGGCGCGGCGACGCTGGCGAAGATCAACGCCTCGTTCCGCTGAACGGCCGCCGGCGACTTCGGCCTTTCCCCTATGGATCGAACACGGCCATCTGAAACACTGCGCGGATCGAACTTCAGGACACCGAGGAGACATGGCATGACGAACCTTCCGTTCAAGCTGGCGGCGCTGGCGATCAGCTGCGGCTTCGGGCTGGCGCAGGCGCAGACGACGCCGCTCGAATTCAAGTTCGCGTCCTCGGCGCCGCCGACTTCGCCCTGGGCCAAGCAGATCGACCGCATGTCCGCCAGCGTGGCCGAAGAGACCAAGGGCGCGGTCAAGGTCACGCCCTTCTACGGCTCGCAGCTGGGCAGCGAGAACGATGCCATCGCGCAGATCTCGCGCGGCCGCATCGACATGGGCTCGTTCACCGCCAATTCGGTGGCGCTGCAGGTGCCGGAGATCGCGCTGCTGCAGCTGCCCTTCTTCTTCGACAGCCAGCAGCAGCGCGATTGCGTGCTCGACAACCATGTGCAGCAGCACACCGTCGAGGCGCTGGCGAAGAAGAACCTGGTGTTCATCGCCTGGGGCGAGGTCGGCTCAGTGCACCTGCCGGGCAAGAAGGCCTATGCCACGCCGGCCGACGTCAAGGGCATCAAGGTGGGCGTGGTGGCCAACAAGATGACGGCCGACTTCTGGCGCGCGATGGGCGCGAACCCGATCCCCACCAACGTCGCCGAGGCCACGTCGTCGTCGCAGACCGGGCTGATCGACACCTATCCCACGCCCTTCGCGTTCTACGTGCCCTCCGGCCTGAACAAGGTGCTGCCGACGATCACCAAGCTGCCGCTGTGGGAGTCGGCGGGTGTGTCCCTGATCAACAAGAGCATCTACGACAAGATGCCTGCCGATCTGCGCGCCAGCTTCGATGCCGGCCTGCGCAAGACGCCGGTGAGCACGCTGCGCGCCGAGATCCGCGGCGTGGACACCGCGCTCACCGCTGCGCACAAGCAGGCCGGCGGCACCGTCGTCGAAGCCACGCCCGAGCAGCGTGCCGAATGGAGCAAGGACCTCGGGCCCGTGTGGGCGGCGATTGCCAAGGACATCGGCCCCGATGGCGAGAAGTTCCTGGCGCTGATGGACGCCGGCAAGAAGGCCTGCGGCAAGTAGCGCTTCTCCGCGCTTCGTGACATCGGCCTCGACGGCTCGGGTGGCCCCGCCGCCGCCCGCACCCCCGGGGGTGCGGGCCGTGCTGCGCGTATGGCACAGGCTCGAGTGCTGGGTCGCCGTGCTGGCCTTCTCGTTCATCGCGCTGGTGCTGATGATCGACGTGGTCGGGCGCGAGTTCTACGGCCCGCTGATGTCGATGCTGGGCTTCAAGGTCGGTGCCACCGGCTTGTTCGGCTCGCAGAAGCTGGCGGTGTTTGCGCTGGTGATCGGCTCCTTCGCCGGCATCGGCATCGCCACCGCCACCGGCGTGCACTTGGTGCCGCGCGTGGCCTTCAAGTGGGTGCCCGAGCGCTGGTCGCCGCACATGGACCGCATCGCCGACCTCTTCACCGCGCTGTTCCTGCTCGGCGTCACCTGGTATGGCGTGGTCTTCGTCATCGCCTCCAAGGAATCGGGTGTGCTGGCGGCGGTGATCAACGTCTCGGCCTGGCCGATCCAGATGGCCATCCCGCTGGGTTTCGCCTCGGCGGCGCTGCGCTACTTCGCCTTCGCCATCTGGCCCGCGCTGCGGCCGGCGCCGCCGGAGTTCCAGGAATGACCGGCGCGCTGGTGCTGCTGGCCATGGTGCTGGCACTGCTGACCTTGCGCCAGCCGCTGCTCGTCATCCTGCTGGCCGTCGCTGCGGTGGTGCACATCGTCTGGGGCCGCGGCCAGCTCGACTACATCCTGGAGGACATGTGGATCTCGCTCGACAAGGAGCTGATCCTGTCGATCCCGATGTTCATCCTGTGCGGCGGGGTGATGACCAAGGGCTCGACGGCGCGGCGGTTGATCAACATTGCCGCGTCGCTGACCGAACACCTGCCGGGCGGCCTGGCGGTGGCCTGCGTGCTGAGCTGCGGCGTGTTCGCCGCGATCTCGGGCTCGTCGATCGTCACCATGCTGGCCATCGGCACGGTCATGCTGCCGGCGATGCTGAAGGGCGGCTACGCCGACAAGTTCGCGCTCGGCGTGGTCATGGCCGGCGGCACGCTGGGCATCATCATCCCGCCGTCGATCCCGCTGATCCTCTACGGGCTGGTGACCGAGACCTCGATCACCGAGCTGTTCATCGCCGGCATCGGCCCGGGGCTGCTGCTGCTGCTGGCCTTTGCGCTGTACGCGATGTGGGTCAATCGCAAGCTGCCGCGCGTGCCCTTCGACCTGCGCCGCGTAGGCACGGCGATGCGCGAGGGCATCTGGGCGCTGCTGATGCCGGTGATCCTGCTCGGCGGCATCTACAGCGGCTACTTCTCCGCCATCGAAGCCGCGGCGGTGTCGCTGGTCTACGCGCTCATCGTCGAAAGCTTCATCCACCGCGAGTTCAAGCTCAAGGACTTCTACCACGTGGTGCTCGACGCCTCCAAGCTGGGCGGCACGCTGTTCCCGCTGCTGGCCGTGGCGCTGAGCCTGAACCTGGTGCTCACCGAACACCAGGTGCCGGGCATGATGGTGGAGATGATGAAGGGCGTGACCGAGAGTCCGCTGATGTTCATGCTGATCGTCAACCTGCTGCTGCTGGCCGTGGGCTGCCTGATGACCAGCGGCGAGGCCATCCTCATCCTCGGCCCGCTGCTGGCGCCGCTGGCGATGGCCTACGGCTACGACAAGGTGATGTTCGGCATCATCATGATCGTCAACCTGGAGATCGGCTTCCTCACGCCGCCGGTCGGCCTGAACCTGCTGGTCGCGATGTCGGTGTTCAAGCGCAAGTTCGGCGAGCTGGTGCTGGCCGCGGTGCCCTTCATCGTGCTGATGCTCGGCTGCCTGGCGGTGATCGTCTGGCAGCCGTGGATTTCTCTCACACTGCTTGGCCGCTAGACTGCGGCCAATGCACGCAGACGAGTTGCTGAACCCGCTGATCGGCGGCCCCGGCACCAAGGGCTATCCGCACCAGGCCGCGCCGGTGCGCCGCGCGGACATCGCTGCCCGGGGCTGGAATCTGCTGCGCGGCGACCTGCCGCTGCCGGCGGCCGTGATCCGGCGTGATGCGCTGGCCGGCAACCTGCGCTGGATGCAGCAGTTCGCGCGCGATCGGGGCGTGGAGCTGGCGCCGCACGGCAAGACGACGATGTCGCCGCAGCTCTTCGACGCCCAGCTTCGCGCCGGTGCCTGGGGCATGACCTTCGCCAACGTGACGCAGGCGCGGCTGGGCCTGGCCTCGGGCGTGAAGTGCACGCTCATCGCCAACCAGGTGGCGGCGGCGGCCGACCTGGACGGCATCGTCGCGGCCTTGCTCGAACATCCGGGGTCGCGGCTGCCGTTCCTGGTCGATTCGCTGGCGCAGCTGGAGCTGATCGAGGCCTGGTTCCACGCGCGCAGCGATGCGCCGGCCGCGCTGGAGGTGCTGCTCGAAGTCGGCCTGGACGGCGGGCGCACCGGCTGCCGCAGCCACGGCATGGCGCTGGCGCTGGCGCGGCGGGTGCGCAGCAGCCTGGCGCTGCAGTTGGTGGGCATCGAGTGCTACGAAGGCCTGTGGGCGACGGGCCGCAATGCCGAGGATGCGGCGCTGGCGCAAGGCCTGCTGCAGCGCGTCGCCGAAGTGGCGCTCGAATGCGACCAGGAACAGCTGTTCGAAGCCGACGAGCTGCTGGTCAGTGCCGGCGGCTCGGCCATCTTCGACCTGGTGGCGCCGCTGCTGAAGCCGGCGCTGTCGAAGCCGGTGCGCGGCGTGCTGCGCTCGGGCTGCTACGTCACGCACGACCATGGCAACTACAAGCGCTACATGGCGGCGATGGACACGCGCTTGAGCTGCGGCCATGGCCTTCAGGCGGCGCTGCAGGTGTGGGCGATGGTGCAGTCGGTGCCCGAGTCCGGTCTGGCCATCCTGACGGCCGGCAAGCGCGACGTGTCCTACGACATCGAGATGCCGATTCCGGCCGAATGGTGCCGGCGCGGCCAGCCGAAACCCGCGCCGGCGCCGGCGTCGTGGAAGGTCAGCGCGATGAACGACCAGCATGCCTACCTGCGCTTCGGGCCCGATGCCGCGCCGCAGGTCGGCGATCGGGTGGGGCTGGGCATCTCGCACCCGTGCACCACCTTCGACAAGTGGCGCTGGATGGCGGTGGTGGACGAGCGCTACGACGTCGTCGACGCCATCGTCACGTATTTCTGAGACGCCGCTTCGGGGCCCGCTCGAAGCGGTAGAACAGGTTGGGTTCGGACAGCACGTAGATCGCGCCGTCGGGCCCGACGGCCATGCCCTCGGGTTGCGGCACCTTGCGCTGCAGGCCGTGGAAGCCCCGCCACAAGGGCATCAGGCTGACGGGCCGGCCGTCGGCTGCGTACTCCACCACCAAGGCCGATTCGTCGCTGAGCAGCAGCAGATGGCCGGTGGGTTCGTGCAGCGTCAGCGACGACAGGTCGCTCATGAACAGCGACGCCGCGCGCGACGACTTCCACTCGCTGATGTCGATGTTGAAACCGCTGGTTTCGCCGAGCCCGCGCAGTCCGCTGATGACGAGCACGCGCAACGGCAGCTTTTCCTTCACCACGAACAGGCGGTCGTACGCGCTGTCCCACGAGACGCCCTCGAAGCTGCTGTTGTGCACGGCATCGATGCCCAGGCGCAGGCTGGGCGCGCCCGCCACCGAGACACGCGTGCTGTCCGTCCGGATCCGAATCCAGTACAGGCCGTGGCTGTGCTCGTCGGCGATGACGTAGGTATCGCCCTGCACGTGGGTGATGCCTTCGGGGTCGCGCACGCCGTCCAGCGCGATCACGCGCAGCAGCTGCCCCTCGGTGCTGAGCTCGGCGATCTGCGCCGGACGGTTGATCACCGTGAACAGCGTGCCGGTCTCCGCATTGAAGGTGAGCCCCGAGGCGTTGCGGGTCAGGCCCTGGATGGGCCGGGCTTCCACCGTCACGCGATAGTCGGGCAGCCACAGCGAGGCATCCTGCCATTGCGCCGCGTTCAGCGTGGTGCTGAGCCAGTAGTAGCCCAGTGCCAGCACCTTGAAGTACCAGACGAAGAGCAACCCGATGCCCACCAGCGCCGTCCACAGCCACGGCTTGCGGCTCTTCGGGCGTGTCATCGACAGGCCTTCGGGGTTGGGTTCGACCACGGCGCCTTTATCCATGGATGTCGATCGCGATCTTGCCCGCGACGCGGCGCTCGGCCAGCGCGCGATAGGCCTCGGGCAGCTGTTCGAAGGCGAAGCGCGCGCCGATGTGCGGGCGGAACAGGCCCTGCGCCGCCAGCGTCTCCACCGCCTGCCGGTTCTGCAGGTCGCGCACCGGGTCGCGCCGGCCGTATTCGCCGGCGCGCACGCCGATCACGGCGAAGCCCTTGATCAGCGGCAGGTTGCTGGGCACGCTGGCGATGCGCCCGCTGGCGAAGCCGACCACCAGCAGCCGCCCGCCCCAGGCGGTGCAGTGCACCGAGGCGTCGAACAGGTCGCCGCCGACCGGGTCGAAGACCACGTCGGCACCGCGGCCGCCCGTCAGCGCCTTGACGGCGTCGCTCAGGCCCTTGGCGCCGGGCTGGACCACCAGCGTGTGCGCTGCGCCCTCGGCGCGTGCAGCTTCGAGCTTCTGCGCCGAGCTGCCGCTGGCGATGACGGTGGCGCCCAGGTGGCGGCCCAGCTGCACCGCCGCCAGGCCGGTGCCGCCGCCGGCGCCGTGCACCAGCAGCGTCTCGCCGCTCTGCAGCGCGCCGCGGCGCACCAGCGACACCCAGGCCGTCAAGGCCGCCACGCCGTAGGCCGCGCCTTCGGCCATGCTGAAGCCTCGGGGCAGCGGCCGCAGTGCCGAGGCCGGTGCCACCAGTTCCTCGGTGAAGGCGCCGGCATGTGCACCGAAGCACACCGCGCCGCCCACCGCAGGCCAGTCCACGCTCGCACCAACCTCGACCACCTCGCCGGCACATTCCATGCCGGCGACGAAGGGCAGTGGCGGACGGTGCTGGTACTTGCCCTGGGTCATCAGCAGGTCGGGAAAGTTCAACGCGACCGCATGCACGCGCACGCGCACCTCGCCGGGGCTGCAGGGCAGGGAAGGCTGTGTTTCGAGGCGCAGGCCGGAGAAATCGTCGCGCAGCTCGCTGCAGATCCAGGCACGGTGAGTCATGCATCGATTGTCGGGCTTCTGCTAGCCTCGCCGCAGGAGAGCCTGCCTTGACCCATGCCCTGCCCGAACACGGTCGCCCGAGCGAAGACATCCTGCAGCAGCTGCGCGGCTTCGGCGTGAAGGATCCGGACTACAAGCATGCGCGGCTGTGGAGCCTGGTCTACTGGCTGGACGAGCCCTATGCACAATTCCTGGGCCAGGCCTGGCAGGCCTACGCCTCGGCCAACGGGCTGAACCCCGGCGCCTTCAAGAGCCTGAAGCAGTTCGAGAACCAGATCATCGCCGCCACCGCCGAACTGCTGCACGGCACGCCGGAGGTCTGCGGCGTCGTCACCTCCGGCGGCACCGAAAGCTGCCTGCTGGCGGTGAAGACCTACCGCGACCTGGCGCGCGCGACGCGCGGCGTGCGCCAGCCCGAGATGATCGTGCCGACGACCGCGCACGTGGCCTGGTTCAAGGCCAGCGAGTACTTCGGCGTCGAGCTGCGGCGGCTGCCGCTGGACGCGCAGCTGCATGCCGACGTCTCCAAGCTTGAATCGATGATCAACCGTCGCACGGTGATGATCCTCGGCTCGGCGCCCGAATACCCGCACGGCAGCATCGACCCGATCGAGGCGATGGGCGCCATCGCGCACAAGCACGGCATTCCGCTGCACGTCGATGCCTGCGTCGGCGGCTTCATCCTGCCCTTCATGGCGATGAACGGCGTGGCGCTGCCGCGCTGGGACTACCGTGTGCCGGGTGTCACCTCGATCTCGGCCGACCTGCACAAGTACGGCTTCGCCGCCAAGGGCGCATCGACCATCACCTACCGCAACCTGGAACTGCTGAAGCACCAGATGTTCGTCTGCGAGGACTGGCCGGGCGGCGTGTTCGCCTCGCCCGCGCTGCTGGGCACCCGCCCAGGCGGTGCCTATGCCGCTGCCTGGGCGGCGCTGCAGCACTTCGGCGTCGATGGCTACCGGGAACTGGCCGCGCGCACGCACGAAGCCTTCGTGCGCATGCGCCAGGGGATCGTGGCCCTGCCCGAGCTGAAGGTGCTGGGCGAGCCGCAAGGGCCTCTGCTGGGCTACGGTTCGGCCACGCCCGAGGTCAATATCTTCGCCGTCGGCGACCAGATGGATGCCAAGGGCTGGCAGGTCAACCGGCTGCAGTTTCCCGACGGGCTGCACGCGATGATCACCGCGCAGCACCTGCCGGTGATCGACGACTACCTGCGCGACCTGCGCGAGGCGGTGGCCACGGTCAGGCGCGACCCCAGCCTGGCGGGCAAGGGCCATGCCGCCACCTACGGCATGATGGCCTACCTGCCGCTGCGCGGCATGGTGCGGCACAAGGTGCTGGCGCTGTTTGCCAACAGCTACCGCGCCGGCGGGCCGCCGCTGAGCCTGGATGCACCCGATGCCGAGGGCGGGGCCCCGAAACCGCTGCTCGAGCGCCTGGCCGCGCGCTACGTCGCCTGGCGGCAGCGAGGCTGAGGCCTCTGCGAGCTGAAGTTCCACCTCGCCCGCCTCGCAACATTCGCTCGCGCCAGGGGTTTGCCCGTGCCGATCCTGCTCGGATGGTCGATTGATAATATTTCGATTATTCTAGTATGATAGATAGAATGCAGGAAGACCGAATCATCAAAGCCCTCGGAGCGCTGGCGCATCCGCTGCGCCTGCAGGTGTTTCGAGCCCTTGTCGTCACCGGACCGAGCGGACTGACGCCCGGAGTGATACAGAACGCGCTTGGCGTCCCCGCGACAACCTTGTCCTTCCACTTGAAGGAACTCGCAAGCGCCGGCCTCGTCACGGTCGAGCGTTCGAGTCGGATGCTCATCTACCGCGCCGCCTACGACCAGATGAACGGTCTGCTCGGCTACCTGACCGACAACTGCTGCCAAGGTGCTGCATGCGCCGTTGAATCCACTGCGGCAGCCTGTGGCTGCTGACCCTTCCACTCGTTTTTTTGGAGTCCACCATGAAGCGCTTCCATGTTCACGCCCACGTTGAAGACCTGGCGGCCAGCATTGCCTTCTACTCGAAGATGTTCGCCGCTGAGCCCACGAGAGTCGAGTGCGACTATGCCAAGTGGATGCTCGAAGACCCGCGCATCAACTTCGCCATCTCCACGCGAGGTGGCACGCCCGGGGTCGATCATCTGGGCATCCAGACAGATACCGCAGAAGAACTGGTCGCGCTCAAGGCGCAAGCCGAGGCGGCCGACATGAGGTTGCTCGACGCCGGTGAGACCTCATGCTGCTACGCGCGCAGCGACAAGTATTGGCTGACCGACCCTCAGGGCATTGCCTGGGAGCAGTTCCGTACGCTGAACAACATCCCGACGTTCAGCCAGGCGAAACCGACGGAGCAGGAAGCTGCCTCCAGCTGCTGTGCCGGCGATGCGCCTCGTGGCAGGCTCGTCGGCATCCCGGTGAAGTCCGCTCCTGCCTGCTGCTGAGGGCAGCATGGACGACAGGCCCTACAACGTGCTTTTCATCTGCACGGGCAACTCCGCCCGTTCCATCTTGGCTGAGGCTCTGCTGAACCAGATGGGCAGGGGCAGATTCAGGGCCTACTCCGCCGGTAGCCACCCCAAGGGGCGTGTCCACCCGCTGGCGTTGAAGGAACTGCAACACCTGCGAGTGCCGGCGGATGGACTTCGCAGCAAGAGTTGGGACGAGTTCGCAGGGCCCGGCGCGCCGAAGATGGATTTCGTCTTCACGGTCTGCGACCAGGCCGCTGGCGAGGTGTGCCCTCTGTGGCCGGGACAGCCCATCACCGCACACTGGGGCATGTCTGATCCAGCGGCCGTCCAGGGCGGTGAGGACGCGACGGAAAGGGCGTTTCGCGATGCGGCCGTGACGATGAAACGCCGGCTTGATTTGATGTTGGCGCTTCCGCTCGACCGGTTGGGCGCGCTGGCCATTCAGAAGGAAATCAGGGACATCGGCAAGCGTTGAGCCATGGCCACGCATGCCAAAGCTCGCGCGCTCTTTGCCGAAGCGCTCGGCACCGCGCTGCTGCTGGCCGTGGTCATCGGCTCCGGGATCATGGCGGAGCGGCTGTCGGGCGGCAACATGGCCATCGCTCTGCTGGCCAACTCCCTGGCCACGGTCGGCGGCCTCTACGTGCTCATTGAAGTGCTGGGCCCCGTCAGCGGTGCGCACTTCAATCCGGCGGTGTCCCTGGTCATGGCCACTCGCGGCTTCATGCCATGGCCCTGGGTCGCGCCCTACATCGTCGCGCAGCTGCTGGGCGCCATGCTGGGGGCTTGGCTGGCGCACGCGATGTTCGATGCAAGCATCCTGCAGTTCTCGACCAAGATACGCAGCGGTATGGGGCAATGGATTGCCGAGGCCGTGGCCACCGCGGGGCTCCTGCTGATCATCCTTCGCGCTGCGCCGAACCGCGTCGCGGCAATGGTCGCGTGCTACATCGGCGCAGCGTACTGGTTCACTGCATCCACCTCGTTCGCCAACCCCGCTGCAGCTTTCGGACGCATGTTCAGCGAGAGCTTTGCCGGTATCGCTCCATCCAGCGTCCCCGGCTTTGTCCTCGCTGAACTCATCGGCGCAGGCTTTGGACTGGCCATGCACGTTCTTCTCGGCACATCCACCACCAGAGCGCATCCCCATGCGGATGGGGTGAAGAGATCAACGGTCGCTACCGACTAGCTGCACCCATCACGCCCTGCTGGGCAGGTGGCTGCTTGTTGCATCGATCGGGAGTCCGCAATGGGAAGTGCGGGTTCGGCGCGACGCACCGAACCCCGCCGCCCGATCGATGAGGTTTGAACGAAGTCCGTATCAGCCGCGTTCCGCCTGCGGCACGCCGTCGACGAAGCGCATCAGCTCGAAGACTTCGGCGTAGGGCTCGTCCAGGCCCAGGCTTGCGGCGGCGCCGCGGTTCAACTGCAGCACGCGTGCATCGAAACCGATGCCTAGAGTGCGCAGGTTGCGTTGCTGCTGCGAGCGGTGGTGGCGCAGCAGCTGCACCTTCCAATCCGCCAGGTCGGCATCGAAGCCGGTGTACAGGTCGCTGCGCATGCCCAGTGTCTTCGCGTCCTGGTTCAGGCAGGCCTGCAGCGTGAGCCGCTCGCCGGCCGCGATGCTGCAGAAGCTCTGGCAGGTGCGCCGATGCGTGGCGTTGCTGTCGTTGCCGTGCGGCATGAAGACCAGCTCAGGCCGCAGACCCAGGATGTGCGCGCGCAGCCGGGCGTCGTCCCGTGCTTCGGCGAGCGGGTCTTCCCACAGGCGCAGGAAATGGCAGCGCGATGCGTCCAGGCCGAAGAAGCGGCAGCTGTCGCGCTGCTCGGCTTCGCGCAGCGCCGTCTTCTCGTCGCGGCTGCCGGCGCCGTCGACGCCGTTGGCGCCGCCGGTCAGCACCGCCAGGTGCAGTTCGTGCCGGCGTTCGTGCAGGCGGCGCAGCGTGACGCCGATGGCATCGAAGTCGTCGGGGTGCGGCGCCAGCACCAGCACGGTCATGCGTGCCGGCCAAGGCTGGTCGAGCAGTCGCCGTGTGGTCATTGCTGGCAACGGCCGGCCGGTCAGGGCAGCGGCCCGATCCTGGACAGCAGCGAGGCGCGAGCCTGCCACGCGGCATGCAGCGCGTCGAAGCCAAGGCCGAACAGCACGGTCGCAGCGAGCATGGCCTTCCAGTCCGACAGCGGGAAGAGGGCCAGCAGGACCACGGCGCAGCCGACGAAGAGCGTGCCGATGCAAGCCTCGACCCAGCGTCGGGCGGTGGACTCGATTTTGCCGGGGCGGGCGGGTTTCATGCCGGTTCAGCGCGACTTCATGTAGGCCGCATACAGCACCGGCTGCAGGTCGCGCAGATGGCGGCGTTGCGCCGGCAGATCGCGCTGCCGGCCCTGGCGTTCCAGGTGCAGCAGGTCGAGCAGCAGGCGCATCGCGCGTTCCGGCGGGTGCTGCAGCCCGGCCTGCGCCTGCCCGAGTCCGCTGGCCAGTGCCGGTGTTTCGCACAGCACCCAGGCCGGGAACCACGCCAGATCGGCGACCGTGCCTTCGCCTTCGAACTGCGCGTCGAAGCGGCGGCGCAGCCGGGTCAGCACCGGGTCGGCGAGTCGGCGCATCAACGCATCGAAGCGCGGCGGCGACAGCCAGGCAAGTTCGGCCAGCAGGCCCCAGCTGCCGTCCAGTCCGTCGAGGCGCAGGCGCGCCTCGCTCATCCATGCCAGCGGCGCGGGAATGCGGCGCCACGACTCGATCTGCTGCACTGCATGGGCAGCCGCGGCGAAGTCGCCCGCCTTCAGCCACAGCGCGGCGGCATGGGATTCGGCCTCTTCGGCGCGAAAGTCCAGCCTTGCGGCGCGCTGCGCGAGCTGCTTCCACAGCGGCACCAGCCATGCCGTTCCGGCCGGTGCGCCCCACAGGCGCTGCGCCGCCGGCTCGATGTCGCCTTGCATGTGCTGCAATGCCTGCGCGGCTTCGGCCGGAGCCGCAAAGGGCGGGCCGTCGGGGTGCTCCAGCGTCGTCACCAGCAGCTGCAGCGGCGGCAGTGCGTGATCACCCGGATACTCGGCTTCGAGCTTCAGCCAGGCCGCACGGGCCAGAAGCGCGTCACGCTGTTCCAGCACGAACAGTACGTCGTTGCGCAACATCAGGTCGCGGCTGTGTTCAAAGATGTCCAGTTGCATGGCTGTCGAAGCCTGGTGGGTCCGCGGCCGACATTCTGCCGCTCCGCTGCCCTGCGGCGCGCGGGCGTATAGACTTATCACCAAGCACGCGCTTTCTGAAATTCAACCCAAGGTCCCGACCATGATCGAACGCAGCCTGTTCAACAGCGACCACGAAGCCTTCCGTGACAGCTTCGCGCGCTTCATCGACAAGGAGATCGCGCCCTTCCATGCCGACTGGGAAGAGCAGGGCTACGTCGACCGCGAGGTCTGGCGCAAGGCCGGCGCCAACGGCTTCCTGTGCATGACCATGCCCGAAGAATTCGGCGGTGCCGGCGCCGACAAGCTGTACTCGGTGGCGCAGATGGAGCTGCTGAGCGGCGGCAACTACAGCGGCATCGGCTTCGGGTTGCACAACGAGATCGTCGCGCCCTACATCCTGCGCTACGGCACCGAGGCGCAGAAGCGGAAGTACCTGCCGCGGCTGGCCAGCGGCGAGATGGTCGGCGCGATCGCGATGAGCGAGCCGGCCGCCGGCTCCGACCTGCAGGGCGTGAAGAGCACCGCCGTGCGCCAGGGCGACCACTTCCTGCTCAACGGCAGCAAGACCTTCATCACCAACGGCTGGCATGCCGACTTGGTGATCGTGGTCGCCAAGACCAACCCCGAGGCCGGCGCCAAGGGCACCAGCCTGTTGCTGGTGGAGCGCGGCATGCCCGGCTTCGAGCGCGGCAAGCGGCTGAAGAAGGTGGGGCTGAAGGCGCAGGACACCTCGGAGCTGTTCTTCGACGGCGTCGAGGTGCCGGCCGACAACCTGCTGGGCGGCGCCGAGCAACTGAATCGCGGTTTCATCGCACTGATGGAGCAGCTGCCGTGGGAGCGGCTGCAGATCGCCATCGGCGCAGTGGCCAGCATGCAGGCCACCATCGAGCAGACCATCGCCTACGTCAACGAGCGCAAGGTCTTCGGC
>Ga0307505_10001846_pt1 | contig 15941 bp, 11 predicted proteins | sample 23_S_MG_FD_202183 | JGI IMG/M metagenome (GOLD analysis project Ga0307505, IMG submission 202183) | Soil microbial communities from Populus trichocarpa stands in riparian zone in the Pacific Northwest, United States - 23_S | ecosystem: Environmental > Terrestrial > Soil > Riparian zone > Trees...
TGATGTGTAAACCATCAGCCCGGTCTGTACCAGCTCTTCGCGCCGCGTTTTAGCGGCGCGCTCCAGCAGGCGGGGGACCAGCCGGCGCGCCAGGATCAGTACGCCGGCGATGAGCAGCCCCGCCCGCCCAAACACCCAGGCGAGCTCGGTCGGGGTCGTCTCCTGGCCGCCGAGGAGCGGGATGAGCAACACCATGGCAACGACCGCCAGGTCCTGGAAGATCAGCGCTGCCAGCGTCAGCCGGCCGGACGGCGTGTCGGTTTCGCCCCGTTGGGTTAGCAGGCCCAGCACGATGGCCGTCGACGACAGGGCCACGAGGAAGCCGGTGTAGATCCCCGAGCGCCAGTCGACACCGAGGCCCACGAGGGCGCCGGCCACGATGCCCAGCGTGATGCCCACCTGCAGTCCGCCGCCGATGTAAGGGCGCGCATGATCCGCGAGACCTTGTCCAGGCTGAACTCGATCCCGATCGTGAACAGCAGCAGGATCAAGCCGACCTCCGCCAGGACCTCCACGACCTCGACGTCGGAAACGAGTCCGAGCGCGTGTGGCCCGATCAGTGCGCCGGCGATAAGGAACCCCGCGACGGACGGCAGGCGCAGGCGGTAGCAGATGTACGCCAGCGTCACGCTCGCCGCCACGAGCGCGACCATCTCGTTCAGGAACGGGACGCCCGAGTCGTGCACCTGTCGTCAGAATGGGCGAGCGGGAAAGGGAGATCCGTCGGGCAACGGAGGACGAGAAGAATAGAGGGGAGGGCGTGTTGACGTTCAGACAGGTTCTGCCACGCGGCAGAATCTGGGACCTGTCCCCGCGGACGCCGCGCCGGCATCGGCCGCGCGTTGCGCGCTGGTCCTCGCCGGCACTATTCCGCTCCCTCGCTCCCTTTCACCGGTCACCTACCGCCCTCCGGCCTCCCCCAAAGCCTCCTCCAGCGCCGCCCGCTGCGCGGCCGGCGCGAGCTCGATCGCGTGACGGTAGTGCTCGGCCGCGCCGGTGCGGTCGCCAGCGGCGGCGAGCGCCTCGGCGAGGCCGGCGTGCGACCCCCAGGCCTCCGGGAAGTCCCGGACGGAGCGCTGGAAGACCGCCACGGCGTACGCCGGCATGCCCGCGGCCAGCATGCGCCGGCCGGCGCGGTTCAGCTCCGCGTCGGTCGCCGGCATCTCCAGCGCCGCGCGGCGCGTCTGCGCGGCGTCGCCGCCGCGGCCCAGGGCCTCGAGGATGGCGGCGCGCGTGATGGCGGCCTGGAAGGTCGGTCGGACGCCGGCCGACCGCTCGGTCCACGCGACGGCGTCCTCCAGGCGCGTCCTGCGCTCTAGGGCGAAGGCGGCGGCCTGGTCCCACGTCTCCCACTGGAACGCGGCGCGGCCGCGAAGCTCCCCCGTCATGTTGGTGAGTACGACCTCGGTGACATCGACCCCGAGCCGAATGGGAAGCTCGACCTCCTCCCAGTGGAGGACGAGGGTGGCGGTCGAGTCGGTGACGTCGTCGAAGCGGAACAACAGGCGTTCGCCGTGCGGCGCCGGCCGCGGGGCCACCGCCACGCGGAGGGCATCCTCCGACGGATCGTAGTTGTACGACCCCCATGCATCGGCCACGTTGGAGAAGATGACCATCCAGCTACCACTTGTCGGGATGACGTGGAAGCCGAATCGCCCGGCCGGCAGGGGTCGCCCTTCCACCGTGACATCGGTCGATGTCTCGAAGACCGTGTTCTCGTTCGCTCCGGCGCGCCAGACTTCGCCGAAGGGGACCAGTTCGCCCCATATCTGGCGCCCGCGCACGCCCGGTCGGTTGTAGTCGACGCCGAGTTCGGTGAGGCCCATGGTCTGCTCCACGCGGGCGTGCGGGCTCGCCTGGGGAATAGCTAGCTGGGCGCGGGCCGGCGCGGCCAGGGCGAGAGCGGCCAGGAAGAGCGTAGCGCGAACGAGCATGGAAGGGGGGGCTGCGATGGCTGCAAGATCGCAACGGCCCCCTCACCCGGCGCCGGCCATCGCCTGGAGCCTCGCTACGGTGGCCAGGTTGCGCATCGTGACGCCGTCGCGGAGCGCGCGGTCGACTTCCAGCGCGAGCACGCCGGCGGAGATGCCATGGGGGCACGACAGGAAGGCAGCGAGCCGGCCCACGGCGAGACTCTCGGCGCCCCAGTCGCGACCGGCCAGGGCGTCGAGCGCGGCCAGGCGGGCGGGGTCGGCTACGAACGCGATGAGCGCGCGGCTCGGATTCTCGGCGTCGGCAAAGGGATTCTCGGCGACGATCCGGTCGAGCAGGTCCACCGAGAGGGTCGTCACGCGCGAGCGGATGCCGAGCTCCGCCGTAATGGCGGCCTCGACGCGTTCGGCGTCATCCGCGCCGATCGGGGCCTCGTACACGACGTTGCCGCTGTTCAGCAAGGTTCGCACATTCGCGTAGCCGATTCCCCCGATGGCCCGGCGGAGGTCGGCCATTCCGATGCGCCTGGCGCGGCCGACGTTGATGCCGCGCAAGAGCGCTATGCGCGTTTCCATTCCGCTCATGTCGCCGTGGAGTCCTGTGCTGCGACATCGTCGACGCTCACGGCCGCTCCCGGCAGGTTGGTGTACGTCGGCGCTCGACGCCCGAGGAGCCGCTTGACGTAGTAGCCGTCGAGGGTGCCAAACATCTTGAGCCGCTGCCAGAAGGTTCGCGGCGAACCGTTGGCGTCCGTCCGGTCGAGGTTGAGAACGCGCACGGCGACGTCACCGAATCCTTCCACGGGTTCGACCCTCCGCTCGAGTTCGCGGGCCCGGGCCGAGGGACAGCGCGCGGCGAACTGTTCCGTCACCAGGATGTATTCGCGCGACGGGACCGTGTTCTTCAGCAGCCGATAGGCAAGGATCACGTCTGATCCGGCGATCTTGGTGAACTGCCGCACGGACGTAAAGACCGCCTCTCCGCGATGGAGCACGGCCTTGATGCGCAGGCGCCCGACTTGCAGGCACGCGTCGCATCGACACATCGAGCACTCGCTGACCAGCTCCGCCTCTCTGCCGCGGAAGGCTTCGAAGAAGCCCTCCACGTGGGAGAAGATCAAGTCTGGGGCGGACTCGTCGCCGTCGTCGACCGCGTAGAAGGCCACAGCATCGCCCAGGATTTCGTAGAGCACCAGCGGGACCCCGGTTGCGGCGATCACGCTCTCCAGCAACTCCGTTACGATTCGCTCCGCGTGAATCAGGCTGAGCCGATGAAACCGTATGAAGCGCGTGTAGCCGCTGATGTCGCCCAGGACCAGGATGACGGGCTTGATCTCCATCAGAGCCGCGAGTGACGCGAAAGAGCGGTGAGAGTACGATGCGACGGGGCCTCGTTAGCGCTCGTTGCGCCGGGGGCCCCCGCGTGGGAGCTTAGCGGCCCCTCGCCCCGGGCGCCCATGCGCATCGTCTCAACGAATGTCTACGTCGGACCGAGCCTCTATGCGCACTTTCCTGTCATCCGCCACACGTTGCGCCTGGGGGCGATGGAGGAGTGGCCGACCGGCCGGCTCGGCCAGGACTTCGTGGAGGCCCTGCTGGAAGCGTTGCCCGGCCTCCGCGAGCACGGGTGCTCGTACGGCGAGCCGGGTGGCTTCGTGCGGCGGATGGTCGAGGAGGAGGGGACCTGGCTTGGCCATGTCTGGGAGCACGTCGCTCTCGAGATTCAAGGCCTCGCCGGCCACGACGTGACGTTCGGCCGCACGCGATCGACGGGCGTCGAGCCGGACGAGTACCACATGATTTACCAGTACCGGGACCGGCAGGTGGGCCTGGCTGCCGGCGCACTCGGGTTGCGGCTCCTGCGGAGCCTCTTTCCCGAGGAAGCCGCCGTCGACGCGGGGCGGGAGCCGGAGGATGCGGACTTCGACTGGGTGGCCGAGCGGAACGCGTTCCTGAAGCTCGCCGAACGTACCGCGCTCGGTCCCAGCACACAGTCGCTGGTCGATGCAGCGGAGCGGCGAGGCATACCGTGGATCCGGGTCAATGAGTACTCGCTCATCCAGTTCGGTCATGGCCGCTACCAGCGCCGCGTACAGGCAACGGTGACGAGCGAGACGCGTCACATCGCTGTCTCGATCGCCTCCGACAAGGAGGAAACCCGCAACCTCCTCGCCGCGCTCGGCCTGCCGGTGCCGGCCCAGGCGCTGGTCTACTCACCCGAGGAGGCGATCCGCCAGGCCGAGTCGATCGGCTATCCAGTGGTCATGAAGCCGCTAGACGCGAACCACGGCCGGGGCGTGACCATAGGGATCACCAACGCGGAGCAGGTAACGGAGGGATTCGACACAGCGCGCGACCACGCGCGGTCGCGAGGGGTCCTCGTCGAACAGTTTGTCGAGGGCCAGGACCACCGAATGCTCGTCGTTGGAGGCCGACTGATCGCCGTCGCCAAGCGGGTCCCGGGGCACGTCGTCGGTGACGGCGCGCACACGGTGGCGGAGCTGGTTGACATCGTCAACGCGGACCCGCGGCGCGGAGTGGGCCACGAAAAGGTCCTGACCCAGCTCGTGTTCGACGAACAGGCCGAGCGACTGCTGGAGCTCGCGGGCTTCACGCGGGACACGGTCCTGGAGGACGGACAGCTCTTCTACCTCCGGTCGACCGGCAATCTCTCCACCGGCGGAACGTCGGTGGACCTGACCGACCAGGTCCATCCGGACAATCGCGACATGGCCGAGCGCGCGATCCGCGCCATAGGACTCGACGTAGGCGGCGTCGACTTCCTCACGTCGGACGTCACGCATTCCTACCGCGAGGTAGGCGGCGCGATAGTCGAGGTGAACGCGGCGCCCGGCTTCCGCATGCACGTCGCCCCATCAGAGGGGCGGGCGAGGGACGTCGCCGGACCCGTCCTCGACATGCTCTTCGCGCCGGGGGCGCCGGCGCGGATCCCCATCTGCGTGATCACCGGCACCAACGGAAAGACGACAACGGCGCGGATGGTGAGCCACACGCTCAAGATGGCCGGGTACACCCCCGGGATGACCTCCACCGACGGCGTCGTCATCAGCGGACGACTGACCGTGCGCGGCGACATGACCGGCCCCACCGGGGCGCGTATCGTGCTGCGCGATCCGACAGTGGATGCGGCCGTCCTCGAGGTCGCGCGCGGAGGGCTCGTCCGCGCCGGCCTCGGCTTTCGGCGGTGCGACGTCGCCGCCGTCCTCAACGTCACCGAGGACCACCTGGGCCTGGGCGGAATCGAGACGCTCGACCAGCTCGCGGCCGTCAAGCGGATACCCGTGGAGGTCGCGACAGACACCGCAGTGCTGAACGCGGACGATCCGCGCGTTCTGGCGATGAAGCGCTACACTCGCGCACGGCACGTGTGCCTTGTGACCATGCGCCACGACAACGACGCCGTGCGCCGGCACGTGCACGATGGCGGCCGCGCCGTAGTCCTCGAGCGGGGTATGGCGGGCGACATGATCACACTCTACGACGGGGGGCGCCACCTGCCACTCGTTTGGACGCACCTGGTGCCCGCGACCCTCGAGGGCAAGGCCTGGCACAACGTTCAGAACGCCATGTTCGCCGCGGCCGTCGCGTATGCCCTCGGCGAGGGTCCGATGCGAGACGGTCCGCACGAGGTAAACCTCGACGACGTTCGGCACGGTCTGCGCACGTTCTCGACCTCGTTCTACGAGGCCCCCGGCCGCCTGAACGTTTTCGACGAGCACCCCTTCCGCGTGATCCTCGACTACGCCCACAACCCGCCGGCCGTGCGAGCGATGGTCGACCTGGCCGATCGCCTCGACGTCGAAGGGCGCCGGCTGATCGTGCTTGCCGCCCCCGGCGACCGGCGCGACGAAGACATCGCCGCCATGTCGACAGCGGCCGCCGGCCACTTCGACCACTACATCGTTCGCCGCGACGACAACCCGCGCGGCCGCGCGACGGACGAGATTCCCCGCATGCTGCGCGAGGGGCTGCTCGCCGGCGGTGTGTCGGACGACGCGATCGAGGTGATCCCCGACGAGGTCGAGGCAAACGCCCGCGCGCTCGAGATCGCGGCGCCGGGCGACCTGCTGATCATGCTGGCCGACGACGTGCGCCGCTCCTGGGAGCAGGTCAGCGGCTTCAACGAGGAAGCGCGCGGAGCGCGCGTAGCCGGCGACGGCCAACCCGAGAGCGCCGAGGACGCGCTGCCGGACCCGGTGTACGCGGCTGCGGCCCCGGTCGCGGAGGTGCCCGCGCGACCGCGCGTCCGCGTCGTCCACACGCGCCCCGACGAACTCTTCTCCGACGAGGAGGCGGACTAGCGGTGCCCGTACAATCGTCCGAGGCGCGCCGGCTCACCGGCGCCGGCCCAATCCTCGACCGCCCCGGCGCCGCGATGGACGCGTGGCCGCCGGGGCCGCCCCTTGACGTGGCGTCGCGGGCCTGGTGCGCCCGGGCGCAGAGCCTCATGGACAGCCTCGGGTGGCCCGGTGCGCCGGCGTGCCGGCGCCTCTCCGGCGGCGCAACCCTGGGTGTGCCGGCGCCCTCCGATGTGCTGTACACCGCCTGTGAGCTCGTGGACTCCGCGTGGGCCGACTCCCTGGCGGGGCTGCACGGCCGGGAGGCCGTCCCGGTGGAGCGCCGCGCGGCCGAGCTCGCCAAACTCGCGGCCGCGGAGGCCCGCCCGGACCTCCTCGCCCTCGAGGCGGCCGCCGCGGGCCGGGGCCTCACGTTCCTTCGCGGTGAGGGCTTCGTGTCCCTCGGCCTGGGCGCCGGCAGCCGCACCTGGCCGGAAGACGAGATGCCGCCCGACGAAGAAGTGCCGTGGCCGGATCTGCACGACGTTCCAGTAGGCCTGGTGACGGGGACCAATGGCAAGACGACGGTCGTGCGCATGCTCTCCACCATCCTGAAATCGGCCGGTCACACGGTCGCCGCGACCTCGACCGACTTCGTCGCCGTGGGCGAAGAGACGTTGGACCGGGGCGACTGTACCGGGCCGCAGAGCGCTCGACTGGCTCTGCGTCACCCGTCCGTAACCGCGGCGGCTCTCGAAGTGGCGCGCGGGGGGATGCTCAGGCGCGGACTGGCGGTTCCGGGCGCGTCGGCCGCGGCCGTGACAAACGTGGCTGCCGACCACCTGGGCGAGTACGGTATAAACACCGTCAGCGAACTTGCCGATGTCAAGTTCTCTGTGCACCAGGCGCTCGGTCCGGGAGGCCTGCTCGTGACCTCGGCCGAGGATGCGCTGTGCACCTCGCGCGCGGCGTCCCTGGCCCCGTCGCTCGCTGCCCGCGGGGCCGGCGTCGCGCTCACGGCCCTCACGCCGGACCATCCGGCGCTCCGCGACCACGCCGGCGCCGCCGCGAGCGTAGTGGATGGGCACCTGGCGATTCGCGCCCGTTCGGCGTCCGCCGGCCACGCCGGACCGTGGGAAGCAATCGTCGAGGTGGCGAGCCTGCCGGCCACGTTCGAGGGCCGCGCCTCCTACAACGTGCGCAACGCCCTGATGGCGGCCATGATCGCCCGCACGATGGGGGTCGACGACGAGTACATCCGCACCGGCCTTCTAGCCTTCCGCGGCGACGCCCGCGACAACCCCGGACGCGGCAACCTGTTCGGGCTCGACAACGGCGCTCGGGCGCTGGTCGACTTCGCGCACAATGCCCACGGTATGGACGCGCTGGGCGCGCTGGCGTGGTCGATGCCGGCCCGGCGCAGGCTCGTGATGCTGAGCCAGCCCGGCGATCGCCGCGATGTTGAGATCGCAGCCTACGCGCGCGCCGCAGCCAGACTGGGTGCTGACCGCTACGTCGTCGCCGACCTGCCCGGATACCTGCGCGGCCGCGAGCCGGATGAAGTCCCGGCAGTGATCCGCCGCGCCCTCGGCGAGGCAGGCGTGGCTTCGGATCGCATCGACACCGCCTCCGATCCGGCTGCGGGCGTGGCGACCGCCCTCGAATGGGCCGGTCCGGACGACCTGCTTGTCATGGCCCTCCTCAGTCATCGCACGCAGGCGTTCAGCATGCTGGCGACGAGGGCCGCGCGGCCGTGACGGCGCGACCCCGGCAACGGCGTCCCGCGCCCGGGCGCGATGCGGCGGCCCGCCGCCGCCGGCGCGTCGTGGTGCTGGCCGCACTGGTCCCGCTCGCCGCCATCGTCGCCGTGGTGCTTCTCGCCCGCGCCGGCCGGCCGCCAGCGTTCGACGCGGCGCGCGCGATGGCCGACATTCGACGCCAGGTCGCGTTTGGCCCCCGAATCCCCGGCTCGCCCGGACACGCCGCGCAGCTCGACTGGATGGAGCGGACGCTGCGGCCCCTCGCCGACTCCGTGCATCGACAGCCGTTCATCTGGACGCACCCGCAGGACTCTTCACTGAGCTACCGAGGCATCAACCTGGTCGCCTCCTTCGGTCTGCACCCGCCGCGAGACCGACGCGTGATTCTCGCCGCGCACTTCGATACCCGCGCCTTCGCCGATCGCGACCCGCGTCCGGAGGCGCGGGCATACCCCGTGCCCGGCGCTAACGACGGCGCCTCCGGCGTAGCCGTCCTCATTGAAATCGCGCGCCTCCTGCACCAGCGCCAGCCGAGCGGACCGGGCGTGGACCTCGTATTCTTCGACCTGGAGGACGCCGGCACCGACTCCGCCGCCGGAGGGCCGGTGGTGCCCTACGCGCTGGGGTCGGAGGCGTTTGTCGTCCGCAACCCTGGCTACCGGCCGGCGTGGGGCCTGCTGCTCGACATGGTATGCGACCGCCGACTGCGGATCCCCCGCGAGGCGCTGTCGAACGCCCGCGCCCGCGAACTCACCGACCGCGTCTGGGCGGCCGCGCGTCGCACGGGCGCTACCGCGTTCGTCGACGCGCCCGGCGGCGCCGTCATCGACGACCACGTCGCCTTCCTCCGCGCCGGCATCCCGATGGTGAACATCATCCACCAGCCCTTCCCGAGCACCTGGCACACCACGTCCGACCTTCCCGAGTCCTGCCGCGCGGAGAGCCTGGAGCAGGTGGGGAGGACGGTGGTGGAGATGGTTTGGTAGATTGTATATACTAGATGGTAGATAGTATATGGTATATCGTATATGGTATATGGTAGTCAATAGTCAGTAACCATAGCAGTAGCCACAAATGAGCTGCGAGCAACGCACCATACACCATACACTATACCCGGCCTCTCACCCCTCCAACCTCTCCGTCCGCCGCAGCAGCCACAGGAAGAACGGCGCGCCGAGGACGGCGGTGACGACGCCGAGGGGCAGTTCGCGGCCGGCGAGGAGTGACTGCGCGGCGGCGTCGGAGGCGAGGAGGAAGGCGCCGCCAACGACGAACGCCAGGGGCACGACGCGCCGGTGGGGCGCGCCGACGGCGAAGCGGACCACATGGGGGACGACGAGCCCCACGAACCCGACCGCGCCGGCCGCAGCGACGAGCGTGCCGGTCACAACCGCCGTGAGGCCCACGAGCCAGAGCTTTAGCCTCTCGACGGGCACGCCGAGGCTGCCGGCGGCGTCCTCGCCCAGCAGCATGGCATCGAGCGGGCGGGCCACGGTGAAGAGCGTGACCGCGCCGGCGACGGCCGCGATCCATGGAAGGGCGACTTCGGACCACCGGGTGCCCGCCAGCGAGCCCAGCAGCCAGAACATTACCGTGCGCATGCGGTCGGCATCCGGCGCGGCGAAGGTGGCGAACGTGGCCACCGCGCCGAAAAGGGAGGCCGCGGCGACGCCGGCCAACAGCAGGCGCGTCGTCGAAAGCCCGCCGCGGGTGCGGGCGGCGGCGAAGACTGCGGTCACGGCCACGAAGGCTCCGATGGCAGCTGCGATCGGCAGCGACAGCGTCCGCGTCAGGGCGACCGGGAGGAATCCGAGGTAGAACAGTGAGGCGCCGGCGCTCGCACCGGAAGAGACGCCCAGCAGGTAGGGTTCCGCGAGGGGGTTGCGCACGAGCGCCTGCATCCCGACGCCGACCACGGATAGTCCGCCGCCAACGGCAATCGCGAGAACGGCCCGCGGGAGGCGCAGCGACCAGACGATCGTGTGCGCCGGACCGCCGTCGCCGCCGGAGGGGCCGGCGAGCAGCGCGTCGACGACGGCCGCCGGCGCGAGGCCGGCGCTGCCGGCGAAGAGCGCAACGACCAGGAGCGCCAGGGTGAGCGCGACGGCGGCGATGCCGACCAGCCAGGGGTGTCTCACGGTGGCGCCGGAAAGAGGTCCGGGTGCAGCAGCGCGGCCAGGCGGGCGACGCCCTCGGCCATGCGGGGCCCCGGGCGGCTAGCCAGATCGGGATCGAGCCCGTGCACGCGCCCGGCGCGCACCGCCGGCAGGCCGGACCACGACGGGTGGTGCCGCACGAGGTCGGCGGGATCGTAGGGCGCGATCAGCAGGACAACCACATCCGGCGCCTCCGCGATGACCCACTCCTCCGAGAGCACGGCGCCGGCGTCGCCCAGCCCCTCGGTGACGCTCGCGCCGCCGGCCGCGGCCGCCATCTCGGTGGCCAGTCCGAACGCGTAGGGCGTCTCGTCGGCCACCAGCATCAGCACGCGCGGCCGCGCCGCGCCGGCCACCGCGGCAGCGATCTCGGCCATGCGCGCCTCGAACGTCCGGGCCGGCGCCTCGCCGTCGAGGCCGAGCAGCCTGCCGGCGTCGCGCAGCACGCGGGGGACGTCGGCGGGGCCGCGCAGGCGGAAGAAGAACGTCGGCACGCCGGCCGCGGCGAGGGTTTCGGCGTCGTCGATGCGGTTCACCTGGTCGGTGGCCAGGAGCAGGTCCGGCTGGAGGGCGACGACGCCCTCGTGGTCGAGCGGGAACGTGGCGAAGCGAGGCAAGGCGCCTACAGACGGCGGGTAGTCGTCGACCGGGCTCACCGCCGGAAGGGCGCCGCCGACTGCGTACACGATCTCCGTAAGGCTCGGCGCCAGCGCGAGCACGCGCGCCGGACGCGCGGGGAAGATCACCTCTCGGCCGAGGTCGTCGACGACGGTTGTGTCTCCGCCGCCGCCCTGCCCGTTGGGCGCGGCGGTGCACGCCGCGAGCAGCGAGAGCACGAGAATGGGGGAGGGGCGCGGTACCACGACGTGACGTTGACGGCCGTGCCGATGATAGCGGCCGTGCGGCTCCGCCCGCGGACGGCCGCCGCCGCCGCGATCCGAGCGGGCGCGGCATCGGGACGTCCGCGCGCGGCTGACCCGTTCGATCGTCGACCCCGGGCCGTGGCGGCTTCGGTGCCCGGTTCCCGTAAGGGGAGGTGAACCCTGCCCGCGACCATGATGCTGCTGCGCCCCGCGTTGAGCCTCGCGCTCCTCGCGACTCTGAACCCCCTCGTGGCCGCCGCGGTCACGCTGGATACACCATTCGCCGCAGCGGTCCTACGCATCACGGTGGAAACGCGGCCGTCCGTGGTCCGCGGCTCCGACCGAGCGTGCGACGTGACGTTCGACGGTCGGCATGGTGGCGCGACCGGGCAGATCGCGGTGGACTTCGGCGAGAGCCAGGTCCGCACCCGAATCGGCTGGTGGGCCGCCATCCCCCCGCGTGGCGCGTCCCCCACGGTATTCACGCTCGCGCCGGGGGGGCGCTTTTCCGAGGTCTACCGACTGGATCTCGCCTGCAACGCGCACCGCCGGTACCGCTTCGCGATCACGGCCTCCAACGGCGCGCAGCAGTTTGAGCACACGTTCTATTACCCGTCGGAGGACGGCTTCACGCAGGAGACGTCGATAGACCTGGGCGCTCTCAGCCGCTTCTTCGACTGGATTACGCCGGCGGCAGACGCCGAACCCCAGCCGGTCTCGATCGACGCCGTCGCCCTCGAGGGGGAGTGGGTCCGCTCGGAGAGCAACCACGACCCCAACGACGGGATGAAGATCCGCGTCGAAGGGGACCGCGCGGTGCTCACGTTTGTGCCGGAAACAGCCCACAGCGCCTGGCGCGAGGGGAATACCGTATGGCGCGAGATCGCTGCCGACGGTGCCGTACGCGTCCTCGGCAGCGACGGCAACTACTATCCTGGCGAGATCACGGCCGAGGGGCCGGACCGGCTCACGCTCGCTGTGGCGCACGGTGGCGCCGGGAACGACCAGACCTGGATCCGCGCCGAGACGTGCTGGCCCGCGGCCTACATGGCAGAGTACGAGGCCGCAACGCCGGATATGTGGGTGCATTTCGCGACCTCCCTTCCGGAGGGGCTCCAGGCGGCCCTGCGGGCGGCGCGCGACGCCGAGGCACCCATACGAACCGTTGCCGTCACGCCCAGCGCCGAGTGGGTCGTGGTGGCTGCAAACCGCCCCTGCTACAGCCCGGGCTTTCCGGCGGCGGTGCGCGAGTGGATCGACGGCTACATCGCCGCCGGCCGCGAAGTCGACGTGGTCTCCTTCGGGTCGAGTGGCCGCTGGGTTGTCATTGCCCAGGACCTGATGCGGCGCTCCGGCGTCCCCGACGTCGTGGCCAACTGGGTGGAACGGCTCCAGAACGAGGATCGCCGGGTCGATGCCTTCGCGTTCACGCCGGACGCCGAAGGCGCGGTGATCGTCTCGGGCGGCGACGCGTTCATGCTCGGTCCGGTGCAGCCGGACGGGCTTAGCGAAGCGGTGGCTGCGGCTCGAACCGGCCGGCGGCCGGTTCACGACGTTGCCATCCGGTCGGACGGCTCCTGGGTGTTGGTAGCGGGAGACTGGTACGTGACCCGAGGGGCCCCGCTGGATCTGGTGGGCGACCTGCAGCGCTACCGGACCGACGAAAGCCGTCGGATCGACCGCGTAGTCCTGCACCCCACCGCGTCCGCGTCGTGGGCCATCGTGTCGAACCGTCCGGAACCGGAGCCGACCGCGCTGCCAGAGCAGATGGAGCGCGAGATGGGTCCCGACGAAGAGTCCATCTGGGCGCGGATGAAGGCCAACGACATCCGTTCCATCGCCGTTGCCGTTGTCGTCGGCAACGAGATCGCGTGGGCGCGCGGGTACGGGCTGCGCGGCGGCGCGGGACCCAACGTTCACGAACGATACGTCTACCCGAACACCATCTTCGACGCGGCTTCCATCAGCAAGCCGGTCGCGGCCGTCGGCGCGCTCCAGCTCGTGGACGAGGGCCGGCTCAGGCTCACGCGCGGTGGCGTGCTCCAGGACCTACTCGGCACCGTCGTGCCGGTGCAGTATGCTGCCTTGATCGCCCTGCTCGACCCGCGAGGCGACGTCAATCTCGCCCGCCTGCTCAGCCACTGCGCCGGCCTCGATCACCAGCACGGTGGCTCCGGGGCGCAGCCGCGCGATCCGGACAGGGACGAGGTGGCGATCCACAGGGTGATCGTCGGCCTACCGCCCGCGGGCCTCCGGTACCGCGCCGTCCGTTCCTTCACGCCCGGCGACTCGTCGCACTACTCCGGGGCCAACTTCGCCCTCGTCCAGGCGCTCATTGAGGCCCACGCGGACGGCGGCTTCAACCAGCATATGCGGGACCTATTCGATGGTCTCGAGATGTTCGACAGCTCCTTCCGGCCCGCCCAGGATCGGGCCCAGCGGTACGCGTACGGGTACGCGCCTGACGAGGAGTGCAATGGCACATGCCCGGTCTACGCCTATCCCAACAAGGCCGCGGCCGGCCTCACGACCACGGCAATGGACCTGGCCCGCTTCGTGAACATGCTCAACCACGACGGCCGGTCGGGCGGGCGGGTGCTTAGCGAAACGACCGTTGCGCAGATGCTCAAGGTGGACGACGCGGTGGGCTCGTCGCTCGTCGAGCAACAGTGCGACGATCCGAACACCATGGGGCTCGGCATGCGGGTGCGCAGCCGCGGCGGGGACGACGAAATGTTCTGGCACGGAGGACGCCACAACGGCTTCACAACGGGGATTTACGGCTACCCCCGCGTCGATAGGGGCATCGTGATCCTCATGACGGGCGACCAGGACGACGCCGGGACGATGAGGAGCGAGATCTTGAGCCGCTTCCTCGCCGTTTACCTCTGACCCGTCCGATCGCCGCCGGGGTAGCGCCGCGCACCGGCGATCCTCACCGCCGGCCGTGGCGGCGTACGATCACCGCCGCGAGCGCACACATCGCGAGGGCCACAGCCCACATGACGGCCACCGCGGCGGCCGGCGCGACCGTCGCTGCCGGCGCGGCGGCCGGGTGGTACAGCCCGTGGCGGATGGCCTCCACGCCGTAGAGGGCGGGGTTGGCCCGCATGATCCACGCCAGCGCCGGCGGTGCGCCGGCCGCGGGGAAGACCGCGCCCGAGAGGAACCAGATGGGCAGCAGGAACAGGTTCATGATCGCGTGGAAGCCCCGCGTCGTCTCCACGCGCCAGGCGATCGTGTACCCCAGCGCGGTGAACGCGAGGGCCGTCGGCACGGCGCCGGCCAGCACGATCGCCAACCCCGGCAGGGTCGGACTCAGACCGACCACGGGCGCCAGCGCCACGAACGGCACAGCCTGCACGACGGCGAGCGTTGTGCCTCCAAGGACGTTCCCCAGCACGAGGGCGATCCGCGGCGACGGCGAGACAAGCGCCGCCTGCAGGAACCCCTCGCGCCGCTCGTCCACCACGGAGATCGTAGAGAAGATGGCCGTGAATAGGAGCACCATGACCACGACACCCGGGAGGAGGAACTCGGCGTACGAAGGACCGGCGCCGGCCGCGCCCGGCAGGACGAATGTGCCCTGGAAGCCCAGGCCGAGGAGCAACCATACCCCCAGCGGCTGCGCCACGGCGCCGACCACACGGCTCCTGTCGCGGAGGAACTTCACCACCTCCCGCCGCCACAGAGCAGTGACGGCCGGCAGGAGGGGTGTACGGACGGGGCTAGTGGGCGAGACCATCTGCCTCCTCGTCGGAACGGTGGCCGGCGGCCACCATGAACACGTCCTCCAGCGTCGGCCGGCGGACGGAGGCCGATTCCACGAGCCCGCCGGCCGCGTCGTAGACCGCCGGTAATAGCCTCGCGGCCGCGCCGGTCTCGTCCGGCACTTCCACGAGCACCCGGCGGCCCACGGTGCGGGCAGCGACGCCCGGGCTGCGGGTAAGGAGCGATGCCAACCGCTCCGGATCCGGCCCCTCCAGCCAGATCGCCTCCGCGCCGAGTTCTGCCTTGAGCGCGTCGGGCGCGCCCAGCGCGACGAGCCGGCCGCGGTCCAGAATCCCGACGCGGTCGCAGCGCTCCGCCTCGTCCATCATGTGCGTGGCCACCACTTGAGTCGTCCCATCGGCCCGGCGGGCCGCGTCGAGCGCGTCCCATAGTTCGGCGCGCACGAGCGGGTCCAGTCCCGTCGTCGGTTCATCGAGGAGGAGCATCCTCGGGCGATGCAGCAGGCCGCGCGCGAGGTCCACCCGCCGGGCGAGCCCACCCGATAGCGCGCTGATGCGGTCACCGGCGCGGTCCGCGACGCCGAAGTAGCGCAGCAGCTCGTCGATGCGCTCCGCTAGCGGCCGGCCTCCCATGCCCATCAGCGCACCCTGGACCCCGAGGTTCTCGCGGACCGTCAGTTCACGGTCCAGCGCGGCCCGCTGGAAGGCGACGCCGATCAGCCGCCGCACGTCGGCCGCTCGCACGACGGGATCCGCGCCGAACACCCGGACGGACCCCTCCAATGGCTTGATGAGGGTCGACACGACCCCGAGCAGCGTCGTTTTTCCGCCGCCGTTCGGGCCCAGCAGTCCGAACCGCTCGCCAACGGCTACGTCGAAGTCGACGCCGGCCAGCGCGGTGCGATCGCCGTACCGATGCCCGAGTCCCGCGACGGCCAGGGCGGGTACGTCTGACGGAACGAGGCGGTCGATGGCGGGCGTGCGGAGTACGGAGTCCGTCGGCATCGTACCGCTGAATTCCGTTACGCCGCCCGCCGGCGGACCTAGCGCGCCAGTCGGTCGAGTAGGACGAGCACGAAAAATGCCGGCAGGTACGCGAACGACGCCAGTAGCACGCGGCGCGCGCGGAGGTCGGTCGGCGCCGCGGCGAACGAGAAGGCCGGCAGCGTAAAGGCGGTGCCCAGAATCGCCATGCCGACGAG
>Ga0307505_10001847_pt1 | contig 15941 bp, 20 predicted proteins | sample 23_S_MG_FD_202183 | JGI IMG/M metagenome (GOLD analysis project Ga0307505, IMG submission 202183) | Soil microbial communities from Populus trichocarpa stands in riparian zone in the Pacific Northwest, United States - 23_S | ecosystem: Environmental > Terrestrial > Soil > Riparian zone > Trees...
TATCTCCACAAGTCGCTCGACTCGCTGCCGCCGCCGGAGGTGATGTACGAGGATCGGGGTCTGGAGCTCGAGGAGGTCTGGAGGAGCGGGCTCTTCGGGTTCGTGTACGGTGCGCGATTGCGCAAGACGGGGACCGTGGCCGAGAAGGAGCCCGAAGCAGCATGAGGAGATCGTGACCCCGCCGTCGAGACACGGGGCACGTCGGCGATATCGGCCGCAGGCTCGGACCAGGCAACCCTGCAGCACCCAGGACAAACCACTTAGGGCTGCTTCCTTCCGGACCTGACCCGGTTCGTGGTGTCCCGCCGCGCAGGACCCGATCGTCAACACCCCGACACCGACGTCGCACGGCGCGTCGTGGCCCTCGGGCGGGGGGTTAGGCCCCGCATCAAGAGGATTTCGGGTAGAGGGCACCCCTAGCGCCCCGCTTACACGATCACCCCGGAGGCTACCGATGACCGTCGGGCTAGGGCGATCCCACGGCTGGTACCTTGACCGATTCGCATGGCTTCCCACTCCTTCGGGCCCAACTTCCCGCGCCTGTTCACTGCGGCCCTCCTCCAGGAGCTGTCCTTCGCACTCCTGATCCACATGCCCGGGTATCTCAGCGAGTTGGGAGCCACCGAGGGTCTCATCGGAGTGCTTTACGCCTCCAGCGCAGTGGTCTCCCTGATCTTCCGACCCTGGCTCGGCCGCATCCTCGACCTCACTCATCGCCGAACCGTCCTCCTCATCTCCGCCGTGGTCAACATGGCGGTGGTCATCGGACTGAGCACCACCAGTGAGTGGGGGCCCTACCTGTGGGTCCTGTTCTTGGTGCAGCGCACTGTTCAGATCGCCCTCTTCACCACGATGCTCACGTATGCGGTCGACTCCATCTCCATCGAGCGTCGGACCCAGGGTCTCGCCATATTCGGGTTGTCCGGCCTCGTTCCGATCGCGATAGGCGGGTATACCGGCGACATCCTCATCGCCAACCTCGGCTTCGACGGCCTCTTCTATGCGGCGACTTCGGTCCTCGTGGTTTCCTGGCTCATCGTGTGGACCCTTCCGGTGCTCCCGGTGCGGGGTCATCAACCAAGACGTTCTTTCTGGGCGGCATTCGCCCAGCGCAACCTGCTCCCGCTCTGGTTCGCCACCCTGCTCTTCTCGATCGGCCTGGAGTCACTATTCACCTTCACCCGCACCTTCGTCGACGTACGCCAGGTCGGGACGGCCGGTCTCTTCTTCGCGGTGTATGGGGTGACCGCCGCCGTCACCCGCATCGCCGGGGGCCAGTTCTACGACCGGATTCCTCACCGGCCGCTGGTGGTGGGGTCGATCGCCGCCTATGGGATCGGCCTCGTCTTCATGGGTCTCGCCCAAAGTGTGGCCGTACTGTCTCTCGCCGCGGTCATCACGGGGACGGCCCACGGCGCAGCTTTCCCGATCCTGTCGAGCGAAGTGGTGAATCGGGCCCGGGTGAGCGAACGTGGCTCCGCCATGGCCACGTTCACCTCGATCTTCGACATAGCGTTGGTTGCCGGCGCACCTGCTGTCGGCTTCGTGATCGAAGGATTCGGATACCTGACCGCGTTCACGGCGGCGGGATCGACGCTCGTGTTGGGCGCCGCCGTCTATCGATCGTGGGATCGGCGCACCGACACGTCCCAGGTGGTCGCGGAGGAGATCGTCGACTGAGTCAGGTCGTAGTGCTCTCGTTGATCCCGAAGACCTCGCTCGCCGCCACATCGGGAAAGGCGGCAGGCTCCACCGTGCGAAGTGGCGTGACTGTCACGTTGTTCTCGTAGCAGAGCACGGTGTCCGTTCCAGGGTCAGAGCGGCCCTCACTGGCCCCGACGACGAACTGAAGGCGGCGGTCTGCCACATCGGCGGTGGCCACTCTGAAGTACCCGAACTCGTCGAGGTCTGCCCAGTGGACGCCGACGACCTCTTCGACGCTCACCGCAGGCACATTCACGTTGAGCACGTAGGGGCCTTGGCTGCGTCGCAGGAGCCAATGAGCGGCCGGCAGGGCGAAGTGGGTGGCCGTATCCCAATGCCAGGGATCGGACTGGGCTAGAGACACCGCCAGCCCTTTCAGCTTGAAGGTGTGTGCCGTCAGTGCGGCCCCCACTGTTCCCGAATGGATGATGGAGTGTCCGGTGTTGATGCCGGCGTTGATTCCTGAGACGATGAGGTCGGGGATGGCGCCGAACGCTCCGAGGGCGGCAGCGGTCACCGCCAGCCCGGGAGGGCCGTCGATGCTGTAGGCGTTCGCCACGTCTTCGAACTCGATGGGGGTCAGCTCGACCCCGGCGTCGACATCGATCCGCCCGATTGCAGTTCCCGAACCGGACATGTCTTGAGAGGGGGCGGCCACGATCACCTCGAACTCTTTGGCGAGAGCGCGAGCCAGGGCCTTCAATCCGGGTGACTGGATCCCGTCGTCGTTGGTGAGAACGACGCGCGCTTGCTTCAGGTCACCCTCAGTCATGACGTGGTGGTGACAGCTCGCTGATGGCGACTTTCTCGGTGAGGCCGGGTATGAGATTGGCATCGGCGCTACCGAGACCGTGGCGGGTCACATTGGCGGCTCCGGCGGCACACGCCAATCGCAGGATGTCGGTGGGTTCCGACTCTCGGCGAAGCCCGGCGGCGAGCCCCGCCGTCATGGAGTCGCCGGCCCCGCGATGGTCGGCGGGGTCGAGTTCGGGGGTCCGTGCTTCGATCCAGGTGTCTCCAAACTTGGCCAGGGCAGGCTCCCCCTGTCGCGATAAGACAACAGATCGGGCGCCCGCCTCGGCGAGGGTGTCCACGGCACCCATCAACGCGGCCCGGTCGGTGACCTCACGCAAAGTGCCGTCGTTGATGAGGTCCTCGTCGCTCACCTTGAGGATCTGGATAGGTCCTCCTTCGAGAAAGGCGCGCAGTTCAGGGCCGTGGAGGTCGGCCACCACCTCGATGTCGCCGGCGGCGAGATCGTGGCCGAGACGCTTGTAGAAATCGGTGGAGAAGATCTCTTCGGACTGGCCGGTCACCACGCTGAGACCGCAGGCAAGTGCCTTCTCGAGAAAACGCCCGTAGACGTCATCTGTCTCGTGACGCTCCAGGGAGATGGTCGGTGAGTCGGCGATGGTCACCCGCTCGCCTGAGCGACGGTCGTTGATCACGACAGGGCTGCGGTGGGCCACCTCGACACTGCTCACGTCCATACCAAACTGACCGAGAAGCCCCAGGAACACCTTGCCGGCCTCACCGCCCAGCGGACCACAGAGCAGCGGCCGCTCCCCTAAGTGCTTCAACATGCGGGCGACCCAGAACCCCTGCCCACCAGGGTGGATATGCACCTCGTCGTTGCCAGATGGCGACGCCTCGATGGTGACGGTCAGGTAGAGGACGGGTGCGAACACCGCGACTGTGTGTTGTTGGTGTCCCATCAGTGTCTCTCCCGACTGCCGAGCTCTGTTTTACCCATGGACGGGGCGAAGCCAAACAGTCGTCAACGCCTGGCGGCGAAGAAGGACTCCAGGATCGAGGTCGACTCTTCCGCCATCACACCCTCGATCAGGTCGATCCGATGATTGAGACGACGGTCCTGAGGGATGTTGTAGAGCGTCCAAGCGGCCCCGGCCTTGGGGTCGGCGGCGCCGTAGACGATTCGGTCCAACCTGGCGAGGACGGACGCACCGGCGCACATGGGGCACGGCTCCAGTGTCACCACCAAGGTGTGCCCGGTGAGCCTCCAATCGCCGATCTCGCGGGCTCTTCGCGACAGCACGAGCATCTCGGCATGGGCCGTCGGGTCCGAGAGCTCTTCTCGCCGGTTGCGGTCGCCGGCCACGGTTCCCCCCTCGGCGTCGATGAGTACCGCCCCGACCGGCACGTCGCCGGCAGCCGCCGCCTCCCGAGCGAGGGCGAGGGCGGTGCGCATGGCGGCTTGGTGGGAAGTGGGATCAGTCACGAGGCGGCATTATCCTCTCACTCTCCGTCGCGTTCGGACGGGGACTCCCCGAGGGATTGCATTTGGAGGGGTCGCATGGTCCGGTTGTGGGTGTGCGGCAGTTGGGCAGGGCGCCGTTGGGGGTCTGTCACAATCTCTCTTGTTCGACAACTGAATACTGCATTTGGAGGGGTCGCATGGTCCGGTTGTGGGTGTGCGGCAGTTGGGCAGGGCGCCGTTGGGGGTCTGTCACAATCTCTCTGTTCGACAACTGAATACTGCACTTGGAGGGATCGCATAGTCCGGTCTAGTGCGCGGCACTGGAAATGCCGTTGGGGGTTTACGCTCCCTCGAGGGTTCAAATCCCTCTCCCTCCGCCTAGCGTTTCCCTTCGGAAACGCTTACGTCCATGACATCTTGGAGGGGTCGCATAGTCCGGTCTAGTGCGCGGCACTCGAAATGCCGTAGGGGGCTGACGCCTCCTCGAGGGTTCGAATCCCTCCCCCTCCGCAAAGTGCCCAAACGACCGTCGGGCAACTGTGGGCAGATCCGATCGGCTCCTACGAGTCGGTCAGTCCCGGCTGAGTAGTCTCAGACTCTCTTTGAAGTGGGCCAGACCTTCTATCTGTCGGATGGAGGCCTCACCCCTGTTGAACTTGGATGCGATCTCGTCGTGCGACTCGCCGTCGGCGCGCATGTCGAGCACTCGCCGTTGGATCGGGCTCAGATGGCCCCGCACCGTGTTCCCGTTCCTGGGGATCTCGGTCCAGGTGAGCATGCGGTCGACGAAGTCAGGGCTCCGGTTGAAACGAGCTGCGATCTCATCGACGGACAGTCCCTCGTCCTGCATCTCGAGCACTCGCCGCTCTACCGGTCGCAGTTGTTGCCTGGCGCTGGTGTTGCTCATACATCCAACCTAGTGGAGCGGGGGGATAGGGCTCGATATGCGATGAACGTTTCGGGATCGAAACCGCGAGAATGGTCACACCACCTGGAGGGGTGTCCGAGTGGTCTAAGGAGACGGTCTTGAAAACCGTTGGGCCCGTTTGGGTCTCGTGGGTTCGAATCCCACCCCCTCCGCGCTGTGGCGCAGGGATCAGCCGAGCGTGCATCCACCGCGCCTGACCGCGCTTGGATGCCTTTCGCCTCCTGATGGTCGGGGCCGAGTAGTCCGAGTCGCAGGTTGCAGGTACCTTGTACGTCGGCGGGCCGGCCCGCCACAACTGGAGAGGTGGCCGAGTGGTCGAAGGCGCTCGCCTGCTAAGCGAGTAAGGGGTTTCTAGCCTCTTCGAGGGTTCAAATCCCTCCCTCTCCGCTGACATCCGACCCGTCCTCACTCAATCACCTTCGTTCAGCCATTCGATGAACGCTCCGACGTTCCGGGCATTGATCACTTGCTCCCGTTTCGTTCCGGCTCGCTGGAGTGTTGCGACGGCGTTGGCGACATTGCCGATCTCGCCGAGTCTGTGGGCATCGGAGTTGGCAGCGAAGACTGCTCCGAGGGATGACGCGCGTTCCACCCATTTTGCCGGGAGGTCGAGACGATCACGGTGCCCGTTGGTCTCCAATGCGACGGCGTGCTCCACTGCTGCCTCGATGACCACGGGCATGTCGATCGATAGAGGGGGACGGATCCCGATTCGCCGCCCGAATGGATGAGCCAGCACACGAACTCTGGGGTGGGCCAAGGCACGCACCACCCGGTCGGTCTGCTCTCGTTGCCCGAGCCCGAAATAGGAGTGAACCCCAGCTACGGCGAAGTCGAGCCCGGAGAGGGTCTCATCGTCGAGGTCAAGAGTCCCATCGCGCCCGATGTTGAGCTCCGCACCGTGGAATATCCTCAGATCGGGGTGTCGTGGCCGGAGCCGTTCGATAGCCTCGGCCTGTCGGGCGATGCCAGCCTCGTCCAGACCACCGAAGCGAAGACCCTGGGTGTGGTCGGTGATGAGGACGTACTCGTACCCGCGCCGAACGGCGGAGTCGCAGATCTCCTCGAGGGTCATCCGGCCGTCGGGTGAGCTTTCGCTGTGAAGGTGGAGATCGCCCTTGACGTCGTCGACAGTCACTACCTGTATACCGGTCGCCGGTTCGAGGCCACGCGCTGGCGGTGGCACCCAGTCGAGCCCGGCGATGGAATAGACCTCGGTCTCCTCCGATACCGGCGGCACTCGCTGGAAGAGGGCGACATGCTCGGGTGGGCCGGTGGCATCCACGAGGGTCATGCCGGCCGCTGACGGTGCCGAGACGTGGAAGACGACGGGGAGTCCGTCGTGCGTCATGGCGTCGCCGCCACGATCGGCCCTGGTGAACGATCCAAGCACAGCGGTCCTCTCCAAGAAGCCGTCAAGGGCGGATCTTTCTGTGGTGACGACGACCAGGTCGAGACGGTGGACCCATTCCTCGACGCGGCGGACCTCGCCGGCGACCTCGATGGCAGCCCCGGTGTGACGGTTGATGTGGGCAGCCACCTCGATTGCGAACACCCACCCACGATGTGCGGGTGCGGCTGGCCCGTTGGGAGCCAGTTCGAGGATCTCGCGCCAGAGCTCGAGGGTTTGCAGGCCCACACCGCGTACCGTGGCTGCCGCCTCGGATTCGATGGCCACAGCCAGGTCGACCACTGTCTCAACACCTAGCTCCGCTTTGAGGTCACGGAGCGTTCTCGGGCTCATTCGCGGGAGTCGCCGCAGCAGGACCGCCTCGCTCGGGTAGTTCGCCTCGAGTGGGGCGAGTTGTCGCAACTGCCCGCTCTCCCGGAACTCGCGAATGAGGGCAGTGACCCCTGGCCCGATTCCCGGGGTGGCCAGGATGACCTCCTCGGCGACGTCGAGCCCGGGGAGGTCGTCGAGTGACCAGATCGCCCTTCGGTAAGCCTTGGCGCGAAAGGAACGTCGGGTCTCCGCCACCCGGACGAGATCGGCGAGACGCCACAGCAGCCGGGCGAAGCCTCGCCGAGTGTGGTCGGAAGTCGTGGGTGAGTCGGTGCTGACGGACGAGTTCAAGTCGAGGACGCCGGCCGGGTGATGAACGAGAACTTCCCGTCGGTCTCGAGCACGGCGAACTCGATCTCGCTCAGGTCACCGATTCCTTCGATGCGGGCGGCCTCGTGCAGGTCGTCCATGGTCACACGCTCGCGACGCAAGCGCTGTTCCAGGGGTTCACCGTCCCTGACGACGATGATCGGCTCACCGGCCAGCACACGCGATGTCCGGGGGAAGCGGCGTGCCAGCCAGTCGGCCGCCAAGGTCCACACCACGAAGACCGCGACCGCCAGCATCGCACCAGTCACCGACATGTCCTCCTGGGTGACACCCTGTTGGACGATGTCGCCGATGACGACGATCAGAATCAGGTCGAGTGGGGTCAACTCCGCCAATGACCGCTTGCCGGTTCCCCTGACGACGAGCCAGAGAAACCAGAAGATCACGGTGGCTCGGATCACCAACTCCATCTCGACCTCATGATGACTCTCATCAGGGGAGAACCCAGGTCTCGAAATCCACGGCTGCCACTTCCCTCCCGTCGACTTCGACCGCGGCTGTTGTCGAGCGGCCCCACTGGACGGCGGGCTCGAGTCTGGCGTCAAACGACACCTCGAGCTCGGAGGCTCCGTCTGGCACTTCGAAGGACCACCATGTCCAATCCCCGCTTCGAAACGACGAGGTGGGCTCCGGCTCCAGCCCGTTCTCGTCGAACATCGAGAGATAGGCGCTTCCCACCCTTGTGGTGAGTGTCGACGGCAGTGGCGAGCCGTCTTTGCTCGCGATGACCATGCTGAAGGGGGTGGCAAGGCCAGGTCTGGTGACCGAGGCGTGAGCGACCGTGAGGGTGATGCTCTCGCCGATGGCACTGGCGACACTGGTCCGGACCCCCAGCAGTCCAACGATGCCTGCGACGACCAGTGTGACGATCACAGACACAGCGACCAGTTGCATCACGCCTTCCCAACCATCTGTGCCACTTTCGTCTGATGGGAGGGTGGACGTCTCTCCTCTCTGTGAGTCGACCATGGCAGCGTTTACCCGCGGTGCACTCTGCGAAAACGCCAGTTTGGCCGGAGGGCCACCCGGGGACCTAGGGGTGTGATCAGAGACGACTCCTATGCGTTGGCCGCCGAGGCTGGCCTTCTCTATGTCGACCAGGACGAGCCGGGCTACCGCCGTGTCAGGAGAGGAAGCGGCTTCTCGTATCTCACCGACGACGGTCGGGTGATCAATGGAGCAGTCAGGGAGTGGATAGAGAGTCTCATCATCCCGCCTGGGTGGGACCAGGTCTGGGTGTCCACAGAGACCCGTGGTCACATCCTCGCCACCGGTGTCGACAAGGCCGGCCGCAAGCAATACATCTATCACCCCGATTGGGAGGAAATCCGCGACGAGGTCAAGTTCGACCGTCTCGCACCCTTTGGCGCGGGATTGATCGGACTGCGCCAGAGAGTGGAGATCGATCTCGGGGGACGAGTTCTCGACCGGCAAACGGTCGTCGCGCTGGCGATTGCGGTGCTCGACAGGACGTTGGTCCGGGTGGGCAATCGCCGCTACGCCGCCGACAACGACTCCTACGGGCTGACCACGCTGACGTGCGAGCACATCGAAGTCGACGGTCGCCATGTTCACCTCGAGTTCGCCGGCAAAGGGGGCGCCGAACGCCAACTCGTTTTCGAAGATCGCAGGCTCGCCAGGTTGATCTCCCAGTGCCAGGACCTGTCGGGACAGACTCTGTTCAGCTACCGAGCACCCGGTGGCACAGTCGGCTCGATCTCTTCCTCAGATGTCAACGTCTACCTCTCCGAGGCCCTGCGGGGGCCGTTCACCGCCAAGGATTTCAGGACCTGGGGAGCGAGTTCGCTCGTGCTGGGAGAGCTGGCGAGAAATGGCAACGGCGAAGCCGATGTGGAGCAGCGGGTCAGGGATGCCGTGGACATCGCCGCCGAGCAACTTGGCAACACGAGGGCCGTGTGCCGAGACTCGTATGTGCACCCGTTGGTGATCGAGGCCGCATACGACGGACTTCTCTCCCCCGTGTGGCAAAGCTCCCGTGTCGGTCGTTGGGCAAGTCGCGAGGAGTCCGCTCTTCGCAAGCTGCTCGACTCAACCACCGGTTGACTCTTCTCACAGTCGAACACTCATCTGGCCGTCAGGATGCGCGGTCGAGCACTCCGTCCGGGGTCCGTCGAAAGAGGTGGGATGGCACCTCTGCGCCCATGCGCTCGAGAGCCAGCGCCCACGATGGCGAGTGGCCGAGTGCCCAGCGGAGACCTCTCACCATGGCACGCCCCGCCAGCTCAGCGGTCGGCTTCGGTCTCAAGCCGAGCGTTTCTCGGATACGGGTGGGGAGGGTGATGACCGCAGCTTCGAACATGATCAGGTACCCGGTCTTGATACCCGGGCTGAGCGGCGGATCGGAAAGGAAGTCGACCACATGTTCCATCTCCGACGATGGACCGATGTCGGGATGGCCGCTGACCCAAGCTGACAACTCTGCGGCATGCTCAGGCATCGGATCGGCGTCGAGCAGCGCTCCGATTCGAGCTTGCTCCCGGACGAATCGGTCTGCTTCCACGACCGTCAGGGGGTGATCGGAGTAATGCTGGTTCGTGGTGAGGAACGAGTCGGTAAGAGCATTGTGCACCCACGCCGCATGGGCAGGGTCGGCGGCGTCATAGGGGATGCCGCGACCGGACAAGCCCTGGACTCGTCGGTGCGCCTTCCTCACCTGATCCACCGCCTTCTCGACCTCGGGGCGGGCACCGAACGTCGTTGCGGTGACGTAGGCAGATGTCCGGGACAGCCGTCCGAGGGGATCGTCGCGGTAACGCGAATGCTGGTCGACACCCGCCACCACCTCCGGATGTGCGGCCTGGATCAAGAGTCCTCTCACGCCTCCGACGAAGGCCGCCGGATCGGCGATGAGGCGCCAGGAGACTGAGTCGGGGCCGAGGAGGCCGGGGTCGTCGCGGTGCTCGAGGGTGTGTTGCAGCGGGTACGGGGCATGCTCGAACATCGAAAGCGTCGACTTGGTCACGGTGAGGCGGAAGGTCTGGATCAAGCCGCTCGTCGCTCGGTGAAGAGCTCTCATCGAAAACAACTCCCACGAATCGTATTTGTGATCGGCCGCGGGAACGAGCTGTCGTCGCCTGCGTGGGTTTACCCGGTTCTGACCGAGGGTATCCCTGCTCGGAGCGATCTCAGGAGGGATCAGATGGACACCGAAGCAATCGCCTTGGAGATTGTGACGATCAGGAATCGGCTGGCGGAGCTGGACGACGACGTCGAGGCGACCGATACCGACGTCGACGATGAGAGGAAGCAGTTGCACGACCGTATGAGACGACTTCAGGACCAACTGTCACCGACCAGTCGCTGAGTGCCTCTCGTCGCAGGGGAGATCGAGCATCTCTGCGACATTTTGGTTTGCCGCCCGGCCCAACTGGGTAGCTGTCTCGATCAAGGACCTGTGAGGTTCAGGAGAGCTGGGTTTCCGGCTGAGAGGCTCGATCGAAAGATCGACGATCCTTTGCACCTGATCCGGGTAATACCGGCGCAGGAAGCAGCTTTGCGGGTCCTTGACAAGGAAACGCCGAATCAAGAGCCGTATCAAGAAGGAGTGATCGAGATGTCGAAGCGTCAGGCATCGATCAAGGCAGATTTCGAGAATCCGATGGCCGACGAGGGCTCGGGCCGTGGCAAAGGCGTGTTTGCCGGTCTCATGTTCCTCTCGCTCATCGGTCTCATCGTCTGGTTCGTGATCCACAACCAGGAGTCTCAGTAACAACACAAGGCTTCCGGGCCAACCTGCCCATGCCCGGAGTATCCGAACCCCCCTTCGGAGCCACAGAACCCCCTTCAACCGAGGGGGGTTCTGTGATGTTCAGAGGATCAACGTCGTCAGGGGCGGAGGCCGTCGATTGCAGGGAATCGATCCCTGCCTCGATGATCTGAGTGGCCCTTCGATACCCACGCGCATGTGCCCCGGGTACTCCCGGGGCACATGCTCGGATCGATCGGTGGGCTAGGAGCTGAGCTTCTCCTCGATTGCCTCCTGAGTCTCTCCGGTTCGCTCTTTGATGACGCCGACCAGCTCGTCGTAGTTGCCTTCGGCGATGTCCAACTCGTCGTCTGTGAGGTCGCCCCAGGTCTGTTTCACCCGGCCTTTGAGTTGATCCCAACGCCCTTCCCACTTCAATTTCGTGCTGTTGTCCACGGCTGACTCCTTTGTTTGCCGTAGACAGGGAACTACCCAGTCCAGGATGATGGGAAACAACGTCCAGGCCTCCGGGTCGAAGGGCCCCCCTTCGATCTCCACGGCGCAGCGATGGCGGCGTCGGGGTCAGCCCTTGGATCGCGGAGGTTGACCCGATCGATCCTGGTGGCAAACGAAAGGAGGGCGACCGGCGGCCGCCCTCCTCGTTTCGTGAGATGTCGTCTTAGAAGATGAGTATGAGGATCAGGATGAGGAGGATGAGCCCTCCGATGCTGATGTACATGTTCAGCCCTCCCTTCGGGGTGGAGCCACGAGGGCAGCGTCCACCTTGGTGTGATAGATCTCGCCGAGCCGCCCCCCGATGTAGCCACCAGCGAGGGTGGCGACGATCAGGACTGCTGCAGCCACGATGGCCATCGTTGCCAGATCGTCCACGTCGAGCTGGGCGAACCAGTTGGGCAGGTCGGTCCGGTTGAAGGCGTTGTACTCGACACCGACCCAGGCCCCGAGGGCAGCAAACACCGCGACGAGGAGGATCATCCATAGCCCGGTTCCCAATCCATTCATCCCGCCGTGGTGACGGGCCATGCGGCCGGCTGCGAAGCCACCCACCAGAAACGATGCGAATACGACAAGCGTGGCTATGACCAATCCGGTTATCGAAGCCTCGTCCAGGTCACCCTGGTCGTTGATGAGGTTCAATTGGTAGTCGATCCCACCGGCCCCGGCGGCGATGAGGGACCCCAAGAAGACGAGCGTCCCGAAGCCGGCGAACATTCCAACCAACGAGGCGAGGATGTCGGGTTTGGCGGGGCGCTCATGAGCTCCCGATACGCCCTCTGAGACGCCGGTACGGTCCTCGTGGCTGGTAGTTGCCATTTCGTCACTTCCTGTATGGGGGCCCCGAACTCTTACCCGCGTGACTCCGGCTCCAAACTGACCAGAAAGAAGAGCGACCGGGCCAGCCGGTCGCTCTTCTTCGTCGTGGTGCGTGCCGACCTATGGAGCGAGGGTGGTCGTGACCATGGGGTCGAAGATCGTCGTGGTTACACCTAGATCGCCGCCATCGGTTCCGTCGTCGGGATCGGCGCTATCACACGCAGCCAGGGTGAGGGCGAGAGCCAGAGCTGCGCTCAATGTGACTGCTCTCTTCTTGATTCCTTGCATTTCCGTCTCCTTGTACTCGGCCGGTATCGCAGGATCCGGCACGGACGGCGCCCTTTACCGCAATTCTCCATTTCTCAAACTTCGATCAGCCGCGATACCCCGAAGCGCGAGCGGCACGCCCCTGCTTCTCGGCGTTGCGCTTGGCGTTCTCCCTGGACCTCTTGTCCCCCGATCGATAGCGGTACTTCCTTCCTGAGCCGCCCCACTGGTAGTAGGGGCCGTCGCCATCATTGCCTCTTTGCACGGGCACTGGTTCTCCTTGTCTGGATCGTCCTGGGATACCCGATCAGGGTCGCTGGTGAACCCGGGTCGGGGACGACGACCGTCTCCGACGTTCCCTTCGCGACTGGTTGAGGCAGGCGGAGCATGTGTAGCTTCGGCCCAATGCCCGAACAGGTATCCGCTCCCGGGCCGACCACGACCGTCGACCCGCGGGTCGAGGCGAGGCTTTCCAACGCGGGCCGGGCGGTACGTTGGATCGCAACCGGCTATGCCGTCCTCGGCATGGGGGCGATCGTGCTCGTGGGTCTACGAGGGTTTCTACCTAGCCCGCCTTTGATCCGACCGCTGACCGCATCAGCGGCTGTATCCCTCACCCTGCTGTCGGTTGGCGCCCTCCTTGCCGGCGATGTGAAGCGATCGGCGACACGCAGCGTCATCTTGCGGAGAGTCGGAATCTTTCTCGCCATCGGCGCGGCGCTCTTCGGAATCGTGATCATCGCGGTCTTTCTCGCAGGCAGGACCGATTTGTGGGGAATGGCGGACGTCCCCGCATTCTCGGAGGGTGTGATTCTCCTGGTACTCGGTTTGTCGGTCCCGCTGAGCGTCAGCAGATCCGACTCAGCGGTGGTGGCCGGGCAGATCGGAGCGCTTCTGGTGTTCTCGATGGCGGCGGTGATCTTCTTCGGGTACCTCTATGGCGACCCTTCGGTGGGCCGGCTCTTCCTCCGCCCCGAGATATCGTTCCATGCAGCGATCACCTCGGTGCTGGTCGCGATAGGCGTGGTGCTCATGCGCCCGGCGAGTGGAATGCTCTCTGTGGCTTCCAGTCCCGGCGCGGGGGGTCGTCTCCTCCGACGCATAGGCCCGGTCGTCGTCTTCACTCCGGCGCTGCTGGTCTCCGTAGCCGAGACCGTGCCTTCTACCGAGAGGATCGATGTTCTCGCTTTCATCTCGGTGGGTCTTGGCCTCTTGTTGCTGATCATGCTCACGGTTTTCGTCAGGGCGCTCGACCAGACCGCCATCGAGGCGGCCACGGCAGCGGCACAGGCCGAGCGGGCCCGTGTCGGCTTGCAACAAGAGGCTCCTGTGGTCACTCGTATGGCCGAGACACTGCACACTGTGGAGGTCGCCGACTCGGAACCTTGGGAGGTCGCAACGAGATTTCGCCCGGGTCGGGGCATTGTCGCCGGAGACGCTTCCACAGTCCTGATCCTGCCGGACGGGTCGGTCGGCGCGGTTTTAGTCGATTTGACGGGCCATGGCGCGCTGCCCGCGGTCTGGGCGATCCGGGTCCGTGATCTCTTGGTCCATTCCCTCATGGCCGGCAACTCTCCAGCGGAGGCTGTGGCGTCGGTAGCGTGGTCCGCACCAGGAGACACACTCGCGTCTGCAATCGTGCTGACGGCTTCCGAGAGCGGTGAGGTCAGGCTGTGTTCGGCCGGTCATCCGCCAGTCATAGTCGTCGCCGCTCAGGAGGCGACCATGCGGCTCCCCACGGGGCCTCTGCTCTACCTAGACCCGCAGGCCCGATACGAGGAGGAGCATTTCACAATCTCGATGGGGGACACACTGGTCGCTTTCAGTGACGGCGTGGCCGACGTGCAGGTGGTACACAACGGTCAAACGGAGCCGGAGATGCTGGCAGACATGCTGGTCGCCGAGGGTGGCAATGCCGCTCGGACCGCCGAGCTCGTTCTTGGCTTCGCCCCGCCCGAACCGACCGACGACCAGACCGTCGTGGTCATTCGCCGCACGTCCTGAACGGGTTTGGCACCCTTTACGGGCGGGTAGAGGTGACCAATACCATGACGGAGGGTCACTTGGCCGATTTCCACGATTTCGACGACACCGTGGTCGCCATATTCGCCGACCCTTCTCTCGTGGAAAAGGCCGTTTCCGATTTGTCGGCAGCCGACTACGAATATGAGGTCCTGGAGGGCGAAGCAGGGCGTCGTCATCTCGACCCCACCGATGAGAGCGGCCCGGTGGCGACCGTGAAGCGGCTGTTGATCTCGTTTGGGGACCAGTCGCGAATCGCCGAACGCCTCAGCCAGGACCTGCAGAAGGGCTCGGTCGTCATCTCGGTGAACGCCGGACCCGACGAAGCGGGGAAAGCGAGCGAAATCCTGAAGAAGTATGGTGGTGAGTTCATTTGGCAACTCGGCGCCTGGACCTTCACCCAGATCGAGGAGTGACTGGCTCGGGTCGGCACCGGGCTGCCGGTTCAAAACCCACCCTGATACGATCGCTTGTCGATGACGGGTCTCACCATCAGCACCAGGGAGCTACCGGGCGGTTGGCACTGCATTGCGGTCGCCGGCGAGATCGATCTCGCTACGGTCCCCGAATTGGAAACCGCCATCGAGTCGGTCCTCGGCAGCAATAGCCATCCGCTCGTGGTAGATCTCAGAGAGACTTCGTTCATGGACTCCACAGGGCTCAAGGCTCTGGTCATGGCGAATCGCCGTTTCGACGAGAGCGGGCGACGCTTCGCTATCGCGGTGAGTGGAGGACCGGTCTCTCGCCTGCTCGACCTCAGCGGTGTGGAAACGTCGATCAAAGTGGTGGAGACGACCGACGATTTGGAGCCCAGCTCGGCCTGATCAGATCTTGTCGGCAGTGAGCTCGGCCCAGACGGTGAACCGATGGTCGGCACCCTGCATGCCCCATTGCTCGGAGAGCTTCTCGACGATCGTCAGCCCGAGGCCGTCTCCACGTGGGGCATCTGGAGCGAATCCCGGCCCGTCGTCGGTGACCTCGATCCGAATTCTCCCCCCTTCGGTGGTGACCTTGACATCGATGCCCGCAGTGCTCCCGTGGCGAACGCTGTTGCTCACGAGCTCGGACACCACCAGGATGACGTCGTCGTACCGAGCACCGAGGGTCTTCTTCATCGGGGCGAGCCGAGATCGGGAAAGGCCCGGGGCACTGACGTTCGAATCGACTTGCACGGTCACTTCATCCATCTCTACCAATCGCTCTGAAGGCGTTACCCCGGTCCACATCAGGGTAAACAGGGGCTACAGCGTCTCCCCGTCCTTCCCGATCGACTTTCTGAGGCTCTGCAACGCGCTTGTGAGGAGACGTGACACGTGCATCTGGGAGATTCCCAACTCTTCGGCGATCTCGGTTTGGGTCATGTCCTCGTTGAACCGCAGACCGAGAATCCTCTGCTGCCGTTCCGGGAGCTCTCTGATCGCCTCCTCTACGACCACGCGATCGTCCGCCAACAAGAGGTGGACGTCGTCGTCCTCGAGACGATCGAGGAGAGTCACCCCGGTGGTGTCAGCTGGCTTGTCGATCGAGCTGGAGGCATAGGCCTGACGGGCGTCGATGGCCTCGACCACTTCCTCGTCGCTGAGATCGAGTTGTGCGGCTATCTCATGCGTCTCTGGTGGGCGGTTGAGACGCTGTGCGAGGTCCTCTG
>Ga0307505_10001848_pt1 | contig 15934 bp, 14 predicted proteins | sample 23_S_MG_FD_202183 | JGI IMG/M metagenome (GOLD analysis project Ga0307505, IMG submission 202183) | Soil microbial communities from Populus trichocarpa stands in riparian zone in the Pacific Northwest, United States - 23_S | ecosystem: Environmental > Terrestrial > Soil > Riparian zone > Trees...
CCCTCATCCGCCTTCGGCACCTTCTCCCCTCTGCGGAGGGGAGAAGGCTCTCGGTGTGTGCGCATCGCGAGCTGGGTTCATCATTCGTTGAACTAGTTCATCGCGAGGGTGTGGAATCGGGAGCCTTCTCCCCCCGGCTTCTTGGGGGGAGAAGGTGGCTGAAGGCCGGATGAGGGGGGCGATGCAGCCGATGAGTTTGCATTCTGACCCTGCAAACACTGGAAGTTTCTTGGAAGCGTCGAGCGAGGGACCTGGGCGGGCGGGGCAATCCGCGAATCCCACGCCTAAAGGCGTGGGCTACTATCTTTCGCCCGCTAAGCGGGCGCGGCCAGGTACCACGGCGTACGGGCATTGCGGATGCGGTACACCGCCGCAGCCTAAGAAAATGTCCCAACTCCAGCACCCAGCACCCAGCACTCTCTCTTCCGCCACGAACGCGGGCTGACTTCGAACGTCGCGCCGCGCGCTCATCGGTACGAGTGGGGGCGCCAGCGGAGGCCCCACTTCTTCTCGTAGTGCTCGCGGTTGCGTTGGAAGAGCCGCTCGTACTCGGCCTGGCCCAGTTTGCGGAACGAAGCCTGGCCGAAGTGGTGGACGAACACGTCCTCGGCGCAGACGACGCGCAGTCCGGCCAGACGTGCGCGGTGCGAGTAGTCGTCGTCCTCGAACATGCCCACGCCGTAGTCCTCGTCGAGCGGCCCCAGGAGGTCGAAGGTGTCGCGACGCATGCCGGCGCAATACATCGCGGCCACGTCGATGTCGAAGGCCACCTGCTCGTGCGAGCGCATGTATTCCTCGGCGAAGGCGGGCATCTCGCCGAGAGACGTATAGGGGACGGGAATGCGCGACTCGTTGCCCGAGAAGCTCGCCACGGCCACCACCAGGCCGATGCGTGGGTCGTCCAGGTGGCGGAGCATCCGAGGCAGCCATCCTCGGGCGGGGACCGTGTCGTTGTTCAGCAATACCAGTCGCTCGCCCGACGCCGCTCGCAGACCCTGATTGTTCGCGGCGGCGAAGCCGAGGTTGCGGTCGTTCAGGATCAGCCGGACGTTCTCGCGAGCGGAGGCGATCTCGCGAAGCATCGCCGGTGTGCCATCCGTGGAAGCGTTGTCGACGACGATCACTTCGTAGTTGGGCACGAGCGAGTTGCGCAAAACCGCATCCAGGCAGAGGCGTGTGAGGTCGCGGTTTCCGTAGGTGACGATGACGATGCTCGTGCGCGGATGGACGTCGCGCACGGCCGCGGTGAGTGTCCGTGCGCGAACGGTCCAGGTGTCCGAGCGCTCGGGCTCGAGACTCTGTTCGGGCAAGGCGGCATCGTTCTCTGGCATGGCCGCGAGCACGATGGACCGAGCATGCGGCTGCCATTTCTGCAGCAGTCGCGGGCCCGACACGCTCACCAGGTCCGCCTGGGAAACCAGCTCCTCTTCGGAGGTCACGAGCGACGGACTCATTGCGGGAACGCGGGTCCATTCATCGATGCAGTCGTAGACCACGCGCCAGCCGAACTGCTCGCGTGCCGCGAGCGCGACAGGTGCCCAGGCCGCCGCCTGCACGATCGAGACGGCGCTGGCGATGGACATCTCCTTCCGGAGCTCGACCAGCGAAACGGGCTGTGCGACGCGGATCTCCCACACGTTCTCGCGCAGGACCTTCGTCTCGAACGTGCGGCCGTTGCCCTCCAGAACCGAGGCCATGTGGATGGAGAAGACGCGGTGACCGGCGTCGGCGAGCGTCGACAGCCACTGCTGTTGCGTGCGAAACGACCAGTCGATGCTCGAGAAGCAGAGGAAGTCGTAGGTCGCAGTCTCCCGCTCATGCAGCCTGGGCGCGGTCGCGGGGATGTCCAGCAACGGAGTGGCCGGCCAGGGATGCCAGACGCGCTTGATGGCGTTTTTGAGCGGCTGCGGCAGTCGTCTGCCGATGCCGGCCACGACATGCGTGTAGGAGCGAATGTACGCCGAGTGCGCGCTCCAGCGCATGGTCGCGAGCGCGCGCGACACGCGTCGCGCGCCTCTCAGCAGGCGTGCGACGATCTCCCCGTTCGACACGGCGCACAGCCTAACGGAAATCGCCGCTCGACTCGCATCCAGGCCACTCTCGACTGTCTCGCGACGAAGGGTTGTGAGATGCGTGCTAGACTTTCTTCGTCCCCGGAATGAAGTGCGAACGGCTCGGGAGGGTGTGATGGGCGAGGTCAGGCTGTTCCAGATCTGCTACGAGGGAGACCTCACCGTGGAGGTCTCACACGTGATGCGACGGCTCGGCGCGGAGCCGAACTTCGATCAAAGCTGGCAGGTCTTCCTGCCCGAGGGCCGCCACGCCGCGGCGCTCGTACGCTACCTGCGGGCACAACTGGCGGGCGACGCGCGGCTGCTCGTGGCGTGTACCCAGTTCACCACCACCCGGGACTTCCTGCTCGTGCGCCACAGCCTCACGCCAGGCGCCGACTACTCGGAGCTGCACGACGCACTCGCTCGTCTCGGCGTCGTCGTCGAGCTGCCTTTCGAGTCCACGTTCGTGATCCAGAGCGATGATCGCACAGACGTACGCAACCTCGGCGAGGCCCTGGGCGAGCTCTGTCCCGACGAGTCCATCATGGTCACCGGCATCAGCCACGACTGGGCGTACAGCAACTCCGGCCAGTCCCGCATGTACGTCGCCGACGCCCTGGAAGACGCACAGTTCAAGGCGTTTTGACCGGGTTGGCCTCATCTGAGGAATGAGTGTCCGCTTCTGGCGGCACGGGTTGTCCTTGGTGGCAATCGCGTAAACAGCCACCGCTCTCGCTGAGAAGTTCTGGCGGCGTCTGGTAGAGATCTTGTATCTTGCCCGCGCAATCGGAGGGGAAAGCATGGCCGCGACGGAAAAGCATCCGAGGGGTCTATACGTGCTCTTCAGCACGGAAATGTGGGAGCGATTCAGCTTCTACACGATGAACGGCATGGTCGTTCTCTACGTGACCAACGCCGTTCAGGGATTCGGCTGGAGCAACGCACAGGCGACGAACGTCTTCTCGTATTACCTGATGTTCGTCTATGCCTCGCCGCTGATCGGCGGCTTCATCGCCGATCGCTGGACGGGACCGCGACACGCGATCACGGTCGGCGGGTTGTTCTTCATGGCCGGCCATCTTTTGCTGGCCGTCCCGAAGAACATCCCCATTTTCTATGTCGCGCTGACGTGTCTCGTCATCGGGAACGGTTTCTTCAAACCGAATGTCTCGACGATGGTCGGCAACCTGTATCCCGAGGGCAGTCACCTCAAGGATCGGGCCTACCTGATCTTCTACATGGGCATCAACATCGGTGCCGCGCTCGCGCCGATCGTTGCCGAGGTCGTGCAGGGCCGTTGGGGCTATCACTACGCGTTTGCCGTGGCCGCGTTCGGGATGATGATCTCGCTGGCCATCTTCTGGGGATTCCAGAAGCACGTTCGCGCCGCGGACAAACAGCGGGGCATTCGAGGGTTGACGCAGGCGGATGGGAAGGCAGCGGCCACCGCTGAGGATCTGCCGCCGGTTCTCAATGAGGACGCTCGCACGATGGCCGCGGTGCCGGAGTGGAAGCGCATCATGGCCCTCATCGTCATCTTCCTCATCGTGATCGTCTTCTGGATGGTCTTCCACCAGAACTCCTCGACGCTCACGCTCTGGGCTGACGATCACACCGCCTGGAACGTCACCGGCATTCTTTCCAACGCCATCAATCCTCTGTGGATCATTGCTCTCTCTCTGCCGCTGGCGTGGTTCTGGTCGGCACTCGATCGTCGCGGACTGGAGCCGTCCACTCCCGCAAAGATGATGATCGGCATGATCCTCACCGGACTCTCTTTCATCATTCTCTACTTCGCCGCGCAGGCCGGCGGGTTCACCAAACCGGCGGTGCAGGTTCTCAAGGTCGAGGGCAGTCAGGCCTGGGTGACGACGTCCGAGGAAGCCGCGAAGTATCTGAAGATCACGGCTCCCACGGAAGAAGTCGAGTACCAGATCAGAAACCCCGAGACCGATCAGATGGAAACGCTGAAGAAGCAGGCCTGGCGCGCGACGACGACGGGTCAGGTCGAGGAGGGCGGATTCGCCGGCCTCGCGGGTCAGGAAGGTGCGTCACTCACCGTTGCTCCGGCCTGGAGAGTGTCGCCCTGGTGGCTGATCATGGCCTACGGTGTCCTCTCCCTCGGCGAGCTGATGCTGAGTCCGATGGGCCTTTCTCTCGTTTCCAAGGTGGCTCCCATCCGCATGCGGGGCTTGATGATGGGCGGCTGGTTCCTGGCCACGGCCATCGGCAACAAGCTCACCGCCATCGGCAACTTCTGGGATCTCTGGAGCCACTCCCAGTTCTTCATCATTCTCGCGTCGATGGCCTTGTTCATGGCCGTCGTGCTCTTCGTTCTGATCAAGCCTCTGAAGAAAGCCATGCCCGGAGTTTGATGCAACTGCAGGAGCTCGTTCCTCTCGCGCCGTTGACCACCATGGGCATTGGTGGTCCGGCGCGATTTTTCTTTCACGCCACGCGCGTCGACGATGTGCTCGAGGCGCTGGCCTGGGCGCAGGAGCGCGGACAGCCGGTCTTCATCCTCGGCGGAGGGAGCAACCTCCTGATCGCCGACTCCGGCTTCGACGGCGTGGTCGTTCATGCCGCTCTTCACGGCATCACCGTCGAGAGCGACGATCACGGTACCGTGATGGTGAAGGTCGCCGCGGGAGAGCCCTGGGATCCGTTCGTAGCCCGCGCGGTGGAGAGTGGATGGGCGGGCATCGAGTGTCTGTCCGGCATCCCCGGCGCCACGGGGGCGACGCCCATCCAGAACGTGGGCGCGTACGGGCAGGACGTCAGCGAGACCGTCGCCCGGGTCGAGGCGCTCGACCGCAGCACCGGGCGCGTCGTGTGGTTCACGAACGCCGAATGCCGCTTCGGATATCGCTCCAGCCTTTTCAAGAACGTCGAGCGCGATCGCTATGTCGTGCTCTCCGTGACCTTCCGCCTGCTGCGCGACGGCAACGCGGCCATTCGCTATCCCGAGCTGCAGAAGTACGTGACCGAGCGCAACATCGCGGAATCGGATCTGCGCGGTGTGCGCGACGCGGTGATCGCCATCCGCAGGCGCAAAGGCATGGTCCTCGATCCGCACGATCCCGACACTCGCAGCGATGGCTCGTTCTTCATGAACCCGGTCCTCTCCGCGGCGGACTACGACGCCTTTGCGCTTCGCGCTCCGGACGCGCCGCACTATCCGTCCGGCGAAGAGGTGAAGCTCTCCGCCGCCTGGCTCATCGAGCACGCCGGATTCTCCAAGGGGTTCGTGCTCGGCAATGTGGGACTCTCGAGCAAGCACTCGCTGTCCATCATCAATCGTGGCGGAGGCACGGCCGCGGAAGTGGTGGCGTTGGTCCACCTGATCCAGGATCGCGTCCGCGAGACCTACGGCGTTGAGCTGTCCCCGGAGCCGAACTTCATCGGCTTCTGAAGCGGGTTGCCGGTTGTCAGTGATCGGTTGTCTGTGAGGCTACGACGTCGGCGGGATGGGCTGGATTTTGGTGGACGAGAGGCGGCGCTGTTCGCGCTCCTGCTCGCGCAGGCGTTTGCGCTCGAGAGAGTCGCCGTCACGCGCGACGATCCCGGCGCGCAGGAGCTCGTTGATCGCAGCGGCGTACTGCACGTCGCCAGCGTCGAGCTGGACGCCGCTCTTGTAGAGCAGTCCTTCCGATGTCTGCGAGAAGTGGCTCCAGACCACGCGCCCCTGGATGGAGGCGGAGATCCCGCCGCGGTGAAAAGCCAGGCGCCCGCGGGTGCCGATGCGCAGCGGCTGTGCGTGCTGGAGCTGCACGCCCCCGAGCCCGATGTTGATCATCGTGACTTCCACCGAGCCGAACGCTCCCACCAGTGGCTCGACCACCTGGAAACGCTCCGCCTTCCGCAGCTCTCTCGTTTCTTCCGTCATGAATGGGAACCCGCGTGCAGTTTACGCGATTTTCCCTGATTCGTGGGCCGCTTCTCTGGGGGAACTGCCTTACACCACAGAGCCACAGAGCGGGCTGCGCCGGCAGGTCAAGAGCGGACGGTTGCTGTGGAGCGGTGGGCTTTAGCCCACCGGGCTCTCGCGAGGCACGTCTCCTCTGCCGTCTCGGCTTGGACGCTGCGCGCGGCTTTCGGCAACCAGTGTCCCCAGAGCCACACGGCTTCGGCTCACTCATCGCGAGCGCCCGGAGGGCTAAAGCCCACCGCTCCACAGTTGTCATCGACGGACCGGTTGCCACGCTCAACCCTCGATGTGAATCCACTGTTAACCCGAACGCACCTTTCCACGTAGTACAGGCAGAATCGGAGGCAGAACCCATGGAATTCATCCCAATCGTCGGCATGCTCTCATCCACCGCGATGGTCGTGCTGATCGTTTACTTCGTCTCCCGCTCGAAGCAGCGCAGGGCCGAGATGCAGGCGGAAGTGCAGTCGAAGCTGATCGACCGTTTCGGAACGGCGCCGGAGCTCATCGAGTTTCTCCAGTCGCCTGCGGGCCGTGAGTTCGTCAGTGGCGTGCAGTCGGCGCCGGCCAACTATGCTCGCGAGCGGATCCTGTCCGGCTTCACCCGGGCCATCGTCCTCACGATGCTCGGCCTTGCCTTCCTCGGCCTGACGTTCTTCTACGACGAGGACTTCACCGTTCCGGCCGCGATCCTCTCCAGCCTGGGCATCGGCTACCTGATCGCGACCTTCGTCTCTTATCGTTTGTCCGCGCGCATGCTGGGTGGCGATGTGCTCCGCCCGTCCGCTGACCTTCGTCCGTGAGCCATGACCATGTACGCTGCCGCCATGACGTTGCCCCTTGGCCAGCTCGAGGGACCGCAGGAGTTGGGCGCTCGCTCGCGCCCCGGTAGCCCGAGGCCCATGGACGAGGCGCGCTTCGAGATCCTCTACCGTCGCATGGCGGGGAGTCTCTACTCGTACCTCTTCCGCCTGACGGGCGACGAGGCCACCGCGGACGACTTGCTGCAGAAGGCGTTCTTCCGTTTCCTGCGCGCGAATCCGGCGCTGGCGACGGAAGAGCACCAGCGGCGCTGGATCTTCCGCACGGCTACCAACCTGGCCTTCGACCACTTCCGCGAGATCAAGCGGGAGCGTTCGCATGCGGAGCAGAACCCTCAGTCCGAGGCCGGACCGGCCAGCGAGCCGAGGGAAGTATTGCGGCACGACATGATGAAGACCTTCGTCGAGCTGAAGCCGCGCGAGCGGGCGCTGCTCTGGCTGGCGCACGTGGAGGAAGCCGATCACGAAGACATCGGCGAGGCCCTCGGCGTGAAGACGAAGAGCGTCAAAGTGCTGCTCTTCCGCGCCCGCAAACGTCTGGGCGAACTGTTGTCGAAGAAGGGCCTTGGGCCCGAGGGGCAGCGATGAGCGAGAGTTGCCGCTTCGAATCCGACGTCCTCCGCGCTTCCTCGGAAGACCGCTGGACGGAGTCGCTCCGCCGCCACCTCACCGAGTGCGACGAGTGCATCGCCACCGCGTCCGTCGCGCCCTGGATGGGCCGCTTCGCCCGCATCGGCGATCGCGAGCACATCCTGCCCGACCCGCAGATCGTCTGGCTCAAGGCCCAGTTGCTTCAGGGCTCGATCGACGTGGCCCGCATCTCCCGCCCGATGAACATCGTGCAGATGGTGTCGTATCTCGTGGTCGCCGGTGGATGGGCGGCCCTGCTCACCTGGAAGTGGGAGCTCGTCGAGAAGTGGATGACCGGCTTCACCCCCACCGGCATCATGCAGAACGTCACGCGCGCCGAGGCCCTGCCGATCACGTTCCTGGCACTGGTGCTGATCCTCGCCACGATGACGGTCACGCTCGCCCTGCACACCATCCTCGCGGAGGAGTAGGGCTGGGCTGGCAACGAGTGCGAGCACTCAAAGATAGGAGAGCTGGCTGAACACGGGATTGCCGGCAGACAGGATCTCGCCTGCGAACGCACGGATCTCGGCGTCTGCGTCCAATCGCGCATGCTCGAAGGCCGTGAGGATCGAGTGCATCAGTGCGGCGTTCGGCGCTTCCGTGTGGGCTGCGACGACGGCGAGAGCCCGCAGGGCGGCGAGTCGTTCGACGGCGTCGGCGCTGTGCGTCGCCGTGATCAAAGGCGCCAGGACAGCTTCTCCTGCGTGCGGACGCAACGGCGCATCGGTCGTCGCCGCGAGTGCCTGAACAAAGCGAATCAACTTGAGTCGGGAAGGGGTGCGGCCACGAACGAGTGCTGTCGCGGCGACCGCGAGAAGAGCATTCCGTTCGTCGGAACGCGCATCGCACGCGAGCGCGGTCAAGTCATCGATATCGTTCCTCAAGAGGCTGTCGAGTGTCTCCGTGCTCATGGGCCCGCCTGCGCGTTCAAGTAGTCTAACACTCCGTCCGACAATGGCACTTTCGACAACTTCAAGGCCGTCAGCACTGCAAGCGCCATTCGACGATCCACGCGCATCAGGCCGGTGGTGCCGTAACTGCCGGAACGGTCATTGATTTCCACAACGACTCCAGCGATCACACGCATTTCTCCGGCCGCCTGAACGGGGTCATTGTGAAAGAGCGTCTCATGTTTCACCGCATGCATGGCTCCACGTTCACCGTCAAATCCCACGTGAATCTTCAAGTCGCGCCCGACGGCGTAGATCAGCCTTCGGGTCGCCGTCGTCGTCAGATCGCCCGACCCTTCGGGATCGGCAATGCGTTCTCGAGAGAGCAGCTTCGCGAGATCATGAACTGGTCCAGGCGTACTGCAGTGGTCGCGGCCGGCAGCCAATCGCTCGGCGCGGATTTCGGTGTCGTGGTAGTCGTACATGCGCGTCGCGGGATCCGAACGTCCCCAATCACTCCCGGAAACGGGGCGCCCGTTCACCGCGGGCTGCGAGCTCCTGGACGCGGTCGCGTCCCACGGGTTGTTTCAGCAATGCGGCGATGCGGCGGACGTTGTCGCCGTTCTGGATGCTGTCGGGGCCCATCTGCTGATCCATGAGGTTGCGCGTGCGGTCCGCCAGGAGCCAGCCCAGAGGGAAGACGACGTTGGTCTGCACGAGCTCGAAGGACGTGTGATTGCCGATGAGTTGGTCGCGAAGCTCGGCGGTGGCGAGGTCGGCGTGCGCGCCGCGGACCGCGGCCAGCGCGCGGACCGGGGACAGCACTTCCGTCGCGTACCGCGTCGACTGGACCGGCGACGGATTGGCGTCGCGGAACTGGATGAAGATCACGTGCGTACGGATGCGCTCCTTGTACTTGCTGCGGCCGAGGACTGAGAGGATGTCGGAGACCGTGGCCGAGCCGGAGTTCTCGAAGTAGCCTCCGTCCACCACGTGCTCGCACCGCGCGCCGGGCTCGCAGTCGAGAGGCGAGCCGCCGTTGCCGCTCTTCGCGCGGATCAGCGTTCCCGCGGGGGAGACGTACGTGAACCGCGTGCTGTTGTCCGCGGCCGTGCTCACGCGCACGTCGCCGCCGATGGCCTCGAAAAGATCCACCGACTCCGCCAGCACCTCGGAAGGTCCGCTGTGATAGTCGATGTCCAGGTTCGACGCCACGATGCGCTGTCCTGTCTCCACGATCGTGCCGTTCAGGAACAGCGACGGCAGGTGCGCCTCGTGGCCTCGCATCATGGCCAGAAACCCGCCCGCGAACGTGTCGTCGGGACTCCCGTCGCGTCGCGCGATCGCTTCGCGCCAGCCGCGTTCCCACGCGCCCTCCAGCGCCCGGGCCCGGTCGGGGAAGATCGGCGCGGGCACGAAGCGCTGCAAGAGGTCCGGCTGCATCATGGCCGCGAGCGTCGGCGAGAGCGAATCGTGCGAGAGCATCTGCTTCGCGGCGAAGCGCAGCGTCTGCTGCTCGTTGTTGCCTTGCGGCGTGTAGTCGTCGAGCTTCGTGGTCGTGTCCGCATGACGCACGAGGAGCGCCCCGTACACCGTGGAGCCCAGCGCGCCGCCGGAGACGCCGCTGATGGCGAAGACGTGGTCGGGAAAGGTGGGGATGGTATCGGTCAGCGAAGTCAGCACCGCCGCCGTCCAGTACGCCGCACGAATGCCGCCGCCTTCCGTGGCCACGAGGATCACCGGATGCGTCCCGTCGGACGTGGGATGCTCGCGATCGAGCCGCTCGAACCAGCGGTCGAAAGCCGGGGCGATCGAAGGCCTCGTCACGTCGCCGGGCATGGTCTCCACGACATGGTTGTCCGCGAAGGGACTGATGACCACGGCCCAAAGCAGGAGCACGGTGAAGATCGGCACGCTGCCTTTCGTGCCCACCCACATCAGGATGCTGCCCACCGGGATGCTGAGCGCGGTGGTCAGCAGCACGACCGCGGCGGAGCCGAGGATCACGGTGCTCTGCACGAAGAACGTCGACCAGATGAACAGTCCCAGGGCCATGAACACGCTGGTGACCATGAGCGCCTTCGTCACCGCGGGCAGCGCGCGCGGCTCGATCTCGTCGTCGGCGTGATGATGGATCGCGCGCCGGCGCAGCACCACGAAGAGGATGAAGACCACCATCGCCACGGCCAGGATCACGGCCAGCTTCTTCAGCTCGTGCACCGGCTCAGGCACGCCGTAGTTGGCGCCCACACGCCGCAGCGAGGCGATGGCGATCACGAAGGCGAGCACGCCCAACAGGCGCGGCAGCCACAGCGTGAGGTGCGGATAGTCGCTGGCCTTCGGCCGCCCCTCCGCGGGCTTCATGTGCAGCAACTGGCGCGACCAGAACCAGACCTGCAACGCCAGAAAGACCACACCCAGGACATACCCGAACCGTTGCCCATCATGCGAGGGCTCCGCCCCGGTCGGATCATCCTCGGCCAGGTTGGCGATGATGTCGTATCCCTGCGCCGATACGAGAAACGCGAACGCCACGATCAGCAACGCCAGGAAGTTGAAGCGCAACGGCAGCAGGAACTGATACAGACGTCTCACCGCAAGCCAAAGGCGGGCAATCCAACTGTTCATGTCTGGAGGGACCTCCGAGCGGTCAGTTTAACCCGCGCGCTTGTTTTATCCCGCGCTCGAGTTCAGAACGCTCCCCACACCAGCACGCGTTTGTACGTGTAGAAGTAGGGACGCTCATCGCCGAGCGCGGCGTGCAGGCGTGCGCGGTACTCGGCGAGAAACGCCTCGAAGCGATCGCCGAGGGACTCCTCGTAGTGCGTGAGCAGCGCGCCGCGCACCCATTCCACGACGTCGCCGGCCGAGGGCAACACGTGCCCGTAGACCTGCAGCCGCACGTGCTGGCGGGCGTAGCCGAGTTGATGGAGCAGCTCCGCGTAACGCTGCACGGGCAGGACGAAGTCGGCGCGCGGCGCGACCCCGAAATCGCGCGCCACTTCCGCTGCGATGCGGTGCGATGCGTGGTCGTCGTTCGCCGGCATCTGCACCGCGATCTGTCCATTCGGCGCGAGGAAGCTGGTCAGGCGGTTGAAGAGCCGCTCGTGATCCGGCACCCAGTGCAGCGCCGCATTCGAGAACACGAGGTCATAAGGCCGGTCCGTGACGAACGCCTCGATGTCCCCTCGCTCGAACCGCAGCATTTCCCCGCCGAAATGCCCGGCCTTGAACAGCATCGTCTCCGACGAATCGATGCCCATCGTCTCGGCCGCCTCGAGCGTCTCGTGCAACTCGCGCGTCAACTCCCCCGTCCCGGACCCCAGGTCCACGATCAGCATCCGCGGCCGCGGCTCGATGAGAGCCACCAGATCGACAAACGGCTGACGGCGCTCGGTGCGAAACCGCTCGTACTGTTCGGGAGACCACATGCGCGCAACGTTAGCATTTTCGCGAGAACGCGGAGCGCCGGCGTCCCGCCGGCTGGCCGGGGGGCGTCCTCGCCCCGGGCGGGGGAGCGCGCCTTGCGCGAAGCACACTCGTCTCGCGACGGTGGGTTTCGGCTTCGAATGCCCCCGCCGGCGGCGGGACGCCGCCGGGCCAGCCGGCGGGGACGCCGGCGCTCCTCGGAGCAACTCGCACTCAACACCCAGCACCCAGCACCTACGGTGCCGAGGCCATCTCCAGAATCGCGTTCATGACGATCGCGTACAGTCCGGACGTATTCATCCTCCACATGGGATTCGTCGACATCAGGATCACGTGGCCTTTCCCGCGCGGGGCGTCGATGACGGCGGGCTTGCCGGAGATCTCGTCTGCTCCTTCCAGCATGCCTGAGAGGAGGAGGTCCTTCTCCGCGAAGGAGATCACCACGCGCGGCCGATCCTCCGGACGCGGCATGATCGCTTCCACGTTCCAGGGAGAGTCTTCGGGAAGTTGGAAGCCTGCTTCGCCCGGCGCGGGCTTCGCGCGCTCCGGCAGAGCGACGAACGGCCGGCCTTGTGGGACATCCGGGTCGTCCTTGCCTCCCCGTCCGGTGGGGCGCGAGTCCTGCGGTGGCGGTTCGTCGCGGAGGCCGACGCGGAAGACGGGGCCGCCGGAGAAGTACAGCGGGATCATCTCGTCGTAGCCCTTGGCGATCGGATGCGTCTTGTCCGTGACCGTGCCTCGCACGATGGTGCCGGGCGCCTTGAGCTTGCTCGTGTCGGCGACGCGCACCCAGCGCGCCAGCCCGTACTCGATGGCCCATACCGAAGTGTCGCGCGCGGTGACCAGCACGCCGCCTTCCTCGACGAAGCGCTGCAGGTTCTGCACTCCGGTGAGCCCGAGGCCTGGGCGGATGTCGTCCGTCTCATCGACTCCGCCGAGATTGGGCGTGAGCGCGGTGGACTTCCAGGGCAGCGGCGGGCCGGGCGCGTAGCCGTTGACGATGTCCTGCGGCGAGGTGCGGCCCACCGGCGGAAAGAGCACCACGTCGTACTTCGCGCGCAGGTCCGTCATCGCGGACACGTCCTGCGTCGAGATGTAGTCGTACGGCACGTTCATCGACTCCAGCGCCAGCCGCCACCATCCTTCATCCTGCGTGCTGATCCAGGTATGCATCAGCGCGATGCGCGGCAGCTTCGCGCCCGGCTCCGAGAACCGTTGCCGCGCATACGCGGCCTCGGCATGGTTCTCGGTCAGCTTCGGCGGCGCGGGCTTCACCCCGCCGGACGCCCACGGTGTCATCTTCACCTTCAGCACATCCGGATTCACGACGCGCTGCGTGGTGACGTTCTTGAGGTACCCCAGCGTCCAGCCCGTGTCGTCGTACACCTTCTCCTCGCCGCGCACGTACTGCACGTCGAGCAGCGTGTCCGCGAGCCGCGAGTACGGCTGGTCCATGCGGATGATGTACGACCCCTTCGCGAACTTCACCGCCTCCGGCGCCTTGGGCGCGTCCTTCGCGTCCTTCGCGTCCTTCGTGTCCTTCGCGTCTTTCGCGTCTTTCGCCGCGGGCTTGAACGGCGGCCAGTTCGTGGTCATCGAGAAGGCCTCGTCGGCGGTGTGGATCTCGATGCCGTGCTGGTGGAAGAGGTCGAGCAGCTCGCGGACCTGTCCCTGCCGTTTCTGTCCCGCGTCGAGCACCCAGGCCGCCGGACCTTCGTTCGCTGCCTTGGCCACCGCGCGGCGTCCCATCGTCCAATAGCGCTCCAGGAAACGTTCGCGGTTCTCGGCCATGTCATGCAGCGCGAAGAGCAGCGCCGACTGCTGGAAGTTCACGTTGTTGCGCAGCGACCACCGCACCTCGGGCAGGGGAGGGTTCTGACGGAACCAGGCCCGCTCGCTCGCGCTGCGCACCACGCGACGCTCCGTCGTCGGCCAGCGATTGCCGAACGTCTCGTAGAAGCGCGCCACCGTGTTGCGTCCCGCACCGAGCCAGAACATGTAGTTCGGAGCCCAGCCGTCCCAGAACCCGTGCAGCCAAACACCCGGCAGTCCGCGCCGCGTGAGCTCGTCCACCTCGTGGAAGCCCATGCGATGCCACTCGTCGATCATCAGCGGATCGAGCGCGGGGTTGTACGGGCCCGTGCCCGTGGAGATGTAGAGGAAGGGCACGGACTCGTGCAGGTCGTGCAGCACCTGCGGGTGGAAGTCGTTGTACGCCTTCATGGCGTTGCGGCTCAGCGCCAGGGCCAGCCCGATCTGATCGCGGTTGTTGTCGTGGACGACGTACTTGCCCCAATACACCAGCGGCGGCGTGGGCAGCGTCGGGTTGGCCTCGCGGTACCGCCACAGGTCGACCATGCGATTGCGGCCGTCCACCTCCAGCACCGGCGTGATCAGTGTGATCACTTCATTGCGAATGTTGCGGATGAAGTCCGTCTCTTCGACCGCCAGGCGATACGCCAGCTCCATCAGCATCTCCGGGCTGCCCGTCTCCGGCGAGTGCATGGCGCCCGTCGCGTAGTACATCGGCTTGCCCTGGCGGATGAGCGTCTTGGCCTCGTCCTCCGACAACTTTCGCGGGTCCGCCAGCTTGCGGTTGATCTCGCGGTAGTGGTCGAGGTTCGCGATCGTGTCCTCGTTGGCGATGGCCACCACGATGAACTCGCGCCCTTCCTCCGTCTTCCCGACGGAGAACACCTTCACCCGCGGCGACGCCGCCTCGAGGGCCCGCATGTAGCGGTACACGTCCTCGGCATACGTGAGCTTCCCCGCCGCGCCAGCGATGTAGCCGTTGAACTCGAGGGGCGAAGGAACCGTCTCCGAAGCGGGCAGGTGATCGACGAACTCCGTGAGGAAGCGCGTCTCGGTGGTGTGTTTCAGGATCTCCGCGGTGTACTGCGGATCGTTCTGCGCGAGAACGGAAGTCGCGGTGAGGAGCAGTGCAAGCGCAAGTCGCATCCGCGAACGTTATCACTGAGATCGGTTGGCGGTTATCGTCGGGGGCGGGTGGTTCCCATTCGTCCCATAGGTCCCATTCGTCCCATACGTCCCATCCCCCGGTCTCCGCCCAGGCCATGCTCACCAACAACCAGCGCCGCCGGTCGTACCGGCTAGCGGCAAACCCCGTTGCGAATGATGTCGGCGATCTCCACGACCACTTCGCGCGAGTCCTTGCCGAAGGGAGCGTTGACTCCGAAGAGAATCTCCAGCGAGAAATAGTTGAAGAAGAAGCGCGTGGTGAGGAGGATGGCCGAGGTGGGGGAGACGTTCGGGCGAAGCTTGGCCCGGATGTCCTCCATGGCGCCCTGCTCTTCCCAGATGCGCGTGAAGCGCTCGCCCATGTCCACGTAGAACTTCTGGATGTGCGTGCCGCCGAACTCGATCACGTCCACGTGGATGAGCAGGTGATACTCGCGGAACTGCCGGATGCTGTCGCGCGCGGCCAGCCCGAGCTGCTCGATGTTGTCGGGAAAGCGCTCCGACCCCATCAGCACGCGCCGGAACGGAAAGCGCTCCGTATGAGCGATGGCGAAATACTCGTCGATCAACTCGCGAAAGATCGCTTCCTTGTCCGGGAAGTGGTGATAGACGTTCCCCGTCGACACCTTGCCCCGGTTGGCGATGTCGCGCATCGTCGTGGCGCGATAACCCTGATGAGAAAACAAGTGCAATGCCGCGTCGAGCACCGCGCGACGGCTGCGTTCAGACTTTTCTTCACGTTGCATGGGAAGGTGGGAACCGCGAATCGGACGGCGCAGTGAAGCGCATGTGGACATAATCCGTCAACTCCCGGACAGAAGATTGTCCCATCCGCAACAACGTCGTTCTCTCCACAAAGCCACAGAATTGCACAGCGAACTCTCCGTGGCCTCTGTACGACTAACGTCGAAACTCTTCGCGTGGCGCGCACAACCCCCTGTCATCCTGAGCGGGCGGCGGGTGGGTGCGAAGGATCCCCTGCCGACGGAGCGAGTGTCGTGCATCGGCTGGGGATCCTTCGCCCCCCATCCAACCGCCCGCTCAGAGGCTGTGCAGAAGTCCGGGCGCTTCCAATCCTGTCATCCTGAGCGGGAGGTGGAGTGGGTGGCGAAGGATCCCCTGCGGTAAACGAAGCCCGCGCAGATGTGAGAGGACTGCAGTTCTCGTGTCCGCACGCTCGTCGCTCTTCGCACGAGATCC
>Ga0307505_10001849_pt1 | contig 15928 bp, 18 predicted proteins | sample 23_S_MG_FD_202183 | JGI IMG/M metagenome (GOLD analysis project Ga0307505, IMG submission 202183) | Soil microbial communities from Populus trichocarpa stands in riparian zone in the Pacific Northwest, United States - 23_S | ecosystem: Environmental > Terrestrial > Soil > Riparian zone > Trees...
GATCGAGAACGTCGATGCGATGGGCGTGCACACCGGCGACTCGATCACCGTGGCGCCGGCGCAGACGCTGACCGACAAGGAATACCAGATCATGCGCAACGCCTCGATCGCGGTGCTGCGCGAGATCGGGGTCGACACCGGCGGCTCGAACGTGCAGTTCGCCATCAACCCGGATGACGGGCGCATGCTGGTGATCGAGATGAACCCGCGCGTGTCGCGCTCCTCGGCGCTCGCCTCCAAGGCCACCGGCTTCCCGATCGCCAAGGTGGCCGCCAAGCTCGCCGTCGGCTACACGCTGGACGAGCTGCGCAACGAGATCACCGGCGGCGCCACGCCGGCCTCCTTCGAGCCGAGCATCGACTACGTGGTCACCAAGGTGCCGCGCTTCGCCTTCGAGAAGTTCCCGCAGGCGAACGACCGCCTCACCACGCAGATGAAGTCGGTGGGCGAGGTGATGGCCATCGGCCGCACCTTCCAGGAATCCTTGCAGAAGGCGCTGCGCGGGCTGGAAGTGGGCGTCGACGGCCTGAACCAGAAGACCACGGACCGCGAGACGCTCGAGCGCGAACTGGGCGAGCCGGGCCCCGAGCGCATCTGGTACGTGGGCGACGCCTTCGAGAACGGCTTCTCGCTGGAGGAGGTGCACCGCCTCACGCACATCGACCCCTGGTTCCTCGCGCAGATCAAGGAGATCGTGGACCTGGAGATGCGCCTGGACGACCAGAAGCTCGCCGACATCGACGCCGGCACGCTGCGCCTGCTCAAGCGGAAGGGCTTCTCCGACCGGCGCCTGGCCTACCTGTTCAACACCGGCGAAACGGCGGTGCGCGAGAAGCGCCACAAGCTCGGCATCCGGCCGGTGTTCAAGCGCGTCGACACCTGCGCGGCGGAGTTCGCCACGCGCACCGCCTACCTGTACTCCACCTACGAGGAGGAATGCGAGGCCGAGCCGACCGCGCGCCGGAAGGTCATGGTGCTGGGCGGCGGCCCGAACCGCATCGGCCAGGGCATCGAGTTCGACTACTGCTGCGTGCACGCGGCGCTGGCGCTGCGCGAGGACGGCTTCGAGACCATCATGGTCAACTGCAACCCGGAGACCGTGTCCACCGACTACGACACCTCGGACCGCCTGTACTTCGAGCCGCTGACGCTGGAGGACGTGCTGGAGATCGTGGACAAGGAAAAGCCCTGGGGCGTGATCGTGCAGTACGGCGGCCAGACGCCGCTCAAGCTCGCGCGCGACCTCGCCGCGGCGGGCGTGCCGATCATCGGCACCAGCGCCGACATGATCGACGTGGCGGAGGACCGCGAGCGCTTCCAGCAGCTGCTCAACAAGCTCAAGCTGCGCCAGCCGCCCAACCGCACCGCGCGCTCGGCGCCGGAGGCGGTGAAGCACGCCGAGGCGATCGGCTACCCGGTGGTGGTGCGGCCGAGCTACGTGCTGGGAGGGCGCGCGATGGAGATCGTGCACCACCAGGCGGACCTCGAGCGCTACATGAAGACTGCGGTCAAGGTCTCCAATGACGCCCCGGTGCTGCTGGACCGCTACCTGTCGGACGCGATCGAAGTCGACGTGGACTGCATCGCCGACGGCACGGAAGTGCTGATCGGCGGGGTGATGGAGCACGTCGAGCAGGCGGGCGTGCATTCGGGTGATTCGGCCTGCTGCCTGCCGCCGCATTCGCTGTCGGCGGACCTGGTGCAGGAGCTGCACCGGCAGACCGAGATGATGGCGCGCGCGCTGCAGGTGAGCGGCCTGATGAACGTGCAGTTCGCCATTCAGAAAAATGAGCAGGGCAGCACGGTCTACGTCCTCGAGGTCAACCCGCGCGCCTCGCGCACCGTGCCCTTCGTGTCCAAGGCCACCGGCCGGCCGCTCGCCAAGATCGCGGCGCTGTGCATGGCGGGCAAATCCCTCGCCGCGCAGCAGGTGCGGGGCGACATCACGCCGCCGTACTACTCGGTGAAGGAAGCGGTGTTCCCCTTCGCCAAGTTCCCCGGCGTGGACACCATCCTCGGCCCGGAGATGAAATCCACCGGCGAGGTGATGGGGGTGGGCGCCACCTTCGGCGAAGCTTTCGTCAAGTCGCAGCTCGCCGCGGGCATCAAGCTGCCCAAGGCCGGGCGCGCCTTCCTCAGCGTGCGCGACGGCGACAAGCGCGCGGCGGTGGAGGTGGCACGGGACCTGGCGGCGCTCGGCTTCGCCGTGCTCGCCACGCGCGGCACGGCCGCGGTGCTGGCCGAGCACGGCGTGGCGGTGACCGTGGTCAACAAGGTGGCCGAGGGGCGGCCGCACATCGTCGACATGATCAAGAACGGCGAGGTGACCTTCATCGCCAATACGGTGGAGGACACCCGCACGGCGATCTCCGATTCGCGCGCCATCCGCGTCACCGCCCTGGCGCAGCGCGTGACCTATTACACGACCATCGCGGGCGCCAAGGCGGCCTGCGCCGGCATGCAGCACATGACGCAACTGGAGCCGTACCGCCTGCAGGACTTGCATGCGAAACTCGGCCTTTCCACCACCACCCGCGGGATAAGCTCACCCTAATGGCCAAGACCCCCATGACCCTGCGCGGCGCGGAACTGCTGCGCGTCGAGCTGCACCGCCTGAAGACCGTCGAGCGGCCGGCGAACTCGCAGGCCATCGCCGAGGCGAGGGCGCACGGCGACCTGTCGGAGAACGCCGAGTACGACGCGGCGCGCAACCAGCAGGGCTTCATCGAGGGGCGCATCTCGGAGGTCGAAGCCAAGCTCGGCAATGCCCAGATCATCGATCCGAAGCTGCTGGATTCGGACGGGCGCTGCGTGTTCGGCGCCACCGTGGACCTGGAGGAGAAGGGCGGCAAGCCCATCACCTACCAGATCGTCGGCGAGGACGAGGCCGAGATCAAGGCGGGGCGCATCTCGATCAGCTCGCCGATCGCGCGCGCGCTGATCGGCAAGGAAGCCGGGGACGAGGTGGACGTGCACACCCCGGGCGGGGTGAAGCGCTACGAGATCCTCGACGTGCGCTACGAGTAGCCGCCCTACCAGCCCGCAAAGCGCTCCCAGGTTTCCTCGACGCGGCCGGCTTCGCCGAGCACGCGATAGCGTTCGTGCTGCGCGCCGGTGGCGCAGGCGTGGTTCGGCAGGATCCTGAGCAGCGTGCCGACTGGCAGGTGCGGCAGCTTTTCTGGGTCGCCGCTGCGGTGGGCGACGATGCCGTGCTCCTGGTTCGCATCGGCGACGATCAGGCCCTCGATCGGCTTGCCGGCGGCATCGCAGACCAGCCCATAACCCTGGTCCACCGCCTGCTTCGCCGTGCCGCGGTCGCGCGACATCGCCATCCAGCCCGCATCGGTGAGCGCCCAGCCCTTGTCCTTCTGGTGGCCGATGACGGTGGCGAGCACCGACAGGGCGATGTCCCCGGTGCCGCAGACGCCGATGCCCGCCATCACCAGGTCGAAGAACACGAACACGCCCGCGCGCACTTCGGTGACGCCCGCGAGGTCTTCCGCGAAGGCGGCCGTCGGCGTCGAGCCGACGCTCACCACCGGCGCGGGAAAGCCGGCCGCGCGCAGGCGCTCGGCGGCGTGCACTGCGGCGTCGCGCTCCTGCGCGGCCATGGCGCGGATCTCGCCGGTGGAGGCGCAGTTGTAGGAGGCGCCCGCGTGCGTCATCACGCCGGCCACCGTGGCGCCGCCGGCGGCGAGCGTCTTCGCCACCTGCGCCAGTTGCGGGTCGTCCGGCTTGAGGCCGGCGCGGTGGCCGTCGGAGTCGATCTCGATCAGCACGTTCAGCGGTGCACCCGCAACGGCCCTGGCGAGCTCGACGTTGTCCACGATCACCGAGAGCCTGATCCCGGCGCTCGCGAGCGCGGCGGCGCGCGCGAGCTTGTTCGGCGCGATGGCGACGGTATAAAGGATGTCTCGGTAGCCGTGCGCGCCGAAGATCTCCGCTTCCTTGAGCGTGGAGACGCAGATCGGGGCGGGCGCATCGCCATGCAGCCGGCGCACCACCTCCAGGCTCTTGGCGGTCTTCACGTGCAGGCGCAGCGCCGGGCCGAGCCCGGCGATGCGCTGCGAGAGCTTTGCCCAGTTCGCGTCGAGCTTCGCGCGGTCGAGCAGCAGGGCGGGGGTTTCGAGGCCTTGCAGCGCGCTCATGCCAGGTGCTCGCTGACCATCGGCTCGAGCGTGCGGCTCTCCTTCACCGGGGCCGGCGCATCCGCGGGCCTTTTCAGCCCCACGCGGTTGTGCCACAACGTCGCCATGCCGACCTTGGCCGTGCCGAACAGGTCGAAGGCCGAGCCGCAGACGAACAGAACGCGATTTGCGGGGAGCGAGAGTTCCTTCAGCGCGAGCTCGTACGGCTCGGGGCGGGGCTTGTAGTAGCCCGCGCGCTCGGAGGTGACGACGATGTCGAAGGGGACTTCCATGCGCATGGCGGCGAAGCGGCCCAGTCGCTCGGAACAGTTGGTGACCACGCCCAGCTTGTAGTCCTTGGCCAGATTGCGCAACAAAGGTCTGGCATCTTCCCAGGGCTCGAGCGACAGCCATTCGTCTTCCAATTCCCCGGCGCGCACGGCCGGCAGGCCGCTCGCCACCGCGGCTTCCTCGACCAGGGTTTCGTAGGGCCGGTAGGCGCCGCAGCCGTAGGTGAGCTTCAGGTACTCGCCGCGCCAGGCGCGGCCCTCGGCCTCACCGCCGGCGATGCGGTTCCACAGCGACCAGGAGTCGATGAGCGCGGTCAGCAGGTCGAACAGGACGGCGTCGTAGCGCTTCATGCACGCGGCCGCCTGCGCTGCGGGCGCAGGGGTCCCGCGGATTTCCTGCGGCGTACTGGCTTCTTGCGCACGTCCTTGCGCTCGTCCCAGCCCGAGGTCTTCGCGCGCTTGGGAAGACGGGGCCTGGGCCCTGGTTCGGGCTCGGCCCGGGGTTTCTGCCGGTAGACGATCAGCATCTTGCCGATGTGCTGCACGGGGTGGCACTGGGTACGCTCGCAGATGCTCGCCAGCGCCACTTCGCGCTCGTCGCGGTTGAGCGGGGCGGCGCGGATCTTGATCAGTTCGTGAGCGCCGAGGGCGCGCTCGATCTCGGCGACGACGGCGTCGGTGAGGCCCTTCTCACCCAACTGAAGAATTGGATTGAGATTGTGGGCGCGGGCTTTGAGCGCCTTGCGTTCGGCTGGGGTCACGTTCTTTCCGGCTGTTTGGGCGTTGCCGCCCTCAATGAATCAAGCGTTGACGCGCGACACCAACGGGAAATTCTCCGGATGGCGGATCGATTCGATGGCCAGATCGATGTCGAGATCGGGCCAGTAGAGGTGGTGCTGCTGAGGGCGTTCGACGTTCGTGAGCTTGGCGATCGGAGCGTCCCTGAACCATGGGAATTTCTCGAAAGGTACGAACAACTCCTCGGTTCCCAGCATCAGCCAGAAGCCGTGAGTCGAGACGTTCGTGACTTCAACGTCCAAAGTGCTTGCGCCAGGCAGTACGGATGTCATCTTCGTGTTTCCGGATCAGTGCTTCGGCCGCTCGAATCTGACGGTCGCGCAAACCGTAATTCTGCGCCAGTTCGATCTGCGGCTCAAGCCAGAACTTGGCTTCTCCGTCTGCACAATGGACGTGTACGTGAAGGCGGGATTCTTCGCGAGAAAAGAAGAAAAAGCGAAAGCCGTCCTCGCGGAAAATGGTGGGACTCATGGGCTAGACGACGGGCTAAGGTTCCGTCTGGGTTTTACGCACGACCGTGGGCTCAAAGCTTGGCCTCAGATAGCGCTGCCGTAAGCTTGTCATTCGGGTTGTCGGAACTGTAAGCGCCACGCTGCAGCCAAGACTCAGAGGTAAGCCAAGTCGTATATCTTTGTACCATCGTGACAAGTTCGTCGTGTTCGACTAAGTACCAATCTTGATGTATCGGGAAGGCCATGAACAAGGACTTTCCGACATATTTCTGCGCAATTGAGATCCGCGACTTGAGTTGAACCTTAAGCGTGTTGCTGCCGTCTTTGTGATAAGCGAGGAAGTCCGCACCCTGCCAGTCGTCGGTGAGCTTGATGCAGTTAAATCCGTAATCTGCGAGAAGCCCGGCAACTTTCTGGAAATTGAAGATCTCTTTCTGGCGAGAATTCAGATCTGAGTACTTGACCTTCTCAAGCTTCATGTTCGTGACACTCGAAGCCATTCCTTCACCGCGTAGAGTTCGACGCCTCCGTCCTCCCTCGGAACGACGATATTGAAGCGCTTCACGTTCTCCCCTCCGGGCGGTTGGCGTTCATCCCTACCAGCATGCACCCGTGATGCTGTAGGGATAGCAAACCCGACACGCATCATAATTCCGATATGGCCAAATCCAACAAAGCCTGGCTCCGACGCCACGTCACCGACAGCTACGTCCGCCGGGCGAAGGAAGCCGGCTACCGCTCGCGCGCCGCCTACAAGCTGCTGGAGTTCATCGCCAAGGACCAGCTCCTGAAGCCCGGCATGCGGGTCCTCGACCTCGGCGCGGCTCCCGGCGGCTGGTCGCAGGTGGCCGCGGAGAAGGTCGGGCCGGCCGGAAAGGTGGTGGCGGTGGACCTGCTGGAGGTGAAGCCGATCCACGGGGTGACGATCTTCCAGGGGGACTTCCGCGAGGACGATCTGGAGGCGGCCCTGGGCGGGAAGGCCGACGTGGTGCTCTCGGACATGATGCCCAACATCACCGGGGTGCCGCTGGTGGACCAGGCGCGGGCCCTGGAGATCGCGGTCGCCGCGATCGAGTTGTGCAAGAAGTCGTTGAAGCCCGACGGGGCGTTCCTGGTGAAGGTGTTCCATGGCAGCGCCTTCGACGAGGTGCTGCGGGAGCTTAAGGCGGTGTTTCAAACAGTTGGCGTGCGCAAGCCCGCCGCCTCGCGCGGGGAATCGCGCGAGAACTATTTTCTCGCCCGGGGCCTGAAAGGCCATTGAACCCGGGGGTTGCGCCGCAATCTACGGAAAACGGCGTAAACTCGTTTTTCTCGCGGCACTGCCCCAAAAAGGAGCAAGTCCTTGAACAACATGCTTAAAAACCTGGTCGTGTGGCTCGTGATCGGCCTGGTGCTGATGACCGTGTTCAACCAGTTCAATACCCGGCAGGCGACGCAGCCCCCGCTGGAGTACTCGCAGTTCCTGGAGGAAGTGAAGTCCGGGAACATCGCCAAGGTGACGATCGAGGGCCGGCAGTTGAAGGGCACCACCGCCGATGGCAAGCGCGTGACCAGCTACTCGCCCGGCGATCCCTGGCTGGTCTCCGACCTGCTCAAGTACGGCGTGAAGGTCGAGGCGAAGCCGGAGGAAGAGCAGTCCATCCTGATGACCATTTTCGTGTCCTGGTTCCCGATGCTGCTGCTGATCGGCGTGTGGATCTTCTTCATGCGCCAGATGCAGGGCGGCGGGCGCGGCGGCGCGTTCAGTTTCGGCAAGTCCAAGGCCAAGATGCTGGACGAGTCGACCAACACCGTGACCTTCGCGGATGTCGCCGGCTGCGAAGAGGCGAAGGAGGAAGTCTCCGAGCTGGTGGATTTCCTGCGCGACCCGACCAAGTTCCAGAAGCTCGGCGGCAGGATCCCGCGCGGCGTGCTGATGGTCGGCAACCCCGGCACCGGCAAGACGCTGCTCGCCCGCGCCATCGCGGGTGAAGCCAAGGTGCCGTTCTTCTCCATCTCCGGTTCCGACTTCGTCGAGATGTTCGTCGGCGTGGGCGCGGCCCGGGTGCGGGACATGTTCGAGCAGGCCAAGAAGCATGCCCCCTGCATCGTGTTCATCGACGAAATCGACGCGGTCGGCCGCCAGCGCGGCGCCGGCCTGGGCGGCGGCAACGACGAGCGCGAGCAGACGCTCAATCAGCTGCTGGTGGAAATGGACGGCTTCGAGGCTTCCGTCGGCGTGATCGTCATCGCCGCCACCAACCGCCCCGACGTGCTCGACCCGGCGCTGCTGCGCCCGGGAAGGTTCGACCGGCAGGTGGTGGTGCCGCTGCCGGACATCCGCGGGCGCGAGGAGATCCTCAAGGTGCACATCCGCAAGGTGCCGCTGTCGCCCGACGTGAAGCCCGAGATCATCGCGCGCGGCACGCCCGGCTTCTCGGGCGCCGACCTCGCCAACCTGGTGAACGAGGCGGCGTTGTTCGCCGCGCGCGGCAACAAGCGCCTGGTGGACATGGAGGACTTCGAGCGCGCCAAGGACAAGATCATGATGGGCGCCGAGCGGCGCTCGATGGTGATGCCGGAAGAGGAGCGCCGGAACACCGCCTACCACGAGTCCGGCCACGCGGTGGTGGCCAAGCTCCTGCCCAAGACCGACCCGGTGCACAAGGTGACCATCATCCCGCGCGGCCGCGCGCTCGGCGTCACCATGCAGCTGCCGACCGAGGACCGCTACAGCCAGGACCGCGAGCGGCTGCTCAACACGATCACGGTGCTGTTCGGCGGGCGCATCGCCGAGGAGCTGTTCATGCACCAGATGACCACCGGCGCGTCGAACGACTTCGAGCGCGCCACCGAACTCGCGCGCCGCATGGTCACGCAATGGGGCATGTCCGACGAGCTCGGCCCGATGGTGTACGGCGAGAACGAGGGCGAGGTGTTCCTCGGCCGCTCGATCACCACGCACAAGAACGTGTCGGAAGCCACGCTGCAGAAGGTGGACCAGGAGATCCGGCGCATCATCGACACGCAGTACAAGCTCGCCCGCCAGCTGCTGGAGGACAACCGCGACAAGGTCGAGGCGATGGCCAAGGCGCTGCTCGAGTGGGAAACCCTCGACGCGGAGCAGCTGAACGACATCATGGCCGGCAAGCCGCCTCGGCTGCCCAAGCCCAGCTCGAGCGCCTCCAAGCCGGGCGACGGCGCGGCGAACGACGGCCTGCCGGGCGCCGCCACCCCCGCGCCCACCGCGCCCCCGGCTTGATCCTGCGCTGCGGCCGCTTCGAGCTGAGCCTCGAGCGGCCGCTCGTCATGGGCGTGGTGAATGTCACGCCCGACTCCTTCTCCGACGGCGGGAAGTTCCTCGACACGCAGGCCGCCGTGGCGCATGCGCGCGGATTGGTGGGCGAGGGCGCGGACCTGGTGGACGTCGGCGGCGAATCGACGCGCCCGGGCGCCGCGCCGGTTTCCGAAACTGAAGAACTCAGGCGCGTGCTGCCGGTGCTCGAAGCGCTGCACGATGTTCCCGTGTCGGTGGACACGCGCCGCCCCCGGGTGATGCAGGCGGTGCTCGCCGCCGGCGCCTCGATGATCAACGACATCGAGGCCCTGCGCTCGCCCGGCGCAGTGGAGGCCGTGGCGAAAAGCAGCTGCGGCCTGTGCCTCATGCACATGCAGGGCGAGCCGCAGACCATGCAGCGCGAGCCGCACTACGGCGACGTGGTGAAGGAAGTGAAGGAGTTCCTCGCCGGCCGCATCGCCGCCTGCGAGCGCTCGGGCATCGCCCGCCAGCGCCTCGTTGCCGATCCCGGCTTCGGCTTCGGCAAGACCGTCGAGCACAACCTTGCCCTGCTCAAGCGCCTGCCCGAGCTGGCGGGCCTTGGCGTGCCGCTGCTCGCCGGCTGGTCGCGCAAGTCCTCCCTCGGCCGCCTCACCGGGCGCCACCCCGGGGAGCGGCTGGCCGGCAGCCTCGCCGCCGCTTTGCTCGCGCTGCTCGGAGGGGCGAGAATACTGCGTGTGCACGACGTGAAGGAAACCCGGGACGCGGTGCTGATGTTCGAAGCCTGGCGCAAGGCATGAGCCGCAAGTACTTCGGCACCGACGGGGTGCGCGGCACGGTCGGCCGCAGCCCGATGACGCCCGATTTCGTGCTGCGCCTGGGCTACGCCGCGGGCAAGGTGCTGGCCGGGCGCGCCGAGCACCCGGCGGTGCTGATCGGCAAGGACACGCGCATCTCCGGCTACATGATCGAGGCGGCGCTGGAGGCGGGTTTTTCCGCCGCCGGCGTCGACGTGCTGCTGTGCGGGCCGCTGCCCACGCCCGGCGTGGCCTACCTCGCGCGCGCGCTGCGGCTTTCCGCCGGCGTGGTGATCAGCGCCTCGCACAACCCCTATGCCGACAACGGCATCAAGTTCTTCTCCGGCGACGGCTTCAAGCTGCCCGACGCGGTGGAAGCGAAGATCGAGCGCGAGCTCGAGGACCCGATCGGCTGCAACGAGTCGGCGCGCCTGGGCAAGGCGCGGCGCATCGACGACGCCGCGGGCCGCTACGTCGAATTCTGCAAGTCCTGCTTCCCGGCGGAGCTGGACCTGCGCGGCATGCGCATCGTGGTGGACTGCGCGCACGGCGCCGCCTACAGCGTGGCGCCGCACGTGTTTCACGAGCTGGGCGCCGACGTGGTGCCGATCGGCGTGTCGCCCGACGGCTTCAACATCAACGACATGTTCGGCGCCACCTCGCCGCAGCAGCTGCAGACGGCGGTGCGATTGCACCAGGCGGACCTCGGCATCGCGCTCGACGGCGACGGCGACCGGGTGCTGGTCGCGGATTCGACCGGCAGGCTCTACGACGGCGACCAGCTGCTGTACGCCATCGTCAGGCACCGCGTCGGAAAGGAGAAGGTGGCGGGCGTCGCCGGCACGCTGATGACCAACTACGCGGTGGAGCAGGCCTTCGCCAAGCTCGGCGTGCCGTTCGCTCGCGCCAGGGTCGGGGACCGCTACGTGCTGGAGATGCTGCGCGAGAAGGGCTGGATCTACGGCGGGGAGAACTCCGGGCACCTCCTGTGCCTGGACAAGCACACCACGGGGGACGGCATCGTTTCGGCGCTGCAGGTGCTCGCCGCGATGCGAGAGTCGAAGAAGACGCTCGCGCAACTGACGGCGGACCTGGTGATGTTCCCGCAGGAGCTGGTGAACGTGCCGGTGCCGCAGGGATTCGAGTGGCAGAACGACCAGTCCATCGGCAAGGCGCGGGCGGAAGCGGAAAAGTCGCTGAACGGGCGGGGCAGGGTGCTGCTGCGGCCCTCGGGGACCGAGCCGTTGCTGCGGGTGATGGTGGAGGGGGAGCCGAAGGAAACGGTCAAGGCGGCGGCCGATGCCATCGCCGAGGCGGTGCGCCGCGCCATCGCGCGCGCCTAGGTTCCCGCCGGATGGCCCGGCGATCTGGTGTAAAATCTTCTGGTTTTTGAGGGCGTTACGGGATGAGAAGGCGCCTGGTCGCCGGCAACTGGAAGATGCATGGCAGCCGTGCCGCCAACGCGGCGCTGCTCGATGCGCTGGTCGCCGGCGTGCAAGGGGTGGAATGCACGGTGTGCGTGCCGTTTCCGTACCTGGGACAGGTGGCGGGGCGGCTGCGGGGCACGCAGATCTCCTGGGGGGCGCAGAACCTGAGCCAGCACGCGTCGGGCGCGCATACGGGCGAAGTGTCGGCGGCGATGCTGGCGGAGTTCGGTTGCCGCTACGTGCTGGCCGGGCATTCGGAACGGCGCCAGCTCCACGGCGAGACCGACGCCCAGGTGGCGGCGAAGTTCGCCGCGGCGCAGGGCGCGGGTCTCACGCCGATCCTGTGCGTGGGCGAAACGCTGGAAGAGCGCGACGCGGGGCGCACCGAGGCGGTGGTGGCGCGGCAGCTCGACGCGGTGCTGGGCAAGGGGGCGTTCGGCGACGCGGTGCTGGCCTACGAACCGGTGTGGGCGATCGGCACCGGGCGCACGGCGACGCCGGCGCAGGCGCAGGCGGTGCACGCTTTCCTGCGGCAGCGGACGGGGGCGGCGGTGCGCCTGCTCTACGGCGGCAGCGTCAAGCCGGACAACGCGGCGGCGCTCTTCGCCATGCCGGACGTGGACGGCGGGTTGATCGGCGGCGCGGCGCTGGTCGCGAAGGATTTCCTGGCCATCTGCGCGATGGCGCAACGAAAGGACTGACGACATGCAAGAGTGGACGACCTTGATCATCGTGGCGCACGTGCTGATCGCGCTGACCATCATCGGCCTGGTGCTGCTCCAGCACGGCAAGGGCGCCGACATGGGCTCGGGCTTCGGCGGCGGCTCCTCGGGCAGCCTGTTCGGCGCCACCGGCTCGGCGAACTTCCTGTCGCGCGCCACGGCCGCGCTGGCGACCATCTTCTTCCTCAGCAGCCTCGGGCTCGCGTACCTGGCCGGCGGCAAGCCCAGGATCGACGGCAGCACGGTGATGGACGCGGTGAAGCAGCAGCCGGCCAAGCCGGCGGCCGAGGCGCCCAAGCCCGCGGCGACGGAAGCGCCCGGTTCGAAGGCGCGCGACGTGCCGCAATGATTTTTATAGGATAATTCCGCTTGCGGATTGCCCACGTGGTGAAATTGGTAGACACGCTAGCTTGAGGGGCTAGTGGCCTAATCAGCCGTAGCAGTTCGAGTCTGCTCGTGGGCACCAACTTATGCTGGCTGAGTACTTCCCCATCCTGCTGTTCATCCTCGTCGGCCTGGCGGTCGGCGCGGCGCCGCTGGCGCTCGGCAAGCTGCTCGGCCCGAGCCGCCCCGACCCGGAGAAGCTCTCGCCCTACGAATGCGGTTTCGAGGCCTTCGAGGACGCGCGCATGAAGTTCGATGTGCGCTACTACCTGGTGGCGATCCTGTTCATCCTGTTCGACCTGGAGATCGCGTTCCTCTTTCCCTGGGCGGTGGCGCTGAACGACATCGGCATGGCGGGCTTCCTGGCCATGATGCTGTTCCTCGGCATCCTGGTGGTGGGCTTCGCCTACGAGTGGAAAAAAGGCGCGCTGGAATGGGAGTAGCCCATGGGCATTGAAGGCGTCCTGCAGCAGGGCTTCGTCACCACCAGGCTCGACGACGTCATCAACTGGACCCGCACCGGGTCGCTGTGGCCGATGACTTTCGGCCTGGCCTGCTGCGCGGTGGAGATGATGCACGCCGGCGCCGCGCGTTACGACCTCGACCGCTTCGGCATCGTGTTCCGCCCCAGCCCGCGCCAGTCCGACGTGATGATCGTCGCCGGCACGCTGTGCAACAAGATGGCGCCGGCGCTGCGCAAGGTGTACGACCAGATGGCCGAGCCGCGCTGGGTGATCTCGATGGGCTCCTGCGCCAACGGCGGCGGCTACTATCACTACTCCTACTCGGTGGTGCGCGGCTGCGACCGCATCGTGCCGGTGGACGTGTACGTGCCGGGCTGCCCGCCCACGGCGGAAGCGCTGCTGTACGGCATCGTGCAGCTGCAGAACAAGATCAAGAGAACCAACACGATCGCCCGATGACGCCGAAGCTGCAGAAGCTGGCCGAGGCCCTCGCGCTCGCGGGTCTGAAACCCGTCGAGAAGCTCAACGAGCTCACCCTGGAGGTGCCGGCCCGGGAATACCGCGCCGTGTGCCTGAAGCTGCGCGACAGCGCCGAGCTGGGCTTCGAGCAGCTGATCGACCTGTGCGGCATGGACTACTCCACCTACGGCGACCGGCCGCAGCAGGGCCGGCGCTTCGCCGCGGTGGTGCATCTGCTGTCGGTGCGCCACAACTGGCGGCTGCGCCTGCGCTGCTACGCGCAGGACGACGAATTCCCGCGGCTCGACTCGCTGGTGGAGGTGTGGCCGGCGGTGGGCTGGTTCGAGCGCGAAGCCTTCGACCTCTACGGCATGGTGTTCGACGGCCATCCCGACCTGCGCCGCATTCTCACGGATTACGGTTTTGCCGGACACCCGTTCCGCAAGGACTTCCCCGTCAGCGGCACCGTCGAGATGCGCTACGACCCGCAGCAGAAGCGCGTCATCTACCAGCCGGTGAGCATCGAACCGCGCGAGACCACGCCGCGCATCGTGCGCGCCGAGCACTACGCCGGGGAGAAGTAGGCGTGCCGGAGATCCGCAACTACACGCTCAATTTCGGCCCGCAGCATCCGGCGGCGCACGGCGTGCTGCGCCTGGTGCTGGAGCTCGACGGCGAGGTGATCCAGCGCGCCGACCCGCACATCGGCCTCCTGCACCGGGCCACCGAGAAGCTCGCCGAGCAGAAGACCTACCTCCAGTCGGTGCCCTACATGGACCGCCTGGACTACGTATCGATGATGTGCAACGAGCACGCCTACGTGCTGGCGATCGAGAAGCTGGTCGGCGTCGAGGTGCCGCTGCGCGCGCAGTACATCCGCGTCCTGTTCGACGAAATCACGCGGGTCCTGAATCACCTGTTGTGGCTCGGGGCGCACGGCCTGGACATCGGCGCGATGACGGTGTTCCTGTACTGCTTCCGCGAGCGCGAGGATCTGATGGACTGCTACGAGGCGGTGTCGGGGGCGCGCATGCACGCGGCCTACTACCGCCCGGGCGGGGTGTACCGCGACCTGCCCGAGCGCATGCCGCAGTACGACGCGCAGCACTCGCGCAATGCGCGGGCACTGGGCGAGATGAACGCCAACCGCCAGGGGTCGCTGCTCGATTTCATCGAGGACTTCACCCGGCGCTTCCCCAGGTGCGTGGACGACTACGAGACGCTGCTCACCGAGAACCGCATCTGGAAGCAGCGCACCGTGGGCATCGGCGTGGTGTCCCCGGAGCGCGCGCTGGCGCTGGGCTTCAGCGGGCCGATGCTGCGCGGCTCCGGCATCGAGTGGGACCTGAGGAAGAAGCAGCCCTACGAGGTCTACGACCGCGTCGATTTCGACATCCCCGTTGGGGTTAATGGTGATTGCTACGACCGCTACCTGGTGCGCATCGAGGAGATGCGCCAGTCCAACCGCATCATCCGCCAGTGCGTGGACTGGCTGCGCGCCAACCCCGGGCCGGTGATCACCGACAACCACAAGGTGGCGCCGCCCTCGCGCCTCGAGATGAAGCAGAGCATGGAGGAGCTGATCCACCACTTCAAGCTGTTCACCGAAGGCATGCACGTCCCGGAAGGCGAGGCCTACGCCGCGGTGGAGGCGCCCAAGGGCGAGTTCGGCATCTATCTCGTGTCCGACGGCGCCAACAAGCCCTACCGGCTGAAGATCCGCGCCCCGGGCTTCCCGCACCTGGCGGCGCTGGACGAGATGGCGCGCGGCCACATGATCGCGGACGCGGTGGCGATCATCGGCACGCAGGACATCGTGTTCGGCGAAATCGACAGGTAACCGCGGATGCTGTCGGCCGAGGCCCTGCAGAAGATCGACCGCGAGGTCGCCAAGTATCCCGCCGGGCAGAAGCAATCGGCGGTGATGAGCGCGCTCATCGTGGCGCAGGACGAGAAGGGCTGGCTGTCGACCGAGACCATGGACACCGTGGCCAACTACCTCGGCATGCCGCCGGTGGCGGTGTACGAGGTGGCGAGCTTCTACAGCATGTACAACCTGGAGCAGGCCGGCACCCACAAGCTGACCATCTGCACCTGCCTGCCCTGCGGCCTGCAGGGCTCGCTGGAAGCGGCCGACTACCTGAAGAAGAAGCTCGGCATCGGCTTTGGCGAGACCACGCCCGACGGCTGGTTCACGCTGAAGGAAGGCGAGTGCATGGGCGCCTGCGCCATGGCGCCGGTGGTGCTGGTGAACAACAAGCGCATGTGCGATTACATGTCGAAGGACAAGCTCGATGCGCTCATCGACGAGCTTTCCAAGAAGGGCTGAGATGCTCGACTACGGACCCGACGCGATCCTGATGACCGGCCTGGACGGCGCCAACTGGCGCCTGAAGGACTACGAGAAGCGCGACGGCTACGCCGCCCTGCGCAGGATCATCGCCGGGAAGATCACGCCGGACGCGGTGATCGCCGAAGTGAAGAAGTCCGCATTGCGCGGCCGCGGCGGCGCCGGCTTTCCGACGGGCCTCAAGTGGTCGTTCATGCCGCGCGCCTTTCCCGGCGCCAAGTACCTGGTGTGCAACTCGGACGAGGGCGAGCCCGGCACCTGCAAGGACCGGGATCTCCTGCGCTACAACCCGCACGCGGTCATTGAGGGCATGATCATCGCCGGCTACGCCATGGGCGCCACCGCCGGCTACAACTACATCCACGGCGAGATCTGGGCGGTGTACGAGCAGTACGAGGAGGC
>Ga0307505_10001850_pt1 | contig 15924 bp, 16 predicted proteins | sample 23_S_MG_FD_202183 | JGI IMG/M metagenome (GOLD analysis project Ga0307505, IMG submission 202183) | Soil microbial communities from Populus trichocarpa stands in riparian zone in the Pacific Northwest, United States - 23_S | ecosystem: Environmental > Terrestrial > Soil > Riparian zone > Trees...
TGAGGGAGATCGGATTCAGAAATTCCGATTCCGGTGTCCGCAACCAGAAGCAGGATGCTGCCTCCGCTCCAGCGCACGGACACGTCGACGGCACCGCCGCGCGGCGTGAACTTCACCGCATTGGAGATGAGATTGATCATTACCTGGCGGAGCGCGAGCTTGTCCGCAACGATCTCGGGAATGTCAGGCTCAATCCGGATATTGAGCCGGATGCCCGCCTGCTGCGCCCGCAACAGCATCATCTCGTAGCAGCCTTCGACCAGCGGCCCGACCGCGATCGATTCCGGACTGAGGTCGAAACGCCCCGCCTCGATACGCGATACATCCAGTATCCCGTTGACGACCGCGAGCAGATGTTCGCCGCTTTCGTTGATCATCCGGGCGTAATCTTCGCGCCGTGCGGAGTCGAGACCCAGCGCATGCTCTTTTTTGAGCATTTCCGAGAAGCCGATGATGGCGTTGAGCGGCGTACGCAGCTCATGACTGACGGTTGCGAGGAAGCGGCTCTTCGCCTCGTTCGCGCGCTCTGCTTCTGCGTGAGCGGCCTCGAGATCGATCGTGTCCTGCTTGATGCGAGAGATATCGTGCGTGACGGCAACGACCTGGCTGTCGCCGGTTTCCTCACTCGCGATTGATCGGCAGCGGGTTTCGACCCAGATAAATTTCGGCTCGCAGCCCTCCATCGCACCGTAGCGCAATCGATATTGGACGGACGCGATACGCCCGCGTGCGGCATCCGTAAGGGCCGTCAAGAACGCCGGACGGTCGGCGATGTGCACCCGCTCAAACAGACCGTGACCGAGCAGACTGGACGCAGAGGCGCCGATAAGCCGCTCCGCGGCAGGCGATATGAAGGTCACCGCGCCGTTCTTGGTGTGACGCGTGATGAGGTCGGACATGTTCTGTGCGAGGAGATGATATCGCGCCTCACCTGCGCGCTTCACGCGTTCTCCACGCCGTACCAGCGCGGTCACGCCGAGCGAAACCGCACCGGCATAGAGCGCAGCGGTCAGGATGCCCAAGAGATGAACTGTCGATGATGCGCTGTGCACCGGGAGCAGATCGGCCATGCCAAGACTCCAGAGAGCCACGACCGCGCCGATTGCAAGCGAGATGGTTGCGAGTACAACGCGCCGCGTCGCGGAGAGCGCCGCCTCAAGCGGAATCACCGCGAGCCAGGGCGCCGCAAACGACATGACCCCGCCGGTCGCTCCCGCGATCATGGCGACGAGGCCGGTCAGCAAGATGGCGGAAAGCAAATGTGCGCGGGCAAAATCTCCGGTTCGTGACAGATAGGCAACGATGAGGAGCGGACCCAGCAGCCATACGAAGACGAGCGCCTCCATCGGCGCGGGCGCGCCGCGCACGACCAGCAAAAGCGGGGTCGCGGCGAGGGTTAGGAGAGCACCGAACAGACGGACTGCAATGAAGGCGCGGTGACGCGCGGCCGTCAGCGCATCGTTACGCGCGGACGGGTGCACGAGCGCCTCAACATAGGCGCGAACCGACTCTGGATACACGACGCTACGCAAACCATCCGCGATGCGGTCGCCGCCGCACCGTCCCTCACCTGCGCGCGGATCGTGGCAGGGGGGGCTTAACGAACCCTAATCCCTAACGGCAGGAATCCGCGATCCACGGGCCTGCGAGACGCTTTCATGCCCCCACGAAGCGGAACCCATTTGCATGGTGAACGAAGCGTTGCGCTGCCGTACTCGGCTACGTCGATTTGACGACAGAATAGCGCGCTGCACGCTCACGCTGGGCTCATGGTTTCCAATTGGCAAACGAATCCGGAAAAATTCGAGACGAATCCCGGGCAAAGGCCGTACAAATTTTTCAACCCTCCGCGGCTAGGTTTGCGTCAGTGGCAGTCATGCCGCGGAAGCACGTGACGGGACGACGGGGACGATGCGCTTTCTCATCAAGGCAGCCTTCTGGCTTACCATCGTGGTGCTGTTCCTACCGGCCGGCGCCGGCAAGGATCGTGAAGCATCACGCGCGCAGGTGAGCCCGATCGAGGCCCTCGGCGCGGCGCAAGCCGCGGTCGAAGACGCGAGCGGCTTTTGCTCGCGGCAGCCCGACGCGTGCCAGGTTGGTAGCCAAGCGTTCCAAACTTTCGGCGAGAAGGCGCAGAACGGCGCAAAGCTTCTCTATGAATTCCTGTCAGCGCATTTCGCCGACAAAGATCAGTCACGTGGGACCACGGGTTCGATCAAGATCGAACCCAAGCCCGGCCAACACACCCTGACGCCCGACGATCTTGAGCCGTCCTGGGGTGGCCCGGCCACGAAACCTGTGCCGATTCCGCCGCGCAGGCCCGCCTGATCGCAGTGCGATTGCACGCGGGCGGCGCTACACACTATATGTGTTGCGGGCACGGCGGCGGCAGCCGCTGACCGGAGCAACATGACCATCGAACGCATCATCGACGACTTCGGCGTCCTCGACAGCTGGGACGACCGATATCGCTATGTGATCGAGCTCGGCCGCGCATTGCCGCAATTTCCCGAAGCCGCACGTAGCGACAAGAACAAGGTGCAGGGCTGCGCCAGCCAGGTCTGGCTGGTCAGCAATACCCAGGCGGCAAAGAACGGCAACGGGCCGGTCGTCGAATTTCAGGGTGACAGCGATGCGCACATCGTCAAGGGCCTGATCGCGATTCTGCTAGCACTCTATTCGGGACAACCGGCGCAGCGCATTCTCGAGACCGACGCGAACGCCTTGTTCAATCAGCTTGGGCTGGGCGAGCATCTGACGCCACAGCGCTCGAACGGATTCCACTCGATGGTAGAGCGCATCCGCGCGGACGCCCGATCAGCGCTCGCGGAAGCCGCGTAACGGTCACGTTCCATCCAGTATCGGCCGAGCGCCCTCCGCGTGCCAGGCTCGGGAATGGCTGTGCGCAGGCCCGCGCACTTCCATCTCGATCCCGTAGTGGCGCACAAGTCGATCGAGGGCGAGTGAAAGAACAATTCGAGCCGCGCGCGGCGGCCAGCGCCGCTCGCGCTCGATCATCTCGAGTCCCTTCAGGAAGCAGCAGACGTCCAGCAACAGACCGGCAAACTCAGGCCCCACCGCGTCGAGCGTGCGTGCGAGCCTTTCCTTCGCAGCGATCACGCTATCGGTGAAGGAGGCGGCACTGTCCCCACCACGGCGACCCTGAGCGATCGGCGCGAGCCAGTTCGCGGTGACGCGCGGCGTAAGACCTGCCCGAGTGAAATCGGAGCGCAGGCGTTCGCCCGCTGCGAGCTGCGACGGCAAAATGAAGGGCCTCCCGTCGGGAGCCTTGCGGCGCGCGAGCCATGCGAGGGGGCTTTCCGCCTCGTTGACAAAGGAAGGGCCGGTCTTGTCCCCACTCGCTCGCTTCGTGCGAGTGATACCACCGTGCTGGCGACGAAAGGTATCCGGCGCATCAACGCTCGCCTCCGCACGACGTCTCCTGCGGGACCCACTCACGTCCTTTTCTCCTCGCATCGAAGCTCGAAGAGAACGCCTGCGCAGATCTCGAGATCCGCGAGTGCCGCGTCGAAAGCCGGATCGTCGCGCGCGTCTTCCACCTTGTGGCAGGCGTAGGACGCCGTTGTTCTGTCGCGTTTGAAACCAGCGCCCACGGCCGCAAGGCTGAGGCCGCATGCGACGTGAGCAAGATACATGGCAAGGTGACGCGCGCGTGTAGCGCGACGCGATTTGCGCGGGCGTCCGACGATTTCTCCAATCGCAACGTCGCAATGACTTGCGACAAGCCGCGCAGCAAGAGCGCAGACATCCTCATCGAGTTCCCTGGCGGCGATGGGGCTCGGCGAGATCTTTCGGGCAGCGGGGTATTCTGCGCGCTCATCCAATCGAACGATATGCTCTTTGGACATGGGGTTCCTCGTTAGGAATTAAAGCATCTGTTATACTGCGGCAGAAATACGGGACGGGGAAAAAGAATTTTTTCCTATAATATCTTCTGACTGATCAACCGCTTGAGCCGGGAAAGCGCCGCGACAACCCGGAAAATACGATGTGGTTTTTCCCCGCCTTCACCGCGTGTCCCATCCTGTCCAACCCGCAAATTGGAGATGGCGATGGAACAGCGACGGATCGGCTGCCCATACAAGGGCAAACGATCCGCTGCGGCACCTCCTGTTGGCACGTTTCGCCAGGATCCGAGGAAGGTGCTCGCGGGAAGCGCTGCTGTTGCGCCCGCCTGAAGGCGCAAAACCTACGCCCGCACCATCAGCCGATCCCAGATCGGTTCGCGAGAACGATTAGAAGTCCATGCTCGCGCCACCGTGTTATGTGCTTGCCGGAAGGGCTCAGCCACCTTACTTCAGGATCGGAAACAGCGCTTGTCCGGAGCCTCCCATGGCCGATACCGATCGCCCCAAAATCGAGAAGACTGATGCCGAGTGGCGCAAGGAACTTACGCCCGACCAGTATTATGTCACCCGGCAGCACGGCACCGAACGTCCTTTCACTAGCCCGCTCAATGTCGAAAAGCGTGACGGGGTCTATGCCTGCATCGCCTGCGGCACTCCCCTGTTCAAGTCCGAGACTAAATACGAGTCAGGCAGCGGCTGGCCGAGCTTCTGGAAACCCATCAGCGCTGACGCCGTCAAGGAGCATGAAGATTTCTCCATGCTCATGCGGCGTGTCGAAATCCTCTGCGCCACCTGCAATGCCCACCTCGGCCATGTTTTTCCTGATGGCCCGCAGCCGACCGGCCTGCGCTATTGCATGAACGGCACCGCCCTCAATTTCAAACCTCAGGGCGAGGCCGGTGACAAAGAATAAGGCCGCGCGAATCTCCTCCGATATCACCGTGCCTCCGGCCGCCGCCAAGCGGCCGGTTTCGCGCGTCGTGCACGGCATGTCTCTAGCCGACGACTATGCGTGGCTTCGCGACCCCAACTGGCGTGATGTGATGCGCGACCCGGGGAAATTGGATCCGGAGATCCGCGCCTTTCTCGACGGCGAAAATGCCTATGCAAAAGCAAGTCTCGCTCCGTTCGATGATCTGAAGCAGGCGCTCATTGCGGAGATGCGCGGGCGCATTAAAGAAGATGACTCCAGTGTGCCGTCGCGCGACGGGCCTTACGCCTATTCGATGCGCTATCGCGACGGCGGGCAGCACCCGCTGCTGTGCCGCACACCCGCTTCAGGCGGGCCAGAGGAACTGATGCTCGATGGCGACGCCCTGGCAAAGGGCCACGCATACTTCCAGCTCGGCGGCGGCCGCCACTCGCCCGACCACAGGCTGCTCGCCTGGTCCGCCGACGACGCCGGGTCAGAGTATTTCAAGACCCGCGTACGCGATCTCGCGAGCGGCGAGGATCTTCCGGATATTGTTCCCGATACCACGGGCGGCATCGTGTGGACCGCGGATGCGCGCGCCTTCTATTACGTAAAGCGCGATTTCGAGCACCGGCCGACACAGGTTTTCCGCCACAAGCTCGGCACACCCGCAGAAACCGACGAGCTCGTTTATGACGAACCCGACAAGGGCTTTTTCGTCGACGTGTCTGAACTGCAAGCGGGCGAGTTCGCTGCAATTTCGGGCGGCGATCACGAGACGAGCGAAGCACATCTCCTCGACCTGCGCGATCCCAACGCCAAGCCGCGCCTTGTGGCGCCGCGCAAGGAAGGCGAGCGATACGACGTCGAGCATCATCCGGACCTCAACGGCGAACCAACACTCGTCATCCACACCAACGCCGACGGCGCGGAAGACTTCAAAATCATGCTGGCACCGCTCGAAGCGTCCGGCCGCGAGAACTGGCGCGAGCTCATTCCACATCACGCCGGCACGCTGCAACTCGGCATCGCACTCCTGCGCGACTGGCTCGTCCGGCTCGAGCGCACGAACGGCCTGCCGCGCATCGTCGTGCGGCGCCTCTCAGGCGGCGCGGAGCATTCGATCGCCTTCGATGAAGAGGCTTATTCGCTCGGCATGGTTGGCGGCTACGAGTTCGATACCGACAATCTACGCTTCTCCTATTCCTCGATGACAACCCCGTCCGAGGTCTGGGATTACGACATGCGCTCGCGCGAGCGTGCAATTCGGAAGCGACAGGAAATCCCGTCGGGCCATAATCCGGATGATTACGTCACGCGGAGGATCCTGGCACCCGCGCACGACGGAGAAACAGTCCCGGTCTCAATTCTCTCTCGCACCGGAACGAAGCTCGACGGTTCGGCGCCACTGTTGCTGTATGGCTACGGCGCGTACGGCCACGCCATACCCGCGTCCTTCAGCACCAATCGGCTTTCCCTCGTCGACCGCGGCTTCGTCTACGCGATCGCGCATATCCGCGGCGGCACCGACAAGGGCTGGCGCTGGTATCGGGAGGGAAAGCTCGCACACAAGGAGAATACGTTCCGCGACTTTATTGCCGCGGGTGAGCATCTTGTACGCGAAGGATTCTCGGCGAAGGGCCGCATCGTCGCGCATGGCGGTTCCGCCGGCGGCATGCTGATGGGTGCGGTTGCCAATATGCGGCCCGATCTCTTCGGCGGGATTCTCGCCGAGGTTCCGTTCGTGGACGTGCTCAATACAATGCTTGACGACACGCTGCCACTGACGCCGCCGGAGTGGAACGAATGGGGCAACCCGATCGTCGACCCGCAGGTGTATCAGCGCATCCGCGACTATTCTCCCTACGACAATGTGACAGCCCAGCCTTATCCCGCGATGCTCGTCCTCGCAGGGCTCACCGATCCACGCGTTACTTATTGGGAGCCGGCGAAGTGGGTGGCGCGGCTGCGCGCAATCAAGACGGACACGAACCCGCTGCTCTTGCGCACCAACATGGATGCCGGCCATGGCGGTGCGGCGGGTCGCTTCGATCGTCTTGAAGAGGTCGCCTTCGGCTACGTATTCGCACTCAGGACAGTCGGTCTTGCCTGAACCGATCAAGCGTCTCGATCGCCTCGATGCCTTCGGCTCGACGGCGACGGTTGTGATGTGTGCGCTTTGGGCATTGAGTCATGTCGGCGTAAAGGTCGCGAACGCCGGCATTTCGCCCGCATTCCAGAGCGGGGTGAGGTCGCTGGGCGCGCTCGCGTGTCTGTGGCTGTGGTCGTGGTTGCGGGGTGTGTCGCTGCTCGCCCCCGAGGGCACGTTCCTGCTCGGCACGCTGGCCGGCGCGATGTTCGCCGCCGAATTCGCATTGATCTTCTGGGCGTTCGTCTTCACCGACGTCGCGCGCGGCGTCATTGTTCTCTACACGACGCCGTTCTTCGTCGCGCTCGGAGCGCACTATTTCGTCCCGGGCGAACAAATGCACCGCACGCAAGTCGTCGGGCTTTTGTGCGCCTTCGCGGGGATCATCGTCGCCTTCTCCGACGGCCTGACGCTACCCAGCTATCACGCACTCATCGGAGATACGATGTTGCTGGTCGCGGCTCTTCTCTGGGGCGCGACGACCGTTCTCATCAAGGCGACCACGCTTTCGAAAATCGACCCGGCGAAGACGCTTGCCTACCAGCTCGCAATATCCGGCATCGTCCTGACGCCGATGGCATTGATCGCAGGCGAGCGCGGGCTTTTCGATCCGACGCCACTGGTGCTCGGGTCGCTCGCGTTTCAGACCGTGATCGTCGCGTTCGCGTCCTATCTTGCCTGGTTCGCACTGATCCGCATCTATCCCGCGTCCACCTTGTCCGCGTTCACGTTCCTCACGCCGCTGTTCTCTCTGGTGTTCGGCGCGGTGCTACTTGGCGAGCGAGTGAGTGCAGCACTCATCGCAGCGCTTGCGCTTGTCGCTTTCGGGATCTGGCTGGTGAACCGGCCGCGCGCCGAAATCTAGCGCTGCGGATCGCTGAAGTCGGTGTCGGCTTCGGTGCCGGTCCGGTTCACGTGGTCCTGCAATTCGGAAATCGAATTGAAGCGTACGGTGCCCATCGACAGTTCCGCCTCGATCGAACCGTCGGCGTAGAGCGTATAGGCCATCCCGCCGATGACCCCCGAACGCACCACCGTGTCGGCCGGTGCGCTGGAGCCGCGCGACGGCGCCGAAGCCGGAGCGGGATCGACCGGACGAAACCGCGGAACGTAATCGTTCTCCGGTTCTTCGGCCGGCGGCTTGGCGCGGCGACGATCGTCGGAGGGCAAGGGCTGCGGCAGCGGAGCAAGCGGCGATCCTTCGCGGCGTGATCGCGGCGGATTGTTGCGTCCGGCAACGGGCAACTCGCTACGGATGCGTGCAAGTTCTTCGCTCGCCTGCTCCAGTGTTCGTGGGCGCGGCCGCTCACCGCCCTGCGGCGCCTCTCGGCGCGGACGCACCGGCTCGTCGCCGGCGTATGTCACGGGGCGCGGACGTGGCTCTTCGCCCGCCGGCTCGGGAGCACGCTCACGCCGTACGCGCGCCGGGTCTTCTGCCGGCTGCATCACGGTCGCTTCGCGCGGGCGGGGCTGCGCATCTGAAGCGGGTGGCTGACGAGGCTGCGCCGGAGCGGTCGCGCGATCTTCGCGCGGCAGCGCGGGAGCCATGGGGCGCACGGGAATTCCGGCCGAAAATCCCTCGAGGCGGTGCAGCAGATCCTGCAAGGTGTGCAGCACTAGGCCGAGCGCGACCAGAATAATGCCGCCGACAAATGCGATCGTGCCGCTCTGGATCAGGGTAGCGCCGAGCGACAGGCCCGCGACCCAATCCGGCGCGCCCGCAGCGATGCTTCCCACACCCGCCAGCGCGAGAATGGCGCCCACGGCCATGAGGATTTGCGGCATCAAATCGGCGGCTCCCGGAATTCAACGTTTATACGACTCAATGGGCCGCATGTTGCGCCTTTGCGCGTTCCAGTGGAAGGCGGCAAATCGACGGCGCCCATTCCGGTTGCACTTCTGCGCGGGAACATCGATATCATCTGCGCGTTCGGGCCTTATAGGACCGTCCGTACCGGTCCATATAGAGGCCGATTGACCCCTTTCCGGGAGGAGCCCGATGTCTTTTAGTTTGCCAGATCTGCCCTATCCGCACGACGCACTTGCGCCGTTCATGTCCAAGGAGACCCTCGAATATCACCACGACAAGCACCACAAGGCTTATGTCGACAACGGCAACAAGCTTCTGGAGGGGTCGGGCCTCGAGGGCAAAAGCCTCGAAGAAATCGTGAAGGGCGCGTTCGGCAAGAACGCCGGCCTCTTCAATAATGCGGGCCAGCACTACAACCACCTGCACTTCTGGAAATGGATGAAGCCCAAGGGCGGCGGCAAAATTCCGGGCGACCTTGAAAAGAAGATCATCGCCGATCTCGGCTCGGTCGAGAAGATGAAGGAGGACTTCATTCAGGCCGGCGTCACGCAGTTCGGGTCCGGCTGGGCATGGCTCGAAGTGAAGAACGGCAAGATCGGCGTCACCAAGACCGCTAACGGTGAAAGCCCGCTGGTGCACGGCGGCACGCCGATCCTTGGCGTCGATGTCTGGGAGCACTCCTACTACATCGACTATCGCAATCGCCGGCCGGACTACCTCAAGGCCTGGGTCGAAAACCTGGTGAACTGGGAGTATGTCGCCGAGCTGTTCTCGAAGGCGAAGTAAGCTTCACGCACTGATTTGTCATGCCCGGGCTGGCGCGATGCGCCGTGTCCCGGGCATTTCGATTCGAGGGGCGCGGCCGTTCCTCAACAATCGAGATGGCCGGGACAAGCCCGGCCATGACGATCATGAACTTGAGAGCGCCGCGAGAATCCGCGCCCAGCTTCGCGCGCCCTTCTGAAACGACTTCAGGTCGTACTTCTCATTCGGCGAATGAATGCGGTCGTCGTCGAGGCCAAAACCGACCAGCAGCGAATCCATGCCGAGGTCGTGCTTGAACGCACCGACGATCGGAATCGAACCGCCCGACCCTTTCAGCACAGCGGGCCGTCCCCACTCGGCGCCGAGCGCCTCCCGCGTCCGCGCGAGGTACGGGGATTCGAGTGACAGCCGAAGAGCCGGGCTTGCTCCGTGGGAAATGAACTCCGCGTCGCAATCTGCCGGCAGGCGCGCGCGCACGAACGCGCGAAAGGCATCGCGGATCGCCAGCGGATCCTGATCGCCGACCAAACGAAACGATACTTTCACCGACGCGCGTGCGGGGATCACCGTTTTCGATCCTTCTCCGGTGTAACCTCCGATGATCCCGTTCATGTCGCAGGTTGGCCGCGACCAGAGCTGCTCGAGGATGTGTCGCCCTGCCTCGCCTGCCGGCAGGGACAAGCCGAGGTCGCCGAGGAAACGCTTCTCATCAAACTTCAAGTTCATCCACTGCGCGCGGATTTCGGGGTCGATTTCACCGACGCCGTCATAGAAGCCCGGAATCGCGATGCGATTATCCTTGTCGTGTATGTCGGCAAGTACCCGAGCCAGAACGCGGATCGGATTGATGGCTGGACCGCCGAACAACCCGGAATGGAGGTCGTGGCTTGCGGCTTGCACGATCACTTCCTCCAGCACGAGCCCGCGCAGCATGGTTGTGACGGCCGGCGTGTCGGCGTCCCACATGTCCGTGTCGCAGACGAGCGCAACGTCGGCTTTCAGTTCCTGCCTGTTCGTATCGAGAAATGGTTTGAGAGACGGACTGCCGGTCTCCTCCTCGCCCTCGAACAGGATCGTGATGGGAAGCGGCAGCTTGCCTTCGACGGCAATGAAAGCGCGGCATGCTTCGACGAAGGTCATGAGCTGGCCTTTGTCGTCCGCAGAGCCGCGCGCGACGATCTGTTTGCGCCCGTTCACTTCGGCGATGCGCGGCTCGAACGGCGGCGTCTGCCATTTCTCGAGCGGATCGGGCGGCTGCACGTCGTAGTGTCCGTAGAACAGGACATGCGGACCCTTTGCAGTCGTGGCTCCACCGGAATGAGCCACGACCATCGGCCTGCCCTTCGTCGGGCGAACGCTTGCATCGAAGCCAAGAGAGGAAAGTTCCTGCGCGAGCCAGGCCGCGGCCTTCTCGCACGACGGGGCAAAAGCCGGATCCGTTGAAACGCTCGGAATCCTCAGGAGCGCGAACAGGCGTTCCACGCTTTGTTCAATGTTGCGATCGATCGCTGCGAGTACGCCGTCGAGGGGCATCACATACTCCGTCGCGGCGGAAACTAGAGCGGAATGTGCGAGGACGAAAGCGTCTCAGGCGTCCTGCAACGCGACGGGCGAGTCAATCGCGGGCGCGAGCTTCGGCGCGCGCCGGCCCTGGCGCCGGACCCGCTGCAGAATCGAGCCGATGCGGCGATAGATGAGACGCGGGGCCGCGGGTGATGCGAGCACAACGCTGTAGCCGCAAGCGGTGCCCGCGCGGACCATGTCGCGCGAATTGTTGTCCGCGATCAGGATTGCCGGCGTTACGTGCGAGTCGAACGAGTAGATCGGCAGCGTCATCGGCGACGCACCCGGCTGGCCGGAAACATTGATCACGCAAAGCTCGAAGGGGACGCCGGCCCCGAGGTCACAGGCCTCGTCGAGACTGCCCGCGGGCTGGATACGGAGCATGCCGAGCTCGGTGAGAGCCGCGCACATGGCTGCGCGGCGAGGAAAGTTCGCGTCGATCACCGCAATACGCGCGGAAGAAAGAATTTTCATCGTGCCGGGGATCCTAGGCTTGGGGCGGGTCCGCCCCTGTCCGCCCGGGCCAACGACCCGGACCAACGCGCTCCTCACAACTTCGTGAGCAGGACGTTATCAAATCCGCGGGCCTTGGCAACGCCCCCCGTGGCGAAGCCTTCAGCGCCGGAGAATGCTTCCCAGCGCACCCCGGACGATGGCCCGGCCCACCGATCCGCCAATGCTGCCGCCGAACTTCTTGCCAAGGTCCGCCGCCACCTGCCCGGCGACCCGGTTGGTCACGGTACGGGTGACGTCGCGGGCGACCCGCTGCCCGGTCGACAGGCGCTCGCCGCGTTTGCGGTTCGTCCCGAAGATGGTCCCGATGATGTCGGCGAAGCCGCCACCGCCTGACGCCTGTTCCTGCTGCTGCGGATCGGCCTCCGCCATTTGCTCGGCGGTCTTCTTCTGCAATTTCTCATACGCCGACTCGCGGTCGACTGTCTTGTCGTACTGACCGCGGACGGGACTGTCCGCGATGATCTTGCGGCGCTCGTCCGGCGTTATCGGGCCGAGACGGGCCGAGGGCGGGCGAACGAGAGTGCGCTCGACGATCGAAGGCGCGCCCTTGTCTTCGAGGAACGACACGAGCGCCTCTCCCACGCCAAGTTCGGTAATGACCTGGGCGGTTTTGAGCTTCGGGTTGGGACGGAAGGTGTCGGCCGCCGCTTTCACCGCCTTCTGGTCGCGTGGCGTATAGGCGCGCAACGCGTGCTGCACGCGATTGCCCAGCTGGGCGAGCACGGTATCGGGCACGTCGAGCGGATTCTGCGTCACGAAGTAGACGCCCACGCCTTTCGAGCGGATCAGGCGAACGACCTGCTCGATCTTTTCCTGAAGCACCTTGGGGGCTTCATCGAACAGGAGATGCGCCTCATCGAAGAAGAAGACGAGTTTCGGTTTGTCGGGGTCGCCGACTTCGGGCATCTCCTCGAACAATTCCGACATCAGCCAGAGGAGAAAGGTCGAGTATAGACGCGGCGAGCTCATCAACTTGTCGGCAGCCAGAATGCTGATCAATCCGCGGCCGTCGCGGTCAGTGCGCATCAAATCCTTGATGTCGAGGGCCGGCTCGCCGAAAAACTTTTCCCCGCCCTGATTTTCGAGAACGAGCAGCTGGCGCTGGATCGCACCGACGCTCGTGCTGGAGACATTGCCATAAGCGGTCGTGAGCTGGGCTGCATTCTCACCCACGAACGAAACGATCGCACGCAGGTCCTTCAGATCGAGAAGCAGCAGCCCCTGCTCGTCCGCAACACGGAACGCGATGTTGAGGACGCCTTCCTGCGTCTCGTTCAATCCCATGAGACGGGAGAGCAGAAGCGGTCCCATTTCCGAAACCGTCGCGCGAATGGGATGCCCCTGCTCACCGAAGAGATCCCAAAAGATGACGGGAAATCTGTCGGGCTCGTATTCGATGCCGACTTCCTTGCAGCGCTTGAGGATGAAGTCTTTCGGTTCGCCCACCGCGGCGATGCCGGAGAGATCGCCTTTGATGTCCGCCGCAAACACCGGAACGCCGGCGTTCGAGAAGCCTTCCGCCAATACCTGCAGCGTGACGGTCTTGCCCGTACCTGTCGCGCCGGTGACGAGTCCATGGCGGTTCGCCAGCCGCAGCGTCAGATATTCGGGTTTGACGCTTTTGCCGACCAGAATTTTTCCGTCGGCCTGCTTGCCCGCCATCGCTTCGCTCCCGAGACACTTTCCGTGGACGTTATAGTCCCCCGGTGCATTTCTTTCCACGTGCGTGGCCGCGCTGCAACAACATCACGGGGCTTTTGTCCAGTGCAAACTTCAGTTGTGAATCTTGGCGCTTGTGTATGTCGAATGCCACTGCAAAAATCATCGCCGCACGGGTGCGGGGCGCAACCATGAACTATCCGATCACGGACATCGAGGGCATCGGTCCTGCGTATGCCGACAAGCTGAAGCGCCTGCGCATCCGCACGACGGAACGCCTGCTCGAGGCGGCGAAGAATGCGCGCGGCCGCAAGACCCTTGCCGAGCAGACGGGCATCGAGAGCACCCGCATCCTGAAGTGGGCCAATATGGCCGATATGATGCGTATCAAGGGCATCGGTGAGGAGTATTCCGAACTGCTCGAAGCGGCTGGCGTCGACACGGTGCGCGAACTCAAGCACCGCAACCCGAAGAACCTCGCGGAAGCCATGGCGGAGGCAAATGCGCGGCGCAAGCTCGTGCGCTTCCTGCCGAGCGAGAAGGCGATCACGAAGTGGATCGCCGAGGCCAAATCCCTGCCCCTGAAAATCACCTACTGACGGCCTGCCTACCTCATCCCTGGAGACGGCCGGCTACCTCAGGATGAGGCTTGGGTATCCCGAAGCAATGCCGTTTTCGCGTCGCGCCGCCGTGCTAAGTGTAAGGGATGCTAGTCCAAACCCCCGCCCGCCCGGCCCTTTTGCCGGGTCTTGAGCTTCGCAGCGGCCGCCCGCTCGTGATGGGCGTCGTGAACGTGACGCCAGACTCCTTTTCGGACGGCGGGCAATTCCTCGCCGGCAAGGACGCGCTCGAGCAGGCACGGCGGCTCATTGCCGAGGGCGCGGACATCCTCGATATCGGTGCTGAATCGACCCGGCCCTACGGAGGCATGCAGCAGGTTTCGGCCGAAGAGGAGCTTGCCCGGCTCACGCCGGTTGTCCCGGCAGCGATGACGATCGGCCCGCCCGTCTCGATCGACACGATGAAGGCGCGGGTTGCTGCGTGGGCGCTCGATCAGGGGGCCGCGATCGTCAACGATGTATGGGGCCTGCAACGCGACGCCGACATGGCAAAGGTGATCGCGGATTACGGCGTGCCGGTCATCGTCATGCACAACCGCGAAAAGGCGGATGCGGCCATCGACATCATGCAGGACGTGAAGGATTTCCTTTCGCGATCGCTTGAGATCGCGGCACGTGCCGGCATCGCCCGCGAACGCGTCATCCTCGATCCCGGCGTCGGATTCGGCAAAACGCCGGATCAGAGCGTGACCGTCATCGCGCGCCTCGCCGAATTTCGATCGTTCGGTCAGCCGCTCCTCGTCGGCCTGTCGCGCAAGCGGTTCATTGATTCCATATCACCCGCACCGCCGGATAAACGGCTCGGCGGTTCGATCGCGGGCAATGTGCTCGCGGCCCTTGCCGGAGCCGACATCGTGCGCGTGCACGATGTCGCGGAGACCGTACAGGCGCTGCGGGTCACCGACGCGATCCGGAGGGCGCGCTGATGCGAGGACGGATCGATATCGCGGGGCTCGTGCTGTTCGCACGTCACGGCTTGAATGAAGCCGAGCAGCAGCTCGGCCAACGGTTCATTCTCGATATCGAACTCGACGTCGATCTAAGTGCCGCGGCGAAGAGCGACCGGATCACCGACACGGTCGACTATGGCGAAGTCGTAGCGATCGCGGAAGCGGCATTCCGCGACAAGCGATTTTATCTCATCGAGGCGAGCGCCGCGCATGTCGCGGAGGCGATCCTCGCGCACTTTCCCCAAGTGAACTCCGCGAAGGTCACGGTCAAAAAGCCGTCCGCCCCGGTGCCGGCCGTCATCGATCACGTCTCGGCAACGGTGATCGCGGCGCGCAAGCGCGATGGCTAAGGTCTTTGTTGCACTCGGCAGCAATCTTGGCGACCGCGAACGAAGTCTTTCGCGCGCTCGTGATGCGCTTTCGCATGAGATCGTAGCGATCGAGGCTGCGTCCTCCATCTACGAAACGGAGCCCTGGGGTCCGGTCGCCCAGGGCCGTTACCTCAACCAGGTGGTCGGCGGTGAGACAGCGCTCTCGCCTCACGGCTTGCTTGCGAAGTTGCTCGAGATCGAGCGCTCGCTCGGCCGCGACCGTGCGCGCGAGGAGCGCTACGGCCCGCGCGTCATCGATCTCGACATTCTCCTCTATGGCGATCGCGCGGTGCACGAGCCGGATCTGGAGATTCCTCATCCCCGCTTGCTTGAGCGCGCCTTCGTGCTGGTGCCGCTCCTCGAGATCGCGCCGGATGTCGCCGTTAACGGCGTACCTGTTGCCAATGCCCTTTCGCGCCTCGATCGGTCCGGCGTGGTGCGGTATGAACCGTGATCTTGGCAACCCCGCGCCAATCGGCCTAGTTTGCCGGCAATGACCGATCTCAAGCTCGCTGCGGAATTCCCGCCCGCCACTCGCGCGGATTGGCTTGCGCTCGTCGAAAAGGCGCTCAAGGGCGCGCCGTTCGAGCGGCTTCAGTCGAAAACCTATGACGGGACCACGATCGAGCCGCTCTATGAGCGCGCTTCCAGCGCGAGCCCGATCATGGGGCGCGCGGCGGCGGGCCCATGGCAGGTGATGGCGCGTGTCGATCATCCCGATCCCGCCAGCGCCAACAAG
>Ga0307505_10001851_pt1 | contig 15915 bp, 11 predicted proteins | sample 23_S_MG_FD_202183 | JGI IMG/M metagenome (GOLD analysis project Ga0307505, IMG submission 202183) | Soil microbial communities from Populus trichocarpa stands in riparian zone in the Pacific Northwest, United States - 23_S | ecosystem: Environmental > Terrestrial > Soil > Riparian zone > Trees...
TTCTCGCCTCCGCGGCGAAGAAGTATGGCATTGGATTCTGGAAACCCGGCGCCGGGATCATTCACCAGGTTGTGTTGGAGAATTATGCGTTTCCCGGCAGTTTGATCATCGGCACCGACTCACACACCCCGAACGGCGGTGGGCTTGGTGGATTGGCGATCGGTGTCGGCGGCGCAGACGCCGGCGAAGTGATGGCTGGCCTGCCCTGGGAAGTGCTCCATCCGAAACTGATCGGCATCCGCCTGACCGGCAAGTTGAGCGGCTGGGCCTCGCCAAAAGATGTGATTCTGTATCTCTGCGGTTTACTCACGGTGAAGGGCGGGACGAACAAGATCGTCGAATACTTTGGGCCCGGCGCCGAAACCATCAGCGCGACCGGTAAGGGAACGATCTGCAACATGGGCGCAGAATTGGGCGCCACGACGTCGGTATTCCCGTTCGACCAGAAAATGGTTGCGTATCTGAACATCACGGATCGGGCCGATCTGGCGAACCTTGCGATTGCCAACAAATCATTGCTTGTGGCGGACCCGGAGGTCTTTCAATCGCCTGAGAAATATTACGACCAGATCGTCGAAGTCGATTTGTCGACGCTTGAGCCCCATGTCGTCGGGCCCCATACACCGGATCTTGCCAGGCCGATTTCCAAGATGGCGGCGGAAGCCAAGGAGAAGGGTTATCCAGTCGAGCTCAAGGCGGCCCTCATCGGAAGCTGCACCAATTCATCCTATGAAGACATCAGCCGTTCGGCCCACATCGCTCAGCAGGGGTTGAAGGCAGGACTCAAAGCAAAAGCGTCGTTCCTCGTGTCCCCCGGCTCCGAGCGTATTTATCATACGATGAAGCGCGACGGGTTCCTGGAGACGTTTGAACAGTTGGGCGGCACGGTGTTGTCGAATTCTTGCGGACCCTGTATCGGACAGTGGAAGCGGGCCGATGGCGTGAAGGGAAAAGCGGATTCGATCGTCAGTTCCTTCAACCGCAATTTCCCCGGTCGCAACGATGGCATCAATGAAACACTGTCGTTCCTCGCGAGTCCGGAAGTCGTGACGGCCTATGCCATCACCGGCGATCTTGGGTTCGATCCTGTGAACCAGACGCTCAAGGGTGCAGACGGGAAGGAATTCAAGTTCCTGCCGCCGGTGGGCGAGGAGCTTCCGGCGAAGGGTTTTGCGAAGGGTGAGGAGGGGTTTGTTGCGCCGGCAGCCAGCGGTGAGGGCTTGACCGTAGAGATTCCGCCGACCAGCGAGCGACTACAGCTATTGCAGCCCTTTCCTCGTTGGGACGGAAAGGATTTTGAGAAACTCCCGCTCTTGATCAAGACCAAGGGCAAGACGACGACGGACCATATTTCGCCTGCAGGCCCATGGCTCAAATTCCGCGGCCATCTTGATAAGATCAGCGACAATATGTTTCTAGGAGCGAACAATGCGTTTTTTGGCGAGCCCGGCAAGGGCACGGACGTATTGACGGGTGAATCGGGGCTCACCATGGCCCAGATTGCCCGCCGGTATAAGGCGAAGGGCATCGGTTCGATTGTGGTCGGCGACGAGAATTACGGAGAGGGCAGCAGCCGCGAACATGCTGCGATGTCACCACGGTTCCTCAACGTGCGCGTCGTCATTACGAAGAGTTTTGCCCGTATTCATGAGACCAATTTGAAGAAACAGGGGATCTTGGCGTTGACCTTTGCTGACCCGAAGGACTACGAGAAGATCGAACAGCAGGATCGCATCAGCGTGACAGGGCTAAACAGTCTGGCTCCTGGCAAACCGGTGCAAGTGACCATCCATAAGCCGGATGGTACGTCACTCACCATTCAGGCGAACCACAGCATCACCGAGCAGCAGATCGCGTGGTTCAAGGCCGGTTCAGCGTTAAATGCGTTGAACTAACAAGGAGTTAGGAGCGAATAGCCATGACGACCAAAGCAGACAAAATTATCTACACAAAAACCGATGAAGCGCCCATGCTGGCGACCTATTCATTTCTGCCGATCATCAACGCCTTCAGCAAGGCGGCTGGTGTCGCTGTTGAATTGCGCGATATCTCGTTAGCCGGGCGCATTCTCGCTGTGTTCCCCGATTACCTGACACCGCAGCAGAAGCAGGCGGACGCATTGTCTGAATTGGGCGAACTCGCCAAGACGCCGGAAGCCAATATCATCAAGCTTCCAAACATCAGTGCCTCGCTTCCCCAGATCCAAGGGGCCATCAAAGAGTTGCAGAGCCAGGGGTATAAGCTTCCCGAGTATCCGGAAAATCCGAAAGACGACAAGGAGAAGGATATCAAGTCCCGCTACGACAAAGTCAAAGGCAGTGCCGTCAACCCGGTTCTGCGCGAAGGCAACTCCGATCGCCGCGCACCGCTCTCCGTGAAGGCCCACACGAGAAAACATCCGCATAAGATGGGAGCCTGGAGTCCCGATTCCAAGACGCATGTCAGCCATATGAAGGGTGGAGATTTCCGGTCCAACGAAAAGTCCATGACGACTACCGCAGCGACCGAAGCGCGGATCGAGTTCGTCGGTCAGGACGGCAAGACGACCGTGCTCAAGCCGAAAGTGGCGTTGCAGGCCAATGAAGTGATCGATGCCACGTTCATGAGCAAGCGGGCTCTGCGCCAATTCCTGGAGGAGCAGATCGAAGACGCCAAGAAGCAGGGCGTGCTGTTCTCGATCCATATGAAAGCCACCATGATGAAGATCTCGGACCCCAAGATCTTCGGCCATGCGGTGACGGTATATTACAAGGATGTGTTCGAGAAGCATGGCGAGACACTCAAGAAGCTCGGAGTGGATCCGGACAACGGGATCGGTGACCTCTACACGAAGATCAAAGCCTTGCCGGAGGATCAGCGCAAAGCCATCGAAGCCGACGTTCAGGCTGTCTACCAGAAGCGGCCCCCCATGGCGATGGTGAATTCCGACAAGGGGATCACCAACCTGCATGTGCCTAGTGACATCATCATCGACGCTTCCATGCCCCCGGTCATTCGCGATTCAGGAAAGATGTGGGGCCCTGACGGTAAGGCGTATGACGCGAAGTGTGTGATTCCTGATTCCAGTTACGCGCCGGTCTATCAAGAGGTGGTGAGTTTCTGTAAGAAGCATGGCGCGTTAGATCCAAAGACGATGGGTAGTGTGCCCAACATCGGTCTCATGGCGCAGGCGGCAGAGGAGTACGGTTCGCACGACAAGACCTTCAAGGTGCCAGGCAACGGCACGATCCGCGTGGTGGATGCCTCAGGCAAGACTCTGTTGGAACACCAGGTCGAAGAAGGCGATATCTGGCGCATGTGCCAGGTGAAGGATGCGCCGATCAAGGACTGGGTCAAGTTGGCGGTGAATCGCGCGAAGGCTACCGGAGCCCCGGCAGTTTTCTGGTTGGACAAGACCAGAGCGCACGACGCGCAATTGATCGCGAAGGTCGAACGCTACTTGAAAGATCACGACACAACCGGTCTCGATATTCGGATTATGACTCCGGCTGATGCCACGCGCCTCTCATTGGAGCGAATCAAAGAGGGGAAGGACACGATCTCTGTGACGGGGAACGTGTTGCGCGACTACCTCACGGACCTGTTCCCCATTCTCGAAATCGGGACCAGCGCGAAGATGCTCTCAATCGTTCCCCTGCTGAACGGCGGCGGGCTCTTCGAGACCGGCGCAGGCGGTTCAGCGCCCAAGCATGTGCAGCAGTTCCAGGAAGAAGGCTATCTGCGGTGGGATTCGCTGGGTGAATTTCTAGCCCTCGCCGCTTCATTGGAGCATCTCGCCAAGGTGGCGAACAATCAAGCGGCAAAAAATCTGGCCGACGCGCTCGATCAGGCCAATGCGAAGTTCCTGGAGAGCAACAAGTCGCCGGCACGTAAAGTCGGAGAGATCGATAATCGCGGGAGTCATTTCTATCTGGCTTTGTACTGGGCGCAGGCCTTGGCCCAACAGACTCAGGACAAGGGGTTGGCGGCGCGCTTTACCAAGATCGCCAAGGACATGGCCGACAATGAAGCCAAGATTTCAGGCGAATTACTCGCTGCCCAGGGGAAGCCAGTCGATGTCGGCGGGTACTATCATCCCGATGACGCCAAGGCGTCCAAGGCGATGCGTCCCAGCCAGACTTTGAATGCGATCGTGGATGCGATTGCTTAAGAGAGCCATCAGTGGTCAGCTGTCAGCGATCAGCCAACGGGAAATCCGAAGGCTGAAAGCTGATGGCTGAGAGCTGATAGCGAATTTTTGAGACTATGGCACAAGAAGACAGCAACGTCATCGATCAGCCGGAGGTCGTCCGGCACAAGATGGTCGCCGTTGAGATCGCCGGTAAGAAGTACGAGGTGCCGGAGGGGATCACGATCATGAAGGCCCTGTGGTATTCGGGCCAGGAAGTCGTCCGTGGGGCCGGCTGCCTTGGCGGATTTTGCGGCGCCTGCGCGGCCTACTATCGGACCAAGGACGATCCCAAAGTAAGGACCTGTCTGGCTTGCCAAATGGCGGTGCAAGACGGCATGTCGATCACGATGATGCCGCCCTTCCCGGCCAGGAAGGCCACCTATGACATCCAGGCGCTCAAGGATCCGAAACAGGACCTCTTCAATCTCTATCCTGAGGCGCCGCTCTGCCGGAATTGTAACGCCTGCACTGAGGCCTGTCCGCAGAGTATCGATGTGCGTGAAGGCGTCTGGAAGGCCGTCTTCGGGGATTTCAAGAGCGTGTCCGAGATGTTTATGGATTGTGTCATGTGCGGTATGTGCACGCCGGTCTGCATTGCGGACATCGCCCCCAATCTCGTGGCCCTCTACGTAAGCCGGGCGCAGGGGGCTCACTTTACCGAGAAACCTCTGGGGCTGGATGCGCGCATCAAGGAAATCCAGGACGGCCGTTTCAACGACGAGTGGGCCAAGATTCTCAAGATGAACGAAAAAGAATTGGCCGATCACTGCGCAACGGTAAAATAGGAAAGTTAGAAAGCCCGAAGGTCGTAAAGTCATAAAGTCGTCTTTCAGCTAGTGGACTTGACGACTTTCAGACTTTCACACTTGTGACTGATAAATTATGGACGTCCACGCCCTTCAACAAATCGTACACCGAACGCGGGATGCTCGACGCAAGCAGACCCTCCCCAAGTTCTCTCCGGCAGATCGAGACCAGCTGATCCACAAATACCATCCGGATTTTCGCGAGCGAGCCTATCGGCCAATTCGTTTTGGACCCAATAGCGGGGATAAGACGGTTGTCGAGTTGGCATCGTTGCTGGAGGGCGACAGCCCCATTGCCGACGAGGTCGATCTCACGGCGGATTACACGACCGACGTCTTGGTGGTGGGTGGCGGCGGCGCAGGCTGCGCGGCGGCGCTCCATGCGCATACGGCGGGCGCCAAGGTTATTCTAGCGACGAAGCTCCGTCTTGGAGATTCCAATAGTGTCATGGCCCAAGGAGGGATGCAGATTTCGGTTGCGCCGGAGGACTCGCCCGTCACGCATTTCGTGGATACGCTCAAGGGCGGCCACATGCAGAACGACCATCAGCTTCTCAAGGTGATGGTCGAGGAAGGCCCTTCCATTGCGAAGTGGCTGTTGAGCCTGGGAGTCCTGTTCGATCGCGACGGGGACGGCAACCTCCACGTCAAGAAAGGCGGCGGCAGCTCGAAGCCTCGCCTCCTGACCTGTTCGGACTATACCGGCCTTGAAATCATGCGAGTGCTCAAGGACGAGGTGCTGAATCAGAACATCCAGTTACTCGAGTTCTGCGCCGCGATCGAGCTGACGAGCGATGAGAAGGGAAATTGCACCGGCGCCATCTTCAAAGACCTCGACAACCAACGCCATGTCGTCGTGGCAGCCAAGTCCGTCATTCTGGCGACCGGCGGGATCGGCCGGCTCCATATTCAGGGATTTCCGACCAGCAATCACTATGGTGCAACCGGCGATGGGCTCTGCCTGGCCTATCGCATGGGCGCCAAGCTTATGCATATCGACACATTCCAGTATCATCCATCCGGAGCTGTCTACCCCGAACAGCTGATCGGGGCGCTGGTCACGGAGGGTATCAGATCCGAAGGCGGACATTTGGTCAATGCGAAGGGCGAACGGTTCGTCAACGAATTGGATACCCGCGACGTCGTGTCCTCTTCGATTATCCGTGAATGTGAAGAGGGGCGAGGTATCCGCACGATGTCCGGGCGCATCGGCGTCTGGCTCGATACGCCGTTGTTCGACGCAGAGCATGGCCCCGGCACCTTGGAGAAACATTTCCCCGCGATGATGCTGCAGTTCGAACGGTTCGGCATCGATATCAGCAAGGACCCCGTGTTGATCTATCCGACGCTGCATTATCAGAACGGCGGCGTGAAGATCGATACCAACTCAGAAACCAACGTGTCCAATCTTTTCGTTGCGGGCGAGGCGTCCGGTGGATTGCATGGGCGAAACCGATTGATGGGTAATTCGCTTCTCGACCTGATGGTCTTTGGAAAGCGATCCGGACTGACGGCTGCGGCTCGTGCCGCCGCCATGCCGCAAGGGAAGTTGACGGTCGGGCATCTGAAGGGATTCCGCGCCGAGGCCAAGAAACACGGCAGTTCGAACGGGATCGTGTCACCCATGATCCTGCCGCCCTATACCAGAAAAGAATAGGCTGAGTCTAAGGCCGAGGTTGAGGGAAGCGAGGAAGATGTTTCACTTAGCCTTAGCCTAAACCTTAACCTGAAAGGATGCGATGAACGTTCATGAGTTTCAGGCGAAACAGTTGTTCGGGCAGTTCGGGGTTCCGGTGCCGCGCGGGAGAGAGATCACTTCGCCCGAGGCGGGAGCGGCATGGGCTGCAGAGCTGAATACCCCCGTGTTTGTCGTCAAGGCGCAGATCCATGCAGGCGGTCGAGGCAAGGCCGGCGGTGTCAAGATTACGAAGGACAAAGCGGCCGTTCCCGGCTTGGTCGAGGAACTGATCGGCAAGACCCTCATCACCCACCAGACCGGCCCCAAGGGCCGGGAAGTGTGGCGGTTGCTGATCGAAGAAGGGGCTGCGATTGCCAAGGAACTGTATGTGAGTCTCGTCGTCGATCGGGACAGCGGATGGCCCGTATTTATCGCGAGCACAGAAGGCGGAATGGAGATCGAAGTCGTTGCCGCTAACACGCCGGAGAAGATCATCCGGGAGGCGATCGATCCGGCAGTCGGGTTTCAATCGTACAACGGGAGAAACATCGCCTTCGCGCTGGGGCTTCCTGCCATAGAACCGGCCGTCATGAATCCCTTCATTCAGATGCTGGGAAACCTCTATCGCCTGTTCATGGAGAAGAATGCTGCGATGGTCGAGATCAACCCACTGGTCATTACCAGCGATAAGAAGTTGATCGCGCTGGACGGCAAAGTCTCGTTCGACGATAACGCGCTGTTCCGGCATGCCGATGTGCAGCAGATGCGCGACCTCAACGAAGAAGATCCGCTCGAAATCGAAGCGGGAGAAAGTAATCTGAACTACATCAAGCTCGACGGCAACATCGCCTGTATGGTGAACGGCGCGGGCCTCGCCATGGCGACGATGGATGTCATTAAGCTGGCGGGCAGCGAGCCGGCGAACTTTCTGGACGTCGGCGGCGGTGCGACAAAAGAAACGGTAGCAGCCGGCTTCCGGATTCTGCTGAAAGATCCGAACGTCAAAGGTATCTTCATTAACATTTTCGGCGGCATCGTTCGTTGCGAGCGAATTGCCCATGGCGTCATCGAAGCGGCCAAAGAGGTGAAGATCAAAGTGCCGTTGGTCGTCCGGCTACAGGGGACGAATGCAGACGAAGGTCGCAAGTTATTGGCCGAGTCCGGTCTGAAGCTGGAAGTGGCGAATGATTTGTGGGAAGCGGCGCAAAAAATAGTGAAGCTGACGGGCAAAGCGGCGTAGGCTGCCGAACGCTCCCGTGCCTCTCGGAGCGACCCTTCCGGGCTCGGCCGAGTGGAAACCTTCGGGAATTCCCTCGAAGACTCGGTCAGTTCCCGCTTTCCTTCTCGGTTGAGCCTCGGTGGGTCCCCGCTCCTTCGGCAAGGTCGCTCTCGGCAGCCTACGCCGCCTTGCCCGTACTGTGAGAGAAGGGTAAAAAGTGAAGAGTCAGAAAAAGAAGGGTAGCCCGTTAGTCTCCTTGCTCGCGCAACGCGCGGCCTCAGAAGGCCCTCGTTAGACGCGCGCAGTTGGAGACCAATCGGGCCACCCTTTAACAGAGGATGAAAGTTAGGGCGATCGGGTGCCCAGATCGGCGCTAGGATGACGGAAAAGGTTCTGTGCCTTTTCCCTCACCGTATGAACAAAGTTGAGCCAGGGTATGTTCACAAGGTTGTCGGTTGTCCTAGTTGCTCTATATACGCTTCCTGCGTTCGCGGCTGAGCCGGTTTCGTCCTGCAAAGACCGTGAGGCATATGACAAAGAGTTTGTGGCTCTAGATAAACAATTATCTAGTCAACACCCCAAGCTTGAACAGTGGGAGTATTTGCATAGATTCTACCTTGGTCTTGTGAAACGATTTCCAGGCTGTGATGACGGAGTTCGCGGTCAACGTCTTAGTGATGAAGTAGTGTATCTTTTGGCGTACTATTGGAACGAGTTTGATCGGTTCTTGACTGCTAAAAAACCAGAGGATGATTTTAATAATTTCATGTTGGCTCACATCAACAGTTCTGGTGAACGTCAGTATCTAGAAAAGATTGTGGCAAATGCGAGAGAAAAATGTTCGCAAACGGCCAAACCCTTATGCTTGAAAATTAATACAAAGGCTGAATCGGCAATAAGTCAAATAAGATAGGAGATCAGCGTGAGCATTCTAGTTAATAAGAATACGCGGGTGGTGGTGCAGGGGATTACTGGCAAGGAAGGCTCATTCCATGCGACGCAGTGCAAAGCGTATGGGACACAGGTTGTCGCGGGTGTGACGCCTGGCAAGGCGGGGCAGGAGGTCGAGGGTATTCCGGTGTTCAATACGGTTCGTGATGCTGTCAAGAAGACCGACTGCGATACCTCGCTGATTTTTGTGCCTCCGCCGTTTTGCGCCGATGCGATCCTGGAGGCCGCTGATGCCGGTATCAAGCTCGTGATCTGTATTACCGAAGGCATCCCGGTGAACGACATGGTCAAGGTGAAGCGCGCGCTCCGCGGCAAGGATGTGCGATTGATCGGACCCAATTGTCCCGGCGTGATTACGGTCGATGAAGCGAAGATCGGCATCATGCCGGGCTTCATTCATAAGAAGGGTGTGGTGGGCGTCGTGTCGCGTAGTGGGACCCTGACTTACGAAGCCGTGCATCAACTTACGACGCTTGGGCTGGGTGAAACGACGTGTGTCGGCATCGGCGGCGATCCGGTCAATGGGACAGGCTTCGTCGATGTGCTGGCGTTGTTCGAAAAAGATCCCGAGACGCAGGCGATCGTGATGATCGGCGAGATCGGCGGCGATGCGGAAGAAAAAGCCGCTGAGTTCATCAAAAAGAACGTCAAAAAGCCGGTTGTCAGCTTCATTGCCGGAATCACGGCTCCGCCAGGGCGCCGCATGGGCCATGCCGGCGCCATCATTTCAGGGGGCAAAGGCACGGCAGTTGAGAAGATGAAAGCTCTCGAAGCAGCGGGTGTCCGAGTGGTGAAGAATCCGGCTGAGATCGGCAATGCAGTCAAGGTTGCATTGGGCCGCTAACCGTCGAGTCTGTGCGCAGTCAATCTTGGTCTTGTGTCGTACCCTGTCATGAGACACGAGCTGTTGACCCACAGAACTATTTTCTTTCCCTCACGTTAGTATCATGGTACTGTGTCCGTAGGGTACTTGTTCTTTCATCCTACCCTTTATCCCTTCGGTCGTATCTTCCCGTTCCGTCACCGCACTCAGTAATCACTCAGTAGTGGTTGAAGCCAATCGAGGAGTCTGTCTGAAAGTTTTTCTTGTCCACGTTCGTGATCCGCAGTTTTACGCGCTACCAGCAAAGACCCGCGCAAAAAACGGCCGTATCAGGGTCATGGGCTTCCCCCCCATCGGCATCATGTCCCTCTCGTCGGTACTGAAACAGGCCGGTCACGAGTGTGTGATGTTCGATCAGGCGAACCCCGACACGCCGAACGAGGTGATCCTCGAGGAAATCAATCGGCAACAACCGGTTCTGGTCGGTCTCAGTTTCCTCAGTACCACCAGCTATCCCTATGCGAAGATTCTGGCCCGCCAGATTCGTGCCGCCAACTCGAAAGTCAAACTGGCTTTTGGAGGGGTTTTTGCGAGTTTAAACGCCGCATTGGTTAAACTGCAGTGCCCTGAAGTGGATTTCATCTGTAAGGGAGACGGCGAACAGTTGCTCCTCGACCTGCTCGAACGGTTCGATGACCCGGCCCATGTCGCCGGGTTGACCTGGGCGAAGGATGGCAAGGTCGTACAGAACCCAGGCCGGCCGATGGAACGTCATCTCGATCAGTGGCCCTTCCCAGATCGCGAAGGCCTTCCGCTCGATTTTATAGAATCGATGCCGCTTGACGTGCCTGCCGTGCTCTCGATGGAGCGGTTCACGACGATGCAAACATCACGCGGCTGTCCCTGGCCCTGCGTGTTTTGCGACATTCCGATCTTCAACGAAGGCAAGTGGCGTGCGCGAAGCGCCCAGCATGTGGTAAGTGAACTCAAGTACCTTGAAGAATGCGGTTATGGGTCCGTCTATTTTGTGGACGATCACTTTCTGCTGCAACCCAAGCGGATCGAGGCGATTTGCCAAGGCGTGATGGACGCGAAGCTCTCGATTCAATGGGGCATCGAAGGGCGCGTAGACTCGGTGGCCCAGCATCTGTTTCCTGCCATGGCCAAGGCCCATTGCCGGACGGTTATGTTCGGGATTGAAAGCGGGAGTCAGAAGATTCTCGATCGCCTCAAGAAAGAACAGACGTTGGAAGAAGTGGCCACCGCCGTCAAGAACGCCAAGCAGGCCGGCATCGAGATCGTGCACGGATTCTTCACCGTAGGCAACCCCGATGAAACGGTTGAAGATATGAATGCCACGTTCGACTTGGCTTCCAAGCTGCCGCTCGACACGTTCGGCTTCAATCGACTCTGTGTGTATCGTGGAACTCCACTTTGGCAAGAATATGTGAAGCGCGGGCTGGTCAGCGAAACCGCCGATTGGTACAAGTATTTCAAGTGTTCCACGATCGATCCGACCTGCTTGCCCGGTGAAGTGATCAATGAGGTTCGCCGTCAAGGGCTCAAGCGGCTGTTCGTCTACAAGCTTCTGCACTATCCCATCCAGACATTCCGGTTGCTGCGGCGGTTTCTCCGCTTCATGCCGGCGCGGGATGTGGCTTATCTCATCATCAAGCCGTTCTTGGGCCAAAAGAAAGGCGCCACGAAGGCTGAAGTGTTGTCCCGTGCTGTCGAGCATGCCGACATGAAAGATGCAGCTGCGCAGATGACCCAGATGACCGATGATATGCTGCACAGCGTGATGGAGGAGTCGCGACTGGAACGGTTACGCATTCAGGAGGAAGCGGAAAATTCGCGCGAGTTACCGATGGTCCAAGCCCGCTAGCCCAGGATGCTGAAAATGACCCCCAGCGTCGTTCTCAGTCGCCCGTCTCCCTGCAACGTACCCCAAGGGTACGCTTCAGTCGCCGAGCTCCCTGCGGCCTAGCTGGGATGCCATTTTGAGCATCCTGCGAGGCCGGGATTCCCTTAAGCCGCAATCCCCCGCTCAGCTGATCAGGAAGTAGGCGCCAACGCCGAAAGCTGCGAGAAGCGCGATGCTCAGCATCACCTTCTCATGCCCACACATCCCCGCCTGTGCCTTGCAAACCGCCAGGGAACACATAATCGCCATCGTAGCCTCCTTTTGAGTCGGAGAAAACGATACGCTGCTAGCGAGGGCATGTCAACGACTGCTCAGATGGCCGCTGCGCTACACAACGAGCGTTTGTTTGGTTTCATCCAGGTGCTTTTGGAGATACTGCATGAAGGGTGTGCCGCCTGTTCCCACAGCCGTGGGATTGCTTGCATGGGATTGGTGTTGGCGATGGATATAACTGTCGGCGTAGCCGATGTGAATCTCGCGAAACTGTGCGAGGAGATCGACGCAAGCGGCATAGGCAGTCCAGAGATCGGGGTTGCGGAGTTTCCGATCACGCACATAACCGGCGAGCAACGGGCGGCCGAGATCATCCGTGGTCTTTTCCAAGACCTCTATGAACGCCCGATGGCGCGGAGGCATGTAGTCGCGCATTTCCTGTAAGTACAGGGTCAAGGGATCAGGAGCATGGGCGATTCCGAGTCCGGCGTCGATGCATGGCACAATCGAGCTTTGCGCGCCGGTCTCGCCTCGGAATTGTTGCGGCTGCCCGGCATAGGACTCCACGCCCTCGTAAGCGAGTCCGTTGGGTAAGGAAGGGCTGTTCTTCCAACCGTGGATGTAGGGCCGCACGCGGTTGTAGTACACGTAGGGATCGCAGCGCTCTTTCATCCTGAGCAGCGTGGCGCGCATCGCCATTTGAGCCCACGCCAAGGATTTGAGCCCGCTCAGGACCTCGTCCTCATTGTCCTCGGCCGCGCCTCTCATTGCGCGCAAGAGCCCCGCCAACCCTGGCCCCGCTTCCCGCTCGATCTGGATGTGAACCACGACGAACCATTCTTCATCCAAACCGCCGAGAAAATTTTGGAGCAGCACAATGTTGTCGAGTTGAATCGGCTTCGCTCGGTTGAGCCGCCGCCAGTTGTCGAGTGCATAGGACGCGTAGGAGAGCACTGGCGGTCGGCCAAGCCATTGAGCCACCTTGTGCCAGGGTTGTGCAAGTTGCGGCGGCAGTGTTGCGGCCGGCTGGTCCGGCACTTCCCAAATGTAGGCGTGCCCGCAAAACGAAAGGATCCGCATCGCAGCCCGATATTCCTCCATACGCCATGTTGACGGGATCGATGGAAGCAGCTGGCGTTGCTCGTTGATATACCGCCGGACCGTCCGAGCACTCAGTAATTTCGGCAGCTCATGCCCAAGATGGGTGAGAGCCGGCAAGTCTGGAAGATGTTCAAGTGGATCTTTCGGGAGAAAACCTTGGTCAGGAGAGATCTCGTAATCGGAGAGGTCGAGAGGAGCGACGTTCGTCGATCTCATGGGAGCCTCCAGTACTCACGTCCTCGGCGCTCGCCCCACTTTACCACACCTCGAGTCAATCATGATCGAGCCATGGATAGGAAATCAGCATGTCCCTGTCTGTTTTCTCAAGGCCCTATATTCGCGATGAGAGAATGCCGAACGGAGTGATCAGTACCGCCTCTGTTGGAAGTTTAGAATTCTATCTCGCTCGAAGTTGTGACAGGAGTCTTGGAGGGTCACGTTGCTAGGCCATCGTCTCTCGCAGATGATTTTCGCAGCATGATCGGCATCAGACCTCACGTCCCCACCCGATAAAGGCACGTGCTTTTTTTTATCTTTTTCATATTGAACGCAGGAATTCCTAAGCTGTATGTCATAAGGGTACACGCGCTCACAGTATCTGACCGCGTCGGCCTCTTTCTCACGAGCTTTGGATTTCAACTGCATTTTCTCCAAGCGCTTCGACAGGTCGATCGCGTCTTCCTCGACCTTCTTCTTGCTGGAGGGATCGACGCTGCCCTCCAAGCCTACAAAGTCAGATTTCCGATGCCTGCCCGAATATTCTCCTAATTGACTTGCTTTGGGTCCCACGTGCTTCCAGCGAATAAGGTACCCATTAGCATCAAAAACAAGCGTGAACCCAAACCGGGGATATTCCCAGAGCACTTCAGTCGCATTTCTCACCATCGATACTGTCTTGGGTTGCCCAAATAATTCAAACGCATCGTCTTTATACGTTCCGATTTTTGGCGTCAGGTCTCGAATTTTTCCGGATACCCCCGACCCTCCGGTTTGCAGACCTTGAGAAGCAGCGTGATGAGATGCCGCACGGTTCAGCTTATCCAATTTCGACGCAGGCGCCCGGAGGAGGCGCCAGACGGACACTTGCCCGGAACGACAACTGTCAGAGTCGTCCTCTTCGTAGATCATCTGCGTCTCAATTGGAATACCGACTACTTCCTTTGTGCGCGTATAATTGAGAATTTCTTGAAGCGCCGCATTATACGCGCGCTGTCGTCCGTCCTCGGCAGAAGCCATACAGGTCGCTCGGCCGGTAAAAAACATATCCTCCCCAAATCGAAACATCGCCTGCTCAGTCCAAAATGGCCGATTGGATGCAGCCTGCAGAGAGACGGCAACGAAGATCGTACCGACCACACCGAGGCTTATCAGCACCCATCTCGGAAGCAGGGTCATTCTGTAAATGCCTTTACTAATGGTCATCCGAGGAATCTTCACTCGGGTAAGCTTACGTCATCCATGTACCCAGTCAAGTTATCCTCTTTCTTCAAGAAGGTGCTGAATTAATCGGGTTGCACTGTCCCAAGGCAGGTGAGGTATCTGTTTGATGGCTCGATGATAGCTATCGGAGTTCAATGAAGGGCTCAAGATGAAGGAAGTGGAACAGAATACTTAGCGAGAGACGGATGTCTATCTGTTGTATAGAGTAGGTAAAGCAAACATCAGACGCGTGGGGATGGAGGTGAGCTATGAAGAGAAGTGGCGATGGCTCAGAGCGGAGTGTGGGAAACAAGAGTGTGATCGTTTGCCGGCATCGGCAATCGTCAGGATTTAGCGGAAAAGTAGCCTGTCACTGTTTTCTTGTCAGGTGGTATCGAGAGGCATCCCGTGCGTTCTTGTCGTCGTCTTCGATGTGTTTAAACACAATGAAACCTACAGGGATTATTCCAGTTGCGGCGCCGAGCATAGCGAGCCAAATACCCCAAGGCTTGTTGGGAACGACCTCCTCCGCGAGAAAGTAGGTGGTGGCGAGCGACGCGCTGATGAACAAAAACTTTGCAAACCACAGTGGCGCTTGAATCAGATCACAGAGCTTGCGCGCGCCGAAGACGATTCCGATTGCCAGCGCCAACGCGAGAAAGCCGCCCATGAAGAGCCTCGACTCCTAACGAATGAGTGGATTGACCATCGTCATTAAGGGGTGAGCGTCCATATAGCCAATTCCCGCCTGCGGCGGCGGCCTACTTAACCCGCATTATTCATGAACACTTCTTCTGCAATCGCCGATCTGCTGCTACGACGAACCGGCATGAATAATGCGCGTTAGATTTGTAATTCCGGGATAGTGGTAACAAACAGATCAAAAAGATACCCATCTCCCTCAGTACGCTCTTCGCATTTCGAGACAAACTCGACAGGGATGTCGAACAGGAACGATGCCCCTTTCCTTGGGTGAGGGGAGATGAGGATATGAAAGTTTTTTTGACGAGTCAGATATTTCTCTATGTCCTCGTCAGAGGCATATCCAACATAGAACAGGATCCCATCATGTTTTTGAATCTCCAGCGAGAATGTGTCGCCTCGCGTCGCGCGTAAGGCGTCGGCGCCACACATCGAGAAACCGTATATGCCATTCGGCAATTCTTCTATTTTTGTTCTCTCTTCCTGTTTAGTCAGCGATCTCAGTTGGTGCTTGTGCCGTAGCCTCAGCACCTCTCTGGGGACTGCGTTCCCATCCGGAATCTTTCCGGCCTCGCGTTGGATGTTCTTTGCTCCAGGGCCTTTACTCCACATGTCGGTAAAATTTACTGAAAAATTCAATCCGATGAGGTACACCAATCCCCCCAACCCAAGGAGCACAGCGATCAGATACAGAGCCCACCGTTTCATGACTGGCAGGATACGCCCAAGTCGTCCCTGAAGTAAAAAGTGGCCGGCACGTGAGGGGGTGGAAGGAAGGTGTCAGAGGCCACCTTCTTGAACGACGCCAATACGGAAGAACAGAGGTGGATTTTAAGAGCTGGGGCTAGAAGTTTGCGAGCCGTGACAACCCCGAGCTGATTAAAACTCTGGAGCTGTTAGTCGCGTCC
>Ga0307505_10001852_pt1 | contig 15896 bp, 18 predicted proteins | sample 23_S_MG_FD_202183 | JGI IMG/M metagenome (GOLD analysis project Ga0307505, IMG submission 202183) | Soil microbial communities from Populus trichocarpa stands in riparian zone in the Pacific Northwest, United States - 23_S | ecosystem: Environmental > Terrestrial > Soil > Riparian zone > Trees...
GCGAGCCGACGCCCGAGGAGCTGGCCGAGAAGCTCGGCATGCCGCTCGAGAAGGTGCGCAAGGTGCTCAAGATCGCCAAGGAGCCGATCAGCCTCGAGACGCCGATCGGCGACGAGGAGGATTCACACCTCGGCGATTTCATCGAGGACAAAAACGCGATCCTGCCGATCGAGGCGGCGATCCAGTCGAACCTGCGCGAGACCACGACGCGCGTGCTCGCCTCGCTCACGCCGCGCGAGGAGCGCGTGCTGCGCATGCGCTTTGGCATCGGTATGAACACCGACCACACGCTCGAGGAAGTCGGCCAGCAGTTCTCGGTGACGCGCGAACGCATCCGCCAGATCGAGGCGAAGGCGCTGCGCAAATTGAAACACCCTTCGAGGTCCAGAAAGCTTCGCAGCTTCTTGGATAACTAGCCTTTAGCCCCGGACAGCGCGAAGCGCTGACCCGGGGGTGAAGCATCCGAGCCGGAGCCGGAAGCTGCGGAGCTTCCTCGACAACTAACACGCTTCTCGGGAGGTCGCGGATCGTATCCGGGTGCCGCGCCTCCCTAAATTACGTCACCGACGCTCAACCCCAGCGCCTTCCCATTCTGTCGGCTAACCGCTGCTTCGAAGTCCGGTTCTCGTCCGGATCAGAATCCTCTTCCTCTTCGACCAATTCCGGCCAAAGCAAGATGAGCCCAAAGCCCATCTGTTGAAAGAGAACCTGTTCATAAAGCTCCGGCAACCGCTCGCCCCAGGTCGACTCGAGCCATTGTCCCGCCACGACTTCACGGAGTTCGCTGGGACCAGTTTCGCGTTCTGCGACGCGCCAATAGTTTGATCCTTCCGGCACACGCCCCTTCGCCAAGGTGGCCATGCGAGGAAACTTCACGTGCTTGTAAACGCGAAGGACCGTCCCATCCTTTACGACCGCTATAGCAATAATGCCGTCGTGATGTTGCGCGTAAGCGCGTGCGGCGGGGTCTTTGCTGACATCAAAATCTTCCGCAAGTGTGAGCACGTGCCGCAAGTCTGGGTCACGGTGTTTCGCCAGATATGATCGAAGTATCGGCGGCGGCATCAGCAACAACGCCGAGAACTTGTTTGCTTCCACTTCCATCCGCGCGTACTTGTCCTGCTCTGGTGCCGACCAAGTACGGATATCCTCGCGAGAGCAAAGAAACTTGTCGGTTTTCACCGGCCTGTGCGACGGGATACAAAAGTGCCCGAGTTCGTGACCGATGGTAAATCGTCGGCGCCCTTTGGGCGCCGTTTTGCTCACTAAAATGACGCCGTTCTGTTTGTCGGCGTCCATGAGCAACCCACCCTCAAATCCATCCGTCTCCAGTTCAGCGATTTCTTTGATGCCGAGCTGACGCGCAATTTCTTCGATCGGGATAGGATAGTGAAGTCCGGGTGAGGCCTTCAGAATCCTTAGCACCAAGCCATCAGGGGAGCCGGTACCCTCAAGATCGTGCCGGGTGACCACTGATTAGTCTTTCTGCTTGAGGCGCTCGACCATCTGCTGAATGACGTCGAGGTCGCGTGAAGAAAGCTCCTTCAACTCGCGGTACATGCCCAACACTCGCGAGTCAGCAGCATCGCCGGCCGGATTCTCGCCGACGAGGTCAGCGACACTCACCTTCAACACAGCGGCAAACTTCTTGAGCAAGTCGTAGCCGGGGTTCGTGCTTCGCCCCTGTTCTAGGTCCCAAACGTGGGCCTTCGACACTCCAACAGCGTCGGCCAAACCCTGTAACGACAGGTCCTGAGCCTCGCGCAACTCCTTTAGGCGGTGCCTCAGCGTCATTATAATACCTCCCTAGCCTCCTCGCAGTACGAATCTATACCGGAATAGTTGACAGCCGCAACGAGACGTACTATTTAATCTGTACGAAAGCGTCGGCAGTCCCGCTTGGCGCAGCCCTAACCCGAAAGGGGGCACCTATGAGCAATGCAGATATGGCGGACAGTGCGTCCGACAAGGCCGAGAGCCGCGACCGTTTCGCGGCGCAGATCGGCAACGGCGACTTTGCCTTCCGCGAAGTCGTCTTTAACGACCGCAAGGTGACGGGGGCGCAGGTCGCGGAAGCGGCCGGCGCACATCCCGTCGAAAACTTCGTGGTCCTGCTCCAGTTCGAGAATTTCGAACTAGAGACGCTGCGTCCCATCGAACTTACGGACCTGAACAAGGCTTTGCGGTTTTTCGTGATCGAGGGCGACGGCACGGAAAAATTCCTGGTTGACGGTCTCAGCCTCGAATGGCCGAAAAAAGTCGTCACGGGCCTCACGATCAAACGCCTCGTCGGCAAGGACGATGACAACGTTGAACTCGTTCAAGAACTCGAAGACACGCCCGATCAGGTAGTCGAGGACGAAGACGAGGTCCGCATCGGCCGCCGCGGTGTCGAAAAATTCAAGACCCGCCCGGCAAACGTTGACGTAAAGATCATCGTCAACGCGCGCGAGAAGGAATGGAAGAAGAAGAAAATTTCCTACGACGAAGTCGTGAACCTCGCCTACCCGACGCCGCCGGCCGGCCAGTGCATCGTCTACACGGTGACCTACCACAACGGCCCGCGTCACCGCCCTGAAGGTACGCTTACCGAGAATCACAAAGTTAAAGTCAAGGACGGCATGGTGTTCAATGTCCAGTACACCGACAAATCTTAGTCCCTACCTGATCCAGCTCAGGGACGAAGGCTTCGAAGTTGAAGTCGTTGCGGGTCACGTAGTGATCCGCAACGTTCCTTTTGTAAACTCGCAAAGACAGGTGCGGCGCGGGCATCTTGTCGACGTATTCAACGACGCCACAGGCGTGCCAACCGACCACACCATTTTGTTCTCCGGTGAATACCCGTGCGATGAAAACGGCAGGGAACTGGCACATATCAACGACAAGACTGCGCGGCAAATCACGCCGGACCTCGCGGTGAACTGCAACTTTTCAAGCAAGCCTCTCGAGCACGACAAGAATTACTACGACAAGATCACGCGCTACGTGGCTCTGATTTCGTCCCACGCGCAGACGATTGACCTTGGCGCGGATGCGCGCACTTGGCGCGTTGTCGAGAATACTGATGCGAATTCGCCCTTCGTCTACTCCGACAGCGCTTCGAGCAGAGCAGGAATCTCGATGGTTACGCGCAAACTTCAACTCAAGAAGGTCGGCATCGTCGGCACAGGCGGCACCGGGTCATATGTTTTGGACGGAGTCGCGAAGACCCCGGTCGAGCAGATTCACCTCTTCGATGGCGACAAGTTCGGCCAGCACAATGCCTTCCGCACGCCGGGGGCCGCCTCCATCGAAGAACTGAAGCAACAATCATACAAAGTGGATTATCTGAAAGCGAAGTACTCGCCCATGCACAAGGGCATCGTCACTCACCCGTATCAAATTACACCGGACAATGTTGAAGAGCTCCACGACATGGAGTTCGTTTTCATCTGCGGTGACGCCGGAAGCGCGAAGGCCGCCATCATGGAGAAGCTCACCGAGTGGAACATTCCGTTCATCGACACCGGCATGGGATTGCAGTTGGTGGATGACACATTGATCGGCACGCTGACAGTCACCACCAGCACGGAGGCGAAGCGGGATCACGTCAAGTCGCGCGTCCCCACGAAAGGCGACGGCAACGAGAATATTTATGCGAAGAATATTCAGATCGCAGACCTGAATATGTTCAGCGCGGCGCTCGCCCTGATACGCTGGAAGCGCTTGTTCGGTTTCTATGCAGATTACTCACATGAGCATTTTAGCGCCTATACGATTGACGGCAATTCTCTGACTAGCGAGGAAAAGCCGTGACACGGGCCGCGACAATCAAACATAAATTTGTGAGTACGATCCCAGATGTACTGGAAGATGGTGTGCTGTATGTCGCGATTGATTATCGGACTGCCGTGCATAAATGCTGTTGCGGATGCGGAAGCGAAGTGGCTACCACGCTCAGCCCAACCGACTGGAGACTGATCTACGACGGCGTCTCCGTTTCACTCTTTCCTTCAATCGGCAATTGGTCCCTCGACTGCCGGTCACATTATTGGATTGAGCGCAGTAAGATCGAGTGGGCCGGGAGATGGACGTCGGAGCAAATTCAGCAAGGGCGTGCCTATGATCGGTTCGCCAAGGACCGGTATTACGGACGCCATGACGCTTCAACGCAACCGACCAAGTCAGCGCCGACTACCAAATCAGCGCCCACGTCGTCTCGGATTGGCGGTTGGCTCAAAAAATGGTTCAGCTAGCCATTGACTTGAAAGTCCACGCGTTCCTTTTGGACTTGACAACTTTTTGCTAATAGGACTATATTCCATTTATCCCGCTCTCTGAGGGGCGTCTTCTAGAGACGTCTGGATGACGGAGCGGGATGCGGCGCCCCTGCGGGCGCGGGTGAACGTAGCCCGCGCTCCCGGGGAGCCCCGGGAACCCGCCCTACGGCCACTACGGGCCGTGCGCGAGGAGCTCGCTGGACGGCGCAAGGGACAAAGCCTTGCGTTCGCAAGCGCGGCCCGGGGCTAGCGGGAAGAAAGGCCCTTCCGGCCTCCCGCCAGAACGCCGCGATGGAGCGTCGAGAGGTGAGCATGCCCCGCCGGGCGTGCCTCACGCCTCGGGCAAACAGGCTGCGCAACCTTTGCAGGCTTGTTTGCGCGGCGTGAAGACCAAGAGCGCCTCTCGGCGCTCCATCCCCCTCATATCGATGAGGGGAAACGGCCGATCCCTCGGGCGCGCACGCGCCGCGAGATCGCTTCGCCGTGCCTTCCACCCATTCGTCGTCCCGGAACGCGCGCAGCGCGTATCCGGGACCGTCATCAGCAAACCACCAAACGGTCCCGGGTCTCGGCGCAAAGCGCCTCGCCCGGGACGACACGAGAAAGGAAAACTCCATGAATCCCCGCCGCCAACCGAAATCCCGCTCCCCGAAATCCCGCGCGCGCCGCACACCGCCACGCCGGACCGCCGATCCCTCGCCGCAGCAGATCATGGAAACCTGGCGGGCGGAGCACGAGGAAAGCGAGCGCACGATCTGTACCCTCAATCTCTTCTGGGTCGCCTGCCCGCAGGGCGCGTGCCGCCGTGTGCGCCGCTGCGCCGGCGACCCGTTCGAATGCTTCGAGCGGCGCTGGGATGTGCTGCCGCCGGAAGAGCAGCAGTACCGGCGCGATTTCCTCGAGGCCGCCGTCCGCACAAAAAGCTTCGAGCAGGCCATGGCCTTCGCCAACGCCCGCGTGGCGGAGCGCCGCCGCCGCGAGGAGGAATATTTCGCCAGAACCGGCGCGCGTGCTTAACGGACCGCGCGAAATGCGCGTGCAATCCTATGCGTGCCGCCGTTTTGCCCGTTCTTTGCTGCGCTCGGGCACAGCCTGGCTCGGCCGCCATCGGGAACGAGGCGCGTCCCGGCGCGTTGAGTCCCCATACCAGGCATCCATTGTCTCGCTGGTCTTTCTCCGATTGCCGTTTTGTCGGCAGCAATCGAAGCCCGATTGCGACCCGCCACCGACAAACCCGTTGCAAAGGATATTTTCATGACAAACCTCAAGCTCACCCTGCTTGCGGCCGCCGCGATCGGCGCCGCGACGATCGGCAGCGCCTCCGCGATGCCGCTGAACAAGGCGCCGGCGATCGGCGAAGACCCCGTGCAGAATGCGCGCGTGGTCTGCAACTCGAACGGTCAATGCTGGAACACGAACAGCTCGCGCCGCTCCAGCCGTCACAGCCGCCAGCGTTACGTGCAGCCGCACTATGGCTACGTCCAGCCCTATTACGGCGGACATCACTACGGCTACGGCTATCGCCAGCCCCGCGCCGGCATTTCCGTCGGTCCGTTCGGAATCTACGCGCGCTGAGATCCCTTCGGCATTCCGAGACAGGGAGCGCCGCGGCGCCGCCGGACAGGTTTGTCCGGCGGTTCCGTTTTGCCTGCATCCGCAGCGGTTGCCTGCGTCTCGAAGGATGAACGCTAACGCGCCGCCACGAACAGCACATCAGTCCCGAGCGACACGCCGTCCACCGCCTTCAGCACCAGAAGCGCGAAGCCGAGCGTGATGAGAAATCCGACGAAGAACAGCGCGAACAGGATAAACGACATCCGGCGCGCGAAGCCGGAGACATTCGCAAAGCCGAAGCCGCCCGCGATCAGCGAGATGATGAGGAATAAAATCGCCCAGCGCAGCATGACAGGCTCCGGTTTCGCTCCCCGGTTAACCTTGACCCGCGTTTCCGGTTCCGGCGGTCACCAGATAACCCCGGGTCGGGCCACTTTTCGCCCGATTTGCCACCGACAAGGCGCGCGGCGGGGGAGGCTACGAGATTCGATGGAGCCTCCATGCGCGTTGCCGTAACCGCGATTGTTCTTGCCTTTTCCGCCGCCATTCCCGCATCCGCTTTCGACCCAGTCACCGATTCTCCTCCTTTTCCGGTGAAGCCCTACACGGCGCCGGGCGCAGCACCCGTGCAGGCCGCAAAGTCGAACAAGATTCAGGCGCGCATCGCGCCGGGACTTCCGTTCGCTTTCATCACGCCGCAGGCGATCACCGCACCGGCCGTCGCGCCCGCACCGCACGGTCATGCCTGGGACGCCGCGCTCGACGCGCGCATCGCCGCGCACGCGGCAGCGAACGGCGTGCCGATCGAGCTCGCCCGCCGCGTCGTCAAGCGCGAGAGCAACGGCAACGCGCGCGCGATCAGCAAGGGCAATTACGGCCTGATGCAGATCCGCCTCGGCACCGCGCAGGCCATGGGCTATCGCGGCAACGTGCAGGGCCTGCTCGACGCCGACACCAACATGACCTACGCGATGAAGTATCTCGCGGGCGCGCTGCGCGCCGCCGGCGGCAACCAGGACCGCGCCGTCGCGCTCTATGCCCGCGGCTACTATCCCGAAGCGAAAAAGATGGGCTTCTCGCCCTATGAAGCGCCGCGCGCCGCCGGGCTTGCGACGGTGACCGTCGCGCGCTAGCGCGCGTCGTCGTCCGGCGGCGGCGTGTAGGGCTCCGGCGCAACGACATTCTCGTCCGCCGGGTTCAGCTCTTCCGTCGGCGTCACCGCGCCCACCTGCGACGTGGTGGCGAGATCGAACTCGGTCTTGTCGGGCTGCGCCGGCGGCGCCTGCACCTTCGTGCGGTAGAAGACGAAGCCCGCCAGCAGCGCCTGCACGGCGGCCATGAACAGGAACAGCGACCGCGGCCCGCCATAGGCCATCACCCCGGCCGCAGCCACCGGCCCGCCCACGGCGCCGAGCCCGTTCGCGAGCAACATCGTTGCCCCCGTCGGCACCATGTCCTCCCGCGCGGTCTTGTCGTAGCCATGCGCCGCCGCCAGCGAATAGCCCGGCATCGCCATCGCACCGAACAGAAAGCCGAGCGCCACCAGCAGCGTCCCCACCGGCGCGAACAGCCACAGCACGAGGCTCACCACCGCCGACCCGACCAGGAGCGCGAGCAGCACCAGCCGCCGGTCCATCCGGTCCGAGATGCGCCCCACCGGGTACTGCGCCAGCGCTCCCCCCACCACCGAGATGCTCATGAACGCCGCCACCTCCCCCACGCTGAACCCGTCACCACCGACCGACAGCGGCCCGAGCGCCCAGAACGCACCAATGGAAATTCCAATCATGAAGCAGGCCACGAGCGAGACCGGCGCCGCGTCGTAGAGTTGCCGCGGCCGGAAGCGGACGATGGTGATCGGCGCCGGCTGCGCCGAGCGCGTCAGCGCGACCGGAATGATGGCAAGCGCAGTGAGAATGCCGGCGAGGATGAAAGACCGATAACCGTCGATTGGATAGAGCGTGACCAGCATCTGCCCCGCCGCAAGCGCCGCCAGATTGACCGCGACATAAGAAGACATCACGAAGCCGCGCGTCTCGTTCGACGCCCGGTCGTTCAGCCAGCTCTCGATGACGAGAAAGAATCCCGCGAGACAAAAACCCGTGATGCCGCGAAAGATCGCCCATGCGACGGCATGCGGCGCAAGGCCATACGCGAGGACGGCCGCCGTAGCCAAAGCGACGAGCGCGGCGAAAGCACGAATGTGGCCGGCACGGACAATCACGAACGGACCGGTCAGGCACCCCGTAACGAACCCGACGTAATAAGCCGAGCCGATCACGCCGAGCGCGAATGTACCGAATCCCTCCGCGCTGCCGCGCAACGGCAGCAGCGTGATCTGCAGACCGGCGCCCGCCAGCAGCAACGCAACGCCGATGAGCAACGAAACGATTGGGCGAAGACTCGTCGCCATGAACCGGCGCTCCTGCGCTGCCGCGTCGTTCCAACCGCAGCGAAAAATACGGCCGGCGTCAATGCGCCGGCCGGAACAAGATTGCTAAACCTTGCAGCATCCCATTGTGTAGGGAATGCGGCGACGGACGCGCCGCGCGGATTTCAACCGCGCAGACCGCCGTCGGCCATCACCATCGTGCCGGTGACAAAACCCGAGAGACCGGACGCGAGATAAAGCGCCGAGCCCGCGATTTCTTCCGGGCGGGCGTGGCGGCCGAGCGGAATGGCGCTATCGAGCAACTTGCGTCCATCGACGCCGCCCGCGAGCTGGCCGATGCCGGCATCGATCTTCGCCTGGAACTCGTTGTCGATCGGCCCCGGATGCAGCGTGTTCACGCGGATGTTCCGCCGGGCGCACTCTTTCGCGAGCGTGCGCATCATGCCGACCAGCGCGTGCTTGGCCGTCACATAGGCGACGGCGCCCGGCGCTCCCATGGCACCCACAACGCTCGATGTGATGATGACGCTGCCGCCGTCGTTCATCTGCGGCAGGCCGTATTTGCAGCACAGGAAACTGCCGCGCACATGCACCGCCATGACGGCATCGAAGATATCTTCCGGATATTCGGTCGTCGGCGTGATCGGCCCCTGGTTGCCGGCGTTGGAAAACAGCACGTCGATCTTGCCGAAGCGGGAAACGGTGCGGTCGATATAGCGCCTGGTGGCGTCCACCTGGCTGACGTCGGCCGCGATCGCTTCCACCTCCGGGCTGCCAAGCTCGGACTTCGCGCGTTCGACGTCGGCTTCGCGCAGATCGACAATAGCGACCTTCGCGCCCTCCGCGAGGAACTTCCTCGCGCTCGCGAGCCCGAGACTCCCCGCGCCGCCTGTGATCAGGCAAACCTTGTTATCCAGCAAACCCATGTCTTCCCCCTACAATACTCACGCCGTTCCCGGCGTCGCCTTTGTTTTTGTGTCGATGGCGGCGAGCGCCCGTTCCAGCAGCCGCCGCGTGCGGTCGGCCGACCCGCGGTCGATCACATCGAGGTCGAGGAACAGTTCGACGCCCATGCTGCGTTCGCTGATCACATTCGGCCGCTGCCGCAATTCCTCCACCAGTCCTTCAAACGTGTAGGGCACGATCTCGCGGCTGATGCCCTTCACGGAGATCGGCGGCAACGGACGGGCGCGCACGATGTCGCTTACCAGCGCGAAGGTCTCATAGCTCATGACAATGCCGCCCGGCTCGGCGATCGATTGCAGGCGCGCAGCGAGGTTCGCCTCCGCGCCGATGATTGTGTAGTCCATGCGGTCGTCGCTGCCGAAATTGCCGACGTTGCAATAGCCCGTATTGATGCCCATGCGGGCGCGGAACGGCTGCTCGATCCCGCGCCTGTGCCACTGCGCATCAAGCTCCACGAGCCGCTGCTGCATCTCCGCCGCCATCTCGACGCAGGCGCGGGCGTCCTGCTGCACGCCCTTCGTCTCCGGGTCGCCAAAGAACAGCAGCATCGCGTCACCGACGAACTTGTCGACCGTCGCGCCGTGCCGCAGCGCGATCGCCGACATCTCGGTGAAATATTCGTTGAGCAGCGCCGTCAGGTCTTCCGGCTGCAGCCTCTCGGCTGTTGCCGTGAAGTTTTCGATATCCGAGAAGAAGATCGTAAGCTTCTTGCGCTCGGTCGCAATCGCCACGTCGCGCTCACCCGAAAAGATGCTTTTGTAAATCTGCGGAGAGATATATTTTGCGATCTTCATCGAAATCGAGGCGAGGAAATTATTCGCCTCCGATAGCTCGCGATTGAAGGCATGGATCACCCGAGACTGCCGCCGTTGCAGCAGGATGAACGAGAGACCCGCAAGGCCGACGAGCAGGAAATAGGCAAGCAGATATTTGAACGAAAAGATATTCGCACCGATGGGCTGCCGGACGGTGATTTCCTGAATGGCGCGCACGTCACCCACCTTCCAGTCGGTGCGCGGACTATCGGGGTGCGAGTTGTGACAGGAGACGCAGGCCGCTCCCATTGTCACCGGCGTCGCGAGCCGGATGATGCTTTCGAACAGCGTACCTTCCGCCGCCACTATCGGCAGTTTCGGATTCTCACGCAGCGCAGCCAATGCGTCCTGCTCGAACGTGTCGAGATTGTGCGGCGCGCGCCCCTTGAACGGCAGGTCCGAGACGAAGCGATAACGCACCGCATCGTTGCGGGCCGAAATGCGCTGGCCCAGTTCGATCGACAGGGTCGCAGGAATGGGAATTCCGCCCGGCACATCCTTGTAGTTGTGGGTCGGTACGGCCTCGTGTTTGGCCATTACCCGCCCCACGACATCACTCGCGTAGAAGCCGCGCATGTCGTCGATGACGCGGCTGACCTCATCGGCCTGGCGCCGCAAAATGCGCTCTGACAGTTCCCGCATGTCGAGCCATGCGGCAACGGGCAAACCAAGCAGCAGGATCAGCACACCCAATACAACCAGCCACCCATAGGATCGCTGGTCCTGGGGCGCCGAGGAAATGTCAGCCATGCCGGTCGCCGTCTGATTTGGAGGGGTGGAACACCGAGCCCCTGCCCTTGGTTGGCGGGCAGCGCACAATCGCCCGATCATAAGTGGTCGTACCGTCTTACAGCAAACCGCCGCCACCACCGCACGCGATACTTCCACACCGTCCCACCGAAGTGTTGCCGCGGCGGTACAGGAGGGCGCGACGCATCAGGATGCCCGTTGACTCCCCCTTGGCCTGTGGCAAAACTTTCGCACTCTTCACGCAGGGTGAGGACGTCTTTTGGGGGTTTTCATGAAGAAACTGGGTATCGCACTCGCGGCCTTGGCCGTGATCGTGCTCGCCGCCGCGCCGGCGGCGCAGGCAAACAGCAAGAAGCTGTGGGAAGGCTTTGTCGAGGAGCTGCAGAAGGCTCGCACCGGCGCCACGGCTCCGGCGAAGAAGTAATCGCCCGGACTGAGACAAGAACGCTCCGCAGGCTGATTGCCGGCGGAGCGTTCTTTATTTTTGGGTTTTGAAATCGCGGCTTTAGGCCGCGAGCGCCTACTCGCTGATCGTTTTCACGACGCTCGAGGTCGGCCGATCGCTGACTGTCGGCAGCTTGATTTCCTTTTTCACCAGTTCGTCATATTCGGGCAGCGACTTTACCGGCGTCTTGGCGGTCATATGCACGATCTTGTAGCCGCCGTCCTTGAGCTTCGTCAGCAAATCCGAAACCGCGTCGGCGGTGACCTTCTGGAAGTCGTGCATCAGCACGATGCCTTTGCCGTTCTTTTCCAGCTTCTTCATGATCGAATCGATCACCTGTTGTGGGCGGCGCATCTTGAAGTCGAAGGAGTCGAGATCGGTCGAGAAGATGCCGACATTGCGCTCGCCGAGATAGGTCACGATCTTCGGCGGATGCTGCAGCACGGGAAAACGGAAGAAGGGCGCGGCGGGCGTACCCAGCGCGAGTTCGACGGCGCTGATGCCCTTCTCGATCTCCGTCTTGGCTTCGTCATCTTTCAGGCGTGCCAGATTGCGATGCGACCAGGTATGGCTGCCGATCGTATGTCCGGCCTTCGCCACTTCCTTCAGAATCTCGGGATAGTAGGTGGCGTGCTTGCCGATCGGGAAAAACGTCGCCCGCACGCAATGATCGGCAAGTGCCTTCAGTACGGCCGCCGTCGTCGGCCAAGGGCCGTCATCGAAGGTAAGAATCACTTCGTTGCGGCGCAGAAAGTCATGCTGACGGAAATGTTCGAATCCGAAGCCCGGCCCACCCGTCGTATCGATCTCGACGACGCGCGACGTACCCAGCGCCTTTGGATTGCCTGCACACTCTTGCGCCCATGCCGTGCCGCCGGCCGTGGCCGACACCGACGCGGCCACGACGAACGCCAAAACGCCCCGCATTACGAACCTCATTGTTGATGTTTTGCTGACCAGCTCGGCGGTAATTCTACTGGCTCTCGCCGGATGCGTCATCCGGTTTGCGCCGAAACCTTGAAATGGTTGCTGAGTCCTCAACGTTCGTTCTGCGCGCAATTCGATAGATACACAGCGCAATGGCAACAACAGCGACTCAGGACGCGGCGGTCTTGTTGCTTTCTCGACACAGGACCAACGAAAACGTCCCCTGCCGGGCCGCGTGCCGCAACGCCACCGCGTCCGTCTGCACGGGTTGGCCATCCCGTTCAACGGACTGGCGAAATTTCCCTCCTGGCGGCGCGGCCGTGGGGATCATCACGCCGAGGGATGATGCAACCCATTGACTCGCACGGCGAATTAAAGGGAATCTGTCGCCGCTGCAGACCCATGAAGGGCAAAAGGGGAGCTACCCAATGAAGAAAGCAGGAATCATTCTGGCGGCCGTGTCGGCTTTGGCGCTCGGTTCGCTTGTGTCGGCTCAGCCGGCGCGCGCCGATGCCGGTGCGACGATCGCCATCGTCGCCGTCGGCGGCTGGGGCTGGTGCCACCTCACCTATGGTCAGCCGCGCGCGACGCCGCTCTGCGCCTGGCATGATCACTGGCACGCGTCCTGGCACGCCGCACCGGCACCGAAGAAGAAGTAAGCATTCGTAACGGCCGCGGCGCGAGGCGCGCGGCCGCTTCGAGATGTAACGAGCGCTGCACAGGTGCACCTGTGTGGCGCTCGTTTGCTTTTTGACGGAGCTATTTCGGCGCGATCTCGAACACCGCGGTCACGCGACCGCGGATTTCCTGCTCACCGGCTTCGACCGGCACCGGCGCACGCGCCACGGCGGCGTCCGCCGACATGCGCATCATCGGCCGCGGCGGCTCGGCAAAGTCTTCCGTCGCCGAGAACAACCGCACGATCCGCACACCCGCTGCCTCAGCGAGCATCTCCGCCTTGCGCATCGCATCTTTCATCGCCGCCGTCCGTGCCTGGTCGCGAAGGGGGCCGGGCTCCGCAAGCGTAAGCTCGATCCCCCGGATCTGATTGGCGCCGGACGTGACGAGTTGATCGAGCAGCCCGCCGAGCTTGTCCAAAACGCGCACGCGAATCGACACATTGTTCGAGGCTTCATAGCCGACCAGCTTCGGCGCTTCCCGGGAACCTTGTCCCGGGTATGAATACTGCGGCTGCAAGGACAGCCGGCTGGTCTCAAGATCGCGCGCCTCGATGCCCGCCTGCTTGGCGGCCGCGAGAACGCCGCTCATCGCCTTGGAATTTTGCGCCATCGCTTCGGCGGCGCCGGGCGCGCGGGTGACGACGCCGACGGACACGATCGCCATGTCGGGACGCGCCGTGACCGTTCCCTCCCCGACGACCGCAATCGTGGGAACGGATTTTTCCTGTGCAACAACCTGCGGAACGGCGGCCAGCAAGACAAAGCACGCCAGCACAGTGGCAAAAGATCTGCGGCGAATAAAAGCCATGGATTCCTCCACTCGATTTCTTGGAACCGAGCCCTAGCTTCTGGGCCGCATTGCGGCGGCCTACCAGCGCTGGAAGACAAAGAAGGCGCCCAGCGCGATCAGCGCGAAGCCAACCGCATGATTCCACGCCAACGGCTCTTTTAGATACAGCACCGAAAAGCCGGCAAAGACGCAGAGTGTAATTACTTCCTGCATCGTCTTGAGTTCGGCAGTCGAATAGACCGCGTGCCCGATGCGGTTGGCCGGGACGGCCAGGCAGTACTCGACAAAGGCGATGCCCCAACTCACCAGGATCGCGAGCAGGATCGGTGTCGATTTGAATTTGAGATGGCCGTACCAGGCGAAGGTCATGAAGATATTGGACAGGACCAGCAGGACGACCGGCGTGACGGCGGGAGATAGGGTCATGGCGGGAATGGTCTCACGGCCTCAAGACGAGGCAGCGGACAATAATCCCGGCCGCCGATTCGGGCACCGTTTCCCATGCGGCCCTCGGCCGCGCGCCGGCGCCTGAAAACCCGCCGTGTAGCGGACAAACTCTTGCGCTACCTTCTCTCTGCTCCGTGGAGAAACTGCCATGCGCGCGACGTTCGCCGCCGCCTACGCCCTCGCCGCCTGCCTTCTTGCCGATTCAGCGTTTGCCCTGAAGCGCGTTCCTTATCCCGAGGTGCGTGTGGTTGCGTTGCCGGCATTCGATGCCGACGCGTCTCTTGTTGAAATGCGCAAGGCGTTGGCTGAGGCGGTCGCCGCCAAAAACCTCCCGGCCGTCGTCGCGATGCTGTCGCCGAAATTCGAATGGACGGCCACCGGCGGACTCGTGGACGAGTTCGATGCCAAACGCGGTGCCGAACATAACTTCAAGGTTGCGTTCGGATTTCGCGCTCCCGGTCGCGACGCCGACGGCACGACCGACATCGGTCCGCAGTGGGAGTTGCTGACCTTCTTCGCCGCCGACCCTGTACTGACACAGGAGAAAGACTCGCCGCTCGTGTGCGGCACGACGACAGCGAAGGTCGCGGACATGGGCGCGCTCGACGGAGCGTTCAATCGCATCGATGAAGAGAACGATCTCTCCGAATGGATTTATTTCACCGACGAACTTGAACTGACAGCGGAGCCGGGCGGCGGCGCGAGCGTTGGCAAGGTGAGCAGCCTTGCCTTGCCGATTGTCGGCGTGCATCCGGCCGCCAAGGAAGGCGCGTCGGCCCCGGCCACGCCCACGCATTTCGAATTGCTGCTGCCGAATGGCAAGACCGGCTGGGCGGCCGTCGATCGCGCGCGTCCCCTGTTCGTCGACCGCCTGTGCTTCGCGAAGCTCGGCAACGAGTGGAAGATCGCCGCCTACGAACAGGCGGAATGATCTGGGGATCGGCGCGCGAGGCAGGGAACCGGCGCCCGCAAGCCACGTTTCCCTGCCGCCGGGTAAGCATTCCGGCCTTGTTAAACAGGAGACCGGGATGCCTTACGCGCGTGGCCGCTATGCACTGACTGCGCCGTCCGTCGTCATATTCGTGATCTCGGCCGTCTTCGCCATCGCCGCCTTCCTTGTCCGCTACGCGGGCATTTCCCTGCCGATCATCAATCCCGCCCGCGTTTTCGACGTGCTGGCCGTCGCCTACATCCTGCTGCTGGCCGGCGTCCTGTTCCGCCGGCTGTGACCCTCTGCCCACGCGGTGGGACGCGCCGCGCTTGGCGCAGCCATCGGCCTATTCTAGAGATCGTGCGCCGAAAAACGCGAGGCGCGCATGATCGTCGAGAACCAGTTGCAGGTCACCGATGCGGTGCTGGAGGCGGTCAACCGCACGAGCGACCCGCGGCTGCGCGAGCTGACCGCCGCGCTCGTCCGCCACCTGCATGACTTCGCCCGCGAGGTGAAGCTGACCGAGGACGAATTCCGCCAGGCCTGCGCCTATGTCGCGGCATTAGGCCAGCACACGAACGACACGCACAATGAAGTCGTGCTGATGTCCGGCTCGCTCGGATTTTCAACGCTCGTGTGCCTGCTCAACAACGGCAACAACGGTCAGACCGAAACCGCCGCCAATCTGCTCGGACCCTTCTGGCGCATGAACTCGCCGCGCACCGAGAATGGCGGGTCGATCGTGCGCTCGCCGACACCGGGACCGGTAATGTTCGTGAATGCACGCGTTGAGGATCAAAACGGCAAGCCAATCGAAGGCGCCGAGATCGACGTCTGGCATTCCTCGCCCGAAGGGCTGTACGAGCAGCAGGACGAGAAGCAGGCGGACATGAACCTGCGCGGCAAGTTCTTCACCGGCGCCGACGGCCGTTTCTGGTTC
>Ga0307505_10001853_pt1 | contig 15895 bp, 14 predicted proteins | sample 23_S_MG_FD_202183 | JGI IMG/M metagenome (GOLD analysis project Ga0307505, IMG submission 202183) | Soil microbial communities from Populus trichocarpa stands in riparian zone in the Pacific Northwest, United States - 23_S | ecosystem: Environmental > Terrestrial > Soil > Riparian zone > Trees...
GTGGTGCCAGTGCTGCTCGATCTGTCGAAGGTGAGGATCGCGCGCGCGAGCCAGACGCTGGCGATCGGCTCGGCCGACGTCGAGGCGGCGGGCCTCATCGGGATCCCGGTCAATTCGCCGGTGGCCGAGGTCCGGCGCGTGTGCGTGGACCCCGACGGCACGGTGATCTATCTGGGCCTGGTCACCTACCGCGGCGATTTCGTGCGGCTCGAGATGGACCTCACGCCTTGAGCGCGTCGCCGGGACGCTTCCAGCGGCTTGCCGCGCACGTGATGCGCTGGCCCGTCGAGACACCCGTGCGCACGTCCTTCGGCGTGATGCACGACCGGCCGATGCTGCTGGTGGAGGCGGAAGCCGACGACGGCCTCGTGGGCTGGGGCGAGATCTGGTGCAACTTCCCCGCGGTCGGCGCCGAGCATCGGGCGCGCCTGGTGGAATCGGTGTTCGCCCCGCTCGTGGTCGGCGCCGATTCCGCGACGCCAGAGGCCACGTTCGAGCGCCTTACCCGCGCGACCGCGGTGCTCGCGATCCAGTCGGCCGAGCCGGGCCCGATCGCGCAGTGCATCGCCGGCATCGACATCGCGCTCTGGGACCTTGCCGCGCGCCGCGCGGGCGAGCCGCTGTGGCGCCTGCTGGGCGGCACCGATCCTTCGGTGGCGGCATACGCGAGCGGGCTCAATCCCGACGCTCCCGAGAAGCTCGCCGCCGAGCGGCGCGCCGAGGGCCACACCGCCTTCAAGCTCAAGGTGGGCTTCGGCGCCGGGCGCGACCTGGCCAACCTGCGCGCGATGCGCGCCGCGCTGGGCGCGGACGCGGTGCTGATGGTGGATGCGAACCAGGCGTGGACGCTCGAAGAGGCGCTCGCCATGGCCCCGCAGCTCGCCGGGTTCGGCCTGCAATGGCTCGAGGAGCCGTTGCGCGCGGACTCGAGCCATGCGGACTGGAAGACGCTCGCGGCCGCGTCGCCGATTCCCCTCGCCGCGGGAGAGAACCTCGCGGGGCACGCGGCCTTCGATGCGGCCCTCGCCACGCGTGCGTTCGGGGTGGTCCAGCCCGACATGGCGAAATGGGGCGGTTTCTCGGGATGCCTGCCGGTGGCGCGGCGAATCCTCGCCGCCGGCGCGCGCTTCTGCCCGCACTTCCTCGGCGGGGGCGTGGGCTTGCTCGCCTCGGCGCATCTGCTCGCGGCCGCGGGCGGGGACGGGCTGCTCGAAATCGACGCGAACCGCAACCCGCTGCGCTCCCAGGCATGCGGCGCGCTCGCACAGGTGCGCGACGGGCGCGCCCGTCTCGACGAGTCACCGGGTCTGGGGATCGAGCCCGACCTCAACGCGTTGCGGGCGCTCTGCCGCTAGTCACACCTTCTTCAGCACCTTCGCCGCCCGCTCCGCGTCCGCCGCATTGTCGAACGCGACGTAGCCCACGAACTTCGTCCCCACCGCCGCCGCCGACAACCCGCGGAAGCTGATGCCCTCCCCGGCGAGCGCGCGCATCATGCGCGCGGCGCTGCCGGCCTTGTTGCCGCCCTCCATGCGCAGCGCCGTGATGTCGGGGGCGCGCGTGAAGCCGGTCGCCGTGGCCGCAGCCACGACCTTTTTGCCCTTGACCGGCGCCACCATGCACAGCCCGCGCCCGGGCTGCTCGGGCGTGCGGCGCGCGAACACGAACTCGAAGTCGGCCCCGGCGCGCGTGAGCGGCTCGATCTTGTCGGCGGCTCCCCCGGTGCGGTCCTCGATGGTGGTGGTCCAGACCTCGGCCTTGCTGACCTTCAGTGCCATGGCGATCCTCCTTTGTGGTCCCCCGTCCCAAGCTCCAGGCGCGCCGGCGTAGCCGCCGCCCGCCGGATGAGCTCCGGCCAGAGGTTCTCGGGTCTCGTCGCGAAGATCGAGCGCGCGTCGGGGCGCGCCGATTTCCAGAATCCGCGCGCCACCTCGGCCTCGAGCTGCCCCGGCGACCAGGCCGCGTGCCCCGCGTAGATGCGCAGTCCCTCGAGCGGCTTCTCGCGCTCGAGGAGCGCCTTGAGGTGCTTCGGGTTCCAGCCGAGGTATACGCCCTCGGCGACCTCGACCGCATCCGGCGGCGGCTCGGCCGCGCGCAGAACGTAGAAGAAGACGTGGCGCGAGACCGGGCCGCCCACGTAGAGCTTGTCCTCGGCGCCGGCGAGCTTGCCGGCGTCGGGAAAGGCGCGCGCGACCGCGATCGCCGTGGGGCGGTTGATGATGACGCCGATCGGGCCTGCGACCTCGGCGTGCCGGGTCACCAGCACGACGGTCTTGCCGAAGTTCGGGTCGGCGAGCGCGGGGTCGGCGACCAGGAAGAGCGCCCCGCCACGGGGCGCGTCCTGCGCCAGGGCGGTGCAGCAGAAGGCGGCGGCGAGGAAGGCGGCGGCGCGAGTCACAGTCGTTGCAAGCGGGCGTGAAGGACCGGCCCCATTGAGCGGGGGGCGGGAACGTGCTTTGCTAGCGACCACGGGCGCGCGTCGCGCATCCATCCCAGGGAGAGCCACCATGTCGAAGAGCCGCCGTTCGTTCCTAGGTGCCGGCGCCGCCGGCGCAGCCACCGCAAGCCTCGGTTTCCCGATGATCGCGCGGGCGCAGCAAACCATCAACTGGAAGATGACCAGCGCCTACCCCAAGGGCGCGCCGTTCTACATGGACGGCCCGGGCAGCGCCACCGACCTCGCCAAGCGCATCGAGGCGATGTCCAACGGGCGCATGAAGATCTCGGTCTACGGGGCGGGCGAGCTCATTCCCGCGCTCGAGGGCTTCGACGCGGTCCGCTCCGGCACGGTGGAGATGAACCATGCCAACAGCTACTTCTGGACCGGCAAGACGTTCGCGGCGCAGTACTTCACCGCCGTGCCCTTCGGGCTCAACTTCCAGGGCATCAACGGCTGGTTCTACGACGGCGACGGGATCAAGCTGTGGAACGAGGTCTACGCCCCCTTCGGCATGATCGCCTTCCCGTGCGGCAACACCGGCGTGCAGATGACCGGTTGGTTCAAGAAGGAGATCAAGTCGGTCAACGATTTCAAGGGCCTGAAGATGCGCATCCCCGGGCTCGCGGGCAAGGTGTACGCCTCGCTCGGGGTCGACGTGAAGCTCTTGCCGGGAGGCGAGATCTTCCCGGCGCTGGAGCGCGGCGTGATCGACGCGGCCGAGTTCGTGGGCCCCTACCAGGACCGGCGCCTGGGGCTGCAGAAGGCGGCGAAGTACTACTACACCACCGGCTGGCACGAGACCGCGACGGTGTCGGAGCTCCTGATCAACAAGGCGGCTTGGGAGAAGCTGCCCAAGGACCTGCAGGCGATCGTCGAGAACGCGTGCGCCGCCTGCAACGTGGTGAGCGAGGGCTGGTGCCAGCGCACCAACGCCGAGGCCATGGAGGACCTGGTGAAGAACCAGGGCGTGATCGCGCGCCCGCTGCCCGACGACGTGGTGAAGGCGTTGCGCGACGGCACCAACAAGGTGCTGGCCGACGGCATAAAGGATCCGCTCACGAAGAAGGTGCACGACTCGTACATGGCCTACATGGCCAAGTACAAGGCGTGGTCGGCGTACAGCGAGAAGGTGTACCACGACAAGATAGCGATCTAGCGTGATCGGGGCGATCGAGCGCTTCATCGCACTGGTGGGGCGGGCCACGGCTTGGCTCGCCCTCGCCATCGTGCTCCTCATGGCGACCAACGTCGTGCTGCGGTATCTCTTCAGCTACGGGTCGGTGTGGTCCCAGGAGCTCGAATGGCACCTGCTGGTGCCGCTCATCATGTTCTCGGTCGCCCACGCGCTGCAGCAGGGCGAGCACGTCCGGGTGGACGTTCTCTACACGCGCTTCTCGCCACGGACGCAAGCGGTGATCAACGTCGTGGCCGCGGTGCTGTGCCTCGCGATCTCGGCCCTCGCCCTGTGGTTCTCGGTGAAGTACGTGCAGCAGTCGTACGTGATCGACGAGCAGTCCGCCGATCCCGGCGGGCTCACCCATCGCTGGGTGCTGAAGGCGCTGATCCCGGCCGGGTTCCTGCTCCTCGGCCTGCAGGCCGTGGCCGAGATCGCCAAGGGCGTGGCGAAGGCGAGGCGGGCGAAGCCATGACCGGCCTGGAGTGGCTCTGCATCGCCATGCTGGTGGCGTTCTTCGCGCTGCTCATGGCCGGGATTCCGGTGGCGCTCACGCTGGCGACCGTCGGGTTCACCTTCGGCATCCTCGGTTTCGGTACCGGGCTCTTCAACCTGCTGCCGGCGCGCATCTACGGCGTCGTGGCCAACTACCAATGGCTCGCGATACCGCTCTTCGTCTTCATGGGCGTGATGCTGGAGAAGTCGCGCCTCGCCGACGACCTCCTCGACGTGGTCGGCCACCTCGCCGGGGGCCTGCGCGGCGGCATGGCGCTGGGGATCATCGGAGTGGGCGTGTTGATGGGCGCCACGACCGGGATCGTGGGCGCGACCGTGATCACGCTGGGACTGCTCACGCTGCCCACGCTGCTCAAGCGCGGCTACGATCCCGGCACCGCGTGCGGGGCGATCTGCGCCTCGGGCACGCTCGGCCAGATCATCCCGCCGTCGCTGATCCTCATCCTGCTCTCGGACATCCTGCAGCTCTCCGTGGGCACGCTTTTCGCGGCCGCGGTGATGCCGGGGCTGCTGCTCGCGGCACTCTATTGCACCTACATCGTGATCCTGGGCATGGTGCGGCCCGCAATGGTGCCGCCGGTGCCGCGCGCTGAGCGCGACGCGCTCTCGCGACGCGACCTTTGGGTGCGCTTCACCAAGGTCGTGGTCCCGCCGGTCCTGCTGGTGTTCTCGGTGCTGGGATCGATCATCGCCGGCATCGCGGCGCCCACCGAGGCGGCCTCGATGGGCGCGCTGGGCGCGATCCTCGTGACGGGCTTCGCGGGGCGCATGTCGTGGAAAGTGCTGCGCGAGACCTGCGAGTCGACCGCGCGCATCACCGCGATGGTCATGTTCATCCTCATCTGCGCGCAGGTCTTCTCGCTCGCCTTCCGCGGGCTGCACGGCGAGGGCCTGGTCTCGGCCATGTTCGAATTCCTGCCCGGCGGCGTCGCCGCGGACATCTGGTTCCTGATGCTGCTCATCTTCGTGCTCGGCTTCTTCATCGAGTGGGTGGAGATCAGCTACATCGCCGTCCCGCTCTTCCTGCCGGTGTTCGTCGCGCAGAACGTGGACCTGGTGTGGCTCGCGATGCTGATCTGCGTGAACCTGCAGACCTCGTTCCTCACGCCGCCCTTCGGCTGGGCGCTCTTCTTCCTGCGCGGCGTGGCACCTCCCGAGGTGACCACGCGCCACATGTACCTCGGCGTGATCCCGTTCGTGGCGATGCAGATCCTCGCCATCGTGCTGGTGTACTTCTTCCCGCAGATCGCGCTCTGGCTGCCGAAGACGATCGGGTGGTGAGCCGGGGCGGGATCGCGGTCGCGCCGAACGCCGACGCCGCCCGTGCGGCCGCGGCGGTGCTGGGCGAGGGCGGCGACGCCATCGAGGCGATGGTGGCGGCGGCGGCGACGATCGCCGTGGTCTACCCGCACATGAACGGCATCGGCGGGGACGCGTTCTGGCTGGTGCACGAGCCGGGGCGCGCGCCGCGCGCGATCGACGCCTGCGGTCCGGCCGGGATGCGCGTGGATGCCGCGTTCTACGGCGAGCGCGGGCTCGCCGCGATCCCCGTGCGCGGGCCGCTCGCCGCCAACACGGTCGCCGGGACGGTGGGCGGCTGGAACCTCGCCCTCGCGCACAGCCGCGCCGCGTGGGGTGGGCGCCTGCCGCTCGCCCGCCTGCTCGCGCCAGCCATCGAGTACGCGGAGCGTGGCATCCGGGTCACAAAGAGCCAGGAAGCGAGCACGGCCGCGAAGCTGGTCGAGCTCGCGCACCAGCCCGGGTTCGGGGGCCGCTTCCTGCCCGGCGGGAAGGTCCCCGCCGAGGGGGAATCCTTCGTGCAACGCCCGATGGGCGCAGCGCTCCACCGGCTCGCCGAGGCAGGGCTCGACGACCTTTACCGCGGCGACCTCGCGCGCTCGATCGCCTCCGAGCTCGCCGACGCGGGCTCGCCGCTCGGCTTGGCCGACCTCGAGGCGTACCGCGCGGAATGGCGCGAGCCGCTGAGCCTCGACCACAGCCGCGGCATGCTCTTCAACATGACGCCGCCCACGCAGGGCGTGGTGTCGCTCATGATCCTCGGGATCCTCGACCGCCTCGGCCCCCCGGCAGCCGAGAGCGCCGACTACGTGCATGCGGTGGTGGAAGCGACCAAGCAGGCCTTCGGCGTGCGCGACCGGCACGTGACCGATCCGCGCTACATGAGCGTCCATCCGCAATCGTTGCTCGCGTCCGGCGCGCTCGCCGCGCTCGCCGGCGCGATCGATCCAACCAGGGCGAAGCCGTGGGGCACGCGCACCGCCGCCGGCGACACCGTGTGGATGGGCGTGATCGATGCCGCCGGACGCGCGGTGAGCTTCATCCAGAGCATCTACCACGAGTTCGGCAGCGGCATCGTGCTGCCCTCGACCGGCGTCAACTGGCAGAACCGGGGTTGCAGCTTCGCGCTCGACCCGGCCGCGCGCAACGCGCTCGTTCCGGGGCGTAAGCCCTTCCACACGCTGAACCCGGCGATGGCGCTGCTCGCCGACGGCAGGACCATGGTGTACGGCACCATGGGCGGCGACGGCCAGCCGCAGACGCAGGCGGCGGTGTTCACGCGCCACGTCGTGCACGGGATGCCGTTGCAGGAGGCCGTCTCGGCGCCGCGCTGGCTGCTCGGCCGCACGTGGGGAAGCATGTCCGAGTCGCTGAAGCTCGAGAGCCGCTTCGATCCCGCGCTCGTGGAGGAGCTCGCCCGCCGCGGCCACGAGGTCGAGGTGGTGGGCGCGTTCGACGAGGTCGTCGGCCATGCGGGCGCGCTGTTGCGCCACGCCGATGGCAGTCTCGATGGCGGCTACGATCCCCGGTCCGACGGTGCGCTCGCTCGTCCCTAGCGTTGCGCTGCACCAGGCCCCTTTGCAGGCTTCGTGCCATGGGGTAAAAGCTTGCAAATTGAATACATTACGCGCAGAATCTGTCGCATTGCATGAAGAGTGGCGTAAGTGCGTTCGATCACGGTCGCGCTCGACTTCACAAACTAGATTCATACTGCCGAGGAAGCCATGACCGCCAAGACAACCTCCTCCAGTCACCTGGCACACGCGGGAATTGCCGTACTCCTTCTGATTTCCGCGCCGGCGTTCGCACAGGTCGCGCCGAACCTGGGAACTGCGGCGCCTTTCGCGGTGCTAGGCACGAACCCGATTCCGACCGTGGGAACCGTCACCTGCACCGATACCGGACCCGGCATCGGCATCTTTGGCGACGTCGGCACCACGTTCGCCTCGATCACGAACACCGGCTGCACCATCGTCGGGACGGTCGTCGCGCCGGTGCCTGCCCAGGTGGTCGCGGATTACGACGCGGCGTTCACGGCGGTCCCGCTCCAGAACCCGGTGTGCGACGGCGTGATTCCGATCGTGACCACGACGCTCGCGCCCGGTGTCTATTGCTCCGACGCTGGGACCACGATCGGCGCCGGGGTGACGATCACGTTGAGCGGAACCGCGAGCGATGTCTGGATCTTCAGGGTCGGAACCCTCGGTCCGGGAGCCCTCACGCTCACCGGCGCGCAGGTGGTCATGGCCGGCGGCGCGGATGCCTGCAACGTGTACTGGAGGACTTCCGCGGCGACGTCGGTGACGGATTCGGCGAGCTTCGTCGGCACCGTCCTCTCGGGCGCGGCCACTACCATGACCAGGACGAGCTGGACCGGACGGGCGATGGCGTCGACCGACGTGACGCTGACCGACCCGATGCCGATGATCGGCTGCACCGCGGCGGCGGTGGCTGGGGCCCCGCGCCAGGTCCCCACGCTATCGGAGTGGGCGATGATCATGCTCGCGGGGCTCCTCGCCCTCGCCGGCTTCGGGGCGCTGCGCCGGCAGACGCGCCAGTAAGCTCGCTCGCACGCCGCATGGAGGCGCGCTGACCGTCGCGGCGCAGCATCTTGGGTGTAGCCGAGGATCGCGTTGCCCGAATCGCTGAAGGATGGCGGCTACGATTTCCGGTCCGACGGTGCGCTCGCTCGTCCTTAGCGTCGCGCTGCTCGCCGCCGGCTGCGCCGCGGCGCCCGACCCGCCGGCGGGGATGTTCGACTCGCACGTGCACCTGAACGACGTGGCGATGCAGCTCGCGCTCATGGACCAGTACGGAGTCGAGCGGGCCGTGGTGTTCTGGGGGCGGCGCTCGGACAACGAGTCGATCCTGGAGGCCGCGGCGAAGCACCCGGGGCGGTTCGTGCCGTTCGCGTCGATCTCGCCCGAGCGTCGCGCCTACCGCGCGCAATGGGCGCGCGACGATCCGGCGCTGGTGGGCGAGCTCGAGGCCCTGCTCGCAAGCGGGAAATTTCGCGGCATCGGCGAGATCTCGGTGGTGCACGCCGAAAGCGCGGGCTTCGCTGCCACCGACTTCAGCCCCGATTCGACCGTGATGCGCGGCATCATGGCGCTCGCGGCGCGGCACCGCATTCCGGTGATGGTCCACTGCGAGACGACGCGCATGGCCGAGCTCGAGCGGCTTCTCGCGGCCCACCGCGACGTCGCGGTCATCTGGGCGCACGGCGGCTACACCGGCGCCGCCGAGGCGCGGCGAATGCTCGCGGCCCATCCCAACCTCTTCTACGAGCTCTCCGCACGCACCTGGCCGCGCCATCCGCGCTCGGCCGACTATCCCATCGTGCGCGAGGGCGCCGTGCTGCCCGAATGGCTGGCGCTCATCGAGTCGATGCCGCGACGATTCCTCGTGGGCACCGATGCCAGCCACCACGTCCTGGCGAACGAGCGCATGAAGATCGAGAGCGTGCGCGACTTCCTCGGCCAGCTCTCGCCCGCGGCGCGGCGCGAGGTCGCAGGCGAGGTGTTGCGCCGCCTTTTGGGCGAGGCACGCTAGCGGCTAGCCAGGTCGGGTTTCCGGGCCCTGGAGCCCCTCGGTCACGAGGCGCACGAAGCCCGCCGAATGCGCGCCGTCCAGCCAACGCGCGACCACCACCGCTTCGTTCGCCGGATCGATCCACACCATGTGGCCACCCGCGCCGAACATGAACCAGCTCGCGCGCGAGGCATCGGCGAAGAGGCGGGCGTCGGCGTTGAGCCACGTGAGCAAGCCGTAGAAGGGCGCCACCGCGCAGGGCGATTGCATGCGCCGCACCCACTCGGATGGAACGACCTGCCGGGCGCCGTGGACGCCGCCGTCCAGCAGGAGCTGGCCGATGCGCGCCTGGTCGCGCGCGCTGATCGTCACGCCACCTCCCCAGTGCGTGCCGCCGGGAACCGACTGGATACGGCGGCCGTCGATCTCCAGCCAGGCGTCGTCATAGCCCTCCCAGCGGAAATCGTGGCCGCCGCCGATCGGCTGCAGCACGCTCTCGAGGAAAACCTGCGGCAGCGGCCGCTTGAATAGGTGAAGCAGCGCCAACGAGAGCTGGTTGATGCGCACGTCGTTGTATTCCCAGTAGCTTCCGGGTTCGTGCAGCTGCCGACGTTCGCCCTTCTTGCCGGCAGGGGGCTTCGGGTCGTGCGACACGCGCCGGTAGTGTTCCACCTGGTCGGGCATGCCGAAGCATTCGCCCTGCCACTCGCTCGTCTGCGTGAGCAGGTGCTCCCAGGTGATCGCGCGGTTGTGCTCCGAATCGAAGCCGATGCCCGGCAGCCGGCCGCTCACGCGCTCGCCCGGGTCGAGCAGCCCGCGCGATTGGGCGACGCCCGCCAGCAGCGCGAGGTAGGTCTTCGCGACGCTGAACGTCTGGTCGGCTCGATCGGGCTCGCCCCAGGCGGCGACCTCTTCCCCGCGTACACGGATGACGCCGGAGACGCCGCCCCGCGGGCGCACCGGCCCGCGCAGGCGGTTGAACGGCGGCGGGTCATCGTGGTGGACACCCCAACGCGCAGGCTCCGCTGCCGGATCCCGCGTCCAGGGAATCTCGTGCGACCGCGCAAACGCCGCCGCCGCGTCGAGCTTCTCCCTGTCGATCATGCGCGCGACAAGGCGATCTGCCGAAGCGCCCGTTCGTAACCTTCCGGCGTCTCGGCGCCTTCGATCGCGTGCGAGTCGTTCACGACCACGAGGGGCACGCCGGCCACGCCCCTTTGCAGCCAGTAGCCTTCGCGCTCGCGCACCTCGGAGGCGAACTCGTCGCTCTCCAGGATCGACTTCGCACGCGCCACGTCCAGGCCGACCGCCCCGGCGAGCTCCACCAGCACCTCCTTCGCGCCCGGATTGCGGCCCTCGCCGTGATAGGCGCGAAGCAGCGCGCGCTTGAGCTCAAGCGCACGCCCCTCGAGCCCGGCCCAGTGCAGCATCCGGTGCGCGTCGAAGGTGTTCCAGACGTGGTTGCGGGCCCCGAAAGCGAAACCGACGGCCGCCCCGCGCTCGCGGATCCTGGCCTGCGCCTGGGCGATCTGCTCGGGCGTGCGGCCGTACTTGCGCGCGAGGTAGGGCACGACTTCGGCCCCCTCGGCGCCCATGTCCGGATTGAGCTCGAAGGGCTCGACGCGTAATGTTGCTGCTATCTCCTCAGGCAGGCGCGCGAGCGCCTGGTCGAGCGAGGCGAGCCCGATCGCACACCACGGGCAGGCGACGTCGGAAACGAAGGCGAGGTCGAGACGATGGGATTCCATGGCGCAAGTGTAGTGGACGAGTCGCGGATCCGCAGCTGCATCGGCCATGTGAAGAGCGGACGCATGTCGCGCCGCGCGTTCGTGCGCGCGATGGTCGCGGCCGGCCTCAGCGTGCCGATGGCGGGCACGCTGTTGATGAACGCGGGCGTGGCCTCGGCCGCGACGCGCGACTACAAGCCCCGGAACCGGGGTGGCGGCGGCATGCTCAAGCTCCTGATGTGGCAGGGGCCCACGCTGCTCAACCCGCACTTCGCGACGGGCACCAAGGACATCTACGGCGCGCGGCTCTTCTACCAGTCGCTCGCGGAGTTCGATTCCGAGGGCAGCCTGATCCCGATCCTCGCGGCGGAGCTGCCCACGGCGCAGAACGGCGGGATCGCGCCCGACGGCCTGTCGGTCGTCTGGAACCTGCGCACCGACGTGAAGTGGCACGACGGCAAGCCGTTCACGGCCGACGACGTGGTGTTCAACCAGGAGTACGCGGCCGACCCGGCTGCGGCGACGGTCACGATCGGCATCTACGAGAAGGTCCGGGTCGAGAAGCTGGGCCCGCACAAGGTGCGCCTGCGGTTCGCGCAGCCCACGCCGTACTGGGCCGAGCCCTTCGTGGGCGCGCGCGGGATGGTGATACCGAAGCACCTGTTCGACGGCTATCGTGGCGCCCGGTCGCGCGACGCGCCGGCGAACCTGAAGCCCGTCGGCACGGGCGCCTTCCGGTTCGCCGCGTTCGTCCCGGGCGACATCCTGCGCGGCACCATCAACCCCACGTACTACGAGGAGGCGCGGCCGCACTTCGACTCGGTCGAGATGAAGGGCGGCGGAGATGCCGTGTCGGCCGCGCGCGCGGTGCTGCAAACCGGGGAGTTCGACTACGCGTGGAACGTCCTGGTCGAAGACGAGATCCTCAAGCGCCTGGAAGCGGGCGGCAAGGGACGCGTGGCGATCACGCCCGGCGGCGCTTGCGAGCATCTGCAGCTCAACACGACCGATCCGTGGACCGAAGTCGACGGCGAGCGATCGAGCATCAAGACCGCACACCCGGTGTTCTCGGATCGCGCCGTGCGCGAGGCCTTCAAGCTGCTGGTCGACCGCGAATCGATCGTCCGCCACGTGTACGGCCGCACCGCCATCCTGACACCGAACTTCCTCGAGAATCCGCGGCAGTTCCGCTCGTCGAGCCTGCGCTCGGAATTCAACGTCGACAAGGCGAACGCGCTCCTCGACCAGGCGGGCTGGCGCCGAGCGGCCGGCGGGCTGCGCGAGAAGAACGGCCGGAAGATGAAGTTCCTGTTCCAGACGTCCACCAACGCGCCGCGCCAGAAGGTCCAGGCGATCATCAAGCAGTCGTGCCAGAAGGCCGGGATGGACCTCGAGCTCAAGTCGGTCACGGGGTCGGTGTTCTTCTCGGCGGACCCCGGAAACAGCGACACGACCAACAAGTTCCAGGCCGACCTGCAGATGTACAACCTCGGCGGCAACGTGGATCCCGAGCTCTTCATGCGCACGTTCACCTCGTCGCAGGTGCCCTCGAAGCAGAACAAGTGGGGCACGCAGAACGCCCCGCGCTGGCGCAACCCCGATTACGACGCCACGTTCCGCGCCGCCCAGACCGAGCTCGATCCGGTCAGGCGCGCCGCGCTTTTCATCCGGATGAACGACTTGCTCGTGGGCGATGGGCATGTGATCCCCATCGCCAACCGGCCGGTCGTGTCGGCCCTGGCGAAGAACCTGCGGGCGCAGCTCTCATCCTGGTCGTCGGACATCTTCCTGATCCAGGACTGGTACCGCGAGGGGTAGCCCCGGGTAGTGATAGCATCAGAAAAGTCGCTCGCCCGCCTTGTACATCCACGAAGAGGGGTCTTACATGACACGCAATCCGCGCTGGTTTGCCGCAGTCGCATTGGTCGCCGTCGCCGCCGGACCCTGGGCGGGGACCGCGGCGTTCGCACAGGGGAAGGTGCTGAAGTTCATCCCGCAGGCGGACCTGCGCATCCTCGACCCGATCGCCACCACCGCCTACATCACCCGCAACCATGGCTACATGGTGTACGACACCCTGTTCGCCATCAACGACAAGTTCGAAGTGAAGCCCCAGATGGTGGGCAAGCACGAGGTCTCCAAGGACGGGCTCACCTACACGTTCACCCTGCGCGACGGGCTCAAGTTCCACGACGGCGCGCCGGTGAAGTCGGCCGACTGCATCGCCTCCATCGAGCGCTGGGCCAAGCGCGACGCCCTCGGCCAGAAGCTCGCCGAGGCCACCGAGTCCTGGAAGGCGGTGGACGACAAGACCTTCACCCTCAAGCTGAAGACGCCGTTCGCGCTCACCCTGGACGCGCTCGCCAAGCCCTCGTCGAACGTGCCGTTCATCATGCCGGAGCGGATCGCCAAGACCGACCCGTTCAAGAACATCGACGACCCAACGGGCTCGGGACCGTTCAAGATGGTGAAGGCCGAGTGGGTGCCGGGCAACAAGGTGGTCTACGTGAAGAACACGGACTACGTCCCGCGCAAGGAAGCGCCGTCCTGGGCCTCGGGCGGCAAGGTGGTGAAGGTCGACCGCGTGGAGTGGATCTACATCCCGGATTCCTCCACGGCCGCGGCGGCGCTCAACGCCGGCGAGGCCGACATCTGGGAGCAGATGCCGCCCGACCTCATTCCGCTGCTGTCGAGGAACAAGCAGGTCACGGTGAAGAACATCGACCCGCTGGGCTCGATGGGCATGATCCGCTTCAACTTCCTGCACCCGCCGTTCAACAACGAGAAGCTGCGCCGGGCGGTGTTGTACGCGGTCGACCAGAACGACTACGTGATCGGCATCGCCGGGGACAAGAAGAACGGCAAGCCCTGCTATTCCTACTTCACCTGCGGCACGCCGCTGTCCTCCGAGATCGGGGCCGAGCCGCTGAAGGGCAAGCGCGACCTGAAGAAGGCGGCGCAGCTGGTGAAGGAGTCGGGCTACAAGGGCGAGAAGGTGGTGATCATCGACGCCACCGACCAGCCGATCGTGCACTCGCAGTCGCTGCTCACGCTGGATAACCTGAAGAAGATCGGCATCAACGCCGAGATCCAGGCCGGCGACTGGGGCACGCTCATCACGCGTCGCGCGGTGAAGGAGACGCCTGACAAGGGCGGCTGGAACATCTTCCACACGTGGCTCGTCGGGCCCGACATGGTCAACCCGGCGGTCAACTTCCCCATCCGCGGCACGGGCGAGAAGGCCTGGTTCGGCTGGCCCTCGGATCCGAAGATGGAAGAGCTGCGCGAGGCCTGGTTCAAGGCGAAGACGCCGGCGGAGTCCAAGGCCGCGGCCGATGCGGTGCAGAAGCGCGCCTTCGAGTTCGTGCCGATCATCCCGACCGGCCAGTTCATCCTGCCGACCGCCTATCGTTCGAACATCACCGGGCTGATCATCGCGCCGATCAACCTGCTGTGGAACGTGGAGAAGAAGTAGGCAGTCTTGCCTCGCGATAAGTGTTCGCCTATGTAGTCCGGCGGCTCTTCGCGACCATCGTCGTCATGGCGGTGGTCGCGTTCGTCGTCTTCCTCCTCCTCTACCTCACGCCCGGCGATCCGGCGGCGATCCTCGCCGGCGACGCCGCCACGAGCGAGGACATCAAGAAGATCCGCGAGAAGCTGGGACTCGACGATCCGTTCCTCGATCGCTTCGGGCAGTGGCTCTGGCGCCTCATGCACGGCGACCTCGGCGTGTCGATCTTCACCAACCTGCCGGTCACGCACCTGATCGGGCAGCGCATCGAGCCGACGCTGTCCCTCACCCTCTGCACGCTCGTGATCTCCATCCTGGTGGCCGTGCCGCTGGGCGTCGTCGCCGCCGCGCGCGCCGGCTCCTGGATCGACCGCGCGGTGATGGCGTTCTCGGTGGCGGGCTTCTCGGTGCCCGTGTTCGTGCTCGCCTACATCCTGATCATGGTGTTCTCGATCGAGCTCGAGTGGCTTCCGGTGCAAGGCTATCGCCCGATTTCGGAGGGGCTGTGGGAGTGGGCACGGCACCTGGTGCTCCCCAGCATCGCGCTCGGCACCGTCTACATCGCGCTCATCGCGCGCATGACGCGCGCCGCCATGCTGGACGTGCTCGCGCAGGATTACGTGCGCACCGCCCAGGCCAAGGGCCTCGCGCCGGCCGCGGTGCTCCTGCGCCATGCGCTGAAGAACGCGGCGGTGCCGATCGCGACCGTGGTCGGCATCGGCATCGCGCTGCTGATCGGCGGGGCGATCGTGACCGAGACCGTGTTCGCGCTCCCGGGCATCGGCCGGCTCACGGTTGACGCGATCCTGAGGCGCGACTACCCGATCATCCAGGGCGTGGTGCTGATCTTCTCCGGCGCCTACGTGCTCATCAACCTGGCGGTGGACCTGAGCTACATGTTCTTCGACCCGCGCATCAGATACTGACATGGCCGCCGCGGCGCTCGACATCCCGAAACCGGTCTCGCCGACCTGGCGCAACTTCCGCGAGGCGCTGCGGCGCCATCCCACCGCGATCGCCGGCGGCGTGGTGCTCCTCGTGATGATTTTCGTGGCGCTCCTCGCGCCGTGGCTGGGTACCGTCGATCCGCAGGCGGTAGCGCCGGTGAAGCGCCTGAAGCAGCCCGGCGCCGACTTCTGGTTCGGCTCGGACATGATGGGGCGCGACGTCTACAGCCGGGTGCTGTACGGCGCGCGCGTCTCGCTCTCGATCGGCATCGCGGTGGCGCTCGCCAGCACGCTCGTGGGACTCGTCATCGGCATGGTGACCGGTTACGTGCGCTGGCTGGACGCGATCGTGATGCGGGTGATGGACGGCCTCATGTCGATTCCGCCGGTGCTGCTCGCCATCGCCCTGATGGCGCTCACGCGCGCGAGCATGGAGAACGTGATTCTCGCGATCACGCTGGCCGAGACGCCGCGCGTGGTGCGCCTGGTGCGCAGCCTCGTGCTCGCGCTGCGCGACGAGCCCTACGTCGTCGCTGCGATCGCGGCGGGCACCAGCCTGCCGCGCATCCTGTGGCGCCATATCCTGCCCAACATCGTGGCGCCGCTGCTGGTGCAGGCGACCTACGTCTGCGCCTCGGCCATGATCACCGAGGCGATCCTGTCCTTCATCGGCGCGGGCACGCCGCCGAACATCCCGAGCTGGGGCAACATCATGGCCGAGGCGCGGAGCATGTTCCAGATCGCCGGGTA
>Ga0307505_10001854_pt1 | contig 15892 bp, 14 predicted proteins | sample 23_S_MG_FD_202183 | JGI IMG/M metagenome (GOLD analysis project Ga0307505, IMG submission 202183) | Soil microbial communities from Populus trichocarpa stands in riparian zone in the Pacific Northwest, United States - 23_S | ecosystem: Environmental > Terrestrial > Soil > Riparian zone > Trees...
CCGCCGACGACGAGTTGCGGGACACATTGGTCCCGATCAACAAGCGCTATCCACTCGCCGAGGTCGAGGCGGCAGCCGCGGAGTTCTTCGAGAAGAAGCGACGAAGGCTCTCGATCGAGTGGACGATGATGGCTGGGGTCAACGACACCGACGAACAGGCTGAGAAGCTGGCGGCGATCGCCACCCGACTTCGCGCCCATGTCAATCTGATCGCCCTCAACCCAACGCCCTTGACCAAGGAGACCGCATCGAGCGGGCCGGAGATCAAGCGTTTCGCACGGGTGCTGCGAGCCCGAGGGGTCAACGTGACGGTGAGGGACACCCGCGGCCGTGACATCGACGCAGCCTGTGGGCAGCTCAGAGTTCTCGCCGGCAAGCGGGGTCTGACTACATGACGACTTCAAACTTGTCTGGAAATTTCGCGATCTCCGGTTAGGCTCAGGTACGCGGAGCGGTTCAGGGGCTTGAAGGAGCTGTCCTTCATGCCAGTCAATCAACGCGCCCGCGCCCTAGTCGTAGGCATCATCATCGCCACGACTGTCACCCTTTTCTCGGTCGAGTACACCGTGGAGCGTGGGGACACTTTGGGTGCTATCGCCCGTGACCATGGGGTGTCGTTGACTGATCTGGCAAGAGCCAACGACATCGACAACCCGGATCGAATCCGTGCCGGTCAGGTCCTCGTGATACCCGGCGAAGACGGAGAACCGGACCGATATCACAAGGTGGCTCGCGGCGAGACCCTGGTTCGAATCGCCTCTTCCTACGGTGCCAGTGCCCTCGCGGTGGCACGGGCCAATGCGCTGTCCAACCCGAACCGGATCTTCCCCGGACAGCGTCTGCTGATACCAGCCACATCGGGCTCTTCCTCGGGAGGTGGTTCGAGCAACGGCGACGGCGAGAGCCAGGGCTCGAATCGAGCCCCGTCTGGCTCCCGCTCCGGTAACTACCACGTAGTCAAAAGGGGAGAGACGATCGAATCGATCGCGAAGAAGTACTCCGGCGTCTCCGCCGACGACATCGCACGCGCCAACGGAATCCGCAACGGCACCATCTACACCGGCACACGGCTCTTCCTAGATGGGCCGTCCTACATCGGCAGTGGCAGCTCCGGCGGGAGTTATGTGGTCAAGAAAGGCGACCGTCTCGGCGACATCGCCGCCCGACTTGGCACTTCGATCTCCACCCTCACATCACTAAACGGGATCTCGAACCCCAACCAAATCCGCTCCGGGCAGACCCTCAAAGTTCCCGGTGGCTCGGACTGGGTGTGCCCGGTCGCCGGCAGCCGATACTTCAACGACTGGGGCTTCCCCAGAGGCGGCTCCCGCTATCACGAAGGAAACGACCTCTTCGCCGCATACGGAACCAAGGTGCGCGCCCCGGTGTCCGGGACGGTCGAGCTGAAGCGAGGCCCGCTAGGCGGACTCCAGTTCAACCTTCACGGCAGCGACGGTGTCGAGTACCTCGGTTCCCACCTCGACTCGTCGGGCAAGACCGGAAAGGTCAACGCCGGAGACGTCATCGGCTACATCGGAACATCGGGCAATGCCCAGGGCACCAACCCCCATGTCCATTTCGGGATGTACGTAGACGGTCTCGCCATCAACCCCTACCCCACCCTCCGGGCCAACAACTGTTGATCCCGGGCTAGGCAGGCCGGGTGAGATCGAAACGATCCCGGGTGGTTGCATAGGAGCTGCCGGAGAGACGTCCGACGGCGTCGATGACCGCAGGGTCGACCCTGGTCCCATCGAGGGCGTCCTCGCGGATGTGGATGGCGACCACCTCTCCGATCACCATTCGGGTCCGGTGGCTTGTCCCGAAGCTGAGCCCTTGAAGCACCCGACACTCGAGATTGGCGGGAGCCTCAGCGACCATCGGGGCGCCCGTCACCGTGCCCAGGACCGGTGTCAACCCGGCGATGGCGAACTCATCATCGGAAGCGTCGAAGGTTTCCGATGTGACATTCATCGCCGGGGCCAGCTCAAACGAGACGATGTTCACCGAGAACTCCCCACTCTCTTCGGCGTAGGTCGACGTGTCCTTGGGACGATCAGTGTGCTGGCCGGCCCCGAACATCACCACGGGGGGGTCGGTGGAGACGACGTTGAAGAAGGAGAACGGTGCCAGGTTGTATGTGCCGTTGGTCCGCACCGTGCCGATCCATCCAATGGGACGGGGGATGACGAGACCTGAGAGAAGCTTGTAGCTGTCCCGAGTCTCCGAGCTGGTGAGGTCGAATGTGGTCTTCTTCAACCCATCGCCTCACGTAGATGGTCGAGACGTATCGCACCGGCCTCCAGCAAACGGCGATGGAAGTCCTTTCGATCAAACGCACCGGGTGTGGCCGACATCGCCCGGGCGCGCATGTCGAGGATCTCTCGCTCCCCCACCTTGTAGGAGATCGCCTGCGCCGGCCACCCGAGGTATCGCTTCACCTCAGACTCTGATACGTCTCGTGCGTTGAGCCCGATCTTCTCCATGTAGTCGACCGCGATCTCGTAATTCCACACCTCGCCTGCATGAAGTGGAGCGTCGGCCGGGATGACCTTTCCCAGTTGAGTCCCGATGTCGACCACGACCCTCGCCGATCTGAACAACTGACTGGCGAGGAGACCGAACCGATACTCCGGATTCTCGAAGTACCCGAGCTCGTCCATGAGCCGCTCTGCGTACAGGGCCCATCCCTCGCCGGCGCCGGAGTACCAGATGAACTGGCGCTGGAAGCGTGAGATCTTGTCACGCTGCAACACGGCGAAGCCGACCTGAAGATGATGACCGGGGAAGCCCTCGTGATAGGCGGTGGATACTTCTTGCCAATAAGGAATTCGGACCCGCTCACCCGGTGCGTACCAGATCGAGCCAGGTCTGGTGAAGTCCTCCGATGGGCCGTGGTACCAGGCTCCGAGACTCCCACCTGGCGGGGCGATGTTGACCGTGACCTCCCGGATCTCGTCGGGCACATCGAAGTCGCTACCTGACAACTGCTCGACTGCTTTCTCCTGGATGCCCTTGACGAATTCTGCGAAAGCCTGATGATCTGGAGCCGAACGGTCGGGGTCGGTGTCGAGCAAGGTGATCACTTCCTCGATGCTGAGATCGGGCTCGATCTCAGCCGCGGTCGCCTTCATCTCCGATTGGAGGCGGTGCAACTCAGACCATCCCCATTCGTAGGTCTCATCCGGGTCGAGGTCGAATCCCAGGAAGTACCTGGCACCTTCGAGGTACCTGTCCTCCCCAACCGCGTCGGCGGGTCTCGCCGCCGGCAAGTACACAGACTCGAGCCAGTCGGCGAATTCGGCCGCGGCGACCCGGGCCAGGTCGACGGCCTCGGCGACTCGCTCACTGTCACCGCCACTGGCCGCCGCCAGCTCGGGGAGGGCGCTGAATCTCGAGTCATCTGCAGCGACTGACCTGACCTGCTCAATGAGACTCGCAACCTGGCGTCTGGCGGCGGTCTCCCCCTCATCGATGCCGAGCTGGAGACTGGCTCGATGGCCTTGTAGCGGCTCGGCGAACGTCGAGAGCCGTGCCGTCACATCCTCCCAGGCCTTCGGCCCATCCATCGGCGCGATGTCGAACGTGTCGCGCGCCCTCTGGAACGGGCTGTAGATGTGGTTGATGTCCTGTTTCCAGTGACCGCTCTGATAGCGGTCGTTGAGTGTGCCCAAATAGCTGACCAGGACCTTCGCCGCGTGCGCCTGCACCGGGTCCTCGTGGTCGAGGTGCTCTGACAACTCGCGGATAGCGCTCGCACGTAGGTCCGCCTTTGCCGCTTCGCCATCCGGGGAGAGGTCGTCCCACTGATCGTCTCGCCCTGCCACCCCGCTGGTGGTGGCGAGGATCGGACAAAGGTCGGCATACGACTCGGTGAGACGGTCTGCGATCTCGAACGGCGTCATGGTTCGCTCCTGAGTGGTTGGCGATGGAGGCTAGACCCGATTGTGGGCTTGGCTGCCCGATAGCCTGCGAGCGTGGATGACATCATCGAAGTGCGTGAGGACGAGGGAATCGACCTCCCGGCGCTTCGAAACTGGATGAACACCGAACAGGGTCTACCTGAGGGCTCGCCTCACCTACTCCAGTTCGCAGGTGGGAAGGCGAATCTGACCTATCTGCTCAATTTTCCCGGCGGTGAGCAACTCGTCTTGCGTCGCCCACCCCTGGGCCCGGTAGCGGAGGGAGCTCATGACATGGGCCGAGAGTTCACTGTGCTGTCCCGACTCTGGAAGTCCTTCGCGAGGGCGCCGAGGGCGTACGCCTTGTGCAAGGACGAGTCGGTGATCGGGGCTCCCTTCTTCCTGATGGAACGCAAGCCAGGTGTGGTCATACGCGACTCGATACCGGATTCGTTCGGAGCCGGAAGAGACGAGAAGGTCAACAAAACGATCTCAGAAGTGATCATCGACACCCTCGCCGAGTTTCACGCCGTCGATCCCGCCAGCTGCGGTCTGGGCGATCTCGGGCGTCCCGATGGATTCCTCGAACGCCAGGTAGAAGGCTGGTCGAGACGCTGGGAGCGGGCGCGGCACGAGGAGAACCCGGTCGCCGAAGAGGTGGGGATTTGGCTGCGAGCCAATCTCCCGCAATCGGGGGACCCGACGTTGCTCCACAACGATTGGCGGCTCGACAACATGGCGATCGCAGCCGAGGACCCGTCGGTGTGTGCCGCCGTGTTCGACTGGGACATGGCCACCAGAGGGGACCCTCTCGCTGATGTGGGGACCCTGATGGCGTCCTGGTACGACCATGGCGAGGAGCGCTCCGTGCTCGCCCCGATGCCCACCACCTCACCGGGCTGGCTCGACCGCCGATCGGCTCTCGAGCGTTACGGCGCACAATCGGGTCGCGACATGGGCGACAGTGTCTGGTACGTGGTCTTCGGAACCTGGAAACTCGGGGTGGTACTTCAACAGATCTACATCCGATGGTTGCGCGGCCAGACTCAGGACACCCGTTTCGAGCCGCTGGGCGAAGGTGCGAGAGCGCTGTTTCGCATCGCCGCCGAGCGTCGCCACCAGTAATCCCAGGGACTGTCAACCTGAGTTGACGCTAGATTCTTGTCAACTTAAACTGACAGGATGGATGGAAACACCCGGGTGGTGGGCGCCGAAGGAGCCGATCCTGCTCAGGGTCTCGAGGCTGTCGTTCTGCTGCGCCGCATGGCGGACCGTCTGGAGGCTGCACATGTGGCAACGGCCCGCACGGAAGGGTGGACATGGCAACAGATCGGCGATGCACTTGGCGTGTCCCGTCAGGCAGTGCACAAGAAGTATGGGAGATAACGATGTTCGAGAGATTCACCAAAGAAGCGCGGAATGCAGTCACCGCCGCAGTGGCCGAAGCCGAACAACGCGACACATCCCGTGTGGGAACGGAACATCTCCTCCTCGCTGTCATCGCCACAGGGTCGGCTCACCTGTCTCAACTGGCGTCCCTGGGTCTCACAGAGGAAGTGTTGAGACACGAGCTCGACGAAATGGAGAGTCAGGCTCTCGGTTCTGTTGGCATCGATCAACAGTTGATCGAGTCGGCGATGTCTGCGCCGAGGACCAGAACACGTCGTCGACACCGGCCGTTCACCGGTGCCGCCAAGGACGTGCTCAGAAACGCTCTCCTGGAGGCAGAAGCGTTGGGTCACCGACGTATCGGTGGGGCTCACATAATGCTCGCCATGACCACCCTTCCTCCCCAGGACCGGGTGACCAGGCTGCTCGAGGCCGCGGGCACCGGCAGCAGCGCACTCAGGACCGCGTTGTTGACCAGCATGCGAGGTACGTCCTGACCCAGGGCCGGCGGGCTCTGGATCGGTATATCGCCGAGAAGAGACCCCAAACCGGATAGGGCAGCGCCGGGCCCTTGTTACTTTGGTGGCCGCATGACCTCCAGAGACCTTCCGCTAGGAACGGTTAGCTTCCTCTTCTCGGACATCGAAGGTTCCACTCGAATACTCCAGGAACTCGGCGATGCCTTCCGACCCGTGCTCGAACTCCACAACGAGATCGTCCAGGGCTGCGGTGACGAGTTCCGCGGTCGCATCGTGAAAAACGAAGGCGACGGGTACTTCCTGGCATTCCAGTCGGCCCTCGATTCAGTTGCCTGCGCAGTTGCGATCCAGCGTCGTCTTGCTGAACAGGACTGGCCCACAGCCCAGACGATTCGGGTGAGAATCGGTGTTCACACCGGAGAGGGGAGACTCGGCGGCTCCGACTACGTGGGAATCGACGTCCATCGTGCTGCCCGGATTGGAGACTGCGGTCACGGCGGTCAGACCTTGCTTTCGGAAACCACTGCACGACTCACCGAGTACGGGCTTCCCGAAGGGACACGGATCGAAGACTTGGGCACCCACAAGCTCAGGGATCTGACCAACGAGGAGCACATCTATCAGCTGAGCATCGACGGTCTCCCTTCTGAGTTCCCACCGCTGCGGACCTTGACCGCCACGAAGGGCAATCTGCCATTGCGTGATATCACCTTGGTGGGGCGCCAGTCGGAGAAGGACGCAGTAATCGACGCTCTCGAACAATCACGGCTGGTCACCCTCACCGGGCCCGGTGGTGTTGGAAAGACAACCCTCGCCCTGAAGGTGGCAGAAGAGACGTCGGCAGGTTTCGACGACGGGGTTTGGTTCGTCGAGGTATCCCGGGTGCCCGACGAGAACCTCCTTGCGGGGACAGTCGCCCGCCAGCTCCACATCACAGAGAGCCCGCTTCAGTCGATAACCGAGACTCTCGTATCGAGGCTCGCCAAAGCACGATCCCTGCTCATCCTCGATGGGTGCGAGCATCTGATCGACGCAGTCGCCAAGTTGACCGATCTCCTCCTACAGGGGACGACTCATCTAAAGATCCTCGCCACCACCCGAGAATGGCTCTCAATACGCGAGGAGCACCTGGTCCAGTTGGCTCCGCTCGCTGTGCCCGGTCCAGAGGTGCGCACCGTCGCGGGGATCGCCGCCTTCGACTCGGTGGCTCTCTTCGTGAACCGTGCGACCCTGGTCCACGCCGGGTTCGAGCTTGGGCCCCAGAACGCTCATCTGGTAGCCGAGGTATGTCGTCGGCTCGACGGGATACCACTAGCCATCGAGCTCGCAGCCGCCAGACTCAAGGTGCTCTCGGTCGGCCAGTTGGTGGAGCGACTCGATCAGCAGTTCGCTCTCCTCGCCGGCACCGCCCGGGACCTGCCCCCTCATCAACAGACTCTCGAGACCACTCTGGATTGGAGCTATGACTTCCTCGGTGGCGCCGAACGTGCCTTGTTCACGCGTCTCTCGGTGTTCACGGGCGGATTCACCCTCGAAGCAGCCGAGAGCGTCTGCTCGGGAGATCTCGTCGCACGGGAGCACGTGATGAACCTCCTGGGACGGCTCGTGGAGACTTCTCTGGTGATGACTGCAGAAGGTGACCCGGTTCGATATCGCCTCCTGGAACCGGTTACTCACTACGCCCGGATGAGACTGGATGAGGGAGACGAGATCGACGGGCTGCGTGATCGGCACGCCGCCTTCTATCTCGCCCTGGCGGAGGAGGGCGACGAGCAGATCCTCGGTGTGGAGCAGAACATATGGGCCGATCGGCTGGATCGAGACCGTTACAACCTGAGGGCCGCCCTGGAATGGCTCCACAACTCAGGCAAGGCCGAAGACGCCATGGCCATGGCAGGCGCGTTGCGCTGGTTCTGGGTGATCAAGCGCGAGGTGAGCGACGGATGGGAGTGGCTGGAACGGACGTTGGCCCACCGCGAGGGCGTGGCGCCGGTCATAGTGGCTCGAGCCCTCAACGGAGCCGGGCTTCTCGCCGGCAGAAGGCTCGCATTCGACAATGCCCATGCCGCGCTCACGGAAGCAATCGAGATATACCGACAGCTCGGTGATCGACGCGGGGAGGCACGACAGGCCTACCAATTGATGACTCTTGCCTGGCTTCGTGATGACCTCGTCGAGGCGAAACGGGTCGCGAGGGAGGCCGAGCTACTCAACCGGGAAGTGGGCGACGACTGGATGCTGGCCTGGACCCTCGCCGTCCGGGGGACGATGGCCCGCCTCCAGGGCCAGCTCGACGAAGCCCGCACCTTGATGATGGACAGTCACCAGATGTTCCTCGATCACGCCGGCATCCTCGACATCGGTTGGTCGGCCCTTCGGCTCGGCGCCCTGGCTCGGGACGAAGGCGACTACAACGAGGCCGCCGACAGGTACACCGAGGGACGGGCGCTCCTCGTCATCGCCGGCGACACATTGGGTCTGGCACACGCCGACGCCGGGCTGGGGGCGATGGCATGGATGGCTGGTGACCACGACTACGCCATCGAGCTCTACCGCTCGGTTCTCGAGGGGTTCAGCCTCTCCGAGGAGGCCGCCAACAACCTCTTCGAGTTGAAGACAATGATCCAATCCAATCCCACCACCGACGAACTGCAAAAGATCGTGCAGCAGAATCGTGATCGGGCAGCCCTCACCGATGAGAAGGCCGGGCCCAGAGCCGCTCTCGGCGAATACCTCTACCACATGGGGAAGACCGCGTTCCGTCACGATCAGGTCGACCGGGCCCGAAACGCACTGGTGGAGAGCCTGATCCTCTGCGACGCCGCCGGCGACAAGCGGGGGGCTGCGATTGCCGTTGCCGGGTTGGCTGTGTGCGCTCACGCGGACCAGCGGCACGAGTTGGCCGCCCGACTGTTCGGAATGGCCGACTGGATAGCGAGTGAGCACCGGCTGGCCGTGTGGCCGCCACCGGAGGAGCGCGACTATGCGACCAGGGTCAGCGAGACCCAGGAGGCACTGGGAGGGCGTGACTTCGCCCGAGCCACCATCGAGGGCGAGGGCATGGATGTCGACCAGGCAGTGACCCTGGTCAAGGGCGCCGAATAGCGGCGGATCAGTAGTCGATACCGCGTCGGGCCATCACCCCGCTGTCGAAAGCATGCTTGACCTTCGTCATCTCGGTGACGGTGTCCGCTAGTTCGACCAGAGCAGCCGGGGCATCGCGACCGGTGAGAATCAGGTTGAGCCGGGATGGCCGGCCCCGGATTGCGCTCAGGACGTCTTCTAAGTCGATCCACTTCCAGTTGATCGGATAGGTGATCTCATCGAGGATCAGGAGGTCGTAGCCGTCGGAGACGATTATCTCCGACGTCCTTGCCCACGCCGCTCGGGCGACGGCCTCGGACTCGTCCATCGAATCTGAGTCCCAGGTGAAGCCATCTCCGAGCGCCCACCAGTCGATGCCGAGTTGGCGGCCGACCTTCTCCTCCCCGACGCTCCACTCGCCCGACTTGAGGAACTGGACCACGCCGACCGTCCATCCCCTGGCGACGGCCCGCATCGCGGTGCCAAAAGCTGCCGTCGACTTTCCCTTGCCGTCCCCTGTGTTGACCAAGACCAGAGACGGCTCGCGTCGATTCCCGGGGCTCGGGGCCTCGGTCGGAGGTGTTGAGGGATCACTCACGACGACTCCTGGTGGGGATCACGGTCGGACCGTCGCCATTGTTCTCGACGCGGATCCCCGGACCGTAGTTCGGGATGAGCACCTCCTCGGTGAGCACATCACTCGGACTGCCGTCTGCCACGATCTCGCCGGCCGCGAGCAGGACCAGTCGGTCGGCGAAGCGTCCTGCCAGGGTGAGGTCATGGATGGCGGTTATGACCGTCAGGCCCTCGTTGTGGCGCAGATCGTCGATGATCTCGAGCACCTCGAGGGCATGGCCGACATCGAGACTCGATGTCGGCTCGTCGAGAAGCAGGATCGGAGACTCCTGGGCAAGGGCCCGGGCGAGGACGGCGCGTTGTGCCTCCCCGCCGGAGAGGGTCGAGAGTGCCCGCTCCGAGAGATCGTCCAGCTGAAGACGATGCAGCGCACGCGACACCGATTCCAGGTCGTGTCGACTCTCGGAGCCCAAATAGCCGAGGTGTGGGGTCCGACCGAGAAGGACATAGTTGGCCACGTTCATCTCCTCGGGCAGAAATGGGCGCTGGGGCATCCAGGCGATATCGATGCCTGCCCTCCGCTCCCGACCGCCGAGATCGACAGTCCCCTCATGAGGGACGATGCCTACAGCGGACTTGAGCAGTGTGGACTTTCCCGAGCCGTTGGGGCCGATCAACCCAAGCCACTCCCCGTCGGCGACTGTGAGCGAGAGGGGGCCGACCACAGTGCGTCCTGCGAAGGCGACCGAGACGGTCTGCCAGGAGATCACGAGCTGCCCCTCATCGTCCTGAGGACGAGCAGGAAGAACGGAGCACCGAGGAAAGCGGTCACAACCCCGATCGGGAGCTCGCCGGGCGCCACGAGGGTTCGGGCACCGAGATCGGCGAGGATCAGAAAGGTGGCCCCGAACACCAGTGACAGAGGGACTATCACGCGGTAGCTCCAACCCGTCAGCAGTCGAATGGTGTGGGGCACGATGATGCCGACAAAGCCGATCAGACCGCTCACGCTCACCGCAGCTGCAGTGGCAAGGGTGGCGGCGACCACGACGAAGCGCCGTACCTTCACGACGTCGACACCGAGACCACTCGCCTCCTCGTCACCGAGAGCCAGGACGTCGAGAAGTCTGCGATGGACCACCAGAACCACCACTGCCCCAGATGCGTAGGCGAAGAGAGTCCATACCTCTCCCCAGCCGACAGTGACCAACCGCCCCAGGATCCACGAGTAGACCTCTCGCAAGGTGTCGTAGCTCCGCTGAAGCAGGAAGGTCTGAACCGCGGTGGCAAACGCTGCAACTGCGACTCCGGCGAGGATCAACGATGTGGTGGTGCGACCACCGGCTGTTCTGCTCAGGGCATAGGTGGCGCCGACTGCCCCCAGACCCCCGAGGAACGCCACCGGCGGGATCGTCGCCGAGCCCGCGCCGAGGCCAATGACGAGGGTGGCGCCGAGCCCCGCCCCGGCGGCAACTCCGAGCAGATAGGGATCGGCCAGCGGGTTGCGGAAGACGCCCTGATAACCCGCGCCCGCCACCGCAAGCACTGCCCCAACCAGACCACCCATGACCACTCTCGGAAGTCGTAGCTCGAAAAGCAGCCGTGTCTCCAACTCGCTCAATCCGTGGTCAACAGATATCAGCGGGAGACGATCAGCCAGGGCCTTGAGCACACCGGCCGGTGATAGGGCCACCGAGCCCACCAGCAGAGCGACCACTGAGACCACTATGAGGGTGCCGACGGCGATCAGCCACCTTCGCGGGCCGATCCGCGAGGGAGCGACCGCCGTCGATACCCCTTGGCTCAAGAGACCGGTTCCATCTCCATCACCGCGTCGGCAACCGTCTGCAAGAGGATCACGATCCGAGGCCCCCAATTCGAGGCGAGATCGGCGTCGAGCTCGACTATGGCTCCGTTCACTACTGCGGTCATCGCATCCCAGCCAGGGCGATCGGTAAGACTCTCAGGAGTCACTCCGAAGTCGACGTCGGCGAGGATTATCAGGTCGGGATCCTGACTCACCACGTATTCGGAGGCGAGCTGGGGGAAGCCGATCCCATCAGGGTCTGCCGCGTCGGCGATATTCTCCATGCCGAGCAGGGCGTAGATCTGGCCGAGGAAACTGCTCGAGGCAGCCGAGTAGAGAGTCTCATCTACCTCGTGGTAGAAGCTGATCCCCTCGGGCACCGATGTCGTCGACACGATCTCGTCGATATCCGCCTGCATCCCGAGAACCACTTCTGCGGCTTCGGGGAGGTGACCTGTGGCGGCACCGATCACCTCGAGTTGGGCGTACACGTCATCGAGACTCAGGGCTGTGGTGAGCAGAAGACTGGGAACGCCAACCGCGTCGAGACCCGACTGGAGCTCGCCGGGGTCGAAGGAGATCACGACCAGATCCGGCTCGTACCCGACTATCGCCTCCAGATTGGGGGTGAAGCCCGACAAATCGGTGATCGGGGCTTCGTCCGGGTAGGTAGAGAACTCGTCGACCGCCACCACTTGATCTCCCGCCCCGACTGCGAACAGCATCTCCGTCCCTGTCGAGGACAGCGAGACGATCCTCTCCGGCCGGGCATCTATCACCACCTCACCGTTGGCGTCGCTCACCGTGACCGGAAAGCCGGAGCTCTCCGTGATCGTCGTGGCGGGCACCGCGGTCGTCGTCACCTCGAGAGACGTCGACGTCTCCCCGCTGCTTGCGGTGGTGGAAGTGGATTGCCCGGTCGAGCCGCAGGCTGCAACGGTCAACAACAGCGCTGCGAACAGCGTCATCCTTCTCATATGAAACATCCTCCTTGCGGAGGATGAAGAGGCCGGTGGCTTTCCCTGAGCCCACGTTTCCGTCTTCATCCGAGACTTTCTTCGTGGCCCTGGAGCTCAGGCGACCTGGCTCGTCCCCAAGAAGGGGCTTCACAGTTGCGGGACAGCACCGGGTTCAAACCGGCTTCGCTGTCTCCGGGGCACCCACCTTTACGGTGGGCCCGGCCAGCATAGCCGGGCCCACCGAGGGGGTTTAGGGCAGATCGGCGGGACGCTCGCCCAGGGTCACATCGAGGTTGAGCTGTTCCCCATCCCTGATGATCTCGATCTCGACCGTGGCGCCCGGCCGATGGGTCTGCACCTGAGCCGAAAGATCTGAGGCACTCTGAATCGGGGCTCCGTCCAGTGAGACAACGAGGTCGCCCACCTCCATGCCGATTTCTTCGGCAGCGGTTCCGGGGGTCACTTCGGCGATGAGCGCTCCGGCCCGCCCGGACTCGACCGGTTCGACGCTGACCCCGAGGAAGGCAGACTCGATCGTCTCACCGGCCACCACCTGCTCGGCGATATCACTGGCGATGTCGATCGGGACGGCGAAACCAACCCCATCGTTCGCCCCGGAGAGACTGAAGATCGAGACGTTGATCCCGAGCACCCTCCCTGCCCTGTCGACCAGCGGGCCACCGGAGTTCCCGGGGTTGATCGCGGCGTCAGTCTGCAGGACAGCACGCGCCGTGCCTCCCTGGGGGATCGACTGGTCAACGGCCGAGATGATTCCCGCCGTGACCGTGCTCTGGAGTCCCCACGGGCTGCCGATGGCGACCGCCATCTGACCGACACGCGGTTCGTCGTCGAGAGCGAGCGAAGCAGCAGGAAGACCGGTGCGATCGACCTGCACCACTGCAACATCTGCGCCTGCTGTTCCTCCGAGGACCGTTCCCTCGACCTGCTCGCCATCGCTGAACCGGACCGTGACTGTCTCGGCCTCGGCGACTACATGGGCCGCAGTGAGAATCAGACCATTCGAGTCATAGATGACCCCGGACCCGACACCACCGCCGGTCTGGATCTGTACCACCGAAGGGAGGATGACCGCGGCTGCGTCCGCAATCGGCTCCTCACCGGCGACGACATCAGCCGGAACCTCGTCGTCCACCGCGACTGCGGTATCGGTCGGTCCGTCTGAGGTGATCAGATAGGTGAGCCCGGCCGACCCGGCAACGAGCAAGAAGGCAAGGAGCAGGGTGGGCCAGATCGAACGCTTGCCTTGCTGCGTTGTCGACTGGGGTGCGGGGACAACGCGCTCGTCGACAATCGGCGGCGGGGGCGGCGGGGGCGAAGCCTCGCCGGGTGGCGGCAGCAAAGCGGTTGCTGTCGATGGCGTCTCGATCAACGGCATCTCCGTGGTCCCTTCACGTTGTTGGTCGACCGGATCCACCGGTAGCTGGGGCTGCGGCTCCTCGGACGCGACCTCGTCCGACGACTCTGTCGGGCTCGCAGCGCTGAATTCGTTCTCTGTCATTGATAAGACCTCCTAGCACTGCTCACCCTATGCAGCGGAGTTCAAGCATCTGTAAAGGGCGAGCCTTGTGGACGAAGACCTCTCGAGTCCGGGCCGGGAAGCCAGATCACCATCGTGGTCCCACGCCCACCAGGCCCGTCGAACCACACCAACGCCCCATCGTGAGCCTCGGCGATCTGCTCGACAATTGACAGACCGAGTCCGACCCTGCCTCCCAGCGGCTCCTCAGGCATCCCTGGTCCCTCGTCCCCGACGGCCATCCAAGCCCAACCGGCCTCGACTCCCGACCCGATGCGGATCCTCGCCCCTGGTGAGGAAACGCCAATTGCGTTGTCGACCAAGTTGGTGAAGGCGCGGTCCAACGAGACTTCGACACCCTCTACCAAAGCGGGCTGAGTAGTGGTCTCGAGGACGATCCCCTTCTCGGCGACCAGACTCTCCAGTTCAGTTGCCTTGGCATCGACCAGCGCCGAGAGATCAAGGGCAACTGCCTGCGCCTTGCCTGTCTGCAACCGAGCTGTGGCCAGCAGACCGTCGATCATCTCCGACATCTTCTCGACATTCCGGCGGACAATGGCGCCGACCTCCTTCCAATCGTCGACGTCGGCTGTATCGTCATCGGCGACCACCTCGACGTTGGAGCGGATGACCGCCAGCGGAGTCCTCAGGTCGTGACTCGTGTCGGCAAGAAACCTCCGCTGGCTCGAGAACGCCCGATCGAGACGTTCCAACATCCCGTCGAAGGTCGATGCAAGACGGGTTATCTCGTCATCAGGGCCCTCGAGGGCGATTCGCCTGCTGAGATCCGAGGCCTGAATCTCTCTGGCCACACGGGTGATCTCCTCGACAGGCTTGAGCACCCGCCCCGACATCACCCAGCCCACCACCAGACTGAGCAAGAACAGGGCAATCAAGGCGAAGATCGTGAATCGGGCAACTTCGTTGAGGACGATCTCGTTGTAAACCGATTCGATCATGCGCATCTCGTGAGCTTCGAGACTGGGCACAACGCCGATCTGTCGTCCGTCCTGGAACACGGGTCGGCCGGTCCACACGTACTGCGTCATCGTCTGAGAGCGAAGCCAACGACGCAGAGCCAGATAGACCAGCCCGAGAAGCGCCCCACCCAATCCGAACACAACCGCCGAGTATTGGACACTGAGGCGAAAGCGGATCGAGCGCCATGCAGACGGCATCAGTCGCCCAGCCTGTAACCACGCCCTGAGACGGTCTTGATGATGGGCGGCGGTCCGAGCTTCTTGCGGAGGTTGCTGACCGTCACGCGAACAACGTTTGTCATCGGGTCGGCCATCTCATCCCAGACATGCTCGAGCAGATGCTCCTGGCTGAGGACGTGCCCGGAGTGCGCCATGAAATAGTGGAGAAGGGCGAACTCCTTCGCGGTCAACTCGAGAAGACGACCGTCCCGGGTCGCTTCGAACCGCGCCGGATCGAGCCGCAAAGGTCCGGACTCGATAACAGGGTGGGTCTGGTCGTCTCGACGTAGGAGGGCACGCACCCGGGCCGACAACTCGGCAAAGGCGAATGGCTTCACCAGGTAGTCGTCTGCGCCCGAATCGAGACCGACCACCCGATCCTCGATTCCGTCCCTGGCAGTGAGCATCAGGATTCGTGGTCTATCACCCTCGAGAGTGGGCAGGTCACCGCTCACCAGATCCCGGCACAGCGTCATCCCCGAGCCGTCGGGGAGATTCCAATCAAGACAGACCAGGTCGTAGCCGGCGCTTCTCAGCTTCATCTCGGCGTCAGCGGCAGTGAGTGCAGTATCGACCGCATGGCCGTCACGACGGAGGCCGCGGGCAATGGCATTGGCCAAATCCGGCTCATCTTCGACAACTAAGAGACGCACCCGCCCAAATTTATGCAGAGTTTCGTAACAGACGGATAAACCTCGCCCGCGCAGAGGCGAGGATGGGTCTCCAGACCCTAAGGATTTCGCAACCAATCACCGATATAGAGAGTCAGAGATATATAGATATGGTCGTTACTTTCATCACTCAGGATCACGACGGATTCCACACGTACACCGGTCATGTGGTCAGCCGCGGCCCTGCGACCATCGTCCTCATGCTCACGGAGCCGTTCAGCATGGCTGGCAGATCAGTCCAGTTCCCGATGACCCAGGTCGTCGAGGAGAAGGTCATTGCCTGAGCATC
>Ga0307505_10001855_pt1 | contig 15888 bp, 12 predicted proteins | sample 23_S_MG_FD_202183 | JGI IMG/M metagenome (GOLD analysis project Ga0307505, IMG submission 202183) | Soil microbial communities from Populus trichocarpa stands in riparian zone in the Pacific Northwest, United States - 23_S | ecosystem: Environmental > Terrestrial > Soil > Riparian zone > Trees...
ATTCTCGGACGCGACTCCCTCAAGTCGATCCCGATCATCGCGTTCAGTTGCTACGACCTCACCCGCTTCAAACAGCGGGCGATGCGCGCCGGCATGGCTGATTTCATCCCCAAACCGGTGGATCGTGTGCGACTGCTGTCGACCATCCGCGATCAACTGCAGCTGCGGCGCCGCCTCAATCAGATGAGCGCGGTCGAGACCGGTCTGCACGAACCGGCGATGTAGGTCACTACCGCGCCGCGTCCACGACCGTCGCCTGGGTATCCTACTAACTTGCCCGATCGGGCGCCCTTCACCGTTCGCCTCGAGTGCCGGCACGAAGTGCCGGTGTATCGAGAGGCCTTGCCCTGCATGCAGCGTGTCTCGATACGCTCGCTCCGCTCGCACTCGACATGGTCGGCAAATCAGGGCGTTGGGGCAACCTAGAACAGTGCCGTCGACGTCCACCACCTTGCACCGGTTAGGGCTCGTGGTTATCGTGGCCGCCTTGGCTCGCGACAACCAGATCCAATCCTCGAATCATCGCGGATTCAGGCGAGCCCCAGTGGAAAGGAGTTCACCGTGTCCAAGGTGCTCGAAGTAACCGACAGTTCGTTCGAACAAGAGGTCCTGCAGTCCCAGACCCCCGTCCTCATCGACTTCTGGGCGGAGTGGTGCGGCCCGTGCAAGGCGATCGCACCGGTGATCGAAGAGCTCGCCGGTGAGTACGGCGGCAAGCTCAAGGTCGTCAAGATGGACGTCGACAACAATCCCGACACGCCGGCTCGCTACGGAGTCCGCGGCATTCCCAACTTGATCCTGTTCAAGGGTGGCACCGTGGCTCAGCAGATCGTCGGCGCCGCCCCCAAGCCACAGCTGGTCCGGGCCATCGACAGCGTCCTCGCCTGACGGGGGATACGCCCGCCCCGAGGCAATAGCTTCAGTACACGTGCCGGCGCATGCTGACGTTCATCACCAGCCCGATGGACGTCAGCAGCGCCATCAGCGAAGAACCGCCGTAGCTGAGGAACGGCAGCGTGATGCCGACGACCGGCATCGATCCACTGGTCATGGCGATGTTGATGAACACCTGCCAGAAGACCGTCGCGATCAGCCCCGCCGCCAGCAGCGCTCCCAAATTGTCCTTCGCCTTGCTCGCGATCACCAGTCCTCGCAGGATCAGCGCGGCGTAGAGCCCCAACAGCACCAACGCCCCGACGAACCCCCACTCCTCGGCAAACACCGAAAAGACGAAGTCGGTGTGCTGTTCCGGAAGGAAGTGGAGGCTGTTTTGGGTCCCTTGCAAATAGCCCTTGCCGTGCACCATGCCCGAGCCGATGGCGATCTTCGACTGCAGGACGTGGTACCCCGCGCCGAGAGGGTCGGCTTGCGGGTTGAGGAAACTGGTGATGCGCGCCTGCTGATAAGGCTTCAATTGCTGCCACGCGACCGGCAAGGCGGGTCCGACGACCAACGCGGCGAGGAGGACGATCCGCAGACGGAGTCCGGCAACGAGCAACACCGAGAACGCAACCAATCCCAACAGAATGGTGGTGCCGAGATCGGGCTGGCGGAGGATGAGGAAGCCCGGCACCACGAACAGTGCGATCGGCGCCAACAACTTGCGCAGCGACAGGTACGCGCCGCCGGCCCAGCGATGCAGGTTGGTCGCGAGAACGATCACCATGGCGATCTTCATGAACTCCGACGGCTGCAGCGAGACCGGTCCCAGGCCGATCCAGCGACGTGCGCCACCCCCGTCCGTGCCGGCAACATGCACGACGACCAAGAGGAATACCGCGGCCACGTAGACGACGTAGCCGTAGCGATGGAGCAGTCGGTAGTCGAAGATCATTGCGATCAGAAGACCGGCGAAGCCGGCGCCCGCCCAGATCGCTTGCTTGATGAAGTGGGAGCTGAACGGCTGGGCTTCGTTGTACGTCGCGCTCAAGATGGTCATCAGGCCGCAGCCGACCAGCAGAACCGTCAGCAACAACAGCGGCCACTCGATGTTGGCCGCGAGGCGGCGATCAATTCTGAACATACCGGGAGGGTCCGCGAAGCTGTTTCAACCGGAAGTACTCGTTCAGTACGGCACCCGCCACGGGCGCCGCCACTTTGCCGCCGCCGCCGTCCGCGTGCTCCAGCAGTACCGCCATCGCAACCTCAGGCGCTTCCGCCGGCGCGAAGGCGACGAACCACGCGTGGTCGCGGTGCTGCCACGGCATATCCAGCGCCTTGATCCGCTTGCGCCCAAGCGTCACCACCTGGGAGGTTCCGGTCTTGCCGGCGACGACGATTCCCTCGACGGCGGCGTTGCGGCCAGTACCCCCGGACGAATTCACGACCTGCACCAACCCCTGGCGCACCTCGTCGAGCACCGAGGCCTTGATGTCCAACCCCGATACCAACTCGGCCGGAAGAGTCTCGACGATCGTCCCCTCGACGTCCTCCGTGCGCAGGACCAGTCGCGGTCGATAGCGACGGCCGACCGCCAAACCCCCGACGGCGTGCGCCATCTGCAGGGGCGTCGCGGTCACATAGCCCTGACCGATCGCCACCGGAAGCGTTTCGCCGGGGTACCAAGGCTCCTTCATGTTGTCGAGCTTCCACTGCCGATCGGGGATGATGCCGCCCTTTTCGTTGCCGAGCACGATCCCCGTCGGCGCGCCGAGACCGAACGCCCGGGCGTAGCGCGCGATGGTGTCGATCCCCAGCTTCTGGCCCACCTGGTAGAAGAAAACGTCGCAGGACTGTGCGAGCGCCTGCACGACGTTCACGCGACCGTGTCCGCCGGCGCGCCAACAGCGAAAGTTGCGCCGGCCCAGGCGATGGGAACCGCCGCAGTGGATTCCCGTGAAGGGATTGATCGTCCCTTCCTCCAGGGCGGCGGCGGCGACGACGAACTTGAACGTCGAACCCGGTGGATATTGACCGCGGAACGCCCGCTGCGTCATCGGCTTGCGCGGGTGGTCGACCAGCTCCTTCCAATCCGTTTGGCGAATGCCGCCGTTGAAGAGGTTGGGATCGAAGGACGGATGGCTGGCCATGGCGAGGACGTCGCCGTTGTTCGGATCGAGGGCCACCACGGCGCCTACCCGGTTGCCGAGCGCCTGCTCGGCCGCGCGTTGCAGGTCGAGATCGACGGAGAGAACGAGCGTCTGTCCGGCGGTCGCGTCCACTTTGTCGAGGACGCGCAACTCACGTCCCAACGCGTCGACTTCGACGTGGCGACCGCCGTTGACGCCGCGCAGCTTTCCGTCGAACACCTGTTCGAGCCCCGACTTCCCGATCAGGTCGCCGCTGCGGTAGGTCTTCGACCGCTCGAGATCCTCGCGCGTCACCTCCCCGACATAGCCGAGCACGTGCGCCAGGCTCACGCCCTCCGGGTAGTAGCGCTTGGGGGTCACATTGACCGTGACGCCCGGTAACTCCGTCTGGTGCGTCTCGATCGCGACGACCTCTTCCCACGCGAGGTCGCGCTTGAGCACGATCTCCTGAAAGCGCGGGCGTCCTGCCGCGCGCTCGAGAATCGCCGTCGTCTCGGCCGTGCTCTGGTCGAGATACTGGGCGAGCGTCTCGACCATGCCCTCCAGATCGCGCGCATCCTCGGGTACGAGTATCGCGTCGTACGAGGCCTCGCTCTCCACCAAAACCTTGCCGTGGCGGTCGACGATGCGGCCGCGCGTCGCCGCCATCCGCCGCATGCGGATGCGGTTGTTCTCGGAGAGAACCGACATCTCCTCGCCCTGCACGATCTGCAGAGCCCACAACCGCAACACGAGAAGCAGGAGGGCTACGACAACGGCAGCCGACGTGATGGAAAGTCTCCGACGGAGCTCGTTGGGAACCTCGTGGGAGCCGAACATCGGTCAGTCACTCTCGCGACGCTGCGGGATGCCGGTGATCGACAGAAGCCAAAAAACACCAGGGGCGACGACCGATGACATCGCCGCCTGCGCGATCAGATCGCCCGGGATCGACGACCAATCCGCTCCCAGCGAGACGAGTGCGCCAAGCAGTACCACGAGCACCGCGGCCTTGATCAAAGATGCCAGGAACACCAGGACGACCTTCGACACCACATTGTCCACCCACAGTCGACGACAGGTGAGGTAAACAATCACAAACACCACCAACATTCCACATGCGTTGAGCCCCGCCGGGCTGCCGGACGCGGCGTCCTGCAGGTAGCCGAGGAGGAACGCGCCGAATGAGCCCGCCACTGACTGCTGGTTGAGGCCGAGATACACGCACAGGACGAGCAATACGTCGGGCACGATCCCGCGAAAGGCGAACTCGTGGAACACGGTCGACTGCAACAACAGCCCAACGCACGCGACGAGCGCAATGACAACTGCAGAACGCATACCTACGACTCGTCGTCCGGCGGCGTGGGCGGGTCCACGACCAGCACCTCTTCGAGGTCGGCGAGGGGGACGCTGGGTTCGACGCGGGCCGAGAGGAGCAGGTCGCGGTGCTCGAGTTCGATCTCGGTGATCGTTCCGATGAGGATTCCCTTGGGGAAAATGCCGTCGAGGCCGGAGGTCACGACCTGATCGCCTGCCACCACGTCGACGTCGCGCCGCAGGTAGTTCATCCTGCACCCCTCGTCGCGTCCGCCCTGGACGATGCCCTCGGCGCGGCTGCGCTGCACGACCGCGGCGATTCCGCTGTCGTTGTCGGTCAGCAGCATCACCCGCGACGCCGATCGCCCGACTTCGACCACCCGGCCGACGACACCTCCCGGGGCGAGCACGGCCAAGCCCTCCCGCAAACCATCCTGCCGCCCGCGATCGATCACCAGGGAGCGAAACCAATGCTGGGGATCGCGCGCGATGACGCGCGCTCCTTTCACCTCGACCCGTGTATCGGCACGGAATCGCAACAGCTCCGAGAGCCGCTCGTTGTTCCGCTCCAGCTCACCGAGACGCACGACGTCCGCCTCAAGCACCGCGACGCGCGCGCGCAGGTGTTCGTTCTCCGCCCGCGCCCCGACCAGGTAGACGTAGCCGAACCAGGCGCTCGACACGCCGCGCCGGACCCACTCGGCTGCTCCTTGCAGCGGCGAGAAGACGAACAGCACGACTTCGGCGAGCGGATCGCGGTACGGTTGGGACCGAACGCTGATCGACACCAGGAACAGCGACATCAGGAGCAGCGCCGTCGCACTGACCAGGACTCGATGCCGGCGCAGGAACTCCATCGACCCCAGATCCGAGATCAGACGAGATCGACCAACGGCCAGAGGATCGGACGCGACTCGGGTTCGCACCCCCGGGCCATCGGATCGCCAGTCACCAGTGCACGCGGAGGTGGAGCCGGGCGATCCACGGTGCCGGTTACTGCACGGTCACGTCTTTGAGGAGTGCCAACTCGTCGAGGACTTTGCCCGCTCCCATGACGACCGCCGTCAGCGGGTCGTCGGCCAACACCACCGGCAGCCCGGTCTCCTCGCGAAGGAGCGTGTCGAGGTTGCGCAGCAACGCGCCACCACCGGCGAGCACGATGCCCTTGTCGACGATGTCGGAGGCCAGCTCCGGCGGCGTGCGCTCCAACGCCACCCGCACGGCGTCGACGATCTGCGAAATCGGCTCCAACAGCGAATCGCGTATCTCTTCGTCCGAGACCTCGACGGTCTTCGGGACCCCTGCGACGAGATCGCGGCCTTTGATTTCCATCGTCTGGATCTCGTTGCCCGGATACGCCGAACCGATCGTGAGCTTGATCAGCTCGGCGGTGCGCTCGCCCACCAAAAGATTGTACTTGCGCTTGATGTACTGAACGATCGCCTCGTCCATCTTGTCGCCGCCGACGCGGACCGACTTCGAGAACACGATCCCCTTCAACGAGATCACCGCCACCTCGGTGGTGCCGCCCCCGATGTCGACGATCATGTTGCCGGTCGGCTCCGTGATCGGCAGCCCGGCACCGACGGCCGCCGCCATCGGCTCTTCCATCAGATACACTTCGCGGGCACCCGCGGACTCGGCGGACTCCTTGACCGCGCGCTTCTCGACTTCGGTCACGCCGAACGGCACGCAGATCACGATCCGCGGCCGAACCAGCGCCTTGCGGTTGTGGATCTTGCGGATGAAGTACCGCAGCATCGCCTCGGTGACGTCGAAGTCCGCGATGACGCCGTCCTTGAGCGGGCGGATCGCAACAATCGATCCAGGCGTGCGACCGAGCATCTTCTTCGCTTCGGCGCCGACAGCCAGGACGCGGCGACCGCCGCGGTCATCTTTCTGAACGGCGACGACCGACGGCTCGTTGCAGACGATACCCTCGCCCTTCACGTAGATCAGCGTGTTCGCCGTGCCCAAATCGATCGCGAGATCGTTCGAGAACATTCCATAAAGGAAGTTGAGCACCATAAACCGCTGCCCGCCTAAAGAGAGAAGCTGCCTGCAATAACAAGATTCGATCAGCAGGGCAACAATGGCCGTCCCGATTCATCGCGGGTTGCTCGATGAGTTCGACCCGTGCAGCGGTTCTCCCCCGCGCTCTGACAAGGCCTGTCGAACCCCACTCGAGCGAACTGTACGAGGCGCACCTCTCCGAGTTGCTTTTCCGAAAACCCTCATCTACGTTCCTCGGCTTTCGGGGAGATCCGCACAAAGTGCTTGAATCCATACGCAAAAGCGCCGGGGAGTCGGTCGTTCTGAAGTTGCTCTTCGGCATCATCGCCCTCGTCTTCGTGTTCTTCTACGTCGGCACGGCTGGTTTCAGCCAACTCGAGGTCGCGGCGCGGGTCAACGATCAGATGGTGACCAAGCGCGACTACGATCGCGCCTACGGCAACCTCGATCGGTTCTACCGCAACGCTTCCCCGACCAACCTGCCGTCGGCGACGCAGCTGGGCGAACAAGCCCTCGCGCAGCTGATCAACACGGAGATCCTCGTACAGGAAGCCGCGAACCTCGGCCTCGAGGTCGGCGAGGACGAGCTGCGCGACGCCATCGCGGCGCTGCCGGACTTCCAGATCGACGGCCGGTTCAACAAGACGCGCTACCTCGAAACCCTCCAGATGGTCGGGTTGAAGCCGTCGGACTTCGAGAACGAACAGCGGCGGCAGATGCTGGCGACCAAGGTCCTCGACATCGTCCGCTCCGGCGTGCACGTCACCGACGCCGAGATCGAACAGTACTTCAAGTTCGAGAACGACCGCGTCACGCTCCGTTTCATCCGCGTTCCGCGGGCGAACTTTGCGACCGAGGTCACGTTCACGGAAGCCGACGTCACCGCGTACTACGACGAGAACCAGGAGCGGTTCCGCGAACCCGATCGCACGGCGATCCGCTATCTGGCCTTTCGGCCGGAGGCGTTCGAGTCGCAGGTGGAGCCGTCCGACGAGGATCTGCGCATCTACTACGACGAACAGCGCAGCACGTACGAAGTGGGCGAGCAGGTGCGGGCGCGGCACATCCTCTTCAAGGTGGCCCCCGACGCGAGCGAGGAAGCGAAGACGGCGGTACGACAGCGCGCGGTCGACATTCGCACGCGAGCGATCGAGGGAGAGGACTTCGCCACCCTGGCGCAGGAAAACTCCGAGGACTCGACGGCCGCTGCCGGCGGCGACCTCGGCGCGTTCGGCCGCGGCGTGATGACCGGTCCGTTCGAAGAGGCGGCGTTCGCCCTCGAGACGGGCGCGATCAGCGATCTGGTCGAGACGCAGTTCGGAATCCACATCATCAAGGTCGAGGAGAAGACCCCGGCGCAGACGAAAACCCTCGACGAAGTGCGCGACGAAGTGCGCAGCGCCGTGCAGAAGCGCGAGTCGCGCGTGCTCACCCTGCGCAAGGTCGAGGAGGCCTTCGAGAAACTGGCGGACGGCGGCAGCATGGCCGATGTCGGCACGGAGTACGGATTGCAGGTGAGCGAGAGCACTCCCTTCGGTCGCAACGAACTCATCCCGGGTCTCGGATATCAACCGAAGGTCGCGGAAGCGGCCCTCTCCCTCACCGAGGGCGAGTTGAGCGAAATCATGAACCTCGACAGCGGCTACGTGATCTTCCAGGTGAAGGAGAAGATTCCGAGCCGCATCCCGCCGCTGGCCGATGTGCGCCTCAAGGTGGAGGAAGCCTTGCGCGATTCGCGCGCCAGCGAGGCGGCCAAGGCACGCGCCGAGACGCTGCTGGCGGCGTTGCGCGCCGACGGCGACATACGCGCGCTGGGCGAACGCGAGGGGTTTGAAGTGCAGGAGACCGGCGAGGTCGGCCGGTTCGGCGGTTTCATCCCGAAACTCGGCAACATCCCGGCTCTCAACGACCAGGCGTTCAAGTTGACGGCGGAGAACCGCGTCGCGCCGGAAGTCTACGTCGCCGACGGCGATGCGATCATCGCCGTCCTCGGCGAGCGCATTCCGGCTCCGGCGGATCAGCTCGAGACCGACAAATCAGCCCTCGCGGATCGACTCCGCAGCCAGAAAGAGGGAGCGACAGTCGGAGATTTCATCGCCGACCTGCGCGAGCAGGCGAAGATCGAGTTGGGCACGGGGTACGCGCTCGCGGCCGAGTCGTGATCAGGTCCGCCTCCCCGTAGCCGCTGGGCGTGACCGGGTCGACATCACCGCGCGGACTCTGCGCGAGCTGCGCCAACGCGCGGGAAGTGCGCACCGTGCGCGGGTCGTGCTTTCTACTCTGCACGCTGGCGGCCAACGACCCCCGCTTCGCGCGCTACCCGCCGCTGCCCGTCGTCGCGTGTTCGGGATATCGCGAGGGCGCGGTGCAGTCCGCTGGGGAGTCGGAAGAGTAACACCCCCTCGTCATGCCGGCGAAAGCCGGCATCCAGAACCAGGCCAAACCCAGCCTGGATGCCGGCTTTCGCCGGCATGACACTCCGGTCACGCCAGCAGCAGATCCCACGCCTGCTGGATGGACTGCACGCCTTCGACGCGCATTTTCGGGATGTCTGGCAGTTGGCGGCGCGAGCCCTCGGGCACGATGCAGCGCGCGAATCCGAGTTTGGCCGCCTCGCGCACGCGGGCCTCGACCTGGCCGACGGCGCGCACCTCACCCGCGAGGCCGACTTCACCGATGACCAGAGCCTGCGGGTCGATTGGACGGTCGATGAAGCTCGACGCCACCGCCAGCAGAGCACCGAGGTCGGCCGCCGGCTCGTCGATGCGCACGCCGCCGGCGACGTTGACGAAAATGTCGTGGCCACCCAGCTGGAGTCCCATCTTCTTCTCGAGGATCGCGACCAGCAGGGCGATGCGGTTGTGATCGACGCCCAGCGTCGTGCGGCGCGGCGTGCCGAGCGCGGTGGGCGACACGAGAGCCTGCAACTCTACGAGGATCGGGCGCGTTCCCTCGACGCTGGCGATCACCACCGAGCCGGGGACGTCGACCGGGCGTTCGGCGAGAAACAGCGCGGACGGGTTCTCGACCGCGAGCAGTCCCTCCTGCTTCATCTCGAACACGCCGATCTCGTTGGTGGAGCCGAAGCGGTTCTTCACCGCGCGCAAGATGCGAAACGGGTGACCGCGATCACCCTCGAAGTACAGGGCGGTGTCGACCATGTGCTCGAGCACGCGCGGCCCGGCGAACGCCCCCTCCTTCGTGACGTGGCCGACGAGAATGCACGCGAGGTCCTCGCGCTTGGCGAACTGGACGATCCGGGCGGCGCTCTCGCGGATCTGCCCGATGCTGCCGGGGGCCGCCTGCAGGTCCTCCGTGAACACGGTCTGAATCGAGTCGACGGCAAGGATCAGCGGCGCGATCTTCCGAGTCTGTTCGAGAACCGTCTCGAGGTGGGTCTCGGCGAACACCAGTAGCTGGGAAGCGTCCACCCCCAATCGATCGGCGCGCATCTTGATCTGCTGCGGCGACTCCTCACCGGACACGTAGAGCGCTGTCCCGCGCGCGGCCAGATGGGCCAGCGCCTGCAGCACCAACGTGGATTTGCCGATCCCCGGGTCGCCACCGATCAGGATGACTGAGCCCGGCACGACTCCGCCGCCCAGGACCCGGTCCAGCTCGTCGATGCCGCTGCTGTAGCGCGCCTCACTGGCCGCCGTCAGCTCGCCGATCGGCTGCGGTGGCGGCGCGGCGCGGGGAGCGCCGGACCGCTTGAGGGTGAGCGGCGCCACCGCGCGCTCCTCGACCAGGGAGTTCCACTCCTCGCAGCTCGGGCAGCGCCCCAACCAGCGGGGGGACTGGGCGCCACAACTCTGGCAGGTGTAAACCGTTCGCGGCTTCGCCATCGTTCATGCACCCGGTAGGCGGAGCTGGATCATCAGCGCCTGTCCCTACCACCGACCGCACGCGCTCTGCCACCCGACAAAAGGACCATTGCACTTGATAGTCATTTCCGCCAATGTCTGGCGCATGTTGCATAGATCCGAGCCTGGGCAACCGCACTGCCCGGATGACTGACAAGAGCATCTCCAACCCAATCGGATCCATGGTTCCCCACGTCGTACCATCGCGTCGGCGCATCGGGAACGCCGCCTGCCTGCTGCTGGTAGCTGCGCTCGCCGCCGCTGGTTGCGGCGACGGCTCGTCGGACACACCCGGCAGCGGAGGAACCGTTTCCCCCAGGCCGTCCCCCACACCGTCTCCCACGCCCGGCGAACCCAGCGAGTTGGGGCCGACGGTGCAAACCGCGCGCATCGCCTTCAATTCGGACACGGGCGAGCGGTGTTGCGTCGCCCTCCCGGCTTCACAGACTCCGAGCGGCGCGCTGCTCGTCCTCGACGACCTGCCGGCCGGTCCGGCGACAGTCATCGTATCCTTCTTTGCCGAGGACTTCGCGCCGTCGGTTCCCGGCACCGAAGCCACCTGCAAGACCGTGCCGGCGGATCTTGGCCGGCCGTGCGAAACGACGCGCGTCGCCTCGCCGAGTTTCGAAAGCGACATGCAGAGCGTGGAGATCATCGCCGGCGGCCAGACGGCCGCCCCCGACCTGACCATCCACGCCTTGCCGTTCGTCTTCGACTTCATTCCGGAAAACGGCGAAACCGTCGAGGATCCGGTGGCATTCGCCTTCACGGTCGCCGACCCGGTGACGGCAGTAGAAGAGGAGTCGGTGGTACTCGAGGTCACACTGCAAGAGCCCGTGGGCTCGTCGTTTCGCCCGCTGACGAAGCGCGTGGCTCTGCAACTGAGCCCTTGCGATGACGGCACGGAAGAGCCGTGCAGCCTCGAAGGCGACCGGGAAGTGGTCGGCTTCCACGCCCAGAGTGACGCGACCATGCTGCTGCCCGGGCCGGTCGATGTGCGCATCAGGGCCGTCAACCAGGACGAGCCGCCACAGGCGGCCGACTTCATGTACCAATTCGACGTCGTGGAGTCGGGCAATGGCGAAGTCGACGCCGCGGCACCGGAGGGTCCCCTGGAAGTCGAGGACTCAGAATGACGCGCTCGGCGGTGGCAATGGCGCTGCTGCTCGCGCTGACGGGCCCGACCTCGGCATCCGAAGAGTCCGAGGCGCTGTCGGCGCGCGCGTTGGTGGAGCTGAATCGCGGCAACGACGCGGCGGCCATGGAGCTGTTCGATCGCGCCGTAGCCGCCGATCCCGGCGACGCACTGGCTAAGTTCCACCGCGGCGTCGCCTCGTCGAAGCAGGGAGAGTCCGCCAAGGCGATCGCCGACTTCGAGGCGACACTCGCTCTCCGCCCCGACATGGATGAGGCCGCACTCGAGCTGGGGATCGCACTGGTCGAGAACGGCCGGCCCGATGAGGCGCGACCGCGCCTGGAGCAGGCTCGCGGCCGACCCGACCTGGCCGGGCAAGCCGAGTTCTTCCTCGGCATCGCGGAGCTACGCGCCGGGCGATACGACGAAGCGCGGGCGAGTCTGGAACGGGCGCGCGCCGCCGACCCGGCACTGGCTACCTCGGCGCGGTACTACCTCGGGGTGGTCGACTATCGCAGCGGCAACCGGGTCGCCGCCCGCGAACATTTCACCGAGGTCGTGCAGCAGTCCCCCGAGTCAGCGGTCGGTCGCGAGGCCGCGTCGTTCCTGCAGATCCTGCGCGCGGACCAGGGCGGCGGAAACCGCATCTACGGCGGCGCCTCCCTGCAGTACGACAGCAACGTCGCCCTCGCCCCCGAGCAGGGCCTGCCGGGGATCAGCGGCGAGTCGGACGGCCGGGCGACGCTCAACGCCGGCGGCATCTACGAGGTGTGGCGCGGCGAGCGCACGCAGGTTTCGCTGGGCTACGACTTCTACCAGGACCTGCAGTTCGAACTGACCGAGTTCAACGTGCAAAACCACCGGCCGTCGCTGCTCGTCTCGACAGACTTCGGCGGCGTGCGCGGTGTGTTCATCGCCAACTACGACTTCTACCTTCTCGACACGACGCGCTGGCTGCAGTCGGCGTCCGCGACGCCGATGCTGATTTTCCCGCAGGGCGACATCGGCCGACTCGAGGCCTACGTGCACTTCCAATGGCGCGACTACATGCAGTCGCGCTTCGACATCCTCAACGGGTACAACACGGCCGGCGGCGTCCGACAGGTGCTGACGCTGGGCGCGCCCGGTCGGGTTCTCTGGGGCAGTTTCGAGGTGGACAGCCAGGATTCGGACGTCTCCGGAGGCGAACTCTACGAGTACAACGGAATTCAGGGTGAAGTCTCGCTGCGCTGGCCGCTGCCCTGGACCACGGGGGGCCAGCTGGGCTATCGATTTCGGCGCGAGGACTACAATGACGCCAGCACCGTCTTTGTTCCCATCGGCCGGTCACGGCTCGACTACGAGCACCGCATCGGTGCGGCGCTGCGCAAGCAACTGACCGACATGATCTCCCTGGTGGCGGCCTGGGTCGGCACGTGGAACGAGTCCAACAAGGACGACTTCGAGTACGATCGCCACATCGTCTCGCTCGGAGTGGAACTGAGGTATTGAAATGACGAACGCATCCCGCTCGATCCGCGCGCTCGCGGCCGCAGTGCTGTTGGCCTCGGTTGGCTTGGGCGCGGCGCATGCCGCAACGGTCGGGCACGTCGCGTCGGTCGAAGGCGACGCGGCGGTCGGCCGCAACGGCGTCTTCAGCCCGGCGGAGACCGGTAAAGACGTCGAACTCGGCGACGAGTTGCGCACCACCGAGGGCCGCATGCGGGTGGTCCTCCAGGACGATTCGGTGCTGAACCTCGCGGAGAACACTCGCCTCGTCGTCGACACGCAGGTGTTCGATCCCGACCAGAGCACCTTCACGTCGGCGATGCGCCTGCTCAGCGGCAAGGTGCGCGCCGCGGTGAGCGAGTACTACCAAGAAGCGGGGGCGGAGTTCGAGGTCGAAACCCCGACCGCGGTCGCCGGCGTGCGCGGTACGACCTTCCTCGTCAGCTACGACGAATCGCTCGACGTCACCGAGGTGCTGGGGATTCGCGGCCGCGTCCACGTGCGCAGTCTGGATGAACGCCTGGGCGACGGAGTCTTCGTCACCTCGAAGGAAGCCACCACCGTGGCGCCGGGCGAGGCGCCGGAGCCGCCCGCCGTACTCGACGACCTGCTCTTCCGCGAGCGGCTGGATTCGCTGGAGGTGCTCGGTCGGGTCGAACTCGGCGGCATCGCCAGCGGCGCCGCGCTGCAAAGCGGCGGCGAAGTCGCCGCGGCCGAAAGCGCTCCGTTGACCGGTTCGCAGGTGACGACTCTCGATGACTTGCGCGATGCGAGCGACGTCGTCGGCCAGCCGCTGCCGGTGGTCGAGACGACCCGCGGCCGCCTCGGCGTACCGTTCTGACGCGGAACCGCTCGATCGAAATCCGCGCCGCGCTGGTCGTCGCTCTGGCGATCAGCGCGTTGCGTCTGTTTGGCTGCGGCACGGTTGAAGTCGCCGAGCTGCGGGCGCTCGACTATCGGATGCGCCTACGCGGTCGGGGCGCGCCGTCGTCCGAGGTGGTGATCGTCGCCGTCGACGACCGCAGCATTACCGCGCACGGCCGCTGGCCGTGGCCACGCGCCCTCCAGGCCAAACTGATCGAGCGCATCGCCGCCGCCGGCGCGGCTGTGATCGGCGTCGACATCGTCCAGTCCGAGGCGGAGCTGACGTGTCGACTGCCGGCGGAGGCCGAGGCAAACCTCGACGCCTCCTGCCGCGAGGCACTGAAAGAGGCCATCGAGGTCGGCGGTGAGACCCGCCTCGCGGAGGCGATCCGCGACTCGGGAATCACCGTGCTCGGCTACTACTTCGACTTCGACGCGTCGCGCAGCGGCGAGAACGCCACGCCGCTGAACGAGGGCGTCTACAAGATCGTCCGCCACGGCTCCGGGGGCGGCGACACGTGGATTCGCCGCGCCACGGCGGTGACGCGCAACCTGCCGCAGTACGGCGGCGCCGCCCGCACCCTCGGCTACTTCAACTTCTTCCCCGACGGCGACGGGCTGTACCGGCGCGTACCGCTGGCGATCCGCTTCGGCGACCAGATCGCGACGCCGCTGTCCCTGACGATGCTCGCCGTGCACCGGCCCGACCAGAACCTGGCGATCTCCACCGGTGCCGCGGGTGTCGACTCGGTGCGCTTCGGCACAACGACGATTCCCGTCAGCGCCGACGGCCAGATGCTGATCAACTACCGCGGTCCGCGGCGCACGTTCCCTCACGTCGCAGCCGCCGATCTGCTGGCGGGAACCGTCCCGGACGAGAGCCTGCGTGGCAAGCTGGTCTTGCTCGGCGTCACCGCGGTGGCCGTCGGCGATGTGCGTGCCACGCCGCTCGACCCGACCTATCCCGGCGTCGAGATCCACGCCAACGTGCTCGACAACGTCCTGCGCGGCGACTTCGTATTCCAGGCGGCGCGGCGTGAGTTCTCGACGATGGTCTTGGCCGAGGTGGCCGTCATCTTCGGCATGGTGTGGCTGCTCGGACTCGCGCTGCGGCGCGCCCGCGGTTGGCGCGGCGCGGTCGTCGCCGCGCTCATGCTCGGAGGCTTCCTCGTTGGAAGCCAGTGGCTGTTCACCGAAACCGGGGCGGCGCTGCGCCTCGTCTACCCGTCGTTGGCACTCGGCCTCGCGTACGTCGCGATCAGCGTTCAGCACTATGTCGGCCAGGAGCGCGAGACCCGCGCCACGCGTCGCATGCTCGACCTCTACCTCAGCCCATCGGTGGCAAAGGAACTGAGCGAACGGCCGGACATGCTCCAGCTCGGCGGCCAGAAGAGCGACCGCACCGTGTTGTTCTCGGACGTGCGCGAGTTCACCGGCATCTCCGAGCGCCTCGATCCGGAGGAACTCGTCGAGCTCCTGAACCTCTATCTCGGCGAGATGACGGACATCGTGTTCCATTACGAGGGCATGTTGGACAAGTACATCGGCGACGGCGTGATGGCCGTTTGGGGCGCGCCGATCCCACAAGACGACCACGCCGCGCGCGCGTGTCGGGCGGCGCTCGCGATGATGGAGCGGCTGGAGCGGATCAATGCCACCGGCGCGGCGCGACAGTGGCCGACCATGGAGATCCGCATCGGCATCAACAGCGGGCCGATGGTGTTCGGCAACATGGGCTCGAGCCGCCACCTCAGTCTCACCGTGATGGGCGACAACGTGAACCTGGGAGCCCGCCTCGAAGGTACGAACAAGTATTACGGCAGCCACATCCTCGCCAGCGAAGCGACGGTGCTTGCGACCAACGAGGAGTTCGTCACCCGCGAGCTCGATGTGGTGCGGGTGAAGGGCAAATCCCAGTTCGTGCGCATCTACGAGATCCTCGCGCCGGCGGCCGACGCGGCGACGTGGGAGCCGGTCACGAGCGAGTTCGCCGCCGGTCTCGCCGCCTACCGCGCCCGCCAATGGCAGGAGGCGATCGACCGCTTCGAGGCGGTGCTGCGCGTCCGACCGTCCGACGGCCCGGCTGAAATGTTTCTACGGCGCAGCCAGCAGGCGCAGCGCGAGCCGCCGGCCGACAACTGGGAGGCGGTGACGGTGTTTGGGGAATGATAGTAGCTGGGGGCGGGGGGCTAGGGGC
>Ga0307505_10001856_pt1 | contig 15883 bp, 18 predicted proteins | sample 23_S_MG_FD_202183 | JGI IMG/M metagenome (GOLD analysis project Ga0307505, IMG submission 202183) | Soil microbial communities from Populus trichocarpa stands in riparian zone in the Pacific Northwest, United States - 23_S | ecosystem: Environmental > Terrestrial > Soil > Riparian zone > Trees...
TCATCCGGCCGTTGGCCACCTTCTCCCCCCAAGAAGCCGGGGGGAGAAGGCTCTCGATTTTCGTTCTCGCGATGAACCGCTCCTAATCGCGACGCACACACACCGAGAGCCTTCTCCCCTCCGCAGAGGGGCGTGATCTGCTTGCTCATCGCCCGGAGAATCACTTCCTGAAACTTCATTGCCCGCTCCAACGACCGGGCCGGATACAGCCCCATGCACTCTCCTCCCGAGTGCATCTGACCTCATCCAGCCCCGTCCGTCATGACCGGACAACTCATTTGCTATTTCGGGCGGACAACTCACGTGCTTACCACATGCGTCGTCGCTGGCTGCAAGAGCATTGCCCTTGATCCGCTACACTGACGCGGCATGATTGAGCTGCCGGAATGGGAGAAGCTGCTCGCCGCGGAACGGCATCTCCAGCTTCTCATTCCGGGGTCCACACTCGTCGGGGGCACCGCCGCCGCGCTCCACGCCGGTCATCGCTTCAGTCAGGACGGCGATCACGTGCTCGAGGATCTGCGTTCCCGATTCGACGAAGTGCTCGCGGCTCTGGAGAGCGCAAGCGGATGGCAGACCGCCAGGGTCCAGCGTCCTGTCGTGATTCTCGGCCGATTGGATGGAGTCGCGACGGGAATCCGGCAGTTGCGACGCACACGCCCATTGGAGACAGAGACGATCGCTGGACTCCAGATACCCACTCTGGCGGAAATGGTTCGCATCAAGGCCTGGCTTCTTGCCACGCGACACACGGTCCGCGATTATCTCGATACAGTCGTGCTGATGGAGCGTCTCGGCCTGGTCGGCGTCGCGGAGGCGCTCACCACGTTCGACGAGATCTATCGGCAGTCCAATGGGGCTTCTCCTTTGGTCGAAGCGGGCGAACGTCTCGCTGCAGCAAGTCCATCCGATGGAGCCGGGATCGATCTCCGCTCCTATCGCGGACTCACCCCTCCATGGAACGATTGGGACTACCTCGCCACGCGTGGACGAGCTTGGGCCGCGATCGTGGCCCAGTGTGCTCTCGCTGAAGGAGACGCAACATGAGCTCGTCGTTGGAATCCTCGCAGGCTCTTTGGAACCGTTCCTATCTCGATCTCCGCAGCGAAGAGACCATTGCGCAGATTCTGGACCGCGGAAGCGTTTCCGATTGGCGGGCGCTCTATCGTCTGGCCGGAGAGGACCTGGCGCTCCGGGACCGAATCCATCGCGTGGTGCTGCGGGTCCCTCTACCCTTCGGCCACTTCTGGCTCGCCGCCCTCGGGAACCTTGGAGTGTCCGTTGACTGGTCGGTAGCGCTGCCGTCTGACGAACCAGGGATTTGACACGGTCGCAATTCGGCGCTTCTCAGCCATTTTGGTGAAGCCTCCGCGACCCCTCCAGGGTCGAAATCCATTCCGGGTCCCTACTGAGTCTTCACCATGTATTCTGTCTCGGGCCGAGTGCAGCGACGGTGTCCTACCTCCTGATGTCAGCGAGCAGTTCAATGGGTCGCCTCTCGCTCACGAATCGCTCCGTTGCGCCTCGTCGAGGAGGTCGCTCAGTTGTTCTTCTTCTTCTTCGCCGATGATGGATTGGGAGACCACGAGGAGGCTGAGATTGCCGATGACACCAACGTCCGAGATCGACGCGCTCTTCGAGCTTTCTCTCACGGAGTTCACAGCGGCGAGGAACTCGCTGGCGGCGCGCCTCAAAAAAGCGGGACAGACGGGCGAGGCCGAGCGAGTGAAGGCCATGCCGAAGCCGCCAGCGACGGCGTGGGCCGTGAATCAATTGTTCTGGCGGCAACCCAGCGAGGTCGAACGGCTGCTCACGATCGGCGAGAAAGTGCGCGAGGCGCAGACCGGAAGCGCCGCGGATCTTCGCGTTCTGCTCGACGAGCGGCGCAAGGTGGTCTCACAGTTGACGGAGCGCGCCGCGGCGATCCTTCGGGATGGCGGACATGCAGACTCCTCGGATGCGATGCGCAGGGTGACGACCAACCTCGAGTCACTCGCGGCGTGGGGACGTTCGAACGCCGGCGCGCAGGTGGGCCGGCTCACGGCCGATCTGGAGCCGCTCGGCTTCGACGGACTGGCCGCGCTGCTGGGTGGTCAACAGCTCGAGCCGGCCAAGGTGCTCCAGTTCCGGCGCGCGACCAAGGAGAAGAAGTCCGAGGAAGACGAAGCCGCGGCGCGGGCTCAGGCGAAGGAGGCGATCAAGGCGGCCGAGAAGGTGCTCACCGAGGCCCGGCGGGACGCGGAGCGCGCGGAAGCGGCGCTCGCGAAGGCCGGCGCGCGCGCCCAGGACCTCGAGAAGCAGAAACAGGAGATCGAGACTCGATTCAGGAATGCGGAAGAGGAAGCGCGGGCCGCCGCGAGCGAGGCGAAGAGACGCGCACAGGCGGTCGCCGAAGCGGAGCGCGCGCTCAACCGGGCTCGCGCGGCGCTCCCGTGATCCGTGATTGAGAAACGCGCAGCGCGTTTCCGAACACACTCCCTTTTGAGGGATCGCAAATGCTTCATATCGCGGACCAGATGGGCTTCCACCGCGAGAAGGGAGCCGAGGAGCGCCGGCGTCCCGCCGGCTGGCCATGCGGCGTCCCGCCGCGGGCGGGGGCATTCGAAGCCGAAGACCAGCATCGCAAGACGAACGTCCTTCGCGCAAGGCGCGCTCCCCCGCCCGGGGCGAGGACGCCCCCCGGCCAGCCGGCGGGACGCCGGCGCTCCGCTTTCGCCGCCGTAAAGGCGAACACGCCCGCGTAGCGTGCGATAGAGAAAGTGTCGCCTGCTCGGGCAACCGACAACGGACAACCGCCAAAGCGCCGTGCTGTGATCACCAGCGCGCGACACCCAGTCGCGCCGGCCAGCCGTAAAGACATTTCCCTTGCATTCCGTCAATACGCCGATTGATGATGCTCGTGTCGTATGAACGTCCTCCTGCTGCTGTTGGCGCTGCTCGCGCCGGATGCGGCGTCGCCGGGCGGCGCGATCGAGGCGACCATCCATGGCGAGCGCACGCCTGCTGCAGTCGAGCTCCTGCTCCGGCAGGAAGACGAGAGCTGGGAGGAAGTCGCACACCAGGATCTCCAAGCCGGCAGCCGTCACGCGCGCTTCGACGAACTCGCGGCCGGCGTCTATCAGATCCGCGTCCGCGGTCGCGAGGACAGCGAGCAGTTCGCGATGAAGCTCGGCCTTGGCCGGAACGACGAACGCCGGACCACCATCACCATCAAGCCGCGCACGATCACCGGACGCATCACCCTCGGCGGCACCGGCCTCTCTTCCGGCACACTCATCCTCCGGCATAAGGAGTTCCGCTGGGAGGCCGGCATCCCGGTGAGCGAGAACGGCACGTTCTCCGCTCGTGTCTGGCAGTACGGCACGTTCTCCTACAGCGTGCGCACTCCGCATCTCCCCATTCCGTACGCGGCAAACATCGACGTCGATGAGTCCCCGCTCGCGATCGACATCCCCGATGGCCGGATCACCGGAATCGTCCGTGATGGGAAGACCGGTACGATCATCGCCGGCGTCACGGTTGCGCTCCAGACCAACACCGGCTCCTCGGAGCGTCACGTGCGCACCACCACCGACGCGCAGGGACGCTTCGATTTCGTCGGGATGAAGTACGGCCGCCACAAACTGCGCGTCACCTCGCCCGCGTATGTCGAGCCCGTCCCGGTGGCCTTCGACCTCGCCCAATCCGCGCCGTTGCGCGAGGTCGGCTTCCGTCTCGATTCCGGCCGCGCCATTCCGCTGTTGGTCATCGACGCGAATGAAGATCCCGTGAAGGATGCAACGGTCTACGCGTTGACCGGTGCGAGACTCTGTGCGCGGTCGACGACCGATGAAGACGGCAGGGCGGCGGTGGCCATCCCGGAGCGCGAGGAGGCCACGCTGTTCGTGATTGCGCCCGAAGGCGGGTTCGCCGTCGCGAGCGTCCCTCGGGAAGCGGGCGGCCTGCGCGTGCGTGTCGACCTGCCGCGCGCGGCATCCTCACTCCTCATTCGCGCGCGAACCACCGGCGGCGCGGAGATGCCGCCGTTCTCGCTGCTCATGCGATTCAACGGCGCTGTCATACCCGTGGAGATCCTCGAGGAGCTCACCGCGATGCAGGGCCTGCGTTTCTCGACCAATGCGGAGAGCGAAGTGAAGCTCGAGCGCATCCCCGGCGGCAGCTATGAATTCTGGCCCTATCGCACGGAAGAGGAGGCCGAGGCGATCGTCGCCTCGGGCGACGGTTTCGTCGCGCCGATCCGGGTGAACGTGCGCGAGGGGAAGAACACGATCGCGGTGAAGTTCGCCGCGCGTTGACGAGGCGTGCTGAGGGCTGCGAGGCCTGCGACGAAAACGAAGTGGAGGCTTGATGATGAAACGACTGATCCCGCTTCTCGCTCTTGCAGTAGTGGTGTGCCTTTTCGCAGTTCCGGATGCATCCGCCAGTTGCTGGCGTTGCAGCGCGGGACTGCAGAAGTGCCTCTATGTGAACCATCCGGCCTGGTACAACTGCACCTGGATCCCGTCCGAGGGATGGTGCGACCTCGAAAACGAATGCGAACCGTTCGGCAGCGCGCAGGCCGTGGCGCCCCTCGCAAGCGAGTTCCAAGTCGCGTCGGTGGAAGTGCTCGACGAGACAGCCATCCCTGCGCTCGAACAGAAAACCCCCGAGCACAAGACCGCGCTCGAATCGATCGACTGATCGCCAGCAGCATCGTTCGCCCTCAGCACGCGTAGCGATACATTGAAGGTTTGGGCAGCCTTAGTACTGCTTCCCGCAAGTCGGTGTCCAGTGGGTTGTGTTGTCAGTTGTCGGTTCACGGTTCGGGGTGTTCCATCCGTGGCGCGACTGGGTGCAGACAACCGATCAACGACAACCGCTAACCCGACCACTGGACACTTGTTTCCGGGGGACTGAATTTGGGCTTAGGCTGCGGTGGTGTACCGCGATGCCCAGACGCTCTGGTATCTGGCCGCCGGAGGCGGCGCGTAGGGTAGCCGGTGGTGCGAGCGATGGCGAGCGACCACCGGGCTAGAATCCACAGTTGAGGTCGACCCCGGCAGGGGTCGCGGAGGGATCTGCCACAGTGGGTTCTTTCAAAGGGCGACCAATCCTGCGCGCTTCTGGCGACGACCTCGTTCTCGAGTTGGCGGTCGCCGCCCGATGCGACGCGGTGGTGACTCACAATATGCGCGATCTCCAAGGTGCGGAGAAGTTTGCAGTCGATGTGTTGACGCCAGGAAGATTCTTACAACAGCTCAGAGGACAAAGATGGGTATCTTCAGTCTGCGTCTGCCGGAGTCTCTCCATCGAAAACTCGGCGAAGCTGCCGCGCGGGAAGGCGTGTCGATCAACCAGTTGATCAGCTCGGCCGTTGCCGAGAAGATGTCCGCCCTCATGACGGAGGAATACCTTGCGGCAAGAGCAAAACGAGCGAGCCGGGGCAAGTTCGAAGCAGTTCTTGCTAAGGTACCGGATGTCGAGCCCGACGAATCTGACCTGATTCTGCCGCCTGCTCGTCGCCCGCGTCGCAATAAGGCCGGCTGATGCGTGGCGGTAACGGATGCGTTCTCGACGCAGGAAGCAGAAACGTCGCAGCTCATGCGCGAGCTGAGTGCTGACAGATCGCAACAAGTAGCCGATGAGAGATGTATCGCTCCCGCCTACACCAGGCAGAGGATTGACAGAGACCGCATTCCGAGGGCACCTCGGGGTGCATGTGTGAGCCGCCAAGACTTCTCGACCGCGCACACCTGTCCGCACCATCCAGGAACTCGGCCACGCGGACGAGAAGACGACCATGATCTACCCTTCCGCGTCCTGCAGCAGACCCGCGGTCGCGGCTTGCGCAACTCCACCGACACGCTCATCGCCTGAGGACTGAAGTGGACGTCCCGCAGCCTATCGCGCCATACTGGGGCCACGAGGCTCCGGATAGGCTGCAAAGAGGAGTGCCAGACTGCGGCAGTCTAAACACCCTTAGCAACGAGTTGGGCGGCGGCGGCGAAAGATCGAAACACGTTCTCCGCGCAAGCTCGCTCATCGGCTACTCGATCAGCCTGCGTCCTCGGCATCGGCACGGATCGGCGGGCTCGCTCGCGTACGTCCAGCACGAACGCTCGCGTCACCGTCATTGACGTAGCGTCACGCTCGTCGCCGAGAATCACCGGGTCCGGTCGCGGCGGACCGTCCTGCGTCGTTGGTTATGATTTGCGCGGGGCGTCTTTGGCTTCATCCGGCGTCCAACATGGCCGCTGCACCGGACGTCCACCGCCGCGCACTCCTGTCGAGTGCTATTCTCTTTCGCGTGCGGTGGCCGCCGGTGAGCGGCAAACCGTTCGGCGGCCACACACGCGGCTCGATGGCCGCTTGGCCATTCCTTTCATATTGGCCGATTCCCGGGCGGCGGCGAGTGCGACGACACACGTGCAATGTACCGATTGGACCCAGACGCGCCGATAACGGTCAACGCAAGCGAATTGCTGGCGCCCTCGGTCATGCGCCAGCTCGCTGGGCGCACCCTCCTGGATGCGGAGATAGATAGCCAGCCCGTTCCCGCCGCTCCTCTTTGGCTGCGCTTGAGTGTTTTGGTGCTACGCTGGTATCGTTCCGTCCGTCCGGAAGTTATCGGTAGGCGGTGCGTATGGGACCCGAGTTGCTCACGGTACGCGGAATTGGCCTTTCGCAGAAGAGGTCTTGCGCGCGGCCTTGTCGCCGTAGTGCGCCGACTCGGACGCTGTCGACCAGGGGCAGGTGGCATTGACAACCCATGAGAGGAGAACGCATGAGAGAGTATTTGGTCGAGCCAATCGGCGCTGAGTTCTCGAATACTGCACTGACAGCACTTGCTCAGCGGTTCAGCGGCCGAGCAGGCGAAGGCTACGAGCTCCAGTTCGTATTTCAGGTGTCTCAACCTGGGTGTCTGGGCATCGGTCAAGGGTCGGTAACGTACGTAGCCGTTTACGCGAGGGAACGTTAGCTCGACCCAACGGGCGAGATATCGGCCGCCGAACAAGCCGCTGCAGCCGACGTCAACCGCTGCTCTTTCGTCGTAGGTGCTACTCTTTCGCGTGCGGTTGCCGCGCCTGAGCGGCAGGCCGTTAGACCGCCAGAAGCATTGATCGAATGATCACGAACTTCATCGAGTCGCTGATCGACGCAGCTGATCCTGCGTACAAGCGCTGGTTGTCCGCCAATCCGGATGACGTTTCGCTTCTCGACGACGCCACAGCTCTGTTCGGGAAGCGGAGTCTTCACGAACGCAACGAGTCGTATCAAGTCCAAGCGTGGTTGCCGACGTATTTGATGATTAGACAAGAAGGCGATCTTGCTTACGTCATGGAGGCGAGTGCGAACGGGCCAATTTACTCCGTTGATCTCGGTGGACTCAGCGTTGACGAGTTGTGCGAAATCGCGCCGTCGTTCTCGGTTTGGGAGCGAGACGGCTTTCCGCTTCCAAGAGACACTCCATACCGGCTTCCCTTTGTTGCAGACATCTACGTATCAGGTATCCCTTCAGGAGATCTAGTCGTGCTGATGCGCATGAAGAAGTTCTTGAATGCAGCATGGCCAGCGTCCATGTATCGGCAACTCCTCTTAGAACAACCCTTTCTGGCCCTGGTGGCTGGACATCCCATAGCGTTGGAACGGCGTCTGGAGAACGACTCTTCGCTTTCACCGTTTCTTTTTTGGGCAGCTCCTGAAGGGCTGAAACGCATCGTAGAATAGCCCTCCGGCGCGAAAGCAATTCGTCACCCGCGGTCTAGCGGATATTGAAAGCACGCTCCAACCTGCTACCGTGGAGGGGCGACCCCCCAGCGGCGAAGAGTATGCGCGGGAGGCCAGCAGAGACGTTTATTTCACGGGGCCGCCCGAAGGAAGCGGTGCTACTCTTCGCGCGCGGGTTCGCGCCGCTGACGCGTAAGACGTTGGGCGGCGACGCATCGCGGCCGAGGTTACACTGGTCACGAATGTTCGTGTGGCGCATTCCGCTGGTCTACTTCGCCGTTCTCACAGCAACGATCGCGGTCGTGATGATGCTGTCATTCGTCATCGAGGCGAGACGTCGAGTCGCGAGCGCCCTTCTCCGCGGCATCCTCACGAGCTCAGGGATAGGAGTTGTCGCGTCGCCAGCTCTCGTGAACTCAATGGCGGATACTGAGCTTCGCGAGCTCAGTAAGCTCGGCGTGTCTGCTCATCAAGGCTTCGCGGTGTTCGTGGCCCCAGCAGTCGTAGCCGGGATGCTTCTGGTTGTTTGCTATCTGCATTGAGAAGGGCGCCTGAGTTCGGCGCTGGAGCGGACTTCGGCCCGTCCTCTGATACGCTACCTCTCACCTTCACTGAGTGGGCCGAAGCCGCTCAGCTTGAACCGTCGGGTGCGCCGTGACCAGAGGATCAGTGTCCAGGAAGTCGGACCGTCATACGCGGCGCCCGCCGAGTTGCGGGCATGCCGCGACTCCGAATCGGGTCGAGAGAGGGGTCCTCGTCGCTGATCGGATTCGCTGCGCAAGCGGCGGGGAGAGCGTCTCGGGGTCCGGCCCGGCGGCCACTTCACCGGATCTCCGCTGCCCATGACCGACCAGAAGATCGGCGCTCTCATCGCCGTCATTGGCCTTCTGACCCAGCTCGCCGGCGCCGTCCTCCTGGTGGGTCTCTTCGCTGCGCTTCTGCGCAGCCACCCGCGCCCGCAGCCGTACTTCCGGCAATGGACGCTCGGCTGGGTGGCACTGGTGGTGGCGCTCTGTGGCGTGGGAATCCAGTACGCGTTGCCGCAGTGGATGGCCGCCGAACCGCTCGCGCCCCGCGCGGCCAATCTGGTCTACCAGTCCGGCAAGCTCCTCTACGTCGCGTGCCTGCTCGCCGGCACGCTGAACTTCGTGCGCGGCAGCCGGTCGCGCGTCTTCATGGGCTGGTCCGTCCCGGTGGCTCTGGCCTACGCACTCGTCAGCACGGTCCTCTCCGGGCCGTTCCTGAACGCCGTGATGGTCTACCAGACGCCGGTACTGGCGGCGCCGTTCCTCGTGTGCGGCTGGCTCCTGCTCCGACTGTCGAGATCGCGCGCGACGCTCGGAAGCCGCACGACGGGCGTGGTGTTCCTGAGCGTGGCGGCGCTCTGGATCCTCTACGCAGCCGGCTTCGCGGTCGAAGGGTTCCAGCCATGGCAGCCACCGCACGGGCCGCTTTACTACCTCCTCCTGTACAACAGCTTCATCGACCTGATCCTGCAAGTGCTGTTGGGATACGGGATGGTGGTGCTGCTCCTGGAGGACGTCAGCCGCGAGAGCGAGGACGCGCGATCTCAACTGGCGCTCGCGCACGACCGGCTCAAGCAGCTCTCGTTGTACGACCCGCTGACCGGCGCGCTCAACCGGCGCGCCTATGACGAGGGCGCGGGGCTGGAGCCGCTCGGCGGCCGGTTCGGTACGGCACTCATGCTGGACATGGACAACCTCAAGATGGTGAACGACAGCGCCGGGCACGCCGCGGGCGACGAACTGCTGCGCCGTCTGGTGGAGACGCTGCGCCGCTGCGTCCGGCCCCTGGACCGTGTGTATCGGTGGGGAGGCGACGAGTTCCTCCTGCTCTTTCCCGCCGCGCTTCCGCAGGAGGTCGTCCCGCGCGTGCGCGAGGCGCTCCGGGCCGTGCCGGAGTTGGAGGCGAGCGTGGGCGCCGCGCGATTTTCGGGAACCGAGGATCTGCCGGCGGCGATCGAGCGCGCCGATCGTGCGATGTATGAGGAGAAGGCGCGGAATCGGGCGACCCGGCCGGGAGGCATTGCGCGATCGCGTGCTCCCGAGGGATCCGTCCACTAGGAGCCTGCGCGGCCGAAAGCGCTTTGCCCTCGGAGCTGCCGCACGTGCCCAAGACTATGCCAACCAGAGCTGCCGGCCGTGCCGGCTAGGAGCCTGCGCGGCAGAAAGTGCTTTGGCCTCGGAGCTGCCGCACGTGCCCAAGGCTATGCCACCAGCGCAGCCGGCCGTGCTGGCTAGGAGCCTGCGCGGTAGAAAGTGCATTGGCCTCGGAGCTGCCGCACGTGCCCAAGGCTATGCCAACCAGCGCAGCCGGCCGTGCCGGCGCCATGCGGGGAATTTTGCTACTCTCCCGATTGGGTGGCAGTGGCCCCATGGATCAGCGAGAGGAGCCCGTCGCGTGAAGGCATCGATCTTCGTCGGCATCAGCTCGACGGCTTCCTCTCGAGGCCCGACGGCACGTTCGATTTCCTTTCTGCAGGGAGCGTCGAGCCCGCCCCGCACGGCTTCGACGAGTTCCTCGCGACCAATGCTGCTTTTGTTTCCCGTTCTGCGACTGTTTCTTCAAAAGCGGCAACGAACGATGCCTCTATGATGCCGGCCATGCGAAAGTCCTTCCGTGCGGTCGTGCTTCTGCCGTTCCTGGTTGCGACGGCGCTTCACGCCCAGACTGCCGACGAGCGTGAGTTGCGACGACTGAAGGAGGAGCGCTGGCCGCGCGCTTATCGTGAGGGCGACGTCGCGCTGCTCGACTCGATCCTGGCGAAGGAGTTCCGCCGGATCGACGACAAGGGCAATTGGTCATCGAAACAGGACGAGCTCGATTACGTCGCGAAACACCGTCCTTCGTACCGGGAGTTTCGCTTTGAGATCCGCCGTCTGGAAGTATTCGAGAACGGGACGGCGGTGGTCGCGGGACGCGGCGTGATCACCGGCGATGCGACGAATCCGAATGCAGTGTTCGAATACCAGTCATCGAACGTCCTGATCAAACGCGACGCGCGGTGGCAGGCCATCTCGTCCCACGTGTCCGGCGTGACGGCGGTGGAGACTGCCGCGAGTGCCGCGCCGCCGTGTCCGCCGCCGACGCTCACGCGTAAGGAACTGGAGGCCTTGAGAGAGTCGGCGTTCCAGGTATCGTCGGATGACGAGCGCAATCGAATCGCGCTGCTCTTGCCTCAATGCCTCGGCGATCCGGATCCGGAGATGCGCGATGGAATTGCGTTCGCGGCGTTGTCCGCGTGGTTGCGAGCGTCGGCGCTCGCCCCGTCAACGATCCGGACGCTCGCGGCGCGTCTGACGCCCGAACTGCGCGCGCCGGACGACGCTGCGGGATTCCGAAAGCCATTCGTTGTGCTGGTGTTGTCCGAAGTCGCGCGCGCGGACCGGATTTCGGCCGTGCTCGACCCCGCCGCGCGGCAGGCCCTGGTCGCCGGCGCCGTTCATTACCTGCAGGGTGTCACTGACTATCGAGGGTTCGATGCGCGGGCCGGTTGGCGCCACGGAGTCGCTCACGGTGCCGATCTCGTGCTTCAACTGGGTCTCAACGCACAGGTCCCCGCGGACGAAGTGCGGCGGCTCCTCGACGCACTCGCAGGGCAGGTCGTACCGGGTGCGGTGTCCTACGCGTTCGGCGAGCCGGAGCGGTTCGCGCGCGCGGTCTACTTCATCCACCGTCGTGACGTGTTGAACGATGCGTTCTGGGACGAGTGGCTCACAGCGTTCGGCACACCGCCATCGCAGGACACCCTTCGATCCGCGGAAGGACTCGCTCGCCGCCACAATGCCATCGCCTTTCTGCACGCGATCGCCTTCGCCGCACGCTCGGCCGGCGACGAAGCCGGCGCAAAGCTGGCCACGCTCACCGACCGCGAGATCCGCCGGCTCATGGGCGGCTGACGCGGCGTGACTCGATATTCTCGTCGGAGACACCGGCTCCGGGCCGGATGCTCATTGCGGTCCGTCATCGCCCGCCAATGGTGGAACGCCACCAGGCCTTGCAGTCGACGCCAGCCGCTACTCCTTCATTGCAGGTGCTACGATCTCGAGTGCGGCCTGCGCGGCTGAAGCGCAAGACCGTCGTACGGCGAAGACAGGAACAGTGACGGAATCAGACGATTGGCTGAGGTTGGAGTACCGCGTCGCCGTGCGGTGGCCGCCGGTGAGCGGCACACCGTCAGTGGCAGTCGTGCATCAACGAGAGGAGCCCGTCGCGTGAAGGCATCGATCTTCGTCGGCATTAGCCTCGACGGCTTCCTCTCGAGGCCCGACGGCACGTTCGATTTCCTCTCTGCGGGTACCGTCGAGCCCACCCCGCACGGCTTCGAGGAGTTCCTTGCAACCGTCGACGCGCTCGTCATGGGGCGAAACACTTACGACGTCGTCCTTCCCATGCCCAAGTGGCCGTACGGCGACAAGCCCGTTTTCGTACTCAGCCACCGGGCACTACGGACCCTGCCGGCGGGCGTGGTCGTTGAACGCGTTTCCGGAGACCCAGTCGCGATCCTTGCTGGCTTGGCTGCTCGGGGTATCCAGCACGTGTATGTCGACGGTGGTGTGACCATCCAAGCCTTCCTTCGAGCAGGCCTCATCCAGCATCTCACCATCACTCACGTGCCTGTCCTCATCGGCTCGGGCATTCCACTCTTTGGACCCATCGGCGCGGACATCCCGCTAAGGCTCATCTCTTCACGGCAGCTCATAGGTGGCGCAGTCCAAAGCGAGTACGCGATCGGCCCCGCCGCTTCCTCCCCGCGAGGGATATGGGTTCCATGAGCCAACGCGAGAATCTCCCGGCAACATCAGATCCGTCGGACCGCCTCCGGCGATCACCACGCATGTTCGGTCATAGCCACACTCCCCACGTCACATACCAGGCATCGCGACGGTGTTGAAGCCGCTCGCGCGGCCGTGCAAGGCACGGCGGGCCCGATGAGTACACAATACGCGGTCATGCCCGATGCCACCGATCCTCTCGCCGCATACCTCGAGCACGTTCAGGCGCGCGTGCGGGCACGCCAGGGGCGCGTGGTGCCCGCCGGCGAAGAGGCCAGCCCGGCACTGCTCCCCGGCAGCATCGCCGCTCTGGCAACTCGCCAGCCGAACGAGTGTCTCGCGCTGATCGTTCGCACGCTCGCAGAGCCGGTCTCACCGGACGCGATTGCGGTGATTGGAGAGGGGCTGCTCGAGGACCTGCTCAACGAGAGCGCCGGGAGGATCGCGGACCAGGTCACCGCGGAGCTGAAGACCAACAAGCGGTTCCGGCAAGCCTTCGGGTTCGGGAACTACTCCTCCGTCGATCCGGCCGTGGTCGAGGACTGGGTCGGTGTTCTCGAGCGTCTGGGGACCACGAAGGCGAGAGAGCGCAAGAGCACGTGGAAACGCGGCTGACTCTCGCGGCTGCGGAGGCCGCTGCTCGCGGGGTCTTTGGCTTCGTCCGACGTCCAACGCCGCGCTCCACCGGATGTGAGCCGGCATCGCGACAGTCCAGGCGAAAGTATTCGGCGTGCTGGCCCACGCCGCTGGGCGGCAGCGGTCGGGCGATAAGACACTGCGTTGCAGTGCTTTGCGTCGCGGTGTCGTAACACTGTCGTAGCATTGCCGGGTCGTCGCCGTAGGAGAGCCGTATGCGTTTCCGAGTGCGTGGGGATAATCGGTTCGCATCTGAAACCGGTCGAGAGAGTCGATGAAGATCAACGCTGATTTGGTCGTGAAGCTCCGCAGGGAGCGATCCTGGTCTCAAGACGAGCTGGCGATCGCGTCGGGACTGAATCTGCGGACGATCCAACGGATCGAGAAGGACGCGTCCGCTTCACTCCAGTCGAAGAAGGCCGTGGCGGCGGCGTTCGACATCGACACTCGAGACCTCGACAGCGAGGAGATGCGAATGAAACCCTGTCAGGTGTGCGGCTCGAACGAGATTTATCAATACAAGGAGTACTTCATGTACGGTCTCAGCGCCGGGGAGGCGTTGCTTCCCGGACTGGGCGTCTTTTCCATGGCCAGGATCCGGCCGTCCGTCTGCACGGATTGTGGCCACGTCACCATCTTCACCTCGGAAGAGGCCAGGAAGAAGGTGAAGGCGTCCAAACACTGGAAGCCCGCCGAATGAACGGACGCAGTCTCCGTCCTGGAAAGGACATCGCAATGTCGAAGGTCGTCGCCGTCATGTCCATAACGCTCGCCGGCTACGTCGCCGACCCACCGATGGCGTGGCCGACGTCTTCGACGGGTACAGGACCTCGGGGGACGTCGACGTTCAAGATGCCGAGCGCCGGGCACCTACCTGGTCTCTGGTCCGAACTCGGTGCCTCGCAGCCTACGGCGGCGAAAGCGGAGCGCCGGCGTCCCGCCGGCTGGCCGGGGGGCGTCCTCGCCCCGGGAGGGGGAACGCGCCTTGCGCGAAGGACGTTCGTCTCGCGATGCTGGGTTTCGGCTTCGAATGCCCCGCGGCGGGACGCCAGCGCTCCGTTTTCGCCGCCGTAGGCGGCCAGAGAACATAGCACCCGGCTTCAAGCCGGGTGAACCGTGCGTCGCATAAAGTCAGTCCGCGTGGCGGGCGACAGAGCTCTTCTTGAAGGCGCACGACTGTCGCGCGCTACGCGCGCTGACCTTGGGGAGTCCGCGGATTCCCACGCCTGAAGGCGAGGACCGTCGCCAGGACGAATACGTCGCTGCGCGGCTCATGCGCGAACCAACTCGAGCTTGATCCATGGTTGCCAGCCAGCCTTGCTTCCCTTCAGCTCCCACAGTCCTGTAAGGCGCTTCTTCTCAGCGTCGAAGCCACCCTTGAAACGGACTGTCTCTCCGCTGATGCTCCAGCGTCGCCCGTTGAGGGAGACGACAAAGGTCTCAGTTGACCCTTGATCGTCAAACGATCTCGCGAAATGCTGCTTCTTCGCAGAGTCGAATCCCATCACTTCCATGGATCGTGTTGGCCTGCCGTCAAAGCGCGCGTCGACGTCGTGCACGATGAAATGCTTGCCGGGCAACCACCGATAGGAATCTGTGGCCGACAAGATTCCCGCAGGACTTGATTCGGTCTCAAGCACATCGCCCGTCGTGTTCCATGTGCCAATGAACACTTCGAACTTGGCCATCCGGTTTGTTGGCATCGCATCTCCCAGAGTAGCAAACCACGACGCTCGAGCGCGGTTGCGGTCGGCTGCAGCAGCGGGTTGAGAGGCGGCGCTCCGGCGGGTGTGCGTTACTGCACGTCAGAGACCTTCCCATCCACGAAAGTGACCTTCATGTCGGAGTACACGAAGATCTTCTTCGAACCCAGGTCGACTATCTTGGACGGCTTTCCCAGCACGCCCTCGACCTGCTCTGGACTCATCCCCTGGCCGTTGGCGTTTGCGCATCTGACCGGCCACGATCTCCTGATCCGCGCTCGACCGCGTGACCACGGCCAGACCGACGTACGGCCATAGGTTCCGCTTCGTCCGGAAGCGATGCGGAGCGCGCATGATGGCCATGATCTGAGCCACACGCACCGGTCCGAGATACGGGATCGACCGCAGCACCTTCCATCCCGGCTGCCGCCGGGCTTCGGCCAGCATCGCCGCCTTCGCCGGCGCTCGCAGCTCGAGCAGCAGGTCTAAATGCCGGAAAAGCACGGCCGCACGAACGCGGGCGCCGCCTTCGATCTTGTCGAGCCATTCCTTCCGTTGGGTATCGCGATAGATCGCCGGGCCTTTCGTCGGGATCGCCTGTGCACGGAACAGTGCCTTGATCCTTTGCATGATTCGCGTGGCATCGTCGACGAGGTTGCCGTAGCTCCGGACCAGTTCCTTGAGGTTCAGCACGTTTCGCGTCCCGTGGTACACCGGTTTGAGCGCGCCTCGCCGCAGATCCTCGGACATTCGATCCACGTCGACGCGGTCGTTCTTTTCCCTGACCCGTTCTGACCGCGCGTGTTGCACACGACCACTTTCTCGACGTGCGGCACCACCAGATCGTGGAGCCACTTTGCCTGCGTGCCTTCCTCGAAGGCCAGGTGCACCCGCGGTCCGGCGTTCTTAATCAAGCGCAGAATCGCCTGCGCCTCCGTCGGCACTGTGGCCCGCATCACCACCGCGCCCGACTCATCGCGTAGACTCGCGACGACCGTCGCCTGATGCACGTCAAAAGCGAGATACTGGATTGCCTGCTCT
>Ga0307505_10001857_pt1 | contig 15880 bp, 17 predicted proteins | sample 23_S_MG_FD_202183 | JGI IMG/M metagenome (GOLD analysis project Ga0307505, IMG submission 202183) | Soil microbial communities from Populus trichocarpa stands in riparian zone in the Pacific Northwest, United States - 23_S | ecosystem: Environmental > Terrestrial > Soil > Riparian zone > Trees...
AGTGATTCACAATACCCAGGGCGACTTGCCCCTTGGCGACGGCATCTACGATTTGCGAGCTTTTCTGATAGACCTGGGTGTTTGCATTGGTCTTGAGGCCTTGCAGAAACTGTCCGGTTTTTTCATCGCCATAGGTGGCCCGAATGACCGACACGCCTGCTTGCAGATACTCGCTGCCGGAATTTGGTATTGCAATCTTATCTTTCCACTTTGGATCGGCGAGGTCGAGGAGCGATTTCACTTGGTCTGGCTGTACCATCGTACGGTTGTACACGATGACCCAGAATCGCCCGGAAAGCCCCACCCAAGCGTTATTCGGTGCGCGAAACTGGGCCGGGATGGCGCGTTCGACTTTCCGCATATTCAATGACTGGAGGAGGCCGGCTGTTCGGGCCAGCTCCAAGCTGCCGGCGTCGTTGGTGATCAGGAGATCGGCCGGCGTGCGATCGCCTTCAGCCTTGAGTCGATTGATCAATTCTGTCGTGCCCGACGACAAGAGTTTGATTTGAATGCCGGAACTTGCCGTAAAGGCATCGAGCACCGGCTTAATGAGACGTTCTGAGCGGCCGGAATAGATTGTCAGTGGGTCGGCGGCCTGAGCGGAAGGTACGAAAAATCCGGAGATGAGTCCAGTAGTGAAGAGGAGAAGGAGACCTGTGAGTATCGTTCGGCGCGATGTGGGCCGAGAGTATACGAATGACATGAGGACGCCCCCGTAGAATTGAAATTGATAAGCTATCTCAAAATAATACTAAAAGTGGGTCTGGTTCGTCAATTACGGCAGCGAGAGCAGAGGCCGTAGAGCTCAAGGCGGTGGGTTTTGATGGTGAATCCGTTGCTGGTGGCCACTTCCTCCTGCAGCCGCTCGATTTCCTCGTTTTCAAATTCTACGATCTTTTCGCAGCCGGTACAGATGAGGTGATCGTGGTGGCCCTTGTGGGAAACGTTGTCGTACTTTGTCTGAGAACCGAAGTGCCGGGCTTGTGCGAGACCGGCATCGCAGAACAGATTCAGCGTCCGGTAGATGGTCGCGAGTCCAAGATGGGGGTCGGCCTTCGCCAGCTGGTGATACATGGCCTCCGCGGTAATGTGCTCTTGCCGGAGAAAGGCGCTCAGAATCAATTCACGCTGGCGGGTGAATTTGAGGTGATGTTTGCCCAGGTGCTCCTTTAGAGCTTCCATTTCCTTCACATGCTTACTTGCCATGACGGGCCTCCAATAGACTCTCATTAAAGACGAAACTGGCCGACTGGTCAAGGGGTGTCGTGCGCGAACGGCACAGAGAGGGTCGAATTGACGGACATCTCTGGCGCTGTCTATAGTGCTCCTTTCACAAAAACGAAGCGATCGCGCGACTACCGGCATGCGGAAACCCAATCAGATCACGGTCGACCGGGCCCTTCTGCTCTACGTCCTGCATCTGGCGGAACCGCACGGGCTGCTCAGTGACGTGAAACTGCAGCAACTGTGTTTTCTGTGCGAGCTGCAGATGTTCGGAAAGGGTTTTAAAGGCTTTCACTTCGAGTTCTTCCGGTTTGCCTATGGGGCCTTCAGCAAGGATCTGGATAACGACCTGATGTCGCTGCGCCGGAAAGAACGGGTGGAAAACTTCACGTTGTCCGACCAGGCACAGGAAGAGGTCATCCCGCTACTGGAGAAAGGCATTGAGGGAGTTGAGACGAACGAGAAGGTCGCAGAGATTCTGAAGGCGGTCGTGACGGTGTATGGGCCTCAAGATAGCGGGACGATCACCCAATCGGTCGAGTCAGTCGAACTGAGCACCCCTCAGCAACCGGAGTTCAAGATTCCGATCCGCGATATCGTGTTCCATACGACGATCTTGGTGCCGTCTCGCATCGAGGTGCAAGCGGAGTTCACGTTGTCCGGCGCAAGCCTGACCAAGCTCAATCAGGCGATGGGATACTAGGCTCTCGCCTAGCAAATAGCCGAGCGAGACTAGCGGGACGGGCGAGACGAGGTGGGAATTCAACTTGTACACGTCGCGCCTTGCGCGCATGTCGCGCGCGTCACGCGAGAACCCTAGAGGTGGTAGAGCTCGCCATACTTTCGCTCCACATACGACAAGAACGGTTCGGGGTCGAGGCTCTTTCCCGTTACGCGTTGGGCAAGGTGATCCGGCGTGAACATCCGGCCCCAGCGATGAATCTTTTGGCCGAGCCAACGTTGTAGCACCATCAATTGTCCTGCCGCGATTTCATCTTCCAGGTGCGGGATCTCCTGCTTTGCCTGCTCATAAAATTGAACGGAATACAGATTTCCAAGCGTGTACGTTGGGAAGTAGCCGAAAGCGCCGAACGACCAGTGCACGTCTTGCAGTACGCCTTCCGCATCGTCGGAGGGGACGATGCCCAGGTATTCCTCCATTTTCTGGTTCCAGATTCCCGGCAAATCCTCAGGGCGAGTCCGCCCTTCGATGAGATCCTGCTCGATTTCGAACCGCAGCATAATGTGAAGGTTGTAGGTAAGTTCATCGGCTTCGACTCGAATCAGCGAGGGCTTCACGCGATTGATGGCCGCGTAGAATTGCTCCCCGTCGAGGGCGCGCAATTGATGATGAAACGTCTGCTGGAGCATGGGATAAAAGAAACGCCAGAACGGTCGAGACCGGCCCACGCAGTTTTCCCACATGCGCGACTGGCTTTCATGAATGCCGAGCGAGACCGAATCGCCCAACGGTGTGCCGAAGTAGCGGGGGTCGAGACCCTGATCGTACAGCCCGTGTCCGCCCTCATGGATACAACTGAACAGACAGGATTGGAGATCGTGTTCGTGCACACGGGTCGTGACGCGCACGTCTGTTGGGTGGAATGACGTCGTGAAAGGGTGTGCCGACAAATCGAGACGCCCCCGTTCGAAGTCGTAGCCCATCGCGATCAAGATCATTCGTCCGAATTCAAGCTGGCGCGCCTGATCATAGGTGTGAAACAAAATCGCATCGTCGATCTGAACCGAGCTCTGCTGAATTTTTTTGAGCAGCGGCACGAGACGCCCTTTGATCTGTTCGAACAACGGGCGCAATGCCGCGATGGTGGAGCCCGGTTCGTACACATCGAGCAGGGCATTGTATGGCGAGTCTTGGTAGCCGAGGTACTCGGCCTCTTCTCGCTTGAGGGACAGGACCGTGCGGAGATTTGGGAGAAATTTCGCAAAGGCGCGATGTTCCTTTGCTTCGACCCACACTTGCTGCGCCAGGGAACATTCCCGGCTGAGCGTGATGACAAAATCGGAGGGCAACTTCTTTGCGCGGCTATAGTCGCGCCACACTTCGCGGAGCAACGACCGTGAGGGCTCGTCCCAACCATCCCCGGGGCTTTCACGGATCGCGCCGGACTCTGGATCGACCCAGGTGGCGAGCAACTGTTCAATCTCCGGCGAGACGAACTTCTGGTGTGCGATGCCCTGGAGCGTCGAAATCTGCTCGGCGCGGGCTTCGCCGCCGCCGGCCGGCATGTGGGTTTCTTGATCCCACGAGAGAAGCGCAGCAGCGCTGTTAATGCGCTGGATCTCCAAGAGTCTGGTCGTCAAGGCTTCCACAGTCTTCAGGGTTTTCACAGTAGAGTATTTCCTCCAGGAACCGTCATGCTATGATCGCGCCGATTTGCATCCTGTCATGTAGTGTACGCAACGAATCATCCATTTTCAAACTAGTCCGCATGATTCATGAGCATTTCTGCTGCAATCGCCGATCCGCTGCTGCGACAAGCCTTCGGCCAGCGGGCTCGCCCGTCGGACCCTCAACGTACTATACGAGTACGCATCGGGGCCTCAGGGCTCCGCGCGCCGGTCTCGCGACGCGGCTCAGCGATTTCGCAACGAACTGTCATGAATCATGCGGGCTAATGATCTCCCAGAACGATGAATAGGCTTGTCGCGGCTGACATCGAGACCTATGCCCAGGCCCACTCCATGCCGGAGTCGGATCTCTGTCGAGCCTTGCGGGAAGAGACTCAACGGCGCATGGAGGCATCTCAGATGATCGTCGGGCCGCTCGAAGGGGCCTTTCTGAAGATGATGACGCAATTGGTGCGAGCGACCAGCGTGCTGGAGATCGGTATGTTCACCGGCTATAGCGCGCTCTGTTTCGCGGAAGCGTTACCGGCGGATGGGACGGTACTGACGTGTGAGATCGATGAGCAGTCAGCCTCTCTCGCGCGCCAGTATTTCGCGCGGTTACCGATCGGTAAGAAGATCGAGATCCGCATGGGGCCGGCGCTCGATACGATGCGGCAGCTCAAGGGACCGTTTGATCTGATCTTCATCGACGCTGACAAAATCAACTATGTGAATTACTACCGGCGGGCGCTCGATCTTGTGTCGCCGTACGGGGTGATTCTGATCGATAATGTGCTCTGGGATGGGGATGTGCTGAAACAACCGCCGCCTGATGAGAAGACGGCGGCCATTCAGGAACTGAATCGAGTGGTCGCAATCGATTCGCGTGTCACAGCGGTCCTTGTGACGATTCGGGATGGAATCCTGGTGATTAGACCTCAGTGATGAATGCAAACTGCTTGACGCCCGTCGACAAGGACTGTAACGACTGCCTATGACACCTCAGACAAGCCGTCTGGCTTATGGCGCGGTCATCGCTGCCGCCGTGCTCTGGGGCGGCTCGATCGTGGCCCAGAAGTTGGCCCTGAGCGGGTTCTCGGCTGTTGAAGCCTCGGTCCTGCGGGACATCGGCGGGTTAGCAATTCTCCTTACTACATGGTGGTGGCAGGAAGGCACTTTAGCCAAGCTGACCAAGGCGGATGTGCGCATGCTGGGACTGCTCGGTCTCGGCGTGTTGGGCAACCACCTGCTCATTCTCATGGGGCTCAAGTATGTGAGCGGAGCCGTGGGGGGAGTGATCATCGGATCGAGTCCGGTGGTGACCGCACTGCTCTCGGCGCTGTTGATTCAGGATGTCCCGCTGCGCGCCGTGTGGGCCGGCGGTCTTCTGTCCTTCGCAGGGGTGGGGTTGGTTTCCGTGGCGGGGTTTCAGGCCGCGGGCGATCAGCCGTTGCTCGGCAGCCTGCTGGTCTTTCTCGGCGTGGTGAGCTGGGCACTCTACAGTATCGGCAGTCGGAAGCTCATGGAGCGCCACTCGGCGTTAACCGTCAATTGGGCGACGCTGCTTGTCGCCACCGTCATTCAAATTCCTCTACTGTGGACGGATCGCAAGATGCTGGACGCGGGACTTGAGTCCGTATCGACGGCGGACTGGATGGCGCTGGGGTATCTGGTCCTATTCGCCACGGCCATTGCACAACAAGCCTGGCTCTTCGGCGTAAAGGGCATAGGCCCCTCGCGCGCTTCTGTCCTTGGCAATCTGACTCCTGTGGCCGCCATCGTCCTATCCGCGGTGCTGTTAAAAGAACCAGTGGGCACGAGCGAAATTCTCGGTATCGCGTTGATCTTGGCTGGAGTTTGGGTGGTTGATCGGCAAACATCCCGTCTCACGGCATAGCAGGCTGCTGAAAAATCCCTCCAGCTTCGTTCTCGTCTCATCGAAATCCTCAACGTACCCCTGAGGGTACGCCTCCGGTTTCGAATCGCCTGCGGCCTTGCTGGCGGGCTTTTTGAGCAGCCTGCGAAGATCAATCCCTTCTTGACTCATCCACCCGATAAAGGGAATAGCCAGGTTATCCTTCCCTGCGCGTATCGGACGAGCACGGTTTCATCGTGCGCGTTCTGCGAGCAAGAAGGATGGCTCGGCTTTTCCCGTCTCCCATTCTCTTATCGCCCTCGGTTCTGTGGTTACAGTATGATACGGCTCATTTTCACGTAAGGAGCCGCGCATGCTGGAGCAACGCATCGAAGAAGTGAACAAAGCGAACCACGCGTTTTATGCCGCCTTTGGCAACCTCGACATCGCCGAGATGGATAAAATCTGGGCGCACCAGGAGTATGTCACCTGCATCCATCCCGGCTGGACCTTGCGGTCGGATTGGCCTGCCGTTCGCGACTCCTGGGTCCTGATTTTTAACAATACGTTTTCCATGACGTTCGAACTCACCGACGTGATGGTGCAGGTGGCAGGCGATTTGGCCTGGGTCGTCTGTGTCGAGAACATCACCACCCATCAATCCGACGAACCGCAGCAGGCGAAGGTGTTAGCGACGAATCTCTTCGAGAGAATCGGGGATGAGTGGTTGATGATTCATCATCATGGGTCGGCGGTGATGGGATGAGGCGGTTCGCTCTCTTTGCTCGCGCAACGCGCGGCCTCGGAAGGCCCTCGTTGCATGCGCGCAGTTGAGAGCAGAACCGCCTCATCCCATTGTTAAGGGATGGGGGGGAGAGAAAGGATTGTTCGACGGGCGCAGTGGGGGAGCCATAAAATGGTTGGAACGTGGTCATCGCCAGAGCGTTTGAAGGAGTGGCTGTGACTGCTCGCAATGCATTCGAGCGGATCGTGAATCATCGTGGCTGTGTCAAGAGTCTCTGTCTGACCGTTCAACTCGGTGGTTAGGCCCCAAACACAATGTTTGCAGCGCCACTCTGGATTGTCGACAACGTCTCAGAAAATCGGCGTAGGTCGCTGGCTGAACCTTTCGAGTTCTCCACGCTTATACAGCGCATGCGGTCCGAACTGCGAAACGTGTGCTACAAGAAAGACAAAGGGGTACACGAGGCCAAGGGTTCGTGGCGCCCGATCCTCTGGTTCGACGTTGAGGATGTGACGTTTGATCACTTCTTTAATAGCCCATATGGTTACCGCGGTCAGTTCTTGATTAACGCAGCGGCCGGGCATGAGGCGAACAATCAGGTTCTTGCTGCTCTGGCCACTGCCCTGATCCAGGGGGCCGCGTTGGACCCGTCTCTGGCAGAGCAGGTAAAGCGGTCGCTTGTCTCACCACTCGCGAAGGTCTGGATCGAAGAAGATCAAGACATTCCAAGAATGCCCGAACTGATCATCCAAGTCCTGGTGCCGGAATGGGTTGCCGCTGCTACCGCTGTTCACGAAAGACTGACTCGAAAAGACCCTACGCTTACAACCAAAGAAGTCGATCGCATCTACGGTGTTAGGGCACCGTCTGGTTCCACTCTCAAGATCATGGGAGCATGGATTGGGCCGGACGGTTCGCTAAGCGTCGTTCCGTCCAAGCTTCGAAGAGCCGAGGAGATTAAGGCGTACGGGGTTTCATAGGGCCTGCATGACCCCTTCATCGGAAGAGAGAAATAGTGTCCATTTTGAGTTAGGGCTTCGGAGCACTTTGGGTAGGAACTTCTTCTACTCGGATGGTGTTGGCCCATTCGGCGACGTAGGGGTCTCGTTCTTCCATTGTCATGCCTGCATACTTCATAAACATCTGTGGGCCTTTGCGGCGACGCCAGGTGAGGTAGTTGAGGAAGTGCTCCCGGCAGATGCTGTGTGTGCCGGCTGGGGCATAGACTCTTGCTTGGCAGCCTTTGATGAGGCAGGTCAGATCGTGCATTGTATTCCTGGGTTCAGAGCCCATAGTATGCAAGACGGAAGGGCTGATTATCAATCAGGCTAGCCCGCACTATTCATGACGGTTCGTCGCGAAATTGCTGAGCCGTGTCGCGAGACCGGTGCGCGGAGCCGTGAGGCCCCGATGCGTACTCGTGCAGTACGGTGAGGGGCCGAGGGGCGAGCCCGCTGGCCGGAGGCTTGTCGTAGCAGCGGATCGGCAATTGTAGCAGAAGCGCTCAAGAATAATGCGGGCGAATCTTGACGCATTGCCTTCCGTTCCGGTAAGTCCATCGCCATGACGGGACCGCTTCCGCTTCCTCTCCTATTCTTCTTGGCCACGCTCGTTTCCCTTTCGAGCTGTGCGTCTGCATCACGAGAGGGGCTCCCCCCTGGGAGTCCATTTGCCGAAACGGCTGCCGTTGCAACGAATCTGTTGCCGCAGGGGATTGCGGTAGGGGATGTGACGAGCCAGTCCGCGCTGCTCTGGTTGCGGACCGATGGACCGATGACGGTTCAAGTGGAGTGGGCGCCGATGGCAGCCTGGGATACCCTGTCGAAGATGGCGACAGCTGTGGCTCCCGTGGCACGGTCGCCGTTGTTCACGACAGGCTCGGAATCGGATTTTACCTTGGCAGTTCCTCTTGAGGGGTTAACGCCGGCTACACGATACCGATTGTATGTCTCTGTCGGCACGAAGGGGCGTGAAGGTACATCGACTGAAGCACGAGTGGCGGCACGAGGGGAATTTACGACGCTCCCCGATGCGAAGAGTCACGTACCCGTGACTCTTGCCTGGAGCGGGGATCTGGGAGGCCAGGGTCGTTGCAGGCGTGGCGCTGCCGGCTATCCTATCTTCGATGTGATGCGCGCCCAGCAGCTCGATTTCTTTCTGTTTCTCGGCGATACGATGTACAGCGACAGTCTGTGTCCGTCTCCTCCGAACGAGCCGGGAGCAGACTTTCTCGCGACGACTCTGGCCGAGTACCGTGCACGTCATCGCTACCAACGGGGTGCGGAGGCGCTACGGCGGTTTTTGGAGACCACTCCAGTCTATGCCATATGGGACGACCATGAAGTGCGGAATAACTTTGCCGGACCCTCCGACAGCCTGATGCCGGTCGGGCGTCAGGCTTTGCGCGAGTATTGGCCGATCCGTCTGGCGTCTGACGATCCCCAGCGGCTCTATCGAACGGTACGTGCCGGGGCAGATCTCGAATTGTTCATCCTTGATACGCGGCAGTATCGGAGTTCCAATGCCGATCGGGATGGCCTGGGGAAGACGATGTTAGGAGAACGGCAGCTTCAATGGTTGCTGAATGGACTTACCGAGTCAACCGCGACGTGGAAAGTGATTGTGACGAGTGTGCCGCTGTCCATTCCGAAGGGAGGCGGCGCCATCGTCCCCGGGAACGATGGGTGGGCAGGCGGGCCTGACGGCACCGGATTCGAGCGTGAACGGCAGGTGATTGTGGATTGTATTCTGGGCCAGGCTGTGAAGAACGTGGTGTTCTTGGCCGGCGATGTGCACTATGTGCAGGCCAATGCGTATGACCCGAATGGTGACGGGACACCTGACTTCCATGAGTTTGTGGTTGGTCCGTTATCTGCGGCGCCTGGACGATTAACGCCAGCCAGTGTGGAGTTACGCCCGACGACGTTGATTCATGAAGGCGGGTACATGAATTTTGGCCTGATTCGAGTCACGAAGTCTTCATTCGATGTGACGGTCCTCGATGAGGCCGGCGTCACGCGCTTTTCTCATCATCTGGCCGCCAGGTAACGGTCACCGTCCGCTGCGAAGATCCTCTTGATATCGGGACGGGTGGCCAGTTACGGTACACGGTCGTTGTACGAGCGATCGAGATTCCGACGAGGTGCGTGATGCTACTACAGCTCATATCCGTGCTGGGTGCCCTGATGGTGCTGTCAGCGTATGGTCTGCTTCAAGGTGGGATCTGGCGTGAGTTGAACGCGGGATATCTTGCGTTCAATATCGTCGGGTCGTTGTTGTTAGGGGTCGTCGCGATTGTGGATCAGCGGATGGGATTCATTTTCTTGGAGTTTGCGTGGGCCGGCCTTGGTTTGATCGGCGTCGCCAGGGCCATGAAGGCCCGGCGTATCGCAAGTTAACTGTGCGCGGATGAAAGGACTACACAGATGGCAGGGTTGATGTCGGCGGATGAAATTTTTGAACAGGCTCAGAATGCCGCTGCGGCGGCGACAGGGCTTGATGAAAAGGCCATGCAGATCGATTACCCGGCGCTGAAGGAAAAGTTCCTGGCAGCCTTGGGGAATCGCAAAGTTGCGCTCTGCCACATCAACAAATTTTTGCCGGAAGGCTACGAAGATCAGGGGCGCTTTAATCTCGTGTTGCTCACTGCCGGCAACGTGATATTCGACATGGTCATCGGCGATTCGTATTTTCGCTACGACGTCGTGTCGGTCGGCCAGCTGGACAAAGTTCAGGTGATCGATGCGATGTGGGACAATAAAGAGAAGCGCCGTGAGGAACCCTTCCTGAGCCTTCGGCTGATGCACGCCGAGGAAGCCCATCTTTTACTGGCGCTCGAAGACGACGAGCGGAAGAGTTTGCTCGCTTTTGCGAGTGCTGTCGCGGCGGTCCGGAACCCGGAAAAATAGTGATCCGCAGGACGCTCAAAAAGCCCTGACTTCTCACCCGCCCAACCCCAGCGCGCCAAGACGCGCCGTTCCGCAGGCAAGGCCGCAGCGAGTGAAGGCCCGAGGAGGTACAAACCGCACTTCGTGTGAGCCGTTCGCCCTTATAATCGATCTTGGCGAACGGACCCCCCCTCTAGTGATTCCGGCCTCCAAGAATCTCTGGGGTACGTTGAGGGTCTGAACGATGCGAGAACGAAGCTGGCGGGCTTTTTCAGCGTCCTGCTATGCGCGGCGGTAGAAGGGGAGTGTATGGACTGTCGCGTTGTGACGTACGCCACCGACTTCAATAGTGAGCTTGGTTCCGGGGGCTGAAAAGTCCCGTAGGGGGAATGCCAGGGCGATAGGGGTCTTAAGTTGTGGTGAAGGCGTGGCGCTGCTGACCCAGCCTACTTCCCGATCTCCGCTGAATAGCTTGGCACCCCTCGGCGGGATGGTCGAGTCATTCATGACGAGCCCGACTAAATGCCGCCGTACGTTGCCGTAGGTGTCCATCCTCGCCACGACTTCCTGCCCGGGATAGCAGCCCTTATTCAGGCTGAACGCTTTCCCTTCCAGGTTCGCTTCCGGTGGAACGATCTCTTCGTTGAGGTCCGGCCCGGCCTTCGGTAGGCCCGCTTCGATGCGGAGGGCCTCACGAGCGTGACTGCCAATCGCCTTGATGCCGTATGTCGCACCGGACTCCATCAGCCGTTCCCATGCTGTGGGGAGGGCATCGGCAGGCAACAATATTTCCAGATCATCTTCTCCAGTTTCTTCTGTACGCAGGACGAGCGCGGTATGGCCTCCGATTTTCGCTGCGATGGCGTTCACCGGTTTGAGGTCGCTCATCTCGACTCCGAAAGCGGCGCTGACGGTCGCACAAGCGTTGAGCCCGCTGACGAGTAAGAGCCCCCAGGACTCTGCACAGTTCTCCATCTTCGCTTTGGTGCCGTAGAGCAGAAACTTTCTGAGGGCTTGGAAGGTGGCCTCGCCGACCTCGCCGACATCTTCCACCCACACATTGTCAGGGAAGATATAGACTCGAAAGTAGCCGAGCATCTTGCCCTTGTGGGTGAGAAAGCTTGAATAGCGTCCTTGGCCTGGCTGGAGCGGGAAGATATCGTTGCTGATGAGGCTCTGTAACCATTTCACGCGATCATCGCCGGTGACGCGGATCTTGCCCCGGTGCGAGAGGTCGGAGAGTCCGACGGCCTGGCGTACCGCCTGATACTCTGTGCCCCATTGGCCATAGTGAGCTGGCATGTCCCATCCGGCGACCTCTTCAAAGGTTGCGCCAAGCTTCGCGTGATGTTCATGGAGACGTGATTGTTTCATACGTGAGTCCCTGCCACCTCCTCGACCAGATCTTTCAATCGTGAAGAGAACTCATTGCGCGAGACGATCTTGGTCACGCCCAGCGCCTTGGCCCGGTGAAAGGTATCGACTTCTTCGTGATTGGCGAAAGCGAGAATGGGAATGGTTTTCATGCTTGCGTCGGTTTTGAGAGTTTCCAGAGCTTGGAAGGCGTTCAGCCTCTCGTCGTTCATGTCCACAATGAAGGCGGACAGAGTCGTGGAGGAGGCCTTTTCGGCGATGTCCTGCTGCGTTCGAGCCCGTTCGATCCGGTAACCCTTCGACAGCAGGGCGTCGCGGACTTTGGTGTAGAAAAAGATATCAGTGACGCCGACGAGGATGGTTTTTTCGCTCATGTGAAGAAGGCCTAGGTTAAGGCTAAGGTTGAGTTCGTATGTGAAGAGTATGGATCAACGCGTTCAAGTCTTTCCAGGTTTCATCGACGAGTTTTTTCTGACCGGCGCATACTTCCTCGGAGAAATATCCCACGCGTTGTCCGTAGATCAGCGCATTCTTTGTCTCAAGCAGCGAGCCACGGGATGCGTAGTAGAATTGCAATTTGTCCTTTGTATGTTTCCTACCGAACCCTTCGGCGATGTTGCCGGAAACCGACAGAGCTGCTCTTCTAATTTGAGACGTTAGTCCGTAATCTTCTTTCTTGGGAAGGCTCTCGGTAACCGAAAAAATGGCATCTGCAAGGTTCATGGCCTTTTGCCACACAGGCATTTCCTCGAATGAGTTGAAAGCCATCAACTGGTACTCTCGGCCTTGACCTCGACCTTAGCCTTTTTATTAATTGAGTGAGCTGATCAATCGTCCCAGCGCCTTCTTTGCCAAGGCGTAATTGGGATTGAGGGCCAGCGCTTTCTTGTACGCATCAATGGCCTCAGTCCATTGGCCCTTGCGTTCGTAGACTCGACCCAGGTTGAGATGGGGGAAGGCGGGGCTCTCATAGCGTCTCGCCTGGAAGGCTTTCTGAAACCAGGTAATGGCTTCGTCGAGCTCGCCCTTTTCGATCAGATAGGCCCCGATGTCATTATAGGGGTTGCCGAAGTCGGGGTCCTGTGCGATGGCCTTGTGGCACTCCTCTATCGCATCATCGAGACGTCCCATGAAGCTATAGGTCCAGCCGAGGAAGGTATAGGCCTCGGCAGTTGGATGAGTCTCAATCGATTTCTTGTAGAGCGTCACGGCCTCTTCCAATTCGCCCTTCATCTGGCGTTCATAGGCCTGTTGGAAGAGTTGCCACGCTTCGCGTTTATCTTCTTCGTGGCCTTCGCCTTGGATCAAAAAATCTTGTACATCCATAGTTAGGCCGATGAAAAATGTCCCCAGCGTCGTTCTCAGTCGTGCGAACTCCTCAACGTACCCCTGAGGGTACGCCTCCGGGTTCACACTCCCTGCGGCCTTGCTGGATGACCTTTTTGATCGGCCTCCAGGAACCGCGTCGACAGTTTACTCGTTCTTCAGCTTTTTCTTAATCAGCTCTGCGCCGTATCGTCCTGAAAGCAACATTGAGCCAAACGCCGGCCCCATGCGGGGTGTGCCGTAGACTGCCGCCACTGCCAATCCGATCACAAAACAGTTGGGATAGACCTCGCCGGTGTGGTTCATCACGTCTTCTTCCGAGCGCGAAACCCACATGGCGCCGTTCCCGGGAACCGCTGTGTAGAGATTGCGCTTGTGCAACAGATTGACTACGACGGCATCGTGCCCGGTGGCATCGACGACGATCTTGCTTTCGAGCCCGATCGGATCGACGTGGATGAGATCGTGGCCGGCCATTTCGGCGGTCGTGTTGTTCACGACGACACCTTCCAACACGCCGTCCCGGCGGAGAATGAGATCGACGACGCGCGTAAGATTCAGCACCTTGGCGCCGCCGCGATAGGCTGCGGCAACGAGGGCGCCGGTGGCATGCGGCGGATCGACCATGTACATTCCGTCACAGTCCTTGATCTTCTTGCACGGCACCCCGATTTCCTCGAGGATCTTGTGCGCGGGGGCGCAGATCGTGGCTTTATTCATCAGATACCCGCCGTGCCAGAACCCTCCTCCGAGTGCGAGGCTCTGTTCGACGATGACAGTGCGAAAGCCGATCTCAGCCAAGTCGTGCGCGCAAATGAGGCCGGAGGGGCCTGCGCCGACGATGATCACATCGCTCTCAATGAGCTGGTCGAACTCTTTATAGTATTCACGCGCAATCTGTCTGGTAATGTCTCGTTCTCGTAACGGGGCTGGTTTTGGCTTGCTCATAATTCGACTCCAATCAGCTGTCAGCCATCAGCCATCAGCTTTCAGCTCTGGATTCCAAGCTGACTGCTGACAGCTGATCGCTGAAAGCGCCTGCTATCTATAAATTTCCGCTCCGGTTTTTTTGAACTCCTCTGCTTTTTCCTTCATGCCGATTTGAATCGCTTGCTGTTCATCCACGTGTAGTTGCGCGGCATAGTCTCGGACATCCTGCGTGATCTTCATCGAACAGAAATGCGGGCCGCACATGGAGCAGAAGTGAGAGACCTTGGCGGCATTGTCCGGTAAGGTCTCGTCGTGGAAGAGCCTTGCCGTGTCCGGATCCAGCGAAAGATTGAACTGGTCTTCCCAGCGAAACTCGAAGCGGGCTTTTGAGAGCGCGTTGTCTCTGATTTGCGCGCCCGGGTGGCCCTTGGCGAGGTCCGCCGCGTGGGCGGCGATTTTGTAGGTAATGACACCGGTCTTCACATCTTCTCGGTCGGGGAGGCCCAGGTGTTCCTTGGGTGTCACATAGCAGAGCATCGCGCAGCCGAACCAGCCGATCATAGCTGCGCCAATGCCGGAGGTGATGTGGTCGTAGCCCGGTGCGATATCGGTGGTGAGCGGTCCCAACGTATAGAAGGGCGCCTCCTGGCAGGCCTTCAGCTGTTTCTCCATGTTGACCTGGATCATGTGCATGGGCACGTGGCCCGGTCCTTCGATCATGACTTGGACGTCGTGGCGCCAGGCGATCTTGGTGAGTTCACCCAAGGTTTCCAGCTCCGCGAACTGCGCCTCATCGTTGGCATCGGCAATGGAGCCGGGACGCAACCCATCGCCCAAACTGAACGACACGTCGTAAGCTTTCATGATCTCGCAGATTTCTTCGAAGTGAGTGTAGGCAAAGTTTTCTTGATGATAGGCCAGGCACCACTTCGCATGGATCGCTCCGCCGCGGGACACGATGCCGGTCATGCGTTTGGCGGTCATCGGCACGTAGGCAAGGCGCACACCGGCGTGGATGGTGAAGTAGTCGACGCCTTGTTCTGCCTGTTCGATCAGCGTGTCGCGATAAATCTCCCAGGTCAGGTCTTCAGCCTTGCCCCCGACTTTTTCAAGCGCCTGATAGATCGGTACGGTGCCAATGGGCACCGGTGAATTGCGGATGATCCATTCGCGGGTTTCGTGGATGTTCTTGCCGGTAGAGAGGTCCATCACTGTATCGGCGCCCCATCGAATGGACCAGATCATCTTTTCCACTTCTTCTTCGATGGAGGAGGCGACGGCAGAGTTGCCGATGTTGGAGTTGATCTTCACCAGAAAGTTGCGGCCGATGATCATCGGCTCGCTTTCCGGATGGTTGATGTTGGCCGGGATGATCGCGCGGCCACGGGCGACTTCGTCGCGGACAAATTCCGGGGTGATCACAGCGGGGATGCTTGCGCCCCATGACTGGCCAGGGTGTTGGGTGACCCCGCCGCCGTGTCCGTTCCGCGAGGCCAGTTCGCGCGCCACTTCCCGAGATTGATTTTCTCGAATCGCAATGAACTCCATTTCAGGTGTGATGATACCTTTTCTGGCGTAGTGGAGCTGCGTCACGTTCATGCCCGGTTTGGCTTGCAACGGCTTGCGAATGTGCTGGAACCGGAGTTCGTTCAGCTTGGGGTCGGCTGCGCGCAGGCGGCCATAGTGCGACGAAATATCCGGGAGCTCGACGACATCGTTCCTTCCGACCACCCAGTTCCGTCGATAGGGCGCCAATCCAGCCCGCGCGTCGATCTTGACGTCCGGGTCAGTATAGGGGCCGGAGGTATCGTAGATCGTGATTGGTTCATTGGCGGTGGGCGCGCCCCCATTCATCGACTTGGTGGCGGTGAGGCCGATTTCTCTCATAGGGACCCGCACCCCGGACTGTGTGCCTTGCACGTACACTTTGTGTGAGGCGGGGAACGGTGTGGTCGTCAAGGCCGACCCGGCAGACTGGTGTCCGTTGCCTGTTGCCGATCCATTGCCGAGTGTATGGTCGCTCATGAGGAGCTCCTTTCTTTTAGGATGCTGTCAGCTATCAGCCCTAAGCACAGATTTCAGAAGCTGATGGCTGAATGCTGTGTGCTGATCGCTATTCTTCAAATAAAAAAAGCCGCACCCATAAAATAAGGGAGTGCGGCAGAGAGACCAACGGTGCCCGGTTGTTCT
>Ga0307505_10001858_pt1 | contig 15878 bp, 15 predicted proteins | sample 23_S_MG_FD_202183 | JGI IMG/M metagenome (GOLD analysis project Ga0307505, IMG submission 202183) | Soil microbial communities from Populus trichocarpa stands in riparian zone in the Pacific Northwest, United States - 23_S | ecosystem: Environmental > Terrestrial > Soil > Riparian zone > Trees...
CCAATCACCTGCTAGTGTGATACAGTGTCCTATACATAAGACATATCGCCATGCTCCTACTTGCCGATACAATCTCCCGCCTGCGAATAAATTGGAACAAGCGTCCGCTGAACGAGGCTGATCTCTACAGGCTCTGCCGAAAGCACAAGGTAGCGATCACGGAAATGCCGCTGCGGGTCGGCGGTTTTTATTATTGTGCGATGGGACGGCACTTTATCGCGATCGACAGCCGGCTCTCGCCGCAGAAGAAGCTGTTCGTGATGTTTCACGAGTTTGCACACTATCTACTGCACGCTCCGTCGGGGACGGCGACGGCGAATTACCATGGTGTGGGCAAGCGAACTCGTGTAGAGACCGAGGCAGATTCGTTTGCTCTCTGCGCGCTGATGCCGACCGTGTGGGTCACGTCAGGACGGCTCGCGGAACTTGCGGTGGATGCTGGTTACGATGCGGATATTATTGCCGAACGCATCGCCGTTTATGCCACCCACGGCCTGTAATTCCTTGACCTGATTGCCAATATCGCGTACAACATAACCTAATTTCAGATACTCGGCCCACTGATCTCGGGCAAGAAGATCCATAGCATAGGAACGGAGGTAAGCGAGGCCAGATGGCATCGAACTTGGTTCATATTACGCGTCGCGGTTTTGGCGAGACGATGCGAAAGGACGGCTGGTGGTGGCAATCGCTGGTGGTATTCCTCGGCTTTTCGGCGTTCATCGTCTATTCGACGTGGGCCGCCTTTCAGGGCGAGCATTACACCTTCGGGCCGTATCTTTCGCCGATGTATTCGCCGCTCATCTGGGAAGCCGCGGGCCAGCCGCTGTCGACCCATTCGTGGCTCGGTGCATGGCCGTCGTGGATGCCGAATCTTCCGCTGCCGATCACACCCGCATTTCTGATTTTGTGGGCTCCGGGCGGATTTCGGTTCACTTGTTATTACTATCGCGGCGCCTATTACAAATCGTTCTGGGCCGATCCTCCCGCGTGCGCCGTCGGGGAACCTCGGCACGAGTATCGCGGCGAAAAGAAGTTTCCGCTGATCTTCCAGAACATCCATCGATACTTTCTGTACGTTGCGATCGTCTTTATCGGCATTTTGACCTACGACGCGATCGCCGCGACGCAGTTCTCTGACGGTTTTGGCATTGGCGTCGGGACGCTCGTGCTGTCGATGAACGTCATCCTCCTTGGCGGATACACGTTCGGCTGCCACTCGCTGCGGCATCTGGTCGGCGGCGGCTGCGATGTTTTGTCGGACAAGCCGGTGCGACAGGGACTGTGGAACTGGGTGAGCAAACTGAACAAACGCCACATGCTCTTCGCGTGGATGAGCTTGTTCTGGGTCGGGTTCTCGGACTTCTATGTGCGGATGTGTTCGATGGGAGTGTTTACGGATTACCGATTGTTTTAACCGCCGAGACGCGAAGACGCCGAGATTATGAGAGTAGTTTTCGCAGGTCTTATTGTTGTTGGTGCGATCTTACTTACCCCAACGACGAGCCATGCGTGCGAGTGCATGATCAGGCCAGTATCAGAGCGTTTCCGGGAGTCGAAAGTGATTTTTGTGGGACGGTTGGCGGCTTCAGATATTTCCGAATCAACTGTGCAGAACTTCGGCGAAGATCGGTACGTTTTTGAGGTCACAAGAAGGTTCAAGGGACTGTCGAAAGATTATGTCGCGATAGGTTTTGATATGGAACAGATCCAGACCGGGGGAATGTGTGTTAACTTGTCCCATTTTGAATTCGATAGAGATTATCTGATCTTCGCGTACGGTAAAGAATTGACTGTTCAGTCGGTTTGTACAGATTCAGTACGGCTGAAATCTGGTTCACCGAGTCGCGACGAACTGACGCAAAAGGAACTTAAGAAGCTCGATAGTTTCTGGTTTCGGACCAAAGCTCGGCTCTGGCCATTTTGACCTCTCGGCGTCTCCGCGTCTCGGCGGTGAACTTATTTAATGGTTGAATACACAACATTTGAACACGACGTTCTCGTCATCGGTGCCGGTGGAGCGGGGCTGCGGGCAGCGATCGAGGCGAGTGCGAGCGGCGTTAGCGTCGGGCTGATCTGCAAGTCGCTGCTCGGCAAGGCTCACACGGTGATGGCCGAGGGCGGGATGGCGGCGGCGATGGGCCATAACGACGATCGCGATAACTGGAAGGTCCATTTTTCCGACACGATGCGCGGCGGCCAGTATGTGAATAACTGGCGGATGGCCGAACTGCACGCGAAAGAAGCACCGGATCGTGTGCGCGAACTCGAGGGCTGGGGAGCGGTGTTCGACCGAACGAAGGATGGCCGCATCAATCAGCGAAACTTCGGCGGGCATCGTTATCCGCGGCTTGCTCACGTCGGTGACCGAACAGGTTTAGAGCTAATCCGCACGCTGCAAGATCACGGCATCCATCAGGGCATCGACGTCCATATGGAAGTGACCGTGATCTCGCTGCTCAAGGACGGCGACCGCGTTGTCGGATGTTTTGCATACGAACGCGAGCACGGACGCTTTCGTGTCTACAAAGCGAAGGCGGTTGTACTTGCGACAGGAGGCGTCGGGCGCGCGTATAAGATCACATCGAACTCGTGGGAAGGCACGGGCGACGGCCACGCGCTGGCGTATCACGCGGGCGCCGAGTTGATCGACATGGAGTTTATCCAGTTTCACCCGACCGGCATGGTCTGGCCGCCGAGCGTCCGCGGCATTCTCGTCACCGAGGGCGTCCGCGGCGAGGGCGGAATTTTGAAAAACAGCGAGGGCAAGCGGTTCATGTTCGACGACATTCCGGCGAACTATAAAGACCAGACCGCAAGCGATCCCGAAGAAGGCTGGCGATACACGCAGGGTGACAAAACCGCGAACCGTCCGCCTGAGCTGCTGACGCGCGACCACGTCGCACGCTGCATCAATCGCGAGGTGAAGGCAGGACGCGGATCGCCGCACGGGGGTGTGTATCTCGACATCGCGTGGATCAAAGAGAAACTGCCGAACGCCGCCGAGCATATCAAGAAAAAGCTGCCGTCGATGTATCACCAGTTCATGCAGCTCGCAAATCTGGACATCACGACCACGCCGATGGAGGTCGGGCCCACCACTCACTACATCATGGGTGGCATCCGCGTGGACGCCGATACTCAGGCTTCGACGCTGCCGGGTCTGTACGCCGCGGGCGAATGTGCCTCGGGCATCAACGGCGCGAATCGTTTGGGCGGCAACTCTTTGTCTGATCTGATCGTGTTCGGGAAACGTGCCGGTGAGTACGCGGCTCAGTTCGCTAAGACGAACGACCACGGTTCGATCGACAGCGCCTTGATCGAATCCGAAGCGAAACGCGCACTTGAACCTTTCGATCGCGAAGGCGGCGAGAACCCGTTCGTTATTCAGAATGATCTGCAAGACATGATGCTGAAACTCGTCGGCATCGTGCGGCTCGAAGACGAGATGAAGGAAGCTCTCGACGGACTCGATAAATTGAAGGAACGAACCTCGAAGTCATCCGTTACGGGCAACATCGACTTCAACCCGGGCTGGCACACTGCGCTCGATCTGCGAAACCTGTTGACGGTAAGCGAGGCGATCACCCGCTCCGCGATCGAACGCAAAGAAAGCCGCGGCGGGCAGTTTCGCGACGATTACCCGGATAAAGATCCCGCGTTCGCGAAGTTCAACGTGGCAGTAAAAGAAGTCGACGGCCAGATGCAAATATCACACGAACCCATCCCCGAAATGCCCGCGGAGTTGAAGGCGGTTATCGAGGAGATGGGATGATGAACTTTTTAACGCAAAGTCGCCAAGCCGCAAAGACGCAAAGTTTTCTATATCTTTCTTTGCGTCTTCGTGCCTTCGCGTCTTTGCGTTGAAGAAAAATATGGCTCAAGCAACATTCACAATTCGCCGCGGCGGTCGCGAGGGTGGGGAGATGGTCGAGTATCAGACTCAGGTGACCGAGGGGATGGTCGTGCTAGACGCGGTGCACCAGATCCAGGCCGAGTCGGCTCCGGATCTCGCTTGTCGCTGGAACTGCAAGGCGGGCAAGTGCGGATCGTGTTCGGCGGAGATCAACGGCAAGCCGCAGTTGATGTGCATGACGCGGCTCGACACTATCGATGTCACGCAGCCGGTCACCATCGAACCGATGCGCGCCTTCCCGCCGATCAAAGACCTGATCGCCGACATCTCGTGGAATTACGAGGTCAAGAAGCGCATCAAGAAGTTCAAGCCGCGGCCGCCCGACGCCGAGGACGGAACGTGGCGGATGCAGCAGTCGGACATCGACCGAGTGCAGGAATTTCGGAAGTGTATCGAATGCTATCTCTGCCAGGACGTCTGTCACGTTCTACGCGATCACGTAAAGCACGACGAGTTCATCGGCCCGCGGTTTCTGGTTTACGCAGCCGCGCTTGAGATGCACCCGCTCGACACCGAGAACCGTGTCGACGAGCTAAAAGATGAGTTCGGCATCGGCTACTGCAACATCACCAAATGCTGCACGAAGGTCTGCCCCGAACACATAACCATCACCGACAACGCGATCATCCCGTTGAAGGAACGTGTGGTGGACGAGCATTACGATCCGCTTAAGAAGTTAGTGAAGATATTTAGGAGAAAGTAAGAGTGACGCCTTTAGGCGTTTTCTTTGGTGACCAATGTACAACTGGCGAAAGCTCTCGGAAGATGACCGCGAATACGTCCTTGCCGAACGAAAAGCTCGTCAGTTTCCGTGGCACGCTCCGCCCCATTTCGAGTACGTGGGCGAGAAAACTTTTATCGTGACCGCCGCCTGTTTTGAGCACCAACCCATCATTGGCCGTTCATCCGAACGAATGGCTGAACGCGAAAATAAGTTGCTAAAAATATCGCACGATGTTTCGACTTGTGTTTTTGCCTGGTGCGTACTTCCGAATCATTACCACTTGCTTTTACGGACCGCGTACATCGCGGAGTTACTGAAACTTCTGGGGACATTTCATGGTTCTACTTCGTTCAAATGGAATGGCGAAGACGGGACGCGCGGCCGAAAGGTCTGGTTTCGGGCCGTTGAGCGGTCGATGCGTTCTAAGAGACATTTCTTCGCGAGCCTCAATTACGTAAATCACAACGCCGTGAAACATGGCTATGCGGAGAAATGGCAGGATTGGCCTTACTCCAGTGCGAAGCAGTACCTTGATAGCATTGGAGCCGAACGTGCGGGCGAGATCTGGAGAGAGTATCCTGTGCTTGACTACGGAAAAGATTGGGATCCCGCCTAAACCGGGAAACGCCTAAAGGCGTCACTCTTACTTGCTTATGTTCGAACTCAAACCTATATCGCCCGAAGCAATTCCCGCAGCACTTGAAAAGGCGAATCGCTATCGACTGCTGAACGAACCGAGCGCGGCCGAGAGTATCTATCTCGATATCCTCGCGATCGACGCGGACAATCAGGATGCGATCAAGAATCTCGTCCTGGCAATGAGCGACCGGTTCGGCAAGGATTACGCAGTCAGCGACACGAACATCAATGAATATGTCGCCAAGCTCCACGACGAATATCAGCGTGCCTACTACACCGGCATCGTGTATGAACGCCGGGCAAAGGCCACCCTCGCGAAGGGCGGGTTACAGGCTTACGAGCTGTTCGTGCAGGCAATGGAATGGTTCGAGCGGGCCGATGCGATGGCCGATGAGGGCAACGAGGAAGCCAAACTCCGTTGGAACGGATGCGCTCGGATCATCAATCGAAACAAACTTCAGCCCCACGTGATGGGTGCCAGCGACACTCTTGAATAGCGTGTGCTAAACTTTGGCGCATCGAAAATTTTCTTTATCAAAGGAGATCAAATATGCCGGGGAGATTTGAGATCAAGACAGGAAAGAGCGGTAAATTCAGCTTCAATCTGAAGGCTTCGAACGGGCAGGTGATCCTCTCGAGCGAAAGCTACGATTCGCGAAAGGGCGCCGAGGGCGGCGTCGCTTCGGTCAAGAAGAATGCGGGCAATGACGCTCGTTTTGAGCGCAAGGTTGCGAAAGACGGATCAGCGTATTTCGTTTTGAAAGGCTCGAACGGTGAGGTCGTCGGCAAAAGCGAGATGTATAAGTCCAAGGCTTCGATGGAGAGCGGGATCAAGTCCGTCCGCAATAACGCGGAGTGGGCCGAAATAACGGACGCCAAGTAAAAACAACTCAGAACATCGCAGTCAGGAAGGCGGGCTTGCCCCCGCCTCATTTTTTGAGCCATGACCACCAAACGCACCCGCCTCGGCATCGAGGTTATAGTTGAAGAAAAAGTCTCGACGCTCGCCGGACAGCGGATCGGGCTCGTATGTAATCCGGCCTCGGTATTTCCCGACACGTTCCGCCACGGCGCCGACATCTTCTTCGAGCATCCCGACATCAACCTGACCGCGCTCTTCGGCCCGCAGCACGGCATTCGGGGCGACGTGCAGTACAACATGATCGAGACGCCGCATGTGCGCGATCCGCGGACAGGCCTGATGGTATATTCGCTCTACAGCGAGACTCGCGTTCCGACAGAAGAGATGTGCGATGAGATCGACACGTTCGTCGTCGATCTGCAGGACGTTGGCTGCCGCATCTACACATACACGTACACGATGGCCTACTGCATGCAGGCCGCGGCTAAGTACGGCAAGCGAGTGGTCGTGTGTGACCGGCCGAACCCGATCAATGGGGTCACGGTCGAGGGCAACGTCACTGAGAAAGAGTTCACCTCGTTCGTCGGCCAGTTCGAATTGCCGACGCGGCCGGGTATGACCATCGGCGAGATGGCGAAGATGTTCAACGAACATTGGAACATTGGCTGCGATCTCGAGGTCGTCGAGATGACCGGTTGGGAAAGGGAGATGTGGCACGAGGAAACCGGCCTTCCGTGGATCCTACCGTCGCCAAACATCCCGACCATCGATACCTGTGCCGTGTTCCCCGCGACCGTCCATCTAGAAGGGACCGAACTTTCCGAAGGCCGCGGGACGACGATGCCGTTCGAGCTAAACGGCGCCGCGTACATCGACCCCTACGAGTGGGCCGCTGAGCTTCGCAAATTCGACTTTCGCGGCGTCGCTTTTCGCGAATGCTACTTTCAGCCGTGGTTCTCCGAATTCGCCGGCGAAACCTGCGGCGGCGTGGCCCTCCACGTCACCGACCGTGACGCCTTCACCCCAGTCGTCGTCGGGATCGTCATGGTCAAGACCGCCTACGACCTCTACCCCGACCAATTCCAATGGCGCCAGAACGAGTACGAGTACGAGTTCGGCAAAAACCCCTTCGACGTCGTCTGCGGTACGGACAAGATCAGGAGGGCGATCGAGTCAGGTGCGGGTTTGGATGAGATCCGTTCTGAAGCCGCATCGGGATTGTTAGGGTTTGAGGCGCTTCGCAAGAACTTCTTGCTTTACTAAAAGCAGGGTATTACTCTTACTTGTAGGAGTATTACTTATGCGAGTTACGGCAAAAGGACAGGTTACTATCCCGATTGCGATACGCGAGAAAGCGGGCATCTTTCCCGATACTGAAGTCGAGTTTGGTTTCAGCGGAAACAAGATAACGATTCAGAAGGCGAAACCAAAAGCGGGTAGGATATCTCGCGGCGAGGAAGCGATAAGGCGTCTGCGTGGTAAGAGCACGGCGAATCTCGATATGACGACTGATGAAATTCTTGCGTTAATGCGTGATTGATGAACACCGTCCTAGTAGATAGCAGCGTGTTGCTGGACGTCTTGTCGGACGATTCAGTTTTCTACGATTGGTCATCGGCGATGATCGACTCACTCGCCGGTGAAGCGCGGCTGGTGATCAATCCATTGATATACGCTGAGGTGTCGAGCCGGTTCAATCGGATCGAGGAACTCGATGAGGCCCTCCCCGAATTCCTTTATCGCCGTGAAGCACTTCCTTTTGAAGCCGCTTTCCTGGCCGGCAAAGCGTTTCTGAAGTATCGCCGTCAGGGCGGGTCGAGAACTACTCCGATCGCCGATTTCTACATCGGGGCTCACGCCGCCGTCGCCCGATACAAAATACTCACCCGCGACCCGCGCCGGTTCCGTCGATATTTTCCGACAGTCGAATTGATCGCACCCTAACCATCGAGTTATACCTAATCGCGGCCGTAGGTTTCTGTCAGACGCTTCAGTCTCGCGAGCATCTCGGGTGGGACGGCACCGTCTTTGAAGCGCCAGTTCCAGTTGCCGGAGTTGGATGAGGGCATGTTCATTCGGGCGCTGTTGTCGAGGCCGAGGACGTCCTGGAGCGGGGCGATCGCGGTGTGTGCAATCGACGCCCAGCAGGCGCGGATCAGGTCCCAGTTGATCTCGCGGCCGGTGGTTGAAAGGTATTCTTTCGCGTGTTCACGCGGGCCTTTTCCTGCGGCTCCTTTCAAAACCTTCCACCAGCCGACGGTCGTGTCGTTGTCGTGCGTCCCGGTGTAAGCGATGGAGTTTCTAATGTAATTGTGGGGCAGGTAAAGATTCTGCGCGTCGCCGCCGAAGGCGTATTGCAGGATCCGCATTCCCGGCAGGCCGAACGAGTCGCGAAGCGATTCGACGTCCGGTGTTATGACCCCGAGATCTTCGGCGATCATTGGAAACTTTCCGAGTGATGCCCTGAGAGATCGGAAAAGATCGTGCCCGGGCACAGCGACCCACTCACCGTTCTCGGCTGTCTCATCACCGCCGGGAACTTCCCACGCAGCGACGAAACCGCGAAAATGATCTACGCGAACGACGTCGACCATGCTGAGAGTCGCGGCGACCCGAGCGGCCCACCATCCAAATCCATCCGCACGCATCGCTTCCCAATCGTAGATGGGGTTTCCCCAAAGCTGACCGGTCTTTGAAAAGTAATCCGGCGGCACGCCCGCGACGACCTTTGGCGACCCGTCCGCGTTCAGCTTGAACTTCGTCTGATTGCACCAAACGTCGGCTGAGTCGAGCGCGACGAAGATCGGGATGTCGCCGATGATCCTCACGCCTTTCGAATTTGCGTAAGACTTTAGCTCCGCCCACTGCGAGAAAAATACGAACTGGGCGAACTTCTCTGCAAAGATCTGATCTCGCAATCGACCGCTCTCGTGAGCAAGGGAATTCGGGTCGCGAAGCTTCAAAACATCTGGCCACTCGTACCACGGCTTCTGATCGTGTTCCGCTTTGATCGCGCGAAAGGTGGCGTAGTCTTCAAGCCACCAGCCATTTTCCTGCTCGAACTTTTCGTACGGTGCTCGGAGTTCACCGGGCGAGGCAGCGAACGCTTTTGCGGCTTCGGCGAAGATCTTTTTCTTCCATTCGATAACCTTGCCGAAGTCGACTTTGTCGGCCGGAAAGTCGGGAGTGTCGGCAAGCATCGATGTATCGAGCAACTTCGCCTCGACCAGCTTATTTGGCGAGATAAGGAGAGTATTACCGGCAAATGCCGAGAAGCATTGATAGGGCGAATCGCCGTATCCGGTGGGCCCGAGAGGGAGGATCTGCCAGTACGTCTGGTTGGCGTCGGCGAGCAGATCGACGAACTCGAATGCCTTCGGACCAAGGTCGCCTATTCCGAACTCACCCGGCAAGGATGTCGGATGCAGCAGTATTCCGGATGCTCTTGGAAAATCCATTTGTCGTCCGCTCAGCCTAACAAAAAAGGCGGGACAATGCCCGCCTTCAAAACTGCAAATTGTGGCCGATCTAGACCGCGGCCGTTTCCGACTTGCTGTCTTCCGCAGACAGTAACGCGTCATCGTCATCATCGTCGTCGGAAGTAGTCGCCGAGGATGACGAAGTGCCAGACGAATAGCTGCTGCTGCTGGAATAGCTGCTTGACGCGGTGCCGTATGAACTAGACGGGCTGCTAGTGGCAGCCGACGTTGAAGCCTTTTCCTGAGCTTCACGAGCCTTGAGCATCGTGCATCCGCCCTCGAAGATCGCTCCGTCCTCAATGATCAGTTTTGGTGTGGCAATATTGCCGACTACCCGAGCAGTGCGTCCGAGTTGAATTCGCTCGGTCGCGGAAACATCGCCATTCACAGTTCCGTTGATCTGTGCTATGCCGACGGAAACATTCGCGTCGAGCTGGCCGTTGTTTCCGACGATCAGCGTTCCCCCATCGGAAGAGACAGTCCCAGTCAGATTGCCGTCAACCCGGAGCATCATCTGGAACGTAGTGTCACCGGTAAGCGCCGTTCCGTGACCGACGAAACCACTGAGTTTCCCATCCTTGATATCGCGAGCGATATTCTCGCTGTCGGTCGCCGGTCGCGAAACTGTATTCGTACTCTCGCCTCCGTAAAGCGATGAGGGGTTTGCTTGGGTTTGGGGGTAGCTCGACTGTAAGTCCGGGGCATCAGACGTTTCGGATTTGGATTTTCCCATTCTGATCATAGAACTAATCTCCTTCGTGCAATTCTATTTGGAACTTGCGGCAATACTTCCAGGCGGGACCCGAGGAACTCCAGGCTTTCTCACTTGTTTTTATCAAGAAGTGCGTGACTGTCGAATAGTGCCTGCAATCGAAATGATAAACGAGTGAACCGAACGTGTAAAGCAATTTTCAACATTCGGTTGTTTTGCTTCAAATCGCTTCGATGTCTCTCGGGACTGGGCCGACCAAAGCGTCCGTTGGTCCTTCAAAAAAGGCTTCAATTGGTACGACCAATAAATTTCACTTCCGAAACATTTTTCGGGTTGACACAGGTGAAAATGGTTGTATTATGTCAAAGGCTTTAACAAATTAACTAAGATTTAGATAGATACTCATAGACGGATCCGACAGCAATGCAGTTTTGCTGTCAAGTTTGGTAGTTCCGGATCGTAGGCGTAATTCGAGATGTAGTTAATTTGTCAAAGAAGTAAACAAAAGATTGCGTAAGATCAATCCAAATAATTTCAAGCTAGCGACGCGGGGAACCTCGCGTGAGATCAACCGTCAGATCGCGCTGACGTTGATCAGGACGCATCAGCCGGTGTCGCGTGCCGAGCTTTCACGGTTGATGGAGACGAACCGGGCGAACATTACGCTCCTGGTCAACGAACTTCTCGACGAAGGCCTCGTCCGTGAAGAGGAGCAGGCCCTACCGAATAAGAGAGGGCGTAAGCCTACCTCGCTGTTCTTGAATTCACTCGCGAGCCTCGCAGTCGCCGTCGATGTTCGCAAGACCAAGACCTTCCTGATGCTGACGGATTCGACCGGAAACCAGGTGGGTGAGGTTATTTCGTTTCCGACCAAGCCGGACCCGATGGACTTTGTTCAGTCGTTGGCGTGGCAGGTGCGAAAGGCGCTTGGTGGAAAACTCGATGTTTTGGCGTGCGGCGGGATCGGCGTCGTTGTTCCCGGCATGCTCGACCTGAAGAATGGGACCGTTATCCATTCGCCGACACTCCAATGGCGCGACGTCGAGCTGCTGGAGATGATGAAGGAAGAGTTTGGCGACATCGACATCCATCTTGAGAATTCAGGAAAGGCTTGCGCGCTTTCCCAGATATGGTCAGTTCGCGGAGCTGATACCGGCCTAAACGACATCGTTTTCGTAAGCGTGTCGGACGGAGTCGGCGTCGGGATCGTGGTCAACGGCGAACTCGTCCGCGGTCGTCATAACACCGCGGGCGAGTTTGGCCACGTACCGTTGAGCATCGATGGCCCGCCGTGTGCGTGCGGAGCGAACGGCTGCTGGGAGGCATACATCTCGAACATCGCGACGCTTTCACGATATTTCGGCACCAACCTCTCGAATCGAAAGCCACAGACGATAGAGCAATCAGAATTTACGGTCGAGACGCTGATAGTGAAAGCGCGGGCCAACGACGGAAAGGCACTGGCGGCGCTCCAGTCAACGGCCAGATATCTCGGACTCGGCCTCGCGTCGATCATCAATGCGATCGATCCGTCGCGGATATACATCGGCGGCGAGATCACCGAGGCATGGGACCTGCTCGAACCTACCGTACGCGACGCGATCAAGGAACGCGTCCTCAGCCGTGAGCTGGGCGAGGCTTCGATACGCGTGGTTCCGGCAATCGAATTTCCGCGCCTACGAGGTGCAGCCGCGCTGATCACGGCGCCGGCATTCGCGGCCCCCAAGGTCGCATAAGATCTCGGGCCGGTGTTCGCCGCATCGGGCCGCAACAAACAAGCGGGTCAGTTATAAAAAGAAGGAGAGCATCCAATGAAACTCATACGTTCTGCCCAAGCTTTGATCGAGCCGACAAGTAGCGCCCACACTTTAGGACTACTCGCGGTCTTGGTGGCCCTACTCATCCTTCCGGCGATGGCAAGTGCTCAGATCACGACAGCTAATCTCGTCGGAACCATCTCGGACCCGGGCGGTGCAAACGTGCCGAACGCGACCGTCACAGCGCGAAACGTCGATACCGGCCTTCGGCGAACCGTTACCACCAGCGACGACGGCAGCTATCGAATCGAGTTTCTGCCGGTCGGAAACTATGCGATCGAAGTGACGGCGACGTCAGGATTCAAAAAGGCATTTCGCGAAGGCATCGTGCTCACCGTTAACGAGACTGCCCGCATAGATTTTGCCCTTGAGGTCGGCTCGGTCGATGAACAAGTGACGGTCACTTCCGCTCCGCCCGAGGTCAACACGAGCTCGGCTGAGCTTGGCCGAACCGTTCAATCGCAGGAGATCGAGAATCTTCCGCTGGTCGAACGAAATGTTTATACGCTGCTTGATCTGACGCCGGGCGTGCAGTCAAACAATACGGGCATTGCGACCGCGTCTGCGGCGACCAGCAATCTCAGTCTCGGTTTTCCCGAGCAGCGGACGCTGATCAACGGTGGTACCGACGGCGGAACAGGCTCGGTGAATTACTTCCTTGATGGCGGCGCGAATATGACGAATCTTCGCAACACCGGAAACATTCTGCCGGCTCCCGACGCTATTCAGGAATTTCGTGTTCAGACGAACGCATACAATGCCGAGTATGGACGCTTTGCCAACGGCATCGTCAATGTGATCACGAAATCTGGCACGAACAGCTTCCGCGGATCACTCTACGAGTTCGTACGCAATGAGGCGTTCAACGCGAATGAATGGGGATCCGCTCTCGAGAAAGCTCCGTACCGACGAAATCAGTTCGGTGGGACCATCGGCGGGCCGATCATCAAAGATAAGACGTTCTTCTTCTTCTCATACGCCGGACTCCGTCAGATGACGAATTTCTTTTTGAACGGGGCGAGAGTTCCTTCCGCTCTTGAACGTACCGGAAATTTTACGGAGCCGATCGGAACGAACGTAAGGAATCCTCCCGGCGGAGCAGTCATTCTTTGCGCTACTAATGTCCTCTGTCCGGGCGCTATTGACCCGGTAGCGGCGCGGATCGTGGCCGATTACATTCCGCTTCCGAACATGACGCTTGCAAACGGCAATCCGGGGTGGCAGGGAAACATACCGACGCCTTTCGATACCGATGAGTTTCTGACGAAGGTGGATCATCAGCTCACCGAAGATCATCGGTTGACATTCAACTACTTCACCACAGCCGGCCAGACGACCGTATTCCCCGGAAACGGAAATCTTCCATGGGCAACGCAGAACTACAAATGGCGACAGCACAATGTCAATGTCAGCGATGTCTGGGTGATCAACCCGGAGATGGTAAATCAGTTTTGGGTGACCTATACACGGATGATCGGCGGGCGATTGAATGTGCCTGATACTTCGCTTACCGACCTCGGATCGACCTTCACCGGCCAAGGTACTCCGTCATTGCCGCATATAGCGGTAACGGGCTACTTTACGCTCTCGAACGCGATCGGAGGGCCGAGAGCGGGTACTAACCTTTATGCGATGCGTAACGTGTTCAGCTGGAACAAGGGCCGACATGCTATCAAGATCGGCGGCGAGTTGTCGCTGAATAAGGACATACAGGAAACGCTGCTCAACAACTATAGCGTTTGGACATTTAGCGGAACAGGAGCGACGAATAACGCCTTTGCGAATTTCCTGATCGGAAAGCCGACGGGATTGACGCAGGACGCTCCGGTGACCGCTTATACCAATACGTGGTATACGGCTCTCTTCATTCAAGACGACTTTAGAGTTCATCCGCGGCTGACCCTTAATCTTGGTCTTCGGTGGGATGTTCAAACGCCGCCGACCGATCCGGAGAATCGAGTAGTTAACTATGTCCCGGGAAGGCAGTCGACGGTTCGTCCGGATGCTCCGGTTGGCGCCCTCTTTTATGGAGACGAAGGCGTCGAGCGCGGCGGCATTCCCGTGAGCTACAATCACTTCTCTCCCAGGTTCGGCCTCGCGTGGGATCCGTTCGGCGATGGGAAGACATCTATCCGGGCTGCTGCGGGACTGTTTTTCGGAAGCATCTCAGGAAACGAATGGAATACAATGACGAATTTCCAACCGTTTTCTACCCGTCTAAACTTTAGCGGCCAAAATTTGCCGGTCAATGGGAATGGATGGACAGGTGCGACACTCAGCAATCCATATACTAACTTCCCAGGCGGCAATCCGTTTCCGTACGATGGAGCATTCACACCTGGCGGAGGACTCTTCCCGGTTGCCGACGACTTTAGCTGGCCCAGGACGCTTCAGATGAACGCGTCGATCCAGCGTCAAATATTCAAGGATATTGTCGTCGGAGCGGCCTATGTTGGAACGCGGTCAAGCAGACTGCCGTTCGGTCGTGATGTAAACTATCCCGTCCTGGTAGGAAGCGCCATGGTGCGGCCTAACTCCGGCTTCGGCGCGGTCACGATGCTTGATTCGGATCAGGATGCGTCTTATGACGCCATGCAATTGACCTCAGCAGGGCGCTTCGGCAAGCTGTTTACGTTCAACGCATTCTATGTGTTGAGCAAGACCTTGAGCAGTGTCCAGCTTCACAACAACACGACGCAGGGATTATCTCAGAACTCCAGCCGGCTTGAGCTTGAAAAAGGACGGGCGGATACAGATCAGCGTCATGTTTTCAGCATGAGCATGAACTTTCAGCCTGACTTCTATCGCGGGGACAACAAGGTTGCAAAAGTGATCCTGAACGGTTGGAGTATTTCTCCGATCGTTAAGCTCCGCAGCGGCCGGCCTTTCACGGTTGGCAACGGAAATAACGACGCGAATCTGGATGGCGTAAATAACACTGACCGTGCGCGGCTGATCGGCGATCCCTTCATTGATAACCCGACAACGGATCGATGGTTCAATACCGATGCATTCGCTCTGAATGTTCCCGTCCCTGGTAGCCCGGTCGAAGGTACATCACCCCGAAATCTGCTTACGGGGCCCGGCTTCAAAGTTGTCGATCTCGCACTGTCCCGCGATTTCAGATTCGGTGAGCGATTCAAGCTGCGGGTACGAGCGGAAGGGACGAACGTGTTCAATATGGCGAACTATGACTTCCCCAATACGACGCCTGGTGCTGCCTCGTTCGGCAGGATCACCGGAGCGGGAGCGATGAGGAAACTGCAGTTCGGTGCACGCTTTACGTTCTAGTTGACGTGTTCTAAGCGTAGGGTTCGACCGGATGAGTGGTACTTTTCTTGTCGAACTCTATTTGTTTTCACTAACGATCGATGACCAGAAGTAAGAGATCATCGCTGTTCGGAGCGCACTTGCTGATCTTCGTGTTCGGTGCCCAGTTCACCGCGCTCGGACTCAACGCGCAGGACGCATCCGCGAGGAGTGTCGTTTCTTCGGCAGCTCTCGCGACCGAAACGCGCGAGTTCCTGGCGAAAGAGGTCGCCGCACATTTCGGTAATATCAAAACCCTAACGCCGCCGCCGGATCGTGTATTCAACGCTTTGACGGTCGGCGATTTTTCATGGGGAAGCTTTGCTCGGGCACTCGCGGCTCAAGCTGACCTTGGGGGCAATAGGACGATCGCCGGGAAGGACACAGCAAGAGCGATCGCCGAGATGGGCTTGTACGAAT
>Ga0307505_10001859_pt1 | contig 15871 bp, 11 predicted proteins | sample 23_S_MG_FD_202183 | JGI IMG/M metagenome (GOLD analysis project Ga0307505, IMG submission 202183) | Soil microbial communities from Populus trichocarpa stands in riparian zone in the Pacific Northwest, United States - 23_S | ecosystem: Environmental > Terrestrial > Soil > Riparian zone > Trees...
AACGCGCGTGAAACGCCGACAGATCGAGCGACTCCACGGTGTCAGCGATGAAGTAGGCCAGATGGCCCTCGGCAAGCCAGTCCGCCGCCGACACCGGCAGCAAGTGGGCTTGATCGGGGTGGTACGGAAGGTACGAGGTCGTCATCGGGTGATTGTCGCGCAATCCTCACCGAGTTGGCTTCTGCCGCGCAGGCTCCTAGCCCGCGCTCGACGCGGCGGTCGCAACAACGCCAGCAGGACCTTCTCGAGTTGGCGTGGACCGGAAATTCCGGTTCCAGACAGGCGCTGCAAGCGTCCGTCGCCCCAGGCGTCGAACACGCGCGGGTCGATGTAGGATTTGCGGCACACGGCAGGCGTGTTGCGCAGGACGACGGCGACCTCGCGCACGACGCCCGCCACGGCAGCCGCGAATGCGCGGTCGTCGTCGGCAGCGGGCAGCTCGATGCGCGCAAGCAGCGCCACCGCATGCAGGGTCGCGCCCCAGGTGCGGAAATCCTTGGCCGTGAAATCCTCGCCCATCGTGTCGCGCAAGTAGTCGTTGACCATGCCCGAATCGATCGGCCGGCGCCTGCCGCCGTCGTCCAGATACTGGAACAGCTGCTGACCGGGCAATTGCCGGCAGCGCCGGACGATGCGTGCAAGCCGGGCGTCGTCGACCACGACCTCGTGCTCGCGCCCGCCCTTGCCGCGGAAACGCAGCATCACGCGACCCCCCTTCACGAAGTCGACGTGACGTGAGCGCAGGGTGGTCAGTCCGAACGACCGGTTCTCGCGCGCGTAGCTTTCGTTGCCCACGCGCGCCAGCGTCCCGGCGAGCAGCGAAACGACCACGGCGAGCACCTTGTCGCTGCACAGGCCGGGTCTGGCGAGGTCACGACGCAGGCGCCGGCGCAGTCGCGGCAGCGCGGTGCCGAATGCCAGCAGACGCGTGAACTTGCCGCTGTCGCGCACCACGCGCCAACGCGGGTGGTAACGGTACTGCTTGCGCGAACGTGCATCGCGGCCAGTGGCCTGGATGTGGCCCTGCGGATGCGGACATATCCAGACCTCCGAGTACGCCGGAGGTATCGCCAGGCTGCGAATGCGTGCGAGAACGCGCGCATCGGCAATCCGGCGTCCCGCGTCGTCGAAGTACACGAATCCCTTGCCGGCACGGCGTCGGCGGATCCCGGGACCGTCATCGCTGACGTGGATGAGGCTGGCGGCCTGGGCGCTGCGCATGCCAGACGAAGCAACCGCTGCGACGATTGGTGATGCCCGGGTCTTCCTGCTCATGCGCGCAGCGTGGCAGCGCGATCGTGAATCCATGGCCTGCTCGCGTGCAGGCGCCGCATCGACGTAGCAGCGCCGTTCAGATGCGCTCTTCCGGCTGGGGTTTGGAGCGGCGGCGCTCGTGCGCGGCGTCGGGTTTGATTTGCTTTGGCGTGGTCCAACTCGCACCCGCAAGCATGACTTGCGACAGCTGGAGGCCGCCTTGAGGTGTGCTAGCTTCGCGACCCCGGATCAGGAACCCCTGCCATGCGTCTGCATCGAACATTCCATCGCGTCTTGCTGTTGCTCATCACTGTTGTTTCGGTCGCCGCCTGTCAGCGCGCCGAACAGGACGCTCCCGCTGCGGTTGCTCCGCACAGCAGTGCCGATGTCGTGCGACCGTCAAAGCACTACACGATCGAGGAGTTCGTCGACACCGTGAGTGTCGGCAATGCGTCGTTCTCGCCCGACGAAACCCGGATCCTGTTCTCGTCGAACAAGTCCGGGGTGTGGAACGCCTACACGATGCCGGCCGCGGGCGGCGAGTGGACCGCGGTGACCCAGTCGGAGACCGACAACAACAATGCGGTGGCCTGGTTTCCGCATGACGACCGCAAACTCATCACGCGCGACGAGGGCGGCAACGAACTCAACCATCTCTACGTGATCCAGGCCGATGGCAGCGAGAGGGACCTCACGCCTGGCGACGGGCTCAAGGCGCAGTTCGCGGGGTTCAATCACGCCGGTGATGCGTTCTATGTGATCACCAACGAGCGCAACGCGAAGTTCTTCGATCTGTACCGCTACGACGCCGGCACCTACGAGCGCGAGCGCCTGTTCGAGAACAACGAAGGCTACAATATCGGTCCGCTTTCGCGAGACGAGCGCTGGCTTGCGCTTGGCCGGAGTCGCACGACCAACGACAACGACCTGTTCCTGCTCGACCGCAGCAACGGTGCGCTCACGCACCTGACGCCTCATCAGGGCGACGCGAACTATGCGGCCCAGGATTTCGCCCCGGATTCGGCCAGCCTGCTCTACTTGAGCAACGAGGGCAGCGAGTTCCAGCGGCTGCGTCGTTTCGTGGTCGCCAGTGGCGCGCACGAGGACGTCCAGTCCGAGGCCTGGGACATCCTCTATTCGAGCTACTCGCACAACGGCAAGTATCGCGTCGTCGCGATCAATGTCGATGGAAGCACCCGGTTTGAAGTCCGCAACACCGCCGACGACACCACGGTCCCGCTGCCTGCGCTGCCCGCCGGCGAGATCCGCGGCGTCAACATCGCGCGGTCCGAATCCCGCGCGACGTTCTACCTCAATGGTGATCGCCAGCCCAGCGACCTGTACCTGCTCGATCTCGGCCAGTCGCGCGCCACCCGCCTGACCACCAATCTCAGCGCGAAAATCGATCCGGCCGACCTGGTCGACTCCGAGGTCGTGCGTTTCAACAGTTTCGACGGGCTGGAGATTCCGAACATCCTCTGGAAGCCGCATCAGGCCAGCGCACAGGCCAAGGCGCCCGCGATCATCTGGGTGCATGGCGGTCCGGGGGGGCAGACCACGCGCGCCTACAACCCGCTGCTGCAGTACCTGGCCAACCACGGTTACGTCGTGCTCGGCATCAACAATCGTGGCAGCTCTGGTTACGGCAAGACCTTCTTCGCTGCCGACGATGGCAAGCACGGCCGAGAGCCGCTGTGGGACTGCATCGAGGCGAAGAAATACCTGCAGGGTCTGGACTACGTCGATGGCGAGCGCATCGGCATCGCTGGCGCGAGCTACGGCGGTTACATGACCCTCGCGGCGCTGGCCTTCCATCCGGACGAGTTCAAGGTCGGTGTCGACGTCTTCGGCGTCAGCAACTGGGTGCGCACGCTCGAGAGCATCCCGCCGTACTGGGAAAGCTTCCGCGAAGCCCTGTACCAGGAGATCGGCAATCCCGAGACCCAGCGCGATTTCCTGATCGAAACCTCGCCGCTGTTCCACGCCGAGAAGATCAACAAGCCGCTGATCGTCCTGCAGGGCAAGAACGACCCGCGCGTGATCCTTGCCGAGTCCGACGAAATCGTCGCCGCCGTGCGCAAGAACGGCGTAGCGGTCGAGTACGTCGTGTTCGATGACGAAGGGCACGGATTCACGAAGAAGAACAACCAGATCACCGGCTACGGCGCCATTCTTGCGTTCCTCGACACCCACCTGAAGGCTTCGGCAGCAGCACCGTAAGCGGTCCGGGATCGCCAGCGGCGGCGCGGCGCGGTAGGCTGCGCCAGCCGCATCGGCTTCGGCACGCGACCAACTCCGGGAGAACATGAACGCATGAAGACCAGAGCCGCCGTCGCGTGGGAAGCGGGCAAGCCGCTGTCGATCGAGGAAGTCGAGCTGGCCGGGCCGAAAGCCGGCGAAGTCCTGGTCCGCATCGTTGCCACCGGCGTCTGCCATACCGATGCGTTCACGCTGTCGGGTTCCGATCCGGAAGGGTTGTTCCCGGCGATCCTCGGCCACGAGGGTGGCGGCATCGTCGAGGAAGTCGGCGCAGGCGTCGGCGGGCTCAAGCCCGGCGATCACGTCATTCCGCTGTACACGCCCGAATGCGGCGCGTGCAAGTTCTGCCTGTCGGGCAAGACCAATCTTTGCCAGGCGATCCGCGTGACCCAGGGCAAGGGCCTCATGCCCGATGGGACCTCGCGCTTCTCGATGGACGGCAAGCCGATCCTGCACTACATGGGATGCAGCACGTTTTCCGAGTACACCGTACTGCCGGAAATCGCCCTGGCGAAGATCAATCCGGCGGCGCCGCTGGACAAGGTCTGTCTGCTCGGTTGCGGTGTCACCACCGGCATCGGCGCCGTGCTCAACACCGCGAAGGTGCAACCGGGCTCGACGGTTGCCGTGTTCGGCCTCGGCGGCATCGGCATGTCGGTGATCCAGGGTGCAGTCATGGCCAAGGCCTCGCGCATCCTCGCGATCGACATGAACGCCGACAAGTTCGAGATGGCGAAGCTGCTGGGTGCCACCGATTTCATCAACCCGAATGACTACCCGGATACGCCGATCCAGAACGTCATCGTCGAGCTCACCGATGGCGGGGTCGACTATTCGTTCGAGTGCATCGGCAACGTCAAGGTCATGCGTTCGGCGCTGGAGTGCTGCCACAAGGGCTGGGGCGAGTCGATCATCATCGGCGTGGCCGGTGCCGGGCAGGAGATCTCCACGCGACCGTTCCAGCTGGTCACCGGACGGGTCTGGCGCGGATCGGCGTTCGGCGGGGTCAAGGGCCGCTCGCAGTTGCCCGGGTATGTCGATCGCTACATGGCCGGCGAGTTTCGCATCGACGAATTCGTCACCGAGGTGCTGCCGCTGGAGCAGATCAATCACGCCTTCGACCTCATGCACGAAGGCAAGGTGATCCGGTCCGTGATCCGCTACTGAGGCGCAATACCGTAGCGCCGAGCTTGCTCGGCTGCTCTTCCACCGACCAGGCAAGAATCACCCAAGGCAGCGGAGCGAGCTCCGCTACGAGAGGCGCATCTTCCCTTCTCCCCTCGGGAGAAGGTGGCGCGCAGCGCCGGATGAGGGAGATGTCGCGCACGATTCCTGCTGTGGCAACTCGCAGCATCCCTCCCTCATCCGCCTTCGGCACCTTCTCCCGGAGGGAGAAGGGAAAAGAACGGCAACGGCTGGGCCCGCAAGTTCGCACCTTCACAGACCATCCCGTAGAGCGAGCTTGCCCGGCTGCTCTTCGTCAATCTCGCGGTGGGCGGAAAAGCTGCGGAGCAAGCTCCGCTCTAGCCGTCGACGCCACGGTTCCTGCCGCGCCAGGGCGCGTAGAACGCGCGCAGACGCGCGACGTCGGCATCGACGTCGCCCGTGGTCCGGATCAACGGACCGACTCCGATCGTGCGCTCCGGATAGTGGAAGTAGACCGGCAGGATAGGCACACCGGCGCGGTGCGCGATATGCCAGAAACCGGTCTTCCATTTCTGCACGTGCCGGCGCGTTCCTTCCGGAGCGATGCCAAGCCACAACGCGTCGCCAGCGGCGAACCGCATCACCATCTGATCGACGAGTCCGTGGGTGGCACTGCGTTCGATTGGAATGCCGCCGAGGCGGCGCAGCAGCCAGCCGAGTGGCCCGACGAACAATTCCCGCTTGGCCATGAACGACACATCGGCACCGATCGCCGCCTTGATCATCAATCCCCAGAAGCCATCCCACCACGATGAATGCGGCGCGGCGATCAGCACCAGGCGCGCGACATCGGGAAACTCCCCGCCCAGCTGCCAGCCGCAACGCACGACGATCCAGCGCGCCAGCCGACGCCCCGGGTGCTGCGCGAACTGCGGCATCGACGGTGGCAGGCGGTCCGGCAGCGCGCCGCGCTTCAATCGCCACTCCAGTCGCGTGTCGTGCGTCCCTGCTTGATCGTGGCGCGCTTCTTCTTGGTCGTGATGCGACGCTCCTTGGAGGCCCGCGACGGTCGCGTCGCCACGCGCTTCTTCGGCACCAGCAGCGCCGCGCGGATCACCTCGACCAGGCGCGCACGCGCGTCCTCGCGGTTCTTGCCCTGGTCGCGGAAGCGGTTGGCCTGGATGACCAGCACACCTTCGTCGGTGAGGCGGCGATCACGACGTGCGAGCAGGCGCTCGCGCAACGCTTCGGGCAGCGTCGCCGAACGCGCGATATCGAAGCGCAATTCCACCGCACTGGCGACCTTGTTGACGTTCTGTCCGCCCGGCCCCGACGCGCGCACGAAGCGCTCCACGAGTTCATCGCCGGGAATCGACAGGGTTTCGTTGATTTCAAGCATGGCGCATTCTAGCTACTGTGCCCGCAGCGCGCGTTGCGGACTAGGCGGACGCAGGTTCCGGCGGCGTCCAGCCGAAGCGTTGCAGCAGGCCGGCGAATTCGGCATCCAGCGAGGCTTCCACGGCAACGCGCGCGCCGCCCACCGGATGCGTGAACGCGAGTCGCCAGGCGTGCAGAAGCAGGCGATGGACACCGAAATGCTGCTTGTAGAGGCGATTGTGCTCGGTGCGACCGTGGCTGGTGTCGCCGATCAGCGGATGCCTCAGATGGGCGAAATGCCGGCGGATCTGCCGGTAGCGACCGGTTTCGGGCGCGATCTGGAGCAGCGCATAGCGTTGCTGCGGGTAGCGGTTGATCGCGATCGGCACCTCGATCGTGTGCAGGCGCTGCCAGCTCGTCAGCGCGGGCTTGCGCTCGCTGTTCTCGCGCACGCCCGGCAGCGGATAGTCGATTTCACCGGATTCGTCGGGCCAGCCGCGGCAGACGCCGAGATAGGTCTTCTCGACATCGCGGGCCATGAACTGGCGGCCCAGATCGGCAGCGATCTGCGCGTTGCGACCGATCAGCACGACGCCGCTGGTCGCCCGGTCCAGGCGATGGATCAGGTGCAGCGCTCCGGGTACCAGTGCACGCACGGCATCGATCAGGTAGGCGTCGTCGTTGGCGACCATGCGACTGCGATGCACGGGCATGCCGGCCGGTTTGTCGACGACGACGAGATGCTCGTCCAGATGCAGGATCATCCCACCCGCTCCGACCCGATACCCGAATCTTCGATCTGCAGGAAGCAGCTCTCTAATACCGCCGAGCCGACCGCGGTCCGGGGACCAGTTTCAGCGGCGGCGCCTTTATCGCCGGCGCGGCAATCGGCATCGGGCCTGAAGGCCCTCCCACAACAAGCTTGCCCCGATGCGCCCGCCCCTGTGGGAGGCCCTTCAGGGCCGATGCCTTGCGCCGGCTCGGGCAGGAGCTTAGCGCCTGGAGGACCTTCCGGCGAAGAGTGCCGCGATCCCCCCCACACGAGAAACGTCACCGCGCGCGCAGCGCCGCAGCGAACGCACCGAGTGCGATCAGCGCCGCGCCGGTTGCCCACGCCGACACGCCGCTCCAGCGTACGCCCTGGCTGTCGAACACCTGCAGCAGCACGGCCGCGAGCGTCAGCGTTGCGCCGATCGTCAGCGTCACGGCGAGGCGTTGGCTCGTTCGCGCACGCGCTTCGAGACGTTGCAGGTCCTCCGAGGTGATCCGCAGCTCGCCGCGTCCGCTCGTGGCCTGGACCAGCCAGTCATGCGCGAGCTGCGGCATGTCCGGAGCGACGGCCAGCCATTCCGGCATGCGCCGCCGCAATTTCTTCAGTACCGCGGCGGGCCCGCGGCGCTTCCACCAGATCCGTTCGAGCACCGGTCTTGCGGTCGCCCAGATATCGATCTGCGGATGCAGCAGGCGACCGACGCCTTCGATGTTGAGCAAGGTCTTCTGCAGCAGGATCAGTTGCGGCTGCAGCGTGAGCTGATAGCGGCGCGCGGTCTGGAACAGCTTGACCACGACCTCGGCCAGCGAGATCTCGCTGAGCGGCCGCGTGAAGTACGGTTCGCAGACGGCGCGCACGGCGGCCTCGAGTTCGTCGCTGCGCACATGTCCCGGCATCCAGCCCGCGCGCAGGTGCAGCTCGGCGATGCGCCGGTAGTCCTGGTGGAACAGGGCGAGGAAATTCTCGGCCAGCCAGAACTGGTCCTGTTCCGAAAGCGAGCCCATGATGCCGAAATCCAGCGCGATGAAGCGCGGGTTGTCGCGACGCGTCGCATCGACCCAGATGTTGCCGGCATGCGCATCGGCATGGAAGAAGTTGTCGCGGAACACCTGCGTATAGAACAGTTGCACGCCTTTCTCGGCGAGTCGCGCGCGGTCGATGCCGGCAGCGTCCAGCGCTGCGAGATCATCCACCGGAATGCCATGCACGCGCTCCAGCGTGAGGACGTCCGCGGTCGTGTGCGACCAGTGCACTTCGGGAACATACAGATCGTCGGATCCGGCGAAATTGCGACGCAGCAGGCTCGCGTTGGCGGCCTCGCGCTGCATGTCCAGTTCATTGGTCAGGGTCGTCTCGATTTCGGCGACGACATCGAGCGGCCGGATCTTGTCGGCGTTCGGATGCACGCGGTTGGCCAGTTCGCCGAGCGCACGCAGAAGGTCGATGTCCTGGCGGATGCGTGCATGGATATCCGGACGCAACACCTTGACCACGACTTCGCGGCCGTCGGCCAGCTGCGCCGCATGCACCTGGGCGATCGAGGCCGAGGCCAGCGGTTCCTCGTCAAAACGCGCATACCGTTCGCCGATCGACGCCGAGAACGCGCGTTCGACCGCCGCGCGTGCCTGGGCGCCGGGAAACGGCGCGACCTGGTCCTGCAGGCATGCGAGCTCATCGGCGATGTCCGCAGGAATCAGGTCGCGACGCGTCGACAGGATCTGGCCGAACTTGACGAAGATCGGTCCGAGTTCGGTCAGCGCCAGCACGAGGCGTGCACCGCGCGGCAGCGCGGCGACCTCGGCGCGCGCGCGCGGCACGACCAGTCGCGCCCAGCGCAGGATGCGCAACCGGTAGTCAGCATCGACGACATCGTCGAGCCGATAGCGGACCACGACGATCGCGATGCGCATGAGCCTCGGCAGCAGGCGCAGCGTTGCACTCACGTGGCCGATGCCTCGCGCACGCGGCGCAGACGCGCTTCGAAGCGATCGGCCTGCTCGCGCACGTCGTCGACCTCATCGAGAAACTGTTCCATTTCTGCCGGAGCAATCAGATCGCGACTCTCCTCGACCAGGTAGTCGACGCTGTCGCGCACGAACGCGGCGCCCGATTCGCGCGCAAAGGCCAGCCCGCGGCGCAGCGCGCGCGCGATCTGGAAGCCGGCGACGTCGCCGAACACACGTGTGAATGCCTCATCGACATCGGGCTCGAACGCGGTCACGAGGCGTTCGACGCGGCGTGCCAGTTCGGCATCGCCGGCGATCTCCAGCGTGCCTGGCGGCAATCCATCGTTGTTGCCGAACAGGCGCGCGGCGACGACACCGAGCAGGCCACCCGGAGTGGCGGCCACGCGCAAGGCGCTGTCGCCGGTGTCGCCCGGACCGACCCGGAGCCGCTGGCCGTCGACCGCCAGACGCATGCTGACGCCGGTGCCGCGAAACTCGATCCGCAGCGCGCGGTCGTCGAGGGCGCGCAATCCCGCCTGGGTCAGCGGATCCAGCCCGAGCGCCTGATTGAGCGCGGACTCAAGGCCGCGGCCGAGGACGGACAGGAGCGGATTGGGTGCGCGCGTTGCTGCCGCGGGGGACGTCGTCATGCGCCCATTCTATCCGGCAACCGCGCGTGGCCGGTGCGGCAACCACCGATGCCCGCCAAACCGCGAATACCTCCACCGTAGAGCCGAGCTTGCTCGGCTGTCTTTCGGCCGGAGCAGCGAGCAAGCTCGGCTCTACCAAAGACAATCAGGAGCAGCCGGGCAAGCTCGGCTACCGCGCAGGTGGCGATTCGCGCAGCCTCAGGCGCCGCGGTTGCGCATGCGTGAGCGAGTGAGTTGGGCGATCAGCCGGCTCATGCCTTCGACCGTGCTCAGCTTCGGTACGTAACCCAGATCGCGGCGCGCGGCGTCGAGTCGGAACCAGCTCGTGCGGCTGAACAGGTCGAGCGAGTGCGGATTGAGCATCGGCGTGGCATTGTCGGCGCCTGCCCGCGCGCCGGTGGCGAGCGCGCGCGCGGACAGCGCGGCCATCCGGCGCTTTTCCGGTGGAAATCCGCCAGCGCGCAGCAACGCATTGAAGAACGCCTCGATCGTCATCGGTTCGCCCTGGCTGATGAAATAGGTGCGGCCGGCACAGGACGCGCCGGGCTCGAGCTTTTCCAGGGCCAGTGCGTGGGCTTCCGCGGCATTGTCGACATGGCAGGGGTCGATCCGCTTGTCCGGCTCACCGAACAGGCGCAGGCGACCCTTGCCGGCCGCATCGAGCAGTCCCGGCAGCAGACGCGACTCGCCGGCGCCCCATAGCAGATGCGGGCGCAGGATCAGGGTCGCCAGTGTTTCGCTGTTGGCCGCGCGCACGCGCTGCTCGGCCAGCGCCTTGGTATGCGCATACGGATGGGTCCAGCGCGCAGGATACGGCTGCGACTCGTCCACGCCGTCGAAGTCGCCAGCCCCGAACACCGCGCTGGCGCAAGAGGTCAGCACAAGTCGCGATACGCCGGTGAACTCGCAGGCGCCGAGCACGCAGTCGGTCGAGCGGACATTGGCTTCGTGGTACTGCTCGATGCTCGCGAACGGGTCGACGCAGCCGGCAGCATGCACGACCGCATCGCAGTCCTTCGCCGCTGCGCAGACGTCTTCCAACGCAGCCACGTTGCCGTGGTGCAACTCCACGCCGGGGACTCCCGGATCACGGCCGCCGCGCACGAGCGCGCGTAGCCGATGGCCGCGCGCGATGAGGACCGCGGCAATCGCGCGGCCAAGGAATCCGGTCGCTCCGGTCAGCAGGATCTGCATGAAGTTGGCTTGTGCACCTTGCTTCCGTCGCGTCGCGACGGCCCCTTTGCCGAGTGTGCAGGAAAACCCACGCACATTTCGAGGGGTTCCGCGTTTCGGGCACCTCGCGGCGAATCGACCGCCAATGGACGGGCAACGAATCCCGGCAGCCTGCCAGTTAACAGTCCGCTAAGTAGCCAGCGGGTAGCGTAGACGTTTCACGGGTGATCGCGGAGCGCATTGATGGTGCGGATTCTGGTTTTCCTGCTCGCATGGGTCGCCTCCTGCGCGCATGCGCAACAGGAGCTCAGCGGGACTGCGCCGTCGGGCGCGACCTGGCGCATCGCGGTCCCGGCAGGCTGGGCGCCTGGGAGCGCCCTCGTGCTGCATCAGCATGGCTTCAACTTTTCCGAACCCGCGGGTCCGCCCGGTCTCGGTGTGTTGCGCGATGCGATGCTCGCGCAAGGCTACGCGGTCGCCGCGTCGAGTTTCCGCCAAACCGGCTGGGCCGTGTTCACCGCGGTGGAAGACAATCGCGATCTCGTGCGCATCTTCACCGAGCGCGTCGGCGCGCCGGGCGAAGTGATTCCATGGGGTGGTTCGCTCGGCGGGCTGATCGCACTGAAGATCGCCGAATCGCCCGGGTTCCCGCCGATCCGCGGCGTCTACGCGGCGTGCCCTGCGGCGGCGGGGTCGCGGCTGTGGGATCACGCGATCGATCTGCGCCTGGCCTACGATGTGATCTGTGCCGGCGCCGGCGATCTTCCCACCGGCTTGCCGCCGTTGCCGTGGGCGCTTGATCTTGCCGATATTCCGTTGAACCTCGGCGATCTCGAAGATCGCCTGCTGCTCCTGCAATCACTGCTGCCGTTGAACCAGTGCACCGGCGTCAACCTGCCGCCGTGGGCGCGCAGCAGCGACAAGCAGCGCCGTCTGGCCGAGCTCATGGAGGTTGCCGGTACCACCGACGAGGACTTCTTCATCACCCAGTTCGCTTACGCGACCTATGCGCTGAGCGACCTGCTGCGCGCGCCGGACAAGCTCGGTGCGCGCAATCCGTTCACGACCACGGGGGTCGTCTATGCGGATGCGGACATCGAGGCCGGCATCGAGCGCATCACCGCCGATCCGATCGCCGCGCAACAGCTGCGCTGGTATTCGGATTTCCGCGGCGCCACCGGCAACACCAAGGTCATGTCGCTGCACACGAGCGACGACCAGCTCGTCGTGCCAGCCAACCAGCACGTGCTGAGGCAACGGCTCGCGCCCGATCGGCTGGTCAGCGCGATCGTCGCCGAGCCGTCCCCGAGCCATTGCGGATTCTCGTTTGCCGAGGGACTCGCGGGCTGGAACGTGCTGCGCGACTGGTTGGCCACGGACGGACCGCCACCCCCGGTGCAGGCATTGCAGGAAACATGCACGGCGCTCGTGGCCAGCGGCAACGCGGGTCCTTGCCGTTTCGATGCCGATGCGATCGTGCCGCCGCTGGACAGCGAGATCCTGCCGCGTCCGCAGCTCGCGCCACCGATCGACGCGCGCTACAGCGGACAATGGTACGACCCGGCGCGCAGCGGCGAAGGCATCACGCTCGAAGTCCTGCCGGACGGACGCGGGCTGGTCTACTTCTTCACCTATCCACCGGCGGGCCAGCCCGGCACCCAGGCCTGGCTGATCGGCAGCGCCCCGATCGTCGGCAACAGCCTGGCGATCGAGGACATGCGCCGTCCGCGCATGCGCCTGGATCCGGATTCGTTCACCGAAGTGTTCGAGCAGCCGTTGTGGGGCCGGCTGTGGCTGAACTTCGACGACTGCATGAATGGCCAGATGCGCTGGGAAGGTCCGGCCGGCTGGGGCTCGCGCACGGTAGCGCTCAAGCGCCTGACCGCGCTGGAAGGCCTCTACTGCGGTGACAGTGCCAGCGCACCGGCGCAACCGAGCGGCGCGTGGTTCGACTCGCGCTTCTTCGGCAACGGCTTCATCGTCGAGAAGCTGAGCCCGACCCGCACCGCGGTCCTCTGGTTCAGTCCGGGCAATGCGATCAGCGGCCAGACCTGGATGACCGGGGTACTCGACGGCGACATCGACGCGGGCGTCAGCGGGCAGCTGCTGTACTTGCCGAGCGGGCCGCGCTTCGGCGATGCCTTCGATTCTTCGCAGTTCCAGAGCGTGCCGGCGATGACCCTGGACATGCGCCTGGGCTGCGGGCTTGATGGATCCGGCCAGTACGTGACCACGTCGGCCTTGCCGGGGTCGGGATCACCCCTGCAACTGCGCCGCATCACGCGGCCGGCCGGAATTCCGGATTGTCCGCCATGATGAAATGTTGCGGTTCTGGAATCGCATGCCGGCGCCGCGCGCCGGATGCTCAGCGCTCCCTGATCGGAAACGTCTCGACCGCATCATTGGTGCGTTCGGGCGGCAGAGCCGTCGCGCGAGCGCCGGCGGCGCCGCAGGCATAGGCGCCCCAGCTCTGTTCGCCGTTGCGGGGCTCGCCTAGCGGCTTGATCGTGTCCGCGCGCATGGTCGCGGCTTCATTGCGGGCCATGACTTCCAGCTCGTCGTTGACCTTGGTGTTGCGGCGGTCGACCGGGCCAAGCCGGTTGAGCACCGAGACCGTGACCTTGCCGAGATCGCGGCAGTGGCTGACATCGTCGTTCCAGGCGACGCGGATCGCCTGGCCGCCGGAGTCGAGCTTGATGCCCCAGCTGCAGGCGGCGAGCGAGAGCGTGGCGAGGACGGGAATCAGGCATTTCATGGCAAGGTCCGATGTGGTCGGAAAAGTGAACGCATGCTAATCCGGCGTGCCTGAATCGCATGTGGCGCCGCGCGTCGGCGTGCCGATGCAAGGCATCGGCCGCGCCTGAGTTTGCGCGCCATGGCTGCGCGTGGCGCGCCGCCCGGTGAGGCGGCGCGGATCATCGATCCCGGGTCAGCGCAGGACCTTGCCGTCGGTATCGAGCACGCGGGTTTCGCCAAGCCCGAGTGCGCGCACCGGGGCTTCGATCTGCTTGAGATCGCCGACGATGACCCAGGTGAACGTGTCGGGTCGGATCACTTCGCGAGCAGCGGCCTGGATCTCGGCATCCTCGAGTGCCTCGATGCGCGTCTTGAGCGTGGGCACGTAGTCGTCGGGGCGCCCGTACAAGGTGCCGCCCGCGAGGACGCCGAGCACCGACGAAGTCGTCTCGTAGCTGCCCGGCAGGGCGCGTACGCGCTGTTCCTTGATCTTGGTGATTTCCTCGGCGCTGGCCGGCTTGTCGCCGAGGATCCCGCGCGCTTCGGCGAGCACCTCGGCGATCGATTCGGCGGTCTTGTCGGTCTGCACCGAAACCGAGGCGATGAACGGGCGCTGGCCGATCGCGTCGGGCAGCGAGCTGCGCGCGCCATAGGCCCAGCGCTTGTCCTCGCGCAGGTTCATGTTGAGTCGCGAGGTGAAGGTGCCGCCGAAAATACCGTTCATGGTCTGGATCGCCAGATGATTGGCGGCCTTCGTCGAAGGCGCCAGAGCGCCGGCAAAGATCAGGGTCTGCGGCGAATCCGGACGGTCGATCAGGAACACCCGCGCCTTTTCCTGCGCGGGGATCGTGGCGATGGCCTTCTTCGGCAACGCGCTTTCGGGTGCCTTCCAGTCGCCGAACACGGTGTCGAGTGCGGCGGTGGCCTCGGCCAGCGTGATGTCGCCGGCGACGAGGATCCTGACATTGTCCGGGCGCAGGAAGTCGCGCTGGAAGCGGCGCAGGTCGTCGGCGCGCAAGGCCTTGATCGATGCCTCGTTGCCACTGCCGGTGAACGGAATGCCGTACGGATGCCCGCTTCCGTAGAGCAACGGCGGCAGCGCACGCAGCGCGAGCGAACCGGCGTCGGTCTTTTCCTGGGCGATATCGGCGAGCCACTGGTCGCGCAGGCGATCGATATCGGCATCGCGGAAGGCCGGATGACGCACGATCTCGGCGAACAGCTCCAGCGATGGCGCGAGTTGCGACTTGAGCGCATTGAGCGAGACCGTCGAGCTGTCCAGGCCGGAGCCCGCGCCGATCCGCGCGCCGAGACGCTCGCTGCGCCTGGCGATCTCGACCGAGTCCAGCTCGCGCGTACCCTCGTCGAGCATCGCCATCGCGAACGACGAGGTGCCCAGCGGACGGCCCTGGTCGGCCGCATAGCCGGCATCGAACTGCAGCTGGATCTGGACGACCGGAATCGTGCTGCGCGTTGCCAGCACGATCTCGATGCCGTTGGCGAGCGCGCCGCGCTGGATCGCCGGAAAGCTCAGGTCGGGGAAGCTTGTTACCGCAGGCAATCCCTTGCTGCGATCCAGCGTGCTCTTCGTCGTCGTGAATTCGCGGGCGGCAGGCAATACCGGGTCGGGTTTGCCTCCGGCCGGGCCGAGTCCGCTGAAGACCTGTTCGGCAACGTTCTGACCGGGCGCCGCCGGCTTGACCGTCAGCGTGAAGTCGCCCTTGGCGATCCAGCGCCTGGCGGCTGCCTTGACGCTCTCCGGCGTAGCCTCCTCGATGCGCGCAAGGTCGATCGCGTAGGCCGCCGGATCGCCGCGATAGACCTGCGATTCGGCGAGCACGGTGGCCTTGCCGCTGAATCCGCCGACTTTTTCCAGACCGCGAATGAAGTTCGCGCGACTGCCCATCTTCGATCGCTCGATCTCGTCGGCGGTCGGACCCTTGGCGAGGAAGGTCTTCCACTCCTGGGCGATGACGGCTTCGACCTTCGCCGGATCGACGCCGTTGCGCACGTCGGCGGTCAGCACGAACTGGCTGGCCAGCGAGAATGCCTGCATGTCGACCGAGACATTGTCGACGAGCTTGTCCTTGTAGACGAGGCGCTGATACAGGCGTGAGGTCTTGCCGCCGCCGAGCGCATCGGCAGCGAGTTCGAGCAGCGGCTGATCGGCATGACCGAGCTCGGCCACGTTCCATTCGCGATGGATGCGCACCTGGGCGACGTTGTCGAACTGTTCGCCGCGCGTGGACGTCGTGCGGGCAAAGACCCAGGGCTGCTGGCGCGGCACCGGCGGACCCGCCTGGATGTCGCCGAAGTACTTCTCGACCTTTTCCCGCGCCAGCGTGGGCGTGATCGCACCGGCCAGCACGATCGTCGTGTTGGCGGCTCCGTAGTAGTCATGGAACCACTGCTTCACGTCGGCCAGCGAGGCGGCGTCCAGGTCGGCCATCGAGCCGATCGTGTCGTGCTGGTAAGGGTGGTTGGCGGGGAACGCATTGAGCAGGAGCTGCTCCTCGACGCGTCCGTAGGGGCGATTCTCGCCCTGGCGTTTTTCGTTC
>Ga0307505_10001860_pt1 | contig 15868 bp, 15 predicted proteins | sample 23_S_MG_FD_202183 | JGI IMG/M metagenome (GOLD analysis project Ga0307505, IMG submission 202183) | Soil microbial communities from Populus trichocarpa stands in riparian zone in the Pacific Northwest, United States - 23_S | ecosystem: Environmental > Terrestrial > Soil > Riparian zone > Trees...
TGCGGCCAGTCAATCTGCCGGGGCGCGACCGTGCTGACCGTCAGCGCGGGGCGCGCGGCGGCCTTCTTTGCGGCTTCCTTCGTGGCTGCGGTGGAGGCTTCCGACGCGCCATCACGCGTGGCGAACAGCACCGTGGCACCGATCACCGCGATCGCGACCGCAGCGGCCGCGATGCGGCCGCTGCGGGAGGAGGGCACGAGCTTCGTCATCTCAGCGTCTTTCAGGCGCGTGCCGCGGCTGCGCGGCGTTCGACTTCGTGGTTCAGCAGCGCGGTGCTGTAGCCGATCAGGCGCTCGAGGATCAGCTCGGGCGCGCCTGGCCGCTCCAGCACCTGCGGCGCGAGCTGCGGCATCAGGCTGCGCGAAATGCAGTAGTCGTGGGCCATCGCGACGATCGCGAACGCGAGCTGGTGGATGTCGACGTCGGGCTCGTCCATCCCGCAATGCCTTGCCAGCACGCGGGCCAGCGCATTGTGCGCAGGCACGATGGTCTGCTGCGTGATGTCGCGGAACACCGGCGACGGCTCGATGATCTCGCGCAGGTGCAGCTTCATGACCTGCGCTTCCATTTCCTCCTGCTCGCTGTCGCGGCAGGTCATCAGGAACGGCGCCAGGAACATGCGCATCGCCTGCTCGAAGGAAAGCGCCGGATCGTCGAAGCGGCCGAAGGCCTCGGTGAACTCGGTCAATGGCTGCAGCAGCGCCGCTCGGTACAGGCCTTCCTTGTCGCCGAAGTAATAGTGGATCGCGGAGATATTGGCACCCGCCGCGTCACAGATCTCGCGCGTCGTCGCCGCCGCAAAACCCTTGGCGGCGAAAATGCGGGTCGCGTGCGCGATCAGATGCTCGCGCGCCGCCACGCCGCGTTCGGTTGACCGCGGCTCGCTGGAAACTGGAGTAATTTGGTCCATCATGCGGCGCAGCATAGCATGAAATCAATCGTTTGATTGACTTTGCGGATGCATCGAGAGCCGGCCGATCGCCGCGATTCACCGGTTCATCCCTGTCTGGCCGCCGTTCCCGCTTCCCGGCATCGCGCCCCTTGTGAAAACAACGCCTGTGAAGCCTGTATGAGGCGACGGACCCAGTCGCCCTCGCGCAGCTGAACAACTTGCGATTTCGAGGCCTGCCATTCAATCTCCAGTACACGCGGGCCGAGGGGTTGCCACACCTCCAAGCGCAGGCGCTGCGCCGTCTGGCATTTGCTCCTGTCCCTGGATGGAATCATGGACACGACAAGCCGAAAGTCGCCGGTCTGGAAGCAGCGTGCCGCGCCATTGCAGGTAGCCGATACCTCCTTTGGTCGTCCCGTTCGAAAGGAGATTCTGCGAACCGACCCGGTGAAGGACGGCATCTCGGGAAGGCCCGTCTCGAAGAAGCCGCGCCGAGCCTGTTCCGCGGTCTGGCTTTTGTCTGTCTGCTGCATCATCCGCGCTGCCTCGTCCGGGTCGCAGTTGCTGACGCGGGATCGCTCGCCGCGTCTCGCGATAGCCGGAACCGTAGTCCGGGGTCGGCCCGTTCAGCAGTGAGGAGCCAGTCATGGGCCAGCGCAATCTCCTGGCAGATGGCCAGGCCCAGCCCTGCGCCGTGGTCTCGACGATGCGCGCCGCGCCAGAAGCGGTCGAACAGCCGCGGCCACTGCGCCGCATCGACTCCCGGCCCCAGATCTCGTATCGTCACCTCGTCGCTTAGGATCTCCACGCTGACGTCCGACTTCCGGGGGGCGTGCTGGATGGCGTTCTCCAGCAGGTTCTTCAGCAACGTGAACAAGGCCCCGCGATCGGCGCGCCACCGGACTCCGCCGGCGGCACCAGACACCGTGAGGCGCACCTCTGCGGCGTCGGCCATCCGCCGCAGATAGGTGACGGCCTCTTGAGCTACCTCCTGCACCGCTACGGCAGCGAAGCTGTAGTTGCGCGCCTCGCTGGCCTCGGCCAGGACAAGAAGCTGCTGCACCTGACGCGTCATGTACTCGACATCACCCAGCAACGAGTCGCGGTCGCTCTTGTCGTCGTCGCGCAGTTCGATCTGCGCGCGGATCAGGGCGAGCGGCGTCTTCAGCTCGTGTGCCGCATTGGCGAGGAACTCCTGCTGCAGGCGATAGCCACGCTCGAGCCGTTCCAGCGCCTGGTTGAAGCTGTCGACGAGTGGGCTGATCTCGGACGGGACCGTGTCGGTCTGCAGGCGCGCCTGCAGCGAGCGCGTCGAGATCGCGGCCGCGGACTTCGACAAGTCTCGCAGCGGCTTGAGCGCATAGCCCAGTGTGAAGTAGGCGCACAGTCCGAAGGTAACGATCAATATGACACTGAGGACTCCGATGACGGTGCCCATCAACGGCAGCGCGAATTTGTGATGGATGAGACTCATGAGCCGCGCGCTGGTGGCGTACTGCAGGTACCACACCTTGTCGCGATGCTCGATGAGTTCGGTGGCACCGTGCACGGTCATCCCGTTATGTTCAAAGGAGAAACCACCGCGCATCAGCTGTGGAGCGCGTTCCTCTGGTGGCCAGAACCCCTCCCCCGCGCGGGAAAGAAGTGCCACGTTCCCCGCTGCGTCGAGCACGCGATAGGCAGTTTCGGACGGAAGGCTGCCGTACAGCCAGTCCATGTCCGCTTCGCCGGCTTCGAACCCCACGGGGCTGCCATTCGCGTCGAACTTGATTCTCTCTGCCAGGCTTGCGGCGCGATCAGGCAACTCCAGTCCCGCCAGGAGGTCCTTCTGCACTATGACGACCGCAGCGCACACGGCGAGCGCGATGCAGAGGATCACGCCGGCCACGTAGGCCAGAAGGACCCTCAGAAGCAGGCTATTCAGCCGAATCGTCTTCGCGGAGGGCATAGCCCAGGCCTCGAACGTTCGCGATGCGCTGGCTCGAGCCGATGGCGAGCAGCTTGCGTCGAATGCGATGGAGCGCGACGTCCAGCGCATTCGGGGTGACCGCCTCGCTCAGGCCCCATCCGGCGGCCTCCAGCGCACTGCGCCGTACCACTTCATCCTGCCGGCGCACCAGGAGCAGCATGATCTGCATCTCGGCCGGAGCGAGCGTCACGCTCTCTTCGCCGCAGCACAGGGTCCCCGCGCTCGGGCTCAATCTCAGGTCTCCAACCTGTGGATCGAGCGCGCGACGCTCGACGGGACGCCTCAACAGCGCTTTGACCCTGGCCACCATCTCGTCCATGGCGAAGGGCTTGGGCAGATAGTCGTCGGCCCCGGCATCGAGACCTTCCACGCGGTCATGCAGCGCGTCACGCGCGGTCAGGAGCAGACAGGGGACGCCGAGTCCAGCGCCACGAATACGATGCAGCAGAGTGAGTCCATCTCCGTCGGGCAGACCGCGGTCGAGGACCAGCGCCTGGTAGGGAATCTGCGAAAGGGCCGCCCAGGCAGCGTCGATGCGGCCGGCGACATCGACGGCCACACCGTGGGCCATGAGCCCCTTGCAGATCAGTCCGGCAAAGCGCTCATGGTCTTCGACCAGGAGTATGCGATTCATCAGAAGCGATAGACGTAGGCAAAGAGGACCCGATTCTCGGTGGAGCGGTCCACGAGCGGGCTGTCCTTGACCTCCGAGGAGAGGCTGGTCACCGAAACGTCCAGGAACAAGGAGTTGTGCCGATCGATCAGGTAGATGCTGCGCAGTCCCGCTTCGGCGTTGAAACCGGAGTCGGCCTGATAGGCCGGGCGACCGGGCCTAGCCTCGGATGGACTCACGCCGAAGTAGTAGTCGTTGTACTTGCGATCCTGCCATAGCGCCACCACACGGGGGCTGAGCATGAAATGCCTGCCGAAGCGCCAGTTCCGGTCGAATCCCAGACCGAACCTCTGGCCCTTGCTGTACCCCGATACGTCGTGCATCCACGCCGCGTCGACATTGACCAGGCTGGTCTTCCACTTGACCCTGGCGCCGGCCCAGAAGCCGTCCTTCCGCTCTCCCATGCCGGCAAGGATCGGGGCGTCATCAGCCTCGTAGCCGCCGAAGATGGCGTATCGGGCCACGATGCGGAAATCGAGCGACTGCGTTTCGCTGATGGCGAGGCTCGGCAGTTTCACGTCCAGCGCGGGACCCAGCAGGTGAACGTACTCGTTCTCGAACTCGATGAGCGGAAGCACCTCGTTGTCGCGATCGATCCCGGTGTACGGCTTCTGCTTGCTTCCCAGGCCGACGCCGAGCCCCCACGTCGTCGATGGTCGACTGGGATCCGGCGGCTGTTGGGCGGAGACTGCAAGGGAGCAGATCAGTGTGGCTGCGAGCGCAGAAGCACGTGCCAGATTGACGATGCGGACTTGTAAGCGAACGGCAAATGCCGGGGGGGCGTGCATGTGTGAGTTCCTGAGTGCTGCGAGGTTTCATGCTCGCGCACCCCCTCTTACGCAAGACTTACCCAAAGCTCGCTGGACCGCCGGTAAGCATTCGGAAAGTCACACGGCCGGATAGTCACCTCTCAGTCCAACGTCTCGAAGGACACCGAGCCATGACGAAAACCATGCCGCTGCTGTTTGCACTCGTGCTGACGGCATGCGGCCAATCCGAGGCGCCTGTTCCGGCGCCGCTGCCGACGATTGACGCGCTTGTGGCCGATCCCGAGCAGTTGAGAGCGCACCAACAGCAGTGCAAGGTCGACCGTGCCGGGCTGGGCGACGAGTTGTGCAACCGCATCGCCGCGGCTACGCGCAAGCGCCTCTTCGGTGACTGGGCCCTGAGCGATACGCCGTTCGATGAACGACCGATCTCCGATCGCACGCCGACAGGCCCCAGCCATCTCTCGGTGTGTCTGGCGCCGACAGCCGCCATGGCGGCGTACCGAGCAGTGCCCGACGCGCGACGTCGAGACGCCCGGGTGTCTCCCGGGCGTCTCGAGCTCGCCTGCGGATCAGGCTGCCACGGGTAGCGCCGCCGCGTCGATACGCGCGGCCAGCCGCGTGCTCCACGTCGTGGGCTTGTGCACCTGGCGCTCTGCCAGCAGGTGTCGCGCGCGACTGAAGTCGCCGGCTTCCATGGCGGCCGCGATCAGCGTCAGCGTCAGCAGATCGCGCTGCGCGTGGCTGCCGCCGAAGGCGTTCGCCGTGTCGCGCACCGCGTCGATGCGCTCGACTGCGCGTTCGGGCCGTCCTTGCGTGAAATCCAGCACGCCTTCGGACAGCGGCAACCCCACGTCGCGTGTCTTCGCTGCGTTGACGCCATAACCGACGGCGTGGGTGCGCAGGCTGGCGAGCAGGTGCTGCGCATCGGCACTGCGGCCGCAGGCGGCGTAGCTGAGCATCGCGTGAAAGTCATTGAACGCGTAGTGCCCTGTTTCCTCGTCCGCCCTGGCCTGCCAGCGCTGCGCGACCCGTTCGAAGCGGTCGCCGACGTTCACGCCTTCCAGCTGCAGCCGCCACAGCAACGCCGTGCAGTCCACCAGCACCAGCAGCATGTCGGCCTGCGGGCCGTCTATGCGGTGGTCGTACAGATCCAGCGCCGCGTCGAACGCGCCACGGTCCATGTGGAACAGCGCCAGGTGCCACCAGTTGTGAGGCGCGAACGCGTTGTCGTCGGTGGCCCAGTCGGCACTGCGCGACGTCAGCCATTGGATGCCTTCGTCGACGCGGCCCTGCATCTCCATCACGTGCGTCACTGCATGCACCGCCCAGCCATCGGTCGGCTCGATCGCGAGCGCGCGGCGCCCGGCGGCTTCCGCCTCTGCGTACTGATTGCACTCCTCCAGGCCGAAGGCGTGCATGCCCAGCACATAGGAGTAGCCGGGCACGGACGCGCTCCATGCCGGCAGCACGCGCGAGATGCGGTTGCGCAGGTTCAGCGCGTCGCCGCGGTAGAAGTCCATCAGGTGCGCGGTCTGCAGCGCCACCGCGTCGCGCGGCCATTCGCGCAGCACTGCATCGAAGCAGCGACAGGCAGCGTGCCAGTCGCCGGCCACGAGTTGTCCGGCGGCCGCGAGCAGCGCCCGCTCGCGCGCATTCGCGCGACGGGCGCCGGCACGTGCGCCGGCGACGGCCGCCCGGGCCGCCGGCAGGTAGCGTGCTTCCGACGTGGTCATCAGCGCGAACGCCTTGAACAGGTGCGCCAGCACGAAGGACTCGTCGGCCGACAGCGCGGCGCCGAGCGTGGCGATGGGATCGCCGCGATAGGAGTGGAACTGGGCAACTGCCGTTTCGTAGTGCGCCAGCGCCTCGGCGCTGGTGGTGGACACGGCCAGGCCGCGATGATCATGAAGCATGGAAGACTCCTTGACAGTGGAACAACGTGCAGAAAGGCTGCCGCTCGCGTGGCGGATCCGGTGTGACGTCGATGCGAGCTGCGCAGCGGTGGGAAACAGCGGCAGGCGCCGGCGCGCGATCCCGGCGCTGCGCGAGGGCCTGCGATGCCAGCATTTCGATGCCGGCCAGTGCGAACAGCGCGGCCAGCAGCGCGGCGCAACGGTTGAACCTGCGCGCGGCGCCGAGGGGGCGCATCGGGTAAGACGGTGTCGGATTCATTGTGTATCCCGGCAGTGATTGATCAGGGCGCGCATCTTCGGCGGCACCGGCGTTTCAGGTCTTTGGCGGGGCCTGAAATCCTCTGAAACAGGAACGGAGCGGCTTAAGCTTCTGACCCCATGACCCCCGACTCCGCCGAACTCGCCTTTGGCCGCTTCCGGCTCGATCCGATGCGGCGCATGCTGCGCGCCGACGGCGAGCCGGTGCGGCTGGGCGCGCGCGCCATCGACGTGCTGCTGGAACTGGTGCGGCATCGCGACCGCATCGTCAGCAAGGACCAGTTGCTCGACAGCGTCTGGCCGGGGCTCATCGTCGAAGAGAACAATCTGCAGGTGCAGATATCGACGCTGCGCAAGCTGCTGGGCCCGCAGACGATCGCGACGATTCCCGGCCGCGGCTACCAGTTCATCGGCGAGATCAGCGGGGTGGGCGACCCGGTGCCCGTATCCGTCGCTCTAGCGGCCGCCGGTGCAGACCGGACGGACAGCAAAGGGCGGCGGCACTTGCCGACGCAGCGTGCGACGCTGATCGGCCGCGAGGCCGATATCGCTGAAGCCCGCGCGCTGCTCGCTGCGCACGCGCTGGTTACCCTGACGGGGCCGGGCGGCATCGGCAAGACGCGGCTGGCGCTGGCGGTGGCTGCCGAACTGGAACCAGGGTGCAAGGACGGCGTGCACTGGATCGATCTGGCTGCGGTGACGGACGCGGAGCGAGTGCCTGCGACGGTTGCCGCCGGTCTGGGCATCGAACTGTTGCCGGGAGCGGGCGCCGCCGTCATCGCTGGCGCCTTGCGCGACCAGGCGCTGCTGGTGGTACTGGACAACTGTGAGCATCTGCTGGAGGGCGTCACGGCGCTGGTCGACGCGATGCTGCGGCACGCGCCCGGTGTGCGCGTGCTGGTGACGTCGCAGGCGCCGCTGCGTCTCGGTATGGAGCAGGTGATGCGCGTCGGCGCGCTGTCGCTGCCCGTCGCGGAAAGCGCCGTGTCGCCGGCCGATGTCGAACGCTACGGTGCGCTGGCGCTGTTCGTCGCCCGCGCGCGCGCAGCGCAGCGCGGCTTCGCGCTGCGTCCGGACACGGTATCCGTTGCCGTCGAGATCTGCCGTCGACTGGATGGAGTGCCGCTGGCCATCGAGCTGGCCGCGGCACGATTGCCGCTGCTGGGCCTGATCGGTCTGCGCGACCGACTGGACGAACGGCTGCAGATCCTCACACGTGGTGCCAGCGATGCGCCGTCGAGGCAGCAGACGCTGCGTGCGACGCTGGAGTGGAGCCACTCCCTGCTGGAGCCCGCCGAGCAGGTCGTGTTCCGCAGGCTGGGTGTGTTCACCGGCGGTTTCTCGCTCGCACTGGCGCAGCGCGTGGTGGCTGACGCCGCGGACGATCCGTGGGCGGTGCTCGATCGTCTGAGTGTGCTGGTGGACCGCTCGCTGGTGGTGGCTTCGGTCGACGGCGAGCCGCGTTACCACCTGCTCGAATCGGCGCGCGCGTATGCGCTGGAGCGGCTGGAGCAGGCCGGCGAAACCGACGCGATGCAGCTGTGTCATGCCGAAGCGCTGCGCGAACGCGTGGACCAGTTCGACGAGGCGACGGCGCGCGATCCTCGCTTCGACCGCCTGGTGCAGGCCTTCGAGCCGGAGTTGGACAACCTGCGCGCCGCGCTGCGCTGGGCGATGGATGCGCCCGGGCAGCGTGAGCTCGCGCTTGGGCTGCTGGCCGGCAGCAGTTCGCTGTGGATCGAACTCGACCCGTTCGGCGATGCCATCGACCACTATCAGAAGGCCCGCGACTGGCTGGACGACGCGACGCCACCGCTGCTGGCGGCACGCTTCCGCCTGGCGTTCCAGGCGGTCGCGCGGCTGCGCATGCTCAGCGCGGCCCGGTGGGGCGACGAGGCATGGCTGGCGTTGCAGGCCTATCGCCGGACAGACGATCGCGTCGGCCTGTACAAGGCGCTGTGCGCGCTGGGCGGCGCGACGCGCGACGTCATCGACGAGGCCCCAGCCGGCGCATTGCTGGATGAGGCTGCACAACTGGAAGATCCAGCGTGGCCGCCGCGCCTGCGATCGCGGCGACAGGTCGCGCTGGAATGGTGGCACGACCTCGGCGGGCGCTTCGAGGCGGCGCGCCAAGCAGGTCGCGCACATGTGGGGCTGGCAGCTGCGGCGGGTGCGACCGGGGAGATCGCCGCGCTGGGCAATCTGGCCGACACAGAGTTCGAACTGGGCAATACCGACGAAGCGATCAGCCTTTGCCGGCGCGCGATCGAGCGCGCGGCCGCAGTCGGCCGGCCGGCGGCTGCGGCACACGCCTACGGCAACATGGTGCCGGCGCTGCTGCAGCAGGGCCAGCTGGACGAGGCCGAGGCGGCCATACGCGCGGGCAGGTCGCTGCTGGTGCGCGGACTGGGCACGGCGTTCATCCTGCTGATGCCGCTGGCGCTGCTCGCGCTGAAGCGCGGGGAGCCGGAACTGGCAGCGCGGCTGGTCGGCAGTGCCGATCGCGCCTACGCATCGGGTGGCCACATGGTTCATCCGCCGGAACGGCGCATGCGCGAAACCATCCTGTCGGCGCTGCGCGACCGCATGACCGAGGACACGGTGGCGGCACTGCTGCAGGAAGGCGCTGGCTGGGCCGAGGCCGAAGCCTTCCTGCGCGCCGGCATCACCGCGGGCGAGGCGCGCCCGCAGCAGCGCTAGAGGCGCAGGATCTTTCCAGGATTCATGATGTTCAGCGGGTCGAACGCGCGCTTGATGCGCGCCATCAGGTCCAGCACATCGGCGCCGTGTTCGTCCAGCAGGAAACCCATCTTGTGCAGGCCGACGCCGTGCTCGCCGGTGCAGGTGCCGTCCATCGCGATCGCGCGACGCACGATGAGCTCGTTCAGGCGCTCGGCCTCTGCGAGTTCGCGCGGATCGTTCGGATCGGCGAGGATCGCGCAGTGGAAGTTGCCGTCGCCTACGTGGCCGAGGATCGGCGCCGGCAGGAAGCTCGCTTCGGTATCGGCGATGGTCGCGTCGATGCACTCGGCGAGCCGCGAGATGGGCACGCACACGTCGGTGGTCACGCTGCGGCAGCCGGGTTTCAGGCCCAGGCACGCGAAGTACGCGTGGTGACGCGCTTCCCACAGCCGCGTGCGGTCCTCCGGTTGCGTCGCCCAGCGGAAGCCCTCGCCGCCGTGCTCGGCCGCGATGTCCTGCACGGTGCGCGCCTGCTCCTCGACGCTGGCTGGCGAGCCGTGGAACTCGAACAGCAGCATCGGCAACTCGGGCAGCCCCAGCTTGTCGCGCTGGTTCACGGCCTTCACCGTCAGCGCGTCCAGCAGCTCGCAGCGCGCGATGGGCACGCCGAGCTGGATGGTCGCAATGGTCGTGCGCACCGCGGCGCCGACGCTGGGAAACGAACACGTCGCCGCGGAGATCGCCTCTGGCTGCGGATACAGCTTGAGCGTGACTTCGGTGATGATGCCCAGCGTGCCTTCGGCGCCGATGAAGACGCGCGTGAGGTCGTAGCCGGCCGAGCTCTTCCGGGCGCGGCCGGCGGTGCGCACGACTTTGCCTTCGGCGGTGACCACGGTCAGCGCCAGCACGTTCTCGCGCATCGTGCCGTAGCGCACGGCGTTGGTGCCCGACGCGCGCGTCGACGCCATGCCACCGATGGTGGCGTCGGCACCGGGATCGATGGGGAAGAAAAGCCCGGTGTCCTTCAGTTGCGCGTTCAGCTGCTTGCGCGTGACGCCGGCCTGCACGGTCGCCGTCAGGTCGTCCGCGTCGACGGCCAGCACGGCGTTCATGCGCGCGAGGTCCACCGAGATGCCGCCGTGCACGGCGAGCAGGTGGCCTTCTATGGATGAGCCAACGCCGTAGGGGATCAGCGGCACGCGGTGCGCGGCCGCCTGCTGCACAACGAACACCACTTCGTCGGTGCTCTCCACCTGCACCACCGCATCCGGCGGCACCGGTGCGTACGGCGACTCGTCGCGGCCGTGGTGCTCGCGTACGGCCGCTGCCGTCGAGAAGCGATCGCCGAAGCGTTGCGTCAGCGTACTGATCAGTGGCGCGGGCAGCGGCGAATGCGAAGCAGGAGCGTTCATAATCGTTCGGAGCCGGAACTGTCGAGGCGACGACACCATACACCGGCCGCGGCGAGTGGGGACTATGGGCAAGCGGTTGACGAAGATAGCGACACGTACCGGCGACGACGGCACCACCGGCCTGGGCGACGGCGCACGCACGCGCAAAGACGCCGCGCGCATCGCCGCATTGGGCGACGTGGACGAGCTCAACTCCGCGCTGGGCGTGCTGCTGACCGAGGAACTGCCTGCCGACGTGCGGCAGGATCTGACGGCCATCCAGCATCAACTGTTCAACCTGGGCGGCGAACTCAGCATTCCCGGCTACACGCTGCTGGCCGATGCGGCGGTCGCGCAGCTCGACGAACGGCTCGCGCACTACAACGCCGATCTGCCGGGGTTGCAGGAGTTCATCCTGCCGGGCGGCTGCCGTGCCGCTGCCCTCGCGCACGTGGCCCGCGCCGTATGCCGGCGTGCAGAGCGGTCGGTGGTGGCGCTGGCGGCCGCGGAGGCCGTCAACGCGGCGGCGCGGCAGTATCTCAATCGCTTGTCGGATCTGCTGTTCGTGCTGGCGCGCGTGCTGAACCGTGCGGCGGGGGTCGGCGACGTGCAGTGGGGGCACAGCAAGGAACCTTCGCGCCGGTAGCCCGGCGCTGCATTCCGTCGCGCCCCGGAGCGTTCCGTCGCATCGCACGCGACGCGTGCTGCGCCTCCCTTATGCTCGCGCCCTTCGCTGCGCGCAGCAGCTTCAACCTGACCTCACAGAAGCGATGAAATTCCACAGACACTTCGCGGCCGCAGCGATCCTGCTCGCCGTCCTGGCAGCGCCCGCGATCAGCGGCGCCGCCGATGCCGGCCGGCCGCAGATACCGGCGCTGAAGGCCGCCGACATCACCGCGCGTTGCGACGGCGTGCTGGCGCAGGTGCGGGAGCAGCTGCACACGCTGGAAAAGCAGAAGGACGGCAACGTGCTCGGCGAAATTGACGCGCTGGGCATGCGCTACGGCGACTTCGCCTACCCCGTGTATCTGCTGCAGAACGTGTCCCCGGACAAGGCGACGCGCGATGCGGCACAGGCCTGCCTGGAGAAGCTGCTGCCCTTCGAGACCGAGATCTACCAGAGCGTGCCGCTGTACGAGCGCGTGCGCGCGCTGCAGCCCAGGGATGCGATCGACGCAGGCCTGCAGCGCGATCTGATCAACCAGTTCGAGGATGCCGGCGCGACCCTGCCGCCGGACAAGCGCGCACGCGCCAAGGCGATCCTCGAGGAGATCGAGAAGAGCGACCTGCAGTTCTCTAAGAACGTCAACGAGGATCCCACCAGGGTGACGATCACCGTGGCGGAGGCAGCCGGCCTGCCGGAGTCCTGGCTTGCGGCACGCAAGCGCGATGACCAGGGCAATCTGGTGCTGGGTCTGGACTACCCCACGGTGGTGCCGTTCCTGCAGCTCGCCACGAACAGCGATGCGCGGCGCCGCGTGTGGCTCGCGAAGCAGAGCGAGGGGGGCGAGCAGAACCTCAAGCTGATGGAGCGGGTGATGCAGCTGCGCCACGAGCTTGCGCAGCTGCACGGTCAGCCCGACTACGCGACATTGCAGCTCAAGCGCCGCATGGCGCAGACGCCCGAGGCGGTCTACCAGTTTCTCGACAGCGTGCAGAAGGCCGCAGTGCCACAGCAGGAGCGCGAGTTCGTCGACCTGCGTGCCGAGAAGGCGAAGACCGAAGGCACGCCGCTCGCCGATACGCAACTGCAGCGCTGGGACATCAACTTCCTCAAAGAGCGCGTACGCAAGGAGCGCTACAGCATCGACCAGGAAGCGCTGCGTGCCTACTTCCCGACCGAGGCGAGCCTGCAGTACACGATGCACATCGCCGGCCTGCTGTACGGCATCGAGTTCGTGAAGCGCGACGTGCCGGTGTGGCACGGCGAAGTGCGCTACTACGACGTCTACGACCGCACACCCGACGGCAAGCGCGGCGCCTTCATCGGCGGCATCTATCTCGACCTGTTCCCGCGGGACGGCAAGTACAACCACGCGGCCGCGTTCACCGCCCGCAAGGGTTCGACGCTGGCCCGCCGCACGCCGATGTCGGTGCTGGTCACCAACTTCAACCCCAAGGGGCTGAACCACGAAGAACTGGAAACGCTGCTGCACGAGTTCGGCCACGTGCTGCACGGCGTGCTGTCGAAGACGCGCTACGCGGAGCAATCGGGCACGTCGGTGAAACGCGACTTCGTCGAGGCGCCGTCGCAGATGTTCGAGGAGTGGGCACGGCGCGAGGAGGCGCTGGCACTGTTTCGCACGATCTGCCCGAGCTGCCCGCAACTGACGCCGCAGCAGATCCGGCAGCTCGACGATGCACGGCGCTTCGGCCTCGGCAACTTCTTTGAACGACAGCGCGAGTATTCGCTGTTCGACATGCAGCTGCACACCGGCAAGCCGCGCGCGCCGCTGCCCGTGTGGATCGCGATCGAGAAGGCGGGTCCGCTGGGCCACGTCGATGGCTCGCTGTTTCCAGCCGGCTTCGGCCACGTGATGAGCGGCTATGCGGCCGGCTACTACGGCTACATGTGGTCGCAGGTCCTCGCGCTGGACATGCTGTCGGCCTTCGACGGCAAACTGCTGAACCCGGTGGTCGGCCGGCGCTACCGCGACACGATCCTGGCGCGCGGCGGCGAGGTGCCGCCTCAGGATCTGGTGGAGACCTTCCTGGGACGCAAGCCCAACAGCGACGCGTTCTATGCGGAGATCAGCGGCAGGCGGTGATCAGCGCCCGGCGCGGCCCTTCGCCGGCTTCACCGTGACGCCGCGCCGCTGCAGCGCCTCGCGCAGCAGGAATTCGATCTCCGCGTTGACCGAGCGCAGTTCGACGGCGGCCAGCCGCTCGAGCTCGGACCACAGCCGCGGGTCCAGGCGCAGCAGGAAAGCCTTCTTGTCGGGACTGCTCACGTCGGCGACCTGCTGCCCCTTCGGTTCATCTGTTTACACAACCGGTACTGTTGACAGAAGCCGTCATCCTCGCGAAAGCGGGGATCTGCTTTGACTGCTGGTTTGCGGTGCTTGGTACCCGACGCGCTGCGTGGCGGGCCGGCGCTCCTCATACGGCAGGCGCCCCTTCGGGGAACCCTGCAGTGCTCGGATTGGCGGCCGGTCTGCAGACTCTGCGCGGGCGGGCGCTGAGGCGCATGCCAACAGGGCAGCCGCTTGGTCTGCATCCTCGGACTGCCCCGCCAATCCTCCGCGCTTCGGGCGCCTGCCGAATTCGTCGCACCGGCCCGCCACACAGCGCATAGCGCGAGGCCGCAAGAACAAGAAATGTTTGCTACAGCGTCGTCCACCGCGACGTGCGGTGTGCCGCGGCGACGAATAGGCAAGCGCCCGAAGCACGGAGGCCAGGCGGGGCAGTCCGAGGATGCGGACCAAGCGGCTCGGATGCTTGCCGAAGGTGTCAGTCTTCGCCCGCGCAGAGTCTGCAGACCGGCCGCCTGGCCGAGTACTGCAGGGTTGCCCGAAGGGCCGCTTGCCTCTGAGGAGCGGCGGCGCACCGCACGTCGCGGCGCGAAAAAGCAGCGCAGGCTGAGAATCAAAAGCCCCCGCTTTCGCTGGGATGACTGCGTCACCATGCTCGAAACAGTCTTCCATTGCGCAAAGGAATCAACCAAAGTGCTCTAGCGGCGCGCGAGCGCACCCTTGCGCGCGCGCTCGCGCAGCCACAGCAGCACGCCAGCGGTCTCCACCGCGACGCCGACGGCGACGATGGCCAGCGCGGCCGGCACCTCCAGCGCCTGCACGACCAGCAACAGCACGCCGATCAGGATCAGCGCGGTGCCCGGCAACCACAGCAGAAACGGGTTCATCGCGTTACCGCGCTACGCGTACAGCGTGCCGGTGTTGATGACGGGCTGCGCGTCCGACTCCGAGCACAGCACCACCAGCAGGTTGCTGACCATCGCCGCGCGCCGCTCGTCGTCCAGCCCGACAATGCCGCGCTCGGACAGCCCGTTCAGCGCCATCTCGACCATGCTGACCGCTCCCAGCACGATCTTCGCGCGCGCGGCGATGACGGCGTCGGCCTGCTGGCGGCGCAACATCACCTGCGCGATCTCCGGCGCGTAGGCGAGGTGCGTGAGCTTGGCGTCCTCCACGACGATGCCGGCCTGGTCGAAACGATCCATCAGTTCGCGCATCAGCGCTTGCGTGACACGCTGCTGGCTGGACCGCAGCGTCGGTTCGCTGGAGTCGTGGTCCTCGCCCTCGTCGTACGCATGGGTGGATGCGAGGTGGCGTATCGCAGCCTCGGCCTGCACGCGCACGTACTCGCCGTAGTCCTCGACGTCGAACACCGCCTGCGCAGTGTTGCGCACGCGCCAGACGATGGCCGCCGCGATTTCGATGGGATTGCCGCGCTTGTCGTTGACTTTCAACCGCTCGCTGTTGAAGTTATGCGCGCGCAGGCTGATCTTGCGTTTCCTGTAGAACGGGTTGGCCCAGCGCAGGCCGTCGCGACGGTCCGTACCCGTGTATTCGCCGAACAGCAGCAGCAGCGCGGCCTCATTGGGCTGCAGCATGTAAAGGCCCGCCATCACGAACGCGCCGGCGACGATCAGCACTATGCCGGCCAGCAGCGCCACCAGTGCCATCGGCCGCACCACCAGCCAGATGCCGGCGAGCACCAGCGCCAGGCCGATCGCAACCCACGGATAGCCGCTGGCGGTATTGCGTTGTATCTCCTGCGTGCGGGGCGACTGCAGCATCGGCTCCTCCTATCAAAGTGATATCACGTTGATAGGAGGAGCCGATGCTGTCAACCACAGCCGACCGGCGGCGCCCGGCGGCCCGGGCAGCCGGCGCCGGTACTCAGGGAAACGCCGGCATCGAGGGCTCCAGGCCCTTGTCGACGGCCTCCGGGTGGCGCTGCGCGATCAGATCCTCGATCTCCTCCACGCGTGCGACCGGTACGTCGACCATCAGCAGGATCTTGCCCGCTTCGATGTCGGCCTCGAAAGCCTTCAGCGCGGAGTTCGGTGTCGACAGCCCGATGAGCGTGGAGGTCCACGCCCCGAAAGCGAGGCCGCCCAGCGTGGCGAGCAGGAAGGTGCCGGCGCCGAAACTGAAGTCACCGATGGGATTGAGCCTCAGGTACACGCCCAGCAGCATGCCGCCCAGCGCGCCCAGGCCCATGCCGAGGAACAGCGCGTGCCGCACGTCGGACTTCTGCAGCACGCTGGCCTCGTGCAGCACGCCCATCGACATGCCGCGCTTGCCGAGGAAGTGCATGTGCCGGTCATCGACGCGCGCCATCAGCAGATCGTTCGCGG
>Ga0307505_10001861_pt1 | contig 15859 bp, 15 predicted proteins | sample 23_S_MG_FD_202183 | JGI IMG/M metagenome (GOLD analysis project Ga0307505, IMG submission 202183) | Soil microbial communities from Populus trichocarpa stands in riparian zone in the Pacific Northwest, United States - 23_S | ecosystem: Environmental > Terrestrial > Soil > Riparian zone > Trees...
GCCGCTGCGTGGGCGATGCGCTCCAGCGCGGCGAGCAGGCCACGGACGTGCCCGCGCGTGCTGCCCGGCGGCAGGCGGGTGTGGATCGTCTCGTCGAAGGCCACCAGTCCCGTTGCGTCCCGTTGCCGCGCCATGAGGTAGTGCAGCGCCGCCGCGAGGGTAGCGCCGTACTCCAGCTTCGACAGCGTGCCGGCGCCGGCGTAGCGCATCGACGCGCTGGTGTCGAGCACGACCCAGTTCCGGAGGTTGGTTTCCTCCTCGTACTGCTTGACGAACAGGCGGTCCTTTCGGGCGAGGACCTTCCAGTCGACGTGCCGCAGCGAGTCTCCGGTGTGGTACGGCCGGTGCTCCGCGAACTCCACCGAGAAGCCGTGATAGGGGCTCCGGTGGAGGCCGGTCATAAAGCCCTCCACTATGTGGCGCGCGCGCAGCTCCATCCGGTCGAGCCGGTGCAGCTGGTCGGGGGAGAGGAGAGGCAACGGATCGGGCGATTGAATGAACGGGCGATCGGGCGATTCGACGGCGTTGAGTCCGGAGGAGCGTCGGGCGGGATCCGGCCATTCAGCGCTTCAGGAATCAGCGATTTGTCCGGTCTTCGTGCACGAGTGCGTGAGCGGACGTGCGAGTGAACGCCTCGTGCCGTGCGGTAGCGTGTCCGAGGAAGTTCGCCGCGCGGCCGGGTCGGAGATACCATTGACGGCGTGCACCGTCCGCAATCGCCCGATCGCCCGATCACCCGATTCATTGTGACTCCCACCCAGCGCGACCTTCTCCGGACCTGGTGGTTCTCGGCCGCGCTCGTGCCGGCGTGCGTGTACTTCCTGGTCGTGGACTACGGTACTCCCGGGCTCGCCGGGCTCCCGTGGTTCGTCGTGCATAGCACGAATCTGTTGCCGCACGAAGCTGGGCACTTCTTCTTCCGCTTCTTCGGCGAGTGGATGATGTACGCCGGCGGGTCGCTGATGCAGCTCATCTTCCCCGGGTTCTTCATCGCGTACTGCCTGACGAACGGCCTCCGACCGTGGCTGCAGTGCTCGCTGGGATGGCTGGGCCAGAGCTTCATCGACGTGTCGGTCTACGCGGCCGACGCGCAGGCGCGCTCGCTGCCCCTGATCGGCGGCATCGGCCGCGAGAACCACGACTGGTGGAACATGCTCATAATGACAGGCACGCTGCACCACACCGAGCTCATCGCCGGCCTGCTGGTGGCGGCCGGGATCCTGGTGTGGGTGGTGATGCTGGCGGTGCCGAGGTGGATGGTGTGATGGACGGTTTGTTGTTCGTCGTTAGTCGTTGGTGGCTTGTGGCTCGTTGTGAACGGGTACTTCGAGCTGAGAGCTGAGAGCTGAGAGCTGAGAGCTGCGACTCGTGGCTCGGGGCTCGTGGCCGACCGGTGACAGTTGAGAACTGAGAGCTGCCGCCTGCCGGCCCAGGCTGCGAGCTGGGAGCGGCCAGCCCTCCCCACCGCCAACTTCGTGCTGCGCCCCTAACTTCCCCCCATGCCCCCGCTCCTGCCCGGCGACAAGGTCAAGGCCCAGTTGATGGACGAGGCGGACGTTGCCCGGGTGCTCGATAGGCTCGCGCGGCAGATAGTGGAGCACCTCGACGACGATGGCGACGCGGAGCGGCTCGCACTGGTGGGGATGCAGACCCGCGGGGTGCACCTGGCGCGCCGGCTGCGGACGCGGATCGAGTCCATTGAGGGCGTGCGGCTCGCTTTCGGGGTTCTCGACGCCACCCTCTACCGCGACGATCTGCGCCGGCGCATGCCCGTCGGAGGCCTCCCCGTCGTGCGCCCCACCGAGATCTCGTTCGACGTCGACGACCGCCGGCTGGTACTCGTCGACGACGTCGTGTACACCGGGCGAACCATCCGGGCCGCGCTGGATGCGCTGACCGACCTTGGCCGTCCGGCGAGCGTCTGGCTGCTCGCGTTCGTGGACCGCGGCCTGCGCGAGCTGCCGGTCGCGCCGGACTTCGTGGGGCTCACAGTGCCCACCACGCCCGGCGAAGAGGTGCGCGTGCGACTCTCCGAAGAAGACGGGCAGGACGGCGTGTGGCTCGTCGCGCGCGGCGACGGCAGTGAGGCGGCGGCCGGCGCCGCAGCAGCCTGATGAGCGAAGCACCCGCCCCCGCCGTGCCGGCCGGCGACGCGCCGGCCGTGGCCGACACGCTACGGCACAAGCACCTCGTTGGGCTGGCCGACTACGACGCCGACGAGATCCGCCTCCTGCTGCAGACCGCCCGCGAGATGCGCGCGGTGCTCGACCGGCCCATCAAGCGGGTCCCGAGCCTCCGCGGGGTAACCGTCGTGAACCTCTTCTTCGAGCCTAGCACGCGGACGCGCCTCTCGTTCGAACTCGCGGAGAAGCGCATGTCGGCCGACACCATCGGGTTCTCGACCGTGGGCTCGTCCGTGGTCAAGGGCGAAACGCTCAAGGACACGGCGCGCAACATCGAGGCGATGCGCGTGGACCTCGCTGTGATCCGCCACGGCTCCGCCGGCGCCGCCCACTTCCTCTCGCGCTGCATCGACGGCGTGGTCGTCAACGCCGGCGACGGCCAGCACGAGCACCCCACGCAGGCGCTCCTCGACGCGCTGACCGTCTCCGACCTGGACATCCCCGGCCTCCCCGGACTGGAGCGATTCGACTTCCGCGGGCTGCGGGTCGCGATCGTCGGCGACCTCCTGCACAGCCGCGTGGCCCGGTCGAACCTGTACGGTCTCATGCGCCTTGGCGCCGAAGTCACTCTCTGCGCCCCGCGCACGATGACACCGGTGGGCCTCGACCAGTACGGCGCGCGCGTGACCGACAGCCTGGACGAGGCCCTCGAGGGTGCACACGTGGTGATGGCCCTGCGCATCCAGCTCGAGCGCCAGCAGGCCGGCCTCTTTCCGAGCCTTCGCGAGTACCACGAGACGTACGGCATTCGCCGGAGGCACCTCGATCGTCACCCCGACCTCCGCGTGATGCACCCCGGCCCCGTGAACCGCGGCGTGGAGCTCGCCGGCGACGTCGCCGACGACCCGCGCTCGGTGATCCTCGACCAGGTGACGAACGGCGTCGCGGTCCGCATGGCGGTGTTGTATCTGCTGACGGGCGGGGCAGTGGAGGAATGAGGTGGGAGGGCCGCTTGGCGCGCGTGATGCGATGAGGCGCGCTTCCCGGCCGTTATGGTGAATTGGTGGTGGGTGAATCGGCGAGGCGAGGCGGCGCCGCCGGCCGCGACCATGGCGTTCCCCCCATCCCCCGCATCCCAGTCCCGGTCACAGATCGCTGAATCGCTGAATCGCCGAATCGTTGAACTCGCAGACCCCACACCCCGACACCCCGATACCCCGACACCCCGATACACTCGAACTCGGCTGGCGCGAGTGGGTGGCGCTGCCGGGCCTGGGTCTGCTGGCGCTGAACGCGAAGCTGGACACGGGGGCGGCGACGTCGGCGCTGCTGGCGCTGGACGTGGAGCGCTACGCCGATGCCGGCGCGCCGTGGGTGCGCTTCCGCGTGCTGCCGCTCTGGCCCCTCACCGCGCCGGCGGTGACGTGCGGGGCGGCCGTGGTGGACGAGCGGGTCGTGACTGCCTCCAGTGGGCACGCGGAGGTGCGACCGGTGATCCGTACGGAGCTGCGCGTGGGCGTCCGCGCCGGCTCGCCGGCGTGGCCGGTAGAGATCACGCTCGCCGACCGCCGCGCGATGGCACACCCGATGCTGCTCGGCCGCGAGGCGTTGGCTGGGCGCGCGCTAGTGGACCCGGCCCTCGAATACGTCCTGGGCGTGGTCTCCGAACCGTCGGCGCTCTATCCCTGATCGCCGGTCCGCACCAACCGGTGGAAATCGAGTTCCGCGGCGGTCGGCGTTTCGGCGTCAAGCACGCGCCGGGCGTAGGAGAGCGCGTTGCCGTGGGCGGTCTTGCTCTCCGCCGCGCTCGCGTCGGTTGGCACTACGAGTCGGTACTCACGCATCCGCGCGTCGACCAGTGTGGCCAGGACGCAGATATCGGACGCGAAGCCGGCGACGACGAGACGGCGGACGCCCATCTGGCCCAGTAGGAAGTCGAGCGCGGTGCCGTAGAACGCCGAGTGCTTCGGCTTCAGGACGAAGTAGTCATCCTCCTCCGGGACGATCTGCTCGACGAGTTTCCTCCCCGGTGCTCCGTCCGCGGTCGCGCGCCGGACAACGGCGCGGAAGTCCTCGCGCCAGCGGCCGAAGTGATCGTTCGCGTAAATCACCGGCACGCCGGCCGCGCGTGCGCGCTTCTTCAGACCGGTGATGGCGCGCACGGCCGGCCGGGCGTGTTCTAGCAACGCCCCCGCGCCCTCGAAGTCGAACGGATTGATGATGTCGACCAACAGCAGGGCCGTGGGCGAGCGATCGGGCGCGTTAGGCGTGCTGGTCATAGGAGTGGGGCAGGGCGCGCAAACGCCCTTACCTGTTCGGGGCTCCAAGGCTACACGGACTGCCTCCAACACTCCTGGCCGAACGCCCCGATGCCGTGCAGGCACGGCGGGCCGGGCGCTGCTCAGTCCTCCCACGCGCACGGTGCATGCTGCGTCGGCCACTTCCGGACGCCACACGCCTACACGTCCACACCCCTATACCTCCTCCCGCAGCACGTCCAGTGGCGGCCGATCCAGAAGTCCCCGGCTGCCGGCGAGCCCGACGGTGACGGTGAGCACCGGGCCGACGACGGCGGCGCCGAGCAGCCAGTCCCACGCGAGCACGAACGGGGTCTCGAAGGCGAAGTGCGCGAGCGCCCAGCCTGCGCTGACCGAGAGGACCGCGCCGGCTACCGCGGCGAGCAGGCCGAGGGCGGCGTACTCGGCAGTCATCGCGCGGCGGACCGTCGCCCGGTCGGCGCCCAGGGTGCGTAGCAGCACCCCCTCGGCCGCCCGCGCGCGGCGCGCCACCCGCACCGCGCCGGCGAGCACGACGAGCCCCGTTGCGAGCGCGAAGGCAGCCATAAACCGCAGCACGAACGCCACCTGGTCCAGCACGGTCTGGACGCTCTCGAGCACCTGCCGGACATCCACGGCCGTGATGGATGGATGCTCCTCGATTAGGGCTCGCTGAAGGCGTGCCGACGCCTCGGGGTCGCCCGTGTGCGTCGTGATTATCGCCGTCTGCGGCGCCTCGTCGAGCGGGCCCTCCGGGAAGACGACGAAAAAATTCGGCTGGACGCGCTGCCAATCCACCCTCCGCAGGCTTCGGACCTCCGTCTCGACCTCCAGGCCCTCGACGTTCCAGGTGAGGCGGTCGCCGAGGCCCACGCCCAGGTCGCCGGCCAGATCCTCCTCGACGGAGACGGGGACGACGGCGGCGTCCGGGTCGACGCGGTCGACCAGCTCGCCGTCTACTACCTCCTCGGAGTCGACGAGGCCGGCGCGGAAGGTCGACTGGTACGGTCGGTTGACGGCCCATCGCTCGGGAGGGCCCTCGCGCAGCGTGTCGGCCGCCAGCGCGCGGGCGTCCTGACCGTTGATACGCACGAGTCGCATCGGGACGGCCACCGCGTCGTCGACGACGGGGAATCCCTCGCGCCGGATCAGCGCGGCGACCGCCTCGCGCTCGTAGCGCGGCACGCCCCAGAGGATGAGGTCCGCGCGCCCTTCGGCACCGCCGGCGCGGAGCGCGGGCTCCAGGAGCGCGCGCTGCACGAGAGCGAGCGTAAGCAGGAGGAATGCGCCGAGGCCCAGCGTCAGGAGCAGCACTGTCGTCTGGTTGCCCGGCCGGAAGAGCGCGGCCACGCCCTGGCGCCACGCAAAGGGCCACCCGGGGCGCACGACGCGCCGCGCGCCGGCGCGCAGCAGCCGCGCGACGACGGCGAGCGCGCCCACGGCCGCGCCGGCGCCGAGGGGGAACGCCACGGCGGCGACCCGCTCGCCCGTCTGCGCCCACGCGAACAGCCCCACCCCCAACGCGAGGGCGACGCCTATCAGCACCTGCAGCGGGTCGATACCCCGCAGCCCGCGCCGGCCGGCGCCGGCGTCGACGCGGATGGCGCGCAGCGGCGGCACCCGCCGGACGCCCACCAGCGGCAGCAGGGCGAACGCGAGTGCGAACGCGAGACCCACCCCCAGTCCCGCGAGTACGGGCACCCACGCGATGCGCGGCTCGATATCTACCGGCGCGAACGAGCCCAGCACGGAGGGCAACACCTGCTGCACGGCAATCCCGAGCACCGCGCCGGCCCCTGCGCCGACGAGGCCCAGTACGGCGGCCTGCAGCGCGAACACGCCGAGCGCCCCGCGGGCGCTCAGCCCCAGGCAGCGTAGCGTGGCGACCGACTCCTCCTTCTCCCGCACGTAGACGCCCACCGCGCTCGCGACGCCCAGCCCCCCGAGCAGCAGCGCGATGAACCCGACGAGGCGGAGGAATCGGGCCAGGTCGGAGAGGCTTTCGGCCCAGTCGCCTTCCGCCTCGGAGGCGGTTTCGCTGCGCAGGTCGAGCGCATCGAGCCGCGCCTGCAGGCGCTCGATGATGGCGTCCGCCGTGTCGCCGGCGGCCGGCGTGTCGAAGCGGTAGTGCCAGACGTAGTTCGCGCGGCTGCCGAAGCCGAGGAGCGTCGTGTCGAGGTCCGCGAGCGGCAGGTAGACCCGAGGCCCGATGGCGGCGCCGAGGTCCGGAACGCCCGGCACGCGTTCGATAGCCGCCGCTACCGGCAGCCGGCTCCGACCGATGCGGAGCGTGTCGCCGGTTTCGATCTCGAGCTGTAGGAGCAGCCCGAGGTCGGCGAGGACCGAGCGCGTCTGCTGGTAGTCCGCAGCCGCGCCGGCCGGCGCGGTCTCGATGCCGCCGTAGAACGGGAAGCGGCCGTCGACGGCGTGGACGCGCACCAGCCGCGTGCGATCAGTCTCGGGCGCTAGCGCTACCGACGCCGTCTGCACCTCGCGGGCCGTCTCCGCGCCGGTAGCGCCGGCGAGGGAGTCGACGAAGGCCTCGACCTCAGGCGTGGGGCGCAGGTCGGTCGCGATGGAGAGGTCCGCCCCGAGGATCTCCGCCCCCTGCGCGGCCAGCGACCGGCGCAGGTCCCGCTCGAACGATCCCAGCGCGACGAGCGCTGCCACGCCCAACGCGACCGCCGACACGTACAGCAGCAGCCGCGCGCGCATCCCCCGGCTGTCGCGCCAGGCAAGGGAAAGGAGGAAGGGAAGGCGCAGGGTGACCTGGGAGCCGAGGGAATCGAAGGAGTCGAGAGACGACGGCGTCGAGGGAGTCGAGGGAGAGAGGGATGAGAGGGCGATGGCGGAGGCAACCCCCTGCACCCCATCACCGACCACCGATCGGTCGTGCGGGCGGGTGAGACTCGGTCATCCTGAATCGCTCAAGATTCGCTGAATCGCTCTGTCGCTCAATCGCCGTCTTCCACGACCCTCCCTCCCCGCAGCCTCACCACTCTGTCGCATCGCTCGGCGAGGTCGGCGTCGTGGGTCACGACGACCAGCGCCGTACCCGCCTCGCGGTTGAGCTCGAACAACAGGTCGTGGATGCGGGCGCCGGTTTCGCCGTCGAGGTTGCCGGTGGGCTCGTCGGCGAAGAGAAGGCGCGGGCGGTGGACGAAAGCGCGCGCCAACGCGACGCGTTGCTGTTCGCCACCGGAGAGCTGCGAGGGGTAATGCCCTAGCCGGTCGCCGAGACCTACGCGCTCGAGCAGCGCGCCGGCGGCCTCAGAGGCGCGCCGGCCGCCCTGGCCGAGCAGCTCCAGTGGCACCGCCACGTTCTCCCGCGCGGTCAACGTGGGCAGCAGACGGAAGCTCTGGAAAACGAAGCCCACGTTCCGGCCGCGCACGGCCGTGCGCTCGTCCTCCGACATCGCGCCGATGTCCTCGCCGGCGAGCATCACCGTGCCGGTGCTGGGACGGTCGAGACCGGCGCAGAGGCCCAGGAGCGTCGTCTTGCCGCTTCCCGAAGGGCCGACGACCGCAACGGTTTCGCCGACTCGAATCTCGAGCGTTACGTCGTCGAGGACCGTCAGAGGCCGCCCGCCGCTCTCGAACGTCTTCGAGAGTCCGCGGGCGGAGACGATTGGCGCGGCGTCGTCGGATTCCATGACGCAAGCTATCGCGCCCCGCCGCCGGCCGGGTTGCGGGATTGCTTGCGGAACAGGGGGCGCCTGCGCGAATATTGGGCCATGCGATCCATCACGCTTCTACTCGCGCTCGTCGCGTCCGGCTGCCGCGACGATGCGCCGGCGCCGGCCGATCCCGCACCGGCGCCGGCCGGCATCGCCGCGCCGACGCCGGCGCGGGGGGACTCCGTCACCGTGCTCTTCTTCGGCGACAGCCTCACGGAGGGCTACGGTCTGCCCGGCGTCAAGTCGGAGGCGTACCCGGCGCTCGTTGCCGGACTCGCATCCGCCGACGGCGTGCCGCTGCGCGCTGTCAACGCAGGCATCTCGGGCAACACGTCGGCCGACGGGCGCGCTCGACTCGCGTGGATCCTCGACCGCACGACGCCTGACGTCTTCGTCCTTGCGCTGGGCGCCAACGACGGCCTCCGCGGCCTTTCGCCGGAACGCATGCGTGAGAACCTCGCGGCCATTCTGGCCGAGGTCCGCGCCCGGCATCCCGATGCACAGCTCGTCGTGGCCGGCATAGAAGCCCCTCCCAACTACGGGAGCGACTACGTCGACCGCTTCCGACAGGTGTTCCCGAGCGTCGCCGAGGAGTACGACGCGGCGCTCATCCCCTTCCTGCTGGACGGCGTCGCCGGCGTCCTCGCGTTGAACCTGAACGACCGCATCCACCCCTCGGCGGCGGGTCACGTGATTATCGCTCGGCTGATGTGGGACGCCCTGGAGCCCCTCGTGCGCGCCTCCGCGCCTGCCTAGCGCGTCACGTCGTCTGCCGGGACTCACCGAGACGCGGTTCCGTGCCGGCCAGCAGCCGGCGCAGGTTCGAGCGGTGGGTCAAAGCGATGAATAGCGGCACCAGCAACGAGAACCCCAGGAGGGGCGCCGGCACGTGCTGACTGAGGGCCACGCGGATGAGCAACACGGCCGGGATGGTGGCCGCGGCGCCGATCGATCCTAGCGAGATGTAACGTGTCAGCGCGACCGTAAGCACGAAGACGATGGCGCCTGCCAACACCGCGACGGGCACCAGGCCCAGCAGCATCCCGCCACCGGTGGCCACTCCCTTGCCGCCTCGTACGTTGCCGAACAGGGCGAGGCCTGTGAGTGTCACGACGTGGCCCATCATGGCGGCCGAGCCGGCGAGCACGCTCGCCCATGCCGCCGCGTCGGGCCAGTCCGGCAGCCCCGTCCCAACGCTGAGCCGCGTCGCGAGAAGTACGGCCGCGAGCCCCTTCAGGAAGTCGAGCGCGAACACCAGTGACCCGGGGCCGCGACCGAGCACGCGCCACGCGTTCGTCGCGCCGGCGCTGCCGCTGCCGTGCTGGCGCAGGTTTACCCCGAGCGCTCGCGCCACCACGAGGGCCCACGGGATTGACCCAATGACGTAGGCGACGCCTACTACGAGCAGTAGTGTGGGCACAGGGATATGTGCGGAGACCGTGTGAGTCGTGCGGCGGGCGTGAAAAGTAGCGCCGCAATGCGCCCTTACACGGCGGTTGAAGGTCCGACTGCGCTACCGAATCCGCGACAGGGCGTCGGGGGACCGAGCACATACCCGCCGGCCTCTAGCTTCTCCGGGCGCTCCGCATCGCCCCCCGGGTCTCACCCGGACACGCCGGCGCCGGCCGCGCCTGCCACCCTCCCGCGACCGCATGACCCGATTGCTTGTCCCCTTTGTGCTGTTGGTGGTGCTGGCCGCCACCCCCGTCGACGCGCAGGTGCGCCCGGGAGGCCGCCGCGCAGAGCTGCGTGCCGAGCGTGGCACAGCCAGCTTCTACGCGTCGCGCTTCCACGGTCGCCGCACGGCGTCGGGTGAGCGCTACAACCACCAGGCGATGACCGTCGCGCACCGCACGCTGCCTTTCGGCACGATGCTGCGCGTCACCAACGAGCGCAACGGGCGCTCGATAACCGTCCGCGTCAACGATCGCGGGCCGTTCATCCGGGGTCGCATCCTGGACCTCTCGGGCGCGGCCGCGCGGCGTCTCGGCGTCTCGGGCCTGGCCCCCGTCACGATCGAGGTCGTCAACGGGGATACCGACCCCGAGCCAGAGGTAGTCGTGCCCCCGCCGCCGCCGCCGCCGCGGGCCGACTTTCCCGTCGTGCCGGTGACGCCGGCGCCGCCGGAGCCGCTACCGGTGCTCGGCCTCGACCGCGTGCTGGGCTAGTCCCGTGGCCCGCGCGGCCGGCGTTGTCCGTGCGGCCGGCGCGGAGTAGGTTCCGCGCGCCGCTGCCCGGCAGGAGCCGGGGCCTCCGCCACGCCGCCTCCTGACACCGTGACCCTGGACGTAAAGGGCTACCTGCTCCTGGCTCTCACCGCATTCGCGGTGTTCTATATCGCGGTGTTGGCGCGCGGGGTGATGCGCGCGCGCAGGGATCCGGACCCCCGCGACGGCGGCTCCCCCACGGCAGCGTCGATCGCGACAGGCGTCGTGACCGACTTCTTCGACACCCTGGGAATCGGGTCGTTTGCGACCAGCACGGCCATCTTCCGTCACCTGCGGATGGTGCGGGACGAGATCATCCCCGGCACGCTGAACGTCGCGCACACGCTGCCGACAATCGCGCAGGCCTTCATCTTCACACGGCTCGTGCCCGTGGACAGCATGACGCTCGTGCTGATGATCGTGGCCGCCGTGCTGGGTGCCTGGCTCGGCGCGGGAGTCGTCGCCGGCTGGTCCCGGCGCTCCATCCAGACCGGGATGGGCTTCGCGCTGTTGGCGGCCGCCGTCTTGATGCTCGGCTCCGCCCTCGAGCTCATCCCTGCCGGCGGAGAAGCGACGCAGCTCACGGGCATCCGACTCGCCCTCGGGCTGGTCGGCAACTTCGTGCTCGGGGCGCTCATGACGCTTGGAATCGGCCTCTACGCGCCGTGCCTGATCCTCGTCACGCTCCTCGGGATGAATCCCACGACAGGCTTCCCGATCATGATGGGCTCGTGCGCTTTCCTGATGCCCATCGCCAGTGCTCAGTTCATTCGCAAGCGCGCGTTCCACCCCGGCGTCGTGCTGGGCATCCTCATCGGTGGCGTCCCGGCCGTGCTCGTCGCGGCCTACATCGTGAAGTCGCTCCCACTGACGGCGGTGCGGTACCTCGTGGTGGTCGTGGTGCTCTACGCCGCGTGGTCACTGCTACGCGCGGCCCGTACGGAGACCCTGGTCGCTCCCGTCGCAGTCGTGCCGGACGGGAGCGACGCGGCGGACGCGCCGGTCAGCGAACGATCGTAACCCGGCTAGTGGTGACCCTCGCGCCCGCCTGCAGGCGGACGAGATAGACGCCGGGTGCGAGGGTTCCGGTGTCGAGTGGCGCCTGGTGCGCGCCGGCCGTGCGGGCACCCGAAGCGAGCAGCGCGGCCTCTCGGCCGGTCGCATCGAAGAGGGTGAGGCGGACGTCGGTCGCCGTGGCAAGGGTGAACCGCACCGTGCCCGTACCCTGAAGCGGGTTCGGAGCGACGGACAGCGCCAGCGCCTCGGCGTCGCCCGCGCCCGGTTCGTTGGCGGTAGTGGTCATCTCCAGGACGAATACCCCCTGCTGCATGTCCGACGCGATAAGCCGTCCCGACGGCAGGTGCGGGTAGACCGACCACATGAGCGAAACGCTGGTCTCGTAGAACCCGATCTCGACCGGCGCTGTCGGGGTCGAGATGTCGTACACCCTCGCGCCCCGGTCGTAGTGCGCGATATAGAGTCGGTCGCCAACGACGTGGCAATTGTGGACTGTTGAACCCGTGTCGGTGATGATCTGTGCGACCAGCTCGGGGTTCATGGGATCCCGCACGTCGAACACGCGCGTCCACTGGCCGGTCCCGATCTCGTCGCCAACGAAGATGTACGAGCCGCTGACGGTGGAGCAGACGTTGTGAGCGCCGCTGCCGGGGTAGTTGAAACGGTTGATGAGCTGCGGACTGGCGCGGTTGCTGATGTCGACGATGTCCACACCGTCGCCGTAAATCCCCGCGGCGTACAGGGTGTCGCCGCGGACCATGATGTCGTGGATGTAGTGCGGCTGGTACTGGCCGACAAACGCCGGCGCGAGCGGGTTCGCAAGGCTCCAGATGCGGACGCCGCCGGGGTCGAGGCCACCCTGCGTGTAGAGGTAGTCGCCGGCAACGGTCAGCGTGTGCACGCCCGCCGTCGGCGAGCCGGGGTCGGCCTCGAAAGTGCCCACCACGTGGGCGTTCGGCGGGTCGGTCAGGTCGATGATCTGGACGACGTCGTTGTCGTCGGATACGTACGCGTAGTCGCCGTAGATCTCGACGTCGCTTCCCGTGCCGCCGCCCCCCGGGATGTACTTCACCTCTACAGGAGGGACGGCCGTGACGTCGATGATCGTCGTGCCTCCGTCGGAGCGCGTGCTCACGACTGCGTACTCGCGACCGTTGTCGGCCGCGTAGCCCCACACGTCGGAGTACCCCTGGGACCGCGGGTCGGCCCGACCTATCAGCGTCATGTTCAGCGACTGCGCCGTGGCCGGCGCCGCGACGCCGATCGCGAGGAGGGAGAGGAGCAGGCGCATGGCAGGTCGTGGGCGGGGGCAGTTGGCAGGCGGCAGGGGCACAGGGCCCACGGCAGGTTACGGAAGGACCCGGCGAACGCATCGTTTGCGGTTTGCGGTTTGCGGTGGGGTGCGCCGTTCGCTGTCGTCGGTCTACTGTCTACTGTCGACCGTCCATGCACCATACACCATCTACAATCCTTCTAACCAACACCGATCTCCATTGCCACATCCAGCGCCCGCACCGAGTGCGTCAGGGCGCCGCTCGAGACAAAGTCGACGCCCGAAGCGGCGACGGCCGGCGCACTCTCGAGGGTGATGGTACCGGAGGCTTCCGTCTGGAGAGCCCCCGCAACGCGGCGGACGGCCTCCCGGAGGAGGGAGGTATCGAACGAGCCGTCTGCCGCCGGGCGGACCATGTTGTCTAGCAGGAGCCGGTCGACGCGAATGCCCGCTGAATGCAGCCGCAGCACTTCGTCCACCTCCTCCAGTGTGCGAGCCTCTATCTCAACGGGTAGCGCGCCGGCGCCGGGATGAGCGGCGACGGCGCGAAGCGCGGCCTCCACACCGCCGGCGGCTGCGATGTGATTGTCCTTGACGAGGACCATATCGAAGAGACCGATCCGGTGGTTGGCGCCTCCGCCCAGGCGCACCGCCCACTTGTCCAGCGCCCGGAGGCCGGGGACGGTCTTACGCGTGTCGAGTAGAACCGCCGGCCGCGCCGCGTCGGCCATGCGCCGGGTGGCCGTAGCGATTCCGCTCATTCGTTGCAGCAGGTTCAGCGCGAGGCGCTCCGCCGTTAGCAGGCCGCGCGCCGCGCCGGCCACCGTGCCTATGACGTCGTCGGCGTGGACCGCGTCGCCGTCCGACACGCTCCACGTGACCGCCGGCGCGGGGTCCATACGCGCGAAGACCCGCTCGGCGACAGCGAGCCCGGCCACGACGCCAGCCTCCCGAGCGACGAATCGCGCCGACGCCGGCCGCTCCGCGGGCACCGTCGCGAGCGTCGTCACGTCGCCGGCGCCGACGTCTTCGGCGAGCCCGCGGTCGATCAGGTCGCCGAGCATCGCGGCGACGTCGGGGGGTAGGGGGAGCAAGGCGGTGGGGGGGCTAGCAGCCTGCGGCTGGCGGTTCGCTCTCCAGTTTCTCAGCTCAGCCATCAGCTGTCAGCTATCAGCTCTCAGCTATCAGGTATCAGCCAGTTCCGCCGCGAGCATGCGTCGATGGTGATAAGGAGTCGTTGACGAAGGTAGGGCGAGCTTCCACGAGCCACGAGCCACGAGCCACGAGCCACGAGCCACGAGCCGAGCCACGAGCCTACCCACGTCCCCACAACGCGACCACGTTGGCAGGCGGGGCCATGGGGCGCCGGCGCTCGGAGTCGACGAAGGCCAGTGTCACCGTACCGGTTACGATCGGGCGCTCGCCGCCGGCGACGCGGACGGCGTAGTCGGTCTCCACACGGGCGCCGGCCGGCGCGTGGAGGCCGACGTCGACCTCCACCACGTCGTCGTAGCGCGCGGCACCGTGGTAGCGGACGGCCAGCCCAACGACGGGCATCATGACGCCGGCCGCCTCCAACTCGCGATACGCGAGGCCCAACTCCCTCAGCGCCTCGGTGCGCGCCGCCTCAAACCAGTCGAGGTAATGCGTGTGGTAGACCACTCCCATGGCGTCGCACTCGCGGTAGCGGACCCGGTGCCGCATCGTGTGCCGGTGCACATCACCCCCCGCGGGCACGGCCGGCGATTCCGGCGATCTCACTCGGCGACGGTCTCCTCCCATGCGCCCATCGCGTCGAATTTCGCGAGCCGCGTCTCCAGGAGCCGGTCGGCCGGGCTCTCGTCCAGGTCGGCTAGATGCCGTGCGATGGCTCGCCCGACGGTCTCGAAGGTGCTGGTCGGGTCGCGGTGCGCACCGCCGACGGGCTCCGTGAGAATCTCGTCGATGATCCCCTGCTCGAGGAGGTCTGGCGCGGTCAACTTGAGCGCGCGCGCCGCGTCCTCCTTGTGGTCCCAGTTGCGCCAGAGGATGGAGGAGCAGCTCTCGGGGGAGATGACGGAGTACCAGGCGTTCTCGAGCATGAGGATTCGGTCGCCTACGCCGATGCCGAGCGCCCCACCGCTCGCGCCCTCGCCGATGACGACTACCACGATCGGTACCGGCAAGCGAGCCATGACGAACAGGTTGCGCGCGATGGCCTCCGCCTGTCCTCTCTCCTCGGCCTCTAGGCCCGGGTAGGCGCCCGGCGTGTCGAGGAATGTCACGATCGGTCGGCCGAAGCGCGCGGCGAGCTCCATCAGGCGGCGGGCCTTGCGGTAGCCCTCCGGGTTGGGCATGCCGAAGCGCCGCTCCTTTCGCTGGCGCGTGTCGCGACCCTTCTGGTGGCCGAGCACGAGCACGGTGCGGTCGGTACCGTCGTAGCGGCTGCCGCGGAACGTGGCGAGGCCTCCGACGAGCGCCCGGTCGTCGCCAAAAAGGCGGTCGCCGTGGAGTTCCACGAAGTCATCCGTCAGCGCGTCTACGTAGTCGAGCGTGTATGGCCGGTCCGGGTGGCGGGCGAGCTGGACCCGCTGCCAGCGCGTGAGGTTGCGGTAGATCGACTGCCGGAGCGACTCGACGCGCCGCTCGAGCGCGTGGATCTGCTCCGTGAGATCCACGGTGCCGTCCTCCGCCTCGAACCGGCGCAGCTCGCGGAGCTTCGCCTCGAGATCGGCCAGCGGCTTCTCGAAGTCGAGGAGAGCGGACATGGTTTGGGGAATCGGGCGGTTAGGCGATTAAGCGATTCAGCGATTCATGGCGCGGTCAGACGCGAGACCGGGCAATCGGGGTATCGGGGTATCGGGGTATCTGGAGGGGGGTAGTGGCTCTAGTCCATACACCATACACCATACACCATACACCAAACGCCCCACACCATCAACGAGCAGCTAACGACGACCCCAGATCGCCCTCGCCAGCACCTCCGCGTCGAGCCCCACGGAAGCGTGCCGCACGTAGAACCAGTACGCGCGCTGGGCCTCGGTGATCTCAGCCGGCCGCGCCGGCAGGGCGTCGAGGACCGAGACGGCGCCCTCGGTGAGGCCCCACTCCGCTGGCGGGCGGTGATCGCCCGGGCGGTACCCCACCAGGGCGAGGCGGCCGGCGAGCACCGCCGGCATCCGCCCGGCTACGTCGGCGAGAAGTTGCAGGCGCCGGCTCGAGGTGGCGTTCGCGCCGGCGCGGAGCAGCGGAGATAGCGCGGCGCCGGCGAGCGCCGCCGCGACAGCGAACGCGCGGCGGGGCAGGG
>Ga0307505_10001862_pt1 | contig 15858 bp, 9 predicted proteins | sample 23_S_MG_FD_202183 | JGI IMG/M metagenome (GOLD analysis project Ga0307505, IMG submission 202183) | Soil microbial communities from Populus trichocarpa stands in riparian zone in the Pacific Northwest, United States - 23_S | ecosystem: Environmental > Terrestrial > Soil > Riparian zone > Trees...
TACTTCCACAACTGGACCGGCAACCGGGTTACCTGTCGTGACTGGTTCCAGCTCAGCCTCAAGGAAGGCCTGACGGTCTACCGCGAACAGGAGTTCGAATCGGACCTGGCGTCGCGCACACTGCGCAGGATCGAGGACGTTCGCACGCTGTGGCGCGCGCAGTTCAGCGAAGACGCCGGCCCGCTCGCGCACCCGGTGCGCCCCGTGCAATACACCGAGATCAACAATTTCTATACCGCGACCGTGTACGAGAAAGGCGCGGAGATCGTGCGCATGCTTGCCACCCTGCTCGGGACCGCGGGATTCCGCCGCGGCATGGACCTGTATTTCGAGCGCCACGATGGCCAGGCCGTGACCGTGGAGCATTTTCTTGCCGCGCTCGGAGATGCCAACGATCGCGATCTTCGCGCGTGGCTGGCCTGGTATCTTCAGCCGGGAACACCGGTGCTCATTGCCGAAGGGCGATACGACGCACGGGCGCGCTGCTATGAACTGAGCTTGCGCCAGTCCGCTGCGGTGGACACGGCGGCCCCATTGCCGATTCCGGTCGCGCTCGCGTTGTTCGATCGCAGCGGACGTGCCTTGCCACTGTATCGCGAAGGCGGCGATTTCCCCGGGGGGCTGGAGGACGTCGTGCTGCTTGAGGGTCGCGCAGCGACGTTTCGCTTTCGCGAGGTCGCGAGCGAGCCGGTGCCCTCCTTGCTGCGCGGCTACTCGGCTCCGGTACGTCTGGGACCCGTGGCCGACGCATCCGCGCTGGCGCTGCTGGCGACCCACGAGACGGACGGCTTCAACCGCTGGTTCGCCAATGATGCATTGTCGCGCCTGCTCTTCGCGCAGACCCTGAGTAGCGGAAGCGGCGATGCCGGCGCGTTCGCGGCATGGGTAAACGGGCTTCGTTCGGCGTTTTCCGATACCCGGCTGGACCCGGCGACGCTGGCCGAGATGCTCACGCTCGCCGATGAGGCCAGCTTGGCCGAAGCGCTCCAGGACATGGATCCCGACGCGGTACACGATGCGCGTGAACGGCTGCACACAGCGCTCGCCTGCGCGCTCGAGTCGGAACTACTTGTCTGCCACGACGCGCTGGCCGCCGCCGCGCTCGAAGGCCCGGCGACGGCCGCACAGGCGCGTCGACGCTTGCGCAATCGCTGTCTGATTCTGCTCTGCCAGGCGGATCCGCAGCATGCAGCGCGGGCGCTTGCGCACTACCGGAACGCCGGCACGCTCGGCGACCGCCTCGTTGCGCTGGCCTGCCTCGCGCACGCGGATGCGCCCGCTGCCACCGATCTGATCCAGGCATTCGCCGCAGTCCACGCCCATGCACCGTTGGTCCTCGACAAGTGGTTCGCCTTGCAGGCGACGGTCGCTCGTCGTGAAACGCTGGATCGAGTGCGAGCATTGACCGCGCATCCTGCGTTCCGCTGGGAGAACCCCAACAAGGTGCATGCGCTGCTGCTCGCGTTCGCGCAGCGCAATCCGTTCGCGTTCCATGGGGCCGATGGCGCAGGCTACCGACTCGTCGGCGACGCGATCCTGCGTCTGGATGCGCTCACGCCGCAGGTGGCTGCGCGTCTGGCGACAGCGTTCGGTGGCTGGCGCCGACTTGAGCCTTCGCGTCGCGAACTCATGCGTGCGCAGTTGCTGCGCCTGCAGGGCGGCGGGCCGCTTTCGGCGGACCTCGATGACATCGTGCGGCGCAGCCTGGATGGCCAGTGATGGTTGAGATCGCGTGCGAGGACCCCAAGGTCATGAACGGTTCCTGGTCGCGAATTCATTGCAAGTTCAATGCGTTCGGACGAGGATGGCCGGGCAACGACTGGAGGTGCGCCATGGTTCGTCAAGTCCTGATCGTGTTGCCGCTGCTGCTGCTCGCAGGCTGCGCGACGACGCCACGCACGACCTACCACTACGACACCGGTGGCGATTACTACTACGGCGCGAGCGCGCCCGACGTGATTGTGCATTCCCGGCCCTGGACGGGTTATGGGTATGGGGGCTACGCGTGGGGCGCCGGCTGGCACCATGGCGGGCTGGGGTATTCGCCATGGTGGTTTGGCGCCGGCTACGGCTATGGATACGGTTCGTACTGGCCGTGGGGTGGCTACCATGGTCCTGGTTACTGGTCCCCCTGGCAGCCCGGGCACGGTCCGCGTTCGCGGCGCGAGAACGAAGTCTCGGAACGCCGCGCGTTCGCGGCCGGCATGGCGGGCGCTGGACGCGTCATCGGCGAGTATCCGCGCCAGAGCGACAAGCGATCCTTCTCTCCGGGGTACGCCCCGGTTCGTGCGGATCGTCCTACCGGGCTGCGTGCGGCCGATCCGCCGCGCCGTATGAATCCGGCCGGCACTTCGCGAAGCTACGCGCCGAACACGTCGCGCACCCATCCCGTTCCGCAGTCGCCGCGCGCGGAACGTCGCGCCGCGCCGTCCTCGCCGGCGGCCGCGCAACGAAGCCAGCCCGCACCGGCATCGGCACCGCCCGCTCCGCGCGCGGCACCGGCAGCGCGCGTCTCCTCCACCGACCGCAAATAGAAAAAGCCGCGCTTTCGCGCGGCTTCTTCCGGATCTCCAACGTCGCTCAGGGAAGCGGCGTTTCAGGCAGGCAGGCGGCTCAGTGCTTCGTTGATGCGTGCGCGGCGCGATTCAAGCTGCGCGATCTGCTCGGTGGTCTGGTCGACATTCGCGGCTTCGCGCATGTTCTCCATCGCCATCTCGAGCCGTCCGAGTTCGATCATCAGGTCGTGGCGGAGAAACAGGGGGTTGAGGCTCATTGCGGCGGCTGCGGAGATCATGACGTGGTTTCCCTGTGCGGTTGGAGTCGGTTGGATGATTGAGATATAGCAATCGCCGTGCCAACACGTGTTTTCGTCCGTTCCGGCGCGTTTCGCCTCGTCTGTCCTGTGATCCATGACGAGAGATGTCGCAATCTGACCGGGTCTGGCGGGCGCCATCCGTGGTCGCCGGATTTCCGCGATTAGCGTCACAGTCTGCCAATCGGTGTTACCGCTATGGTCCGTATCCACGACGCACATCTGCTGCAAACAAAAATGCCGTCCCCGGTCGGAGACGGCATCGTGCATGTGACTGGTTTGATCAACTGGCGCCCGGCACTACGGTCCTCTTGGATTCCCCCTGTTCCTAAGACCGCCGGGCGCCAGCCATTTCGCTGTATTCGTGTGCATCCTCCCACCGGCGCGCGATCGGCCCCTGAATTCCGACCATCGACGTGCTCGCATACGCCTGCGCCGGTGGGAGTGCGAGACAGTACAGCAGGTTCCGTGCCAGCCCCGCATCCAGTCGGCTCTGGGCAATGCGCAATGCACGCTAGAATGCGCGCCGTTCATCCGTGCACTGCGCTGCTCAGCCCATGACCATCACTCATCCCTGCGCGTTCGATGTCGTCGTCGTCGGCGGCGGCCATGCCGGTACCGAGGCGGCACTGGCGTCGGCACGCTGCGGCGTGCGCACGTTGCTGCTCAGCCACAACATCGAAACGATCGGCCAGATGAGCTGCAATCCGGCAATCGGCGGGATCGGCAAGGGTCATCTGGTCCGCGAAATCGACGCCCTCGGCGGCGCGATGGCACAAGCCGCCGATCGTGCCGGCATCCAGTGGCGCACGCTCAATGCATCCAAGGGCCCCGCGGTGCGTGCGACACGCTGCCAGGCCGATCGCGTGCTGTACAAGGCAGCGATACGCCAGGTTGTCGAGAACCAGGCAAATCTGAGCGTATTCCAGCAGGCAGTCGATGACCTGATTCTCGAGAACGGGCGGGTCGTTGGCGTCGTGACCCAGACCGGGTTGCGCTTCCACTGTCGCGCGCTGGTCCTCACGGTTGGCACCTTCCTCGGCGGACGGATCCATGTCGGGATGACCAGTCACGCGGGTGGTCGCGCCGGCGATGCGCCGGCGCAGCGCCTGGCCGAGCGCATGCGGGAGCTGCCGATCGCCGTGGATCGCCTGAAGACCGGAACGCCGCCGCGCATCGATGGGCGCACGATCGACTTTTCCGGCCTGCAGGAACAGCGCGGGGACGATCCGGCACCCGTGTTCTCCTACCTGGGGTCGGCAGCGGATCATCCGCGCCAGGTCAGTTGCTGGATTACCCACACATCGGAACGCACGCACTCGATCATCCGCAGCGGTCTGGACCGGTCGCCGATGTACTCGGGCGTGATCGAAGGTGTCGGACCCCGCTACTGCCCCTCGATCGAAGACAAGGTCGTGCGCTTCGCCGACAAGACATCCCACCAGATCTTCATCGAGCCGGAAGGTCTGGATACCCACGAGATCTATCCCAACGGCATCTCGACCTCGCTGCCGTTCGATGTGCAGCTGGAGCTCGTGCGCTCGATCAGGGGCTTCGAGAACGCGCACATCACGCGTCCTGGCTATGCGATCGAGTACGACTACTTCGATCCGCGCGGGCTCTGGCCGTCGCTGGAGACCAGGGCGCTCGCGGGACTCTATTTCGCCGGACAGATCAACGGCACCACGGGCTATGAAGAGGCGGCCGCGCAAGGCCTGATTGCGGGTCTGAATGCCGCGCGCGGCGTGCGTGAACTCGAGCCGTGGACGCCGCGCCGCGACGAAGCCTACATCGGTGTGCTCATCGACGACCTGACCACCAACGGGACGCTGGAGCCTTACCGCATGTTTACCTCGCGGGCCGAATACCGCTTGCATCTGCGCGAGGACAACGCCGACCTCCGGCTCACTGCCAGGGGCCATGAACTGGGTTGCGTATCGCCGCAGCGCCATGCCGCCTTGTGCCGCAAGCAGGAGAACATCGAGTGCGAGAATGCGCGTCTGCGCGGGCTCAGGGCGGTGCCGGGCAATCCGCTCGCACAAGCGCTCGAGGAGGCGACCGGCATTGGGGTGACCCGCGAGGTCAGCGCGCTCGATCTGCTCCGCCGTCCGGAGCTGGACTACGCGAAACTGACCCGCGTTGCCGGCATCGGTCCCGGCGTGGCGGATGCACAGGTCGCCGAACAGGTCGAGGTCGGTGTCAAGTACGCCGGTTACCTGGACCGTCAGCGCGAGGAGATCGAACGCAACCGCCGGCACGAGGAGTCGCGGATTCCCGCGGACTTCGACTACGAATCCGTGCGCGGACTGTCCGCCGAGGTTCTTGGCAAGCTCAAGAAGGGCGCGCCGGCAACGATCGGCCAGGCACGCCGCATCAGCGGGGTCACCCCGGCTGCGATCTCGCTGCTGCTCGTGCACCTCAAGCGGCACCGGCGCGTTGCCTGAGCGCGGCGGGTCTTCCGCCGTACCGCTTGATTCCGTTGTGGAACCGACGCGGGAATCCGCAGCTGTTTCGGTGTTCGTGAAGATGAAGCGCTGATCCGGCCGACGTTGGCGAACGACGCGCGCCGGTCCGCGCGCGCGTCGGGCGAATCGACTTCACGGAAGGGTCCGGACCCCGTGCAAGCTGGCGGCCCCATACGTGCGCCCGCGTCGGATGTCTCGACCCATGCGTTGTCGGCATTCCTCAAGACGTGGGAAGCGTTCGCGAGTCGGCTACCATCGCTCACCCTGTCCCCGACTGGCTCCCAGAATCTCCGCATGCAATCCATCCCACAGCGCATCGCCGCCGAAATCGACGCGCGTCCGCAACAGGTCGACGCAGCCATTGAACTCCTCGACGGTGGCGCGACGGTGCCGTTCATCGCACGCTATCGCAAGGAGGTCACCGGCGGCCTCGACGACACCCAGTTGCGCCAGCTCGAGGAGCGCCTGTCCTACCTGCGTGAACTCGAGGAGCGACGCGCGGCCGTAATCGCGAGCATCGAGGAGCAGGGAGCGATGAACGACGCCCTGCGCGGCGACCTGCTTGCGGCCGACACCAAGGCGCGTCTGGAGGACCTGTACCTGCCGTTCAAGCCCAGGCGCCGGACCCGGGCGCAGATCGCGCGCGAGGCCGGGCTGGAACCGCTCGCGATCGGATTGCGCGAAGACCCGACGCGTATCCCCGAAGTGTTCGCTGCGGCTTTCGTCGATGCGGAGAAAGGCGTGGCTGACGTCAGGTCGGCACTTGACGGTGCGCGCGCGATACTGCTGGAGACCTTCTCGGAGGACCCCGCGCTGGTCGGCGCGCTGCGCGATTGGCTCACGGCGAAAGCGCAGATCCGGGCGAAGGTCATACCCGGCAAGGAAGCGGCAGGGGCCAAGTTTCGCGACTACTTCGCCCATGTCGAGGCGATCGGCACGATTCCCTCGCATCGGCTGCTCGCGCTGTTTCGCGCGCGCAATGAAGGCGTGCTGGACCTGGATCTGGCGCCGATGCCGACGAGCGCCGTGCGCACGACCTCCAGCGCGGATCCCGACGCCGCGCTGGAAGAGGCGATCGCGGCCGGCAACAGCGAGGCCGAAGGGCGGATCGCCGTGCATTTCGACATCATCGACCGCGGCCGTCCCGCGGATCGATGGCTGCTCGACACGGTGCGCCAGACCTGGCGCATCAAGCTGCATCTCCATCTGACCCTGGACCTTTTCGGTCGTGCGCGCGAAGCGGCCGAAGCCGCGGCGATCCGCGTGTTCGGTGACAACCTCAAGGACCTCATGATGGCGGCGCGGGCCGGCCCGAAAGTCGTCATGGGGCTCGACCCGGGCTTGCGCACGGGAGTGAAGGTGGCCGTCGTGGATGGGACCGGAAAACTCCTTGCGACCCACACGATCTATCCGCACGAACCGCGCAAGCAGTGGGATGACTCGGTCGCGCAACTGGCCGCGACCTGCCGCGAATTCGCGGTCCAGCTCATTGCGATCGGCAACGGCACCGCTTCACGGGAAACCGATCGCCTCGCCGGTGAGCTGATGCGCAGGCATCCCGACCTCGGGCTCGGAAAGATCGTCGTCAGCGAGGCCGGTGCGTCGGTCTACTCGGCGTCCGAGACCGCGGCAGCGGAGTTTCCCGACCTCGACGTTTCGCTGCGCGGCGCGGTGTCGATTGCACGGCGCCTGCAGGATCCGCTCGCCGAACTGGTCAAGATCGATCCGAAAGCGATCGGCGTCGGCCAGTACCAGCACGATGTCAATCAGGTCAAGCTCGCCCATGCCCTGGTCGCGCGCGTCGAGGATTGCGTCAATGCCGTGGGCGTGGACCTCAATACGGCGTCGGCACCGCTGCTCGCGCGAGTGGCCGGGCTTTCACCTGTGGTTGCCCAGAACATTGTCCGGTACCGGGATGCCAACGGCATGTTCCGTAATCGCAAGGCGTTGCTCAAGGTGCCGCGCCTGGGCGACAAGGCCTTTGAGCAGTGCGCGGGATTCCTGCGCATCGTCAATGGCGATGATCCGCTCGACGCGTCGGGTGTGCACCCGGAGGCTTATCCGGTCGTGCACCGAATCATCGAGTCGTGCGGTCGGCAGATCAAGGCACTGATCGGCGACAGCGCGCTGCTGCGCTCGCTCGCCCCCGAACCGTTCACGGATGCCCGATTCGGCGTGCCGACCGTGCGCGACATCCTCAGGGAGCTGGAAAAACCCGGCCGCGATCCGCGCCCGGAATTCAGGACCGCCACCTTCGCCGACGGGGTCGAGGATATTCGTGACCTCAAGCCGGGCATGATCCTGGAAGGCGTCGTCAGCAACGTCGCGGCGTTCGGCGCATTTGTCGACCTCGGGGTGCACCAGGATGGACTCGTGCACGTGTCGGCGTTGTCGAACACCTTCGTCAAGGATCCGCGCGACGTCGTAAAGGCGGGTGATATCGTCAAGGTGAAGGTGCTCGAGGTCGATGTCGCGCGCAAGCGCATCGGGCTGAGCATGCGCATGGATGATCCCGCTGAGGAGCCGCGCCGCAGTCGATCCGCCGTGGCGTCGGACCACCGGCGCGTTGCAGTTCCGCCACGCATCGACCCGGCGCCCGCAGCGGGCGCAGGCAATGCGCTTGCGGAGGCGTTTGCGCGCGCGAAACGCAGCTGACACAGCGTCCGGGCAGCCTGGTCAGCCCAAGCCTGACAGGCGGCTGGCATCGAAAATGAAAACGCCCGGCACGAGCCGGGCGTTGCAGTCGCGCAGAAGGTGCGAAGTTACTTTCGCGCGGCCTTGGGCTGGGCCATCGCCAGGGCCTTCAGCGCATCGGCGTGGAATGCCTTTGCTTCCTCGTCGCTGACCGTGCCGCCACCGGCTGCACGATTGAGCACGAGATTGCCATTGGCGTCCCAGCCCACGCGCGTGAACCCGTTGCCGGCGCGCCGGGAGACGACCATCGGCTTCTCGTCGACGAACGCATACTCCACGTTGCTGCGTACGGCAGTCTCGCCATCGCCCTTCTCGGAGTTGACCCGCATGAACCGCACCTTGCCACCGGCTTCGACGAAGCCGTCCCAGGCGACCGAAAGATCGTCATTGAGGAACGAATCCTGGATGCGGCGCATGCCACCGATGCGCGACTTGAGGGAGGTGAACTCGTCGTTGAGTTTCTCGCCCGGCGTGGCTTCGGAATTGAGCACGATCTCGGCGGTATTGCCGGCGCCACCGGTAAGTACCGGTGACTGCAGTGCCGGCACGAAGCGGCGGTCGCCATCGAACAGCAACACATTGACGACATAGGTACGGGTGCGATCGATTTTCGACGGATCGAAATCCATCGTGAAAGCGTACGGGGGCTGGCCCGATACGGTTTCGGCATGTTCGGCGAGAACATAGTCGGGCATCGCGACGTCGACCAGCTTGACCTCGATGCGCGCGCCTTCGTTGATGGCCATCGGCTCACGCAGCGATATCGTGCCGGTCAGCGTATTGCCTGCGGGAAGCGGGGCCGTCGCGCCCGACGCCGGGGTCGAGCCGTTGGCGGAGTTCGCCGGGGGTTGATTGGAGGAATTGCACCCTCCCAGGACGACCATTGCAACGAGTGCAGTGGCGGCGTACTTCAGCATGACAATCACCTCCGGAAACGAGAACGAAGTAGTTCGTAGAAGGACCGCGAGCATACCGCGCCGGAAGTGAACGGGCGATAGGCTGTCATCGGGGTTCGCTGGCCGGGAAGTCCGTTTGCGGGCGACGCGCGAACCCACAATAATGCGGCTACGTTTCACAATCAATCGCAACGTGAGCGCGATTCAGCGCGTCGCACAGGCGACTTGACGCGTGCGACCCCCGCAACGTCGCTGAATCGCGCACCTCCGGCTCGCTGAAACAATGGCGCGACGGCACAGGAGCGGATCGCTCCCGGTCGCCGATGGCAGGTTCAGCGGTCAGGCGCGTGCGATTGCGGGGCGATCCGGCGCATGCGCGGCGGGACGGGCAGGGACCACGAACCGGAAAGACCGCGCGCCATGGCCACACAGATCGAACTGGAGCAGACCGCGGGGCCTGGCTTGGCCCGTGGACGCTGGCGCGTTTCCCATCCGTTCCGCATCGGTCGTGCCGCGGGCAATGAACTGGAGCTGGTCGACCCGAGCATCTCGCGCCGGCATGTGGCGATCGAGAACGACAACGGTGCCTGGATCGTACGCGACTGTGGCAGCCAGATCGGCACACTGCTGAACGAACTGCGGGTTGATCCTCGCATTGGCGTCGCGGTGCACGCCGGCGATGTGCTCGGCATCGGTCCGTGGCGGTTTCGCGTGAACGCACTTGCCGATGTCGCCGAAGCGGTTTCACATGAAACACCGACGCGGATCAGCGTGGTCAGCGCGAGCGGCAATCTGGCCGAGCAGCGCCTCGAATTGCTCTTGCGCTGCGCCGGCGAAGTGGCCGCGGCAAACGACGAGAGCACGCTGGCCGAAGCGCTGGCCGAGCACGCGATTCTCGGCTCCGGGTACGCGCGTGCACTCGTGCTCTGGGGTGATGGCGAGAATCCGGTGCTGCGTTGCGAGCGGCCTGCGCCGCGCGAGGGCGAAACGTCGGTGCCCTACAGCCGTTCGCTCGTGCGCTCGGCAATGCGCGGCGAAATCGCGCGCCTGGAAGCGGAGAGCGGCGGAAATCTTGGCCGCAGCCTGGTCAATCTGCCGTTGCGCCGCGCCCTGTGCGCGCCGCTCATGCTGGATGGTCGCGCCGAGGCATTCCTCTATCTGGATTCGGACCGTCCTGCCGGACGTCGGCATTCCGATGCGCCGTCGTTCTGTCATGCGCTTGCGCGTCTGGCCGCACTGGCACTGGCCAATCTGCGCCGCCTCGCGGGCGAACGCGATCGTGCCGCGTACGCGGCCGATCTGGAGCGCGCGCGCGAAGTCCAGCACCGGCTCCTGCCGCAGGCAAGCGGACAACTGGGGTCGGTCTCCTACGCGGTACGCCTGCATCCAGGGCGCGTGGTAGCCGGCGATGTGGTCGACGTCTTCGAACTGGATCATGGGCACGTCGCCGCCGTGCTCGGCGACGTCAGTGGCGCCGGACTCGGTGCAGGCCTGGTCATGGCATCGGTGCAGTCCTTCCTGCGTGCTTCGCTGGCTCACGACGACGATCCTGCGCGCGTGGTCGGGCGACTGAACGCCCATCTGTGCGCGCAAGCCAGCGGCGGGCGGTTCGTGACGCTGTGGCTGGGCGTGTTCGAGTCGGCGGGCGGGACGTGCCGATTCGTCGATGCGGGTCATGGTCATGCGTTGCGCATCCGGGGTGGCGCGGTCGGGTCGCTGGCGATGCGCGGTGCGATCCCGCTCGGCATCGACGTGGCCGCGGCTTTCGTCACCGAGTCGCTCGAACTTGCGGCGGGCGAGATCCTGCTGCTGCACAGCGATGGCGTAATCGAGCAGCGGGCCCCGGATGGTCGCGCATTCGGGCGCGATGCCCTCGCCGATGCGGTCGAGAACGCGCAATCGCCCGCGGCGGCCATTGACGAAGCCTGGCGCCGGCTCGGCGAGCACGCCGGTGGGGCGCCGCCGGATGATGATGCGACCCTGCTCGCACTGGCGCGTGTCGAGGCAACTCACGCGCCATCGTGATCCGCGCGAACGGGTGAATCCGCTGAACGCCGGACCTGGATCGGCTCAGGTCGCTGCGGATGCCGACGCCGCACATACGCGATTGCGTCCGGCTTCCTTGGCCCGATACAGCTGTTCGTCCGCCGCGCGCATGAGGTCGCTCAGGCCAAGCATGCCCCCATGCCAGGATGCCGCGCCGATGCTGACCGTGACCCGGTTCGGCCCGGGGTCAAGGGACAGTTCAAGCGCTGCGATCGCCTCGCGCAGCGCGTCGGCGAACCGCGTCGCCTGGGTGATGTCGTGTTCGGGCAGGACGATCGCGAACTCCTCGCCGCCGATGCGTGCGGTGATGAACTCCTCGCGCGCGTGTCCGCGCAGGAGCAGGGCGACCTTCTTGAGCACGGCGTCGCCGGTCTGGTGGCCGAACTCGTCGTTGACGTCCTTGAAGTTGTCCAGATCGATGATGAGCAGTGTGAGCGGACGCTTGTGATTGGACGCGCGCGCGAGTTCCTTTTCGATGAGCTCGAGAAACTGGCGGCGGTTGTACAGATCGGTCAACGGATCGACCGTGGCGAGCTGGTAGATTTCTTCGTGGTAGCGGGCTTCGACCGAGGACCGGTCCATGAACTTGAGCACGCAACTGCCGACCGCAATGTGGTCGCCGTCCTTGAGTTCGGCCTCGATGATCGGCTGGTCGTTTAGAAACGTCTTGTTGGTCGAATCCAGATCCTTGATCCGATAGCCGGCGGGCTCGCTCGTGATCCGGCAGTGTTCGCGCGACACGCTGCGTTCGAGGATCTGGAATCCGGCTTCCGGAGAGCGGCCGATGACCAGCGGCACGTCGCCCAGATCCAGACGCTGGCCGAGGCGCTGGCCTTGCAGCACGACCAGGCACGCGGGAACGTGGCCGGCGCCCGTGCTGCGCTGCGGACGCATCGTTCGGCGCTGGGTGGTGCTGGCATCGTTGTCGCTGGGACTCATGTCGTTCCGCGCGCCCGTCCGCCAGGCGGACGTTCCCGGCGTGTCTGCAATCCGCCGGCGAGTGTACGCGAATGCCGGGCCGCGCCGGAACGCCCCGCGCCAACCTAGCCTGCGCTGGCCTGCAGCAGCGAGATGTCGGCGACGCGCAGGAACATCGCGCGCAGGCGGCTGAGCACGATGAGGCGGTTGCGCCGCACTTGCGCGTCTTCGGCCATGACCATGACTTCGTCGAAGAAGCGGTCGACGGCCTCGCGAAGGCCGGCCAGGCGGCGCAGCAGGCCGACATGGTCGCCTTGCCTGACCAGCGGCGCGAGGTCCGACTCGGCCGCCGCGATGGCCTCGACCAGGGCGGACTCGGCGCCCGACTCGAGCAAGGATGCATCGATGTCGCCTGCCACGCTGCCACCGGCCTGGCGCAGCAGATTGCCGATGCGCTTGTTCGCCGCGGCCAGCGCCTGGGCCTCGGGCAACTGCGCGAAGACGACCACCGCCCGCAGGCGGCGATCGAAATCCACCAGCGAGGACGGCGACAGTGCGCGCACGGCCTCGAACGCTTCGCTATCGATTCCCTGGTCGAGAAAATATCCGCGCAGACGATCGAAGATGAACTCGACCAGTTCATTGCCTAGTTCCCTGCGGCGCGTGCCGGCCTCCAGCGGGGGAGGCTTTCCATCCTTGCCCCTGGGCAGCCCGGAGGCGAGCGCGGAGTCGGGAAGCAGGGCGAGTGCTTCGTCGATGTGCGCACGCAGGTCGAGGTCCAGTTCGGCCTCGATCAGGGTGCGCGCGAGCCCCAGCGCGGCGCGGCGCAAGGCGAACGGGTCCTTGTTGCCACTCGGCTTCTGGCCCACCGCGAAGATGCCGCACAGCGTATCGAGACGTTCGGCAACGGCGAGCACCTGGCCAACCTTGCCGCTTGCGATCGCGTCGCCGGCAAACCGCGGCCGATAGAACTCGTCCACTGCCAGGGCGACCTGGGCGTTTTCGGGACGCTCGCCCTGGGCCGCGTAATAGCGACCCATGACGCCTTGCAGTTCGGGAAACTCACCGACCATGCGCGACATCAGGTCGCATTTGCCCAGCGCGGCCGCGCGTGTGGCCAGGCCCGCATCGACACCGACGCGATTGGCGATCACGCGCGCCAGCTCGGCCACGCGCACGCACTTGTCCCAGACGCTGCCGAGTTGCTGCTGGTAGGTGACCGCCTTCAGTGCATCCTGGTTGGCCGCCAATGGCTGCTTGCGATCCGCGTCATAGAAGAACTTGGCATCGGCGAAACGCGGACGGATCACGCGTTCATAGCCTTGCCGGATCTGCGCCGGATCGGACGATTCGATGTTCGCCACGCCGATGAAATGCGCGGTCAGCCGGCCGTCGGCATCGAACACCGGAACGAACTTCTGGTTCGTTTCCATCGTCATGACGAGCGCTTCCTGCGGCACGTCGAGGAACGCGGCTTCGAAAGTGCAGGCGATCGCGACGGGCCACTCGGTCAGATTGGCGATCTCGTCCAGCAGCGTGGCGGACAGGCGTGGCACACCGCACGTTTCCACCGCGACGCGTTCCACTTCGGTGCGTACGCGCGCACGGCGTTCGGCCGGATCGGCGAGTACGCGTGCGCCGTGCAAGGCGTCGAGCCAGGCGTCGGCTTCGGCGACATGCACGGCCTGCGGGTGATGGAAGCGGTGACCGCGCGAATGACGGCCCGAGCGCAGGCCAAAGAGTTCCACATCGACGATGTCGGCGCCATGCAGGACCACGAGCCAGTGCGTGGGGCGCACGAATGCATGATCGTGATCGCCCCAGCGCATCGGCTTGGGAATCGGCAGCGCCTTGATGGCTTCGGCGATGATCTCCGGCAGCAGCTCCGCCGTGCTCCGGCCGCTCTTTTCGGCGCGATGGACGAACCAGGCACCCTTGTCGGTTTCGAGCTTCTCCAGCACGGAAACCTCGACCCCGCAGCTCTGCGCGAAACCGAGCAGCGCCCGGGTCGGCTGACCGTTCGCATCGAGACCGGCGCCGAGCGCGGGGCCGCGCCGCTCGATCGCCTGGTCCGGCTGCTCGGCGGCGACATCGGGCACCAGCACCGCAAGCCGGCGCGGCGAACAGTATGTGCGTGCGTTCGCCGCATCGGCGGCGACGCCGCGCTTGCCCAGTCCGTCGACGATCGCGGACGCGAAAGCGCCGGCGAGGTCATCCAGTGCCTTGGGCGGAAGTTCCTCGGTGCCCAGTTCGATCAGCAGACTTCGTGTCGTCGTCATCAGGCGGCTTCCCCGCGAATCCTGACGCCCGGAAATCCGAGCTTCTCGCGTTGGGCGAAGTACGCCTCGGCGACCGCACGTGCCAGCGTGCGCACGCGCAGGATGTAGCGCTGACGTTCGGTCACGCTGATCGCGCGCCGCGCATCGAGCAGGTTGAACGCGTGGCTGGCCTTGCACACCTGTTCGTACGCAGGCAGCGGCAGGCCGGCCTCGACGAGCCTCGTCGCCTCGCCTTCGCAGGTGTCGAACCAGTCGAACAGTTTCGGCACATTGGCATGTTCGAAGTTGTAGGTGCTCTGCTCGACTTCGTTCTGGTGAAACACGTCGCCGTAGGTCACCACGCCGTGGGGTGCGACAGTCCAGACCAGGTTGTAGACGTTGTCGACGTTCTGCAGATACATCGCCAGGCGCTCGAGTCCATAGGTGATCTCGCCCGTGACCGGCCGGCATTCCAGTCCCCCCGCCTGCTGGAAGTAGGTGAACTGGGTGACTTCCATGCCATTGAGCCAGACTTCCCAGCCGAGTCCCCAGGCGCCCAGCGTCGGCGATTCCCAGTTGTCCTCGACGAAGCGCAGATCGTGCACGAGCGGATCGATGCCAAGTGCCCTGAGCGAGCCGATGTAGAGATCGAGAATGTCGTCCGGATTCGGTTTGAGCACGACCTGGTACTGGTAGTAATGCTGCAGGCGATTGGGATTGTCGCCATAGCGGCCGTCGGTCGGCCGGCGCGACGGCTGGACGTAGGCGGCGGCCCAAGGCTCCGGACCGAGCGCGCGCAGGAACGTGGCCGGGTGAAACGTGCCGGCGCCGACTTCGGTATCGAGCGGCTGGATCAGTACGCAGCCCTGTTCCGCCCAATAGCGGTTGAGGGTCTGGATGATGTCCTGGAAGCTGGGTCCGACCATGCGCTGGCTCACGGTTGCTCGGGAAAAGCGCGCTAGTATAGCGGTCACCTGCTGCGCTCCAACGGATTCCAAGGCATGGCGACACAACCGGTCCGTCCAAAGATCGTCGAACAGGTTCTCGCGCCTGCCCCGATGCTGGGCGTGCGCGAGCGGATCGAGCTCGACGATGTGCTCGCCGCGCTGCTCGCCGACGGGGTGATCGCCGAGGCCGACATCAAGCGCGTTCGCGCCGATGTGCGCACGAGTCACGGCAAGCTCGAACTGCATCCTCTCGTGCTGATCGCCAATCTCAAGCTCGTCGATGCGCGCGGAACGCAGAAGCCGTTGAGTCTTGAAGTGCTCACCCAATGGCTGGCCGGGCGCGCCAAGCTGCAATACCTCAAGATCGATCCGATGAAGATCGATGTGGCGGCGGTGACCCAGGTCATCAGCCATGCCTATGCATTGCGCTACCGGATCCTGCCGGTTGCGGTCACCGAGATGCAGGTCGTGTTTGCGACGTCCGAGCCGTTCGATACGCGCTGGCTGGTGGATCTTGCCCATATCCTGCGTCGCGATATCCAGCGCGTCGTCGCCAGTCCGCTCGATGTCAGCCGCTACCTCAACGAATGGTGGGGTGTGCAGCGTTCGATCCAGCGCGCCAGGGACGCCAAGTCCGATCTCAACGATGGCCGCGCGATCCTCAATTTCGAACAGCTCGTCGAACTCGGCAAGACCGGCGAGCTCGGTGTCGATGACCGCCATGTCGTGCACATCGTCGACTGGCTTCTGCAGTATGCGTTCGAGCAGCGCGCGTCGGACATCCATCTGGAACCGCGGCGCGACTCGAGCCTGATCCGGTTC
>Ga0307505_10001863_pt1 | contig 15855 bp, 10 predicted proteins | sample 23_S_MG_FD_202183 | JGI IMG/M metagenome (GOLD analysis project Ga0307505, IMG submission 202183) | Soil microbial communities from Populus trichocarpa stands in riparian zone in the Pacific Northwest, United States - 23_S | ecosystem: Environmental > Terrestrial > Soil > Riparian zone > Trees...
GGCTTTAGCCCACCGGGCACTCGCGACATGCCTGCCGAGAGCCGTGTGGGCACAGGCCGTGAGTCTCCCGAGTGCCCAGTGGGCTAAAGCCCACCGCTCCACGGGTCTACGCCGCTCAACCGTCCTCCGTGGCTCGATGGTGGCGTTGTTGGTCACCGCACTCCTCGCGTGCTCGGGCGCCGGTCGCGATCCGGATCGGATCGAGTTCTGGGGGTTGGGGCGGGAAGGCGAAGTGGTGGCGGAGCTCATTCCGCAGTTCGAGCGGGAGACGGGGATCAAGGTCGACGTGCAGCAGATTCCCTGGACGGCGGCGCACGAGAAGATCCTCACCGCGCATGTGGGCAACTCGTTGCCGGACGTGGCGCAGGTGGGCAACTCATGGATGGCGGAACTGGTCACGGTGGGGGCAATCGTGCCGTTGCGCGAGAACCTGGTGCCGCGGGACGACTACTTCCCGGGCATCTGGGAGACGAACGTCGTCAACGGGACACTGTACGGCATCCCCTGGTATGTCGACACACGCGTCCTCTTCTACCGCACGGACATGATCCCCGTCGCCCCGCGTACGTGGAGCGAACTACTGGCCACGATGGAGCGGCTCAAGCGCGAGTCGAAGCACGACCACTTCTACCCGATCATCCTGCCCACCAACGAGTGGCCGCAGCCGGTCGTCTTCGCGTTGCAGCGCGGGGCCACGCTCGTCGATGTGCAAGGCCACGCCCGCTTCGAGGAGCAGCAGTTCATCGATGGCTTCGCCTTCTACGGCGAGCTCTTTCGGCGCGGGTATGCGCCGGCAGTGAGCAACAGCCAGATCGCGAACCTCTATCAACAATTCGGTGCCGGCGACTTCGCGATGTTCATCAGCGGACCGTGGGACGTCGGGAACCTGCGCATGCGTTTGAGCGCGGAGCAGCAGAAGACGTGGAGCACGGCGCCGCTTCCCGCGCCGGACGGTGCGCCGTTCCCCGGAGTCTCGCTGGCGGGCGGGTCGAGCCTGGTGCTGGCCAAGACCTCGCGCAAAACGGCCGCGGCGGAGAAGCTGATCCAGTTCCTCTCGCGGCCGGATATCCAGATCCGCTTCTGGGAGCTGAGCAACGACCTGCCCGCGCGGCGTTCCGCGTGGCAGGCGCCGAAGCTGGTGCAGGATCGCGAGATCGCCGCCTTCCGCACGCAGCTCGATCGCACCGTGGCCCTCCCGCGCATCCCCGAGGCCGAGAACGTGGTCATCACGCTCTCCGAGTATGGACAGCTCATGGCCCGCGGCCAATTTCGCGATGCACGTGCCGCCGCTTTGGCCCTCGACGCCAAAGTGGAGAGGATGCTGGAGAAGAGACGCTGGGTGCTGGAGCAGGGGACCGCACCATGAAGACCGAAGCGCGGGCGTCGCTCTACTTTCTGATCCCGGCCATGACTCTGGTCACGTTGTTCTTCGTGATCCCGGTGGTGGGGAGCTTCTTCCTCAGCCTCACCGACTTCGACATCTATTCGCTGGGATCGGTGGGCAACACGCGCATCGTGGGGATGAAGAACTACTCCTCACTGATGAGCAATCCGCTGTTCTGGCGAGCGCTCACCAACACGCTGTATTTCTCGCTGGTGGGCGGCCCGCTGACCATCGGCGTGGCCCTGGGTGCGGCGCTGCTTCTCAATGCGAAGCTGGCCCGCTTCAAGGCGTTCTTTCGCACGATCTACTTCGCGCCGGTAGTGACGACCATCGTCGGCGTGGCCGTGGTTTGGCGTTACGTCTATCACGCGCGCGTGGGTCTGCTGAACCGCTTGCTGGACATGGTGGGCATCGCCGGTCCGGACTGGCTCGGCGATCCGCGCTGGGCCATGCCCGCGCTCATCCTCCTGGCCGTCTGGCGCGGCTTTGGATATGCGATGGTGATCTTTCTGGCCGGACTGCAGAACGTGCCCGAAGAGCTCTATGAGGCCGCGCGGATCGACGGGGCGAGCTCGTGGAAACAATTCCGGCATGTGACTTTGCCGATGCTGGGACCCACGTTCGTGTTCGTGGGCATCGTCACGGCCATCGGCTTCCTGCAGGTGTTCGCCGAACCGTATGTGATGACGCCCGACGGCGGCCCGCTGAACGCTACGCTGACCATCGTCATGCTCATGTACCGCGAAGGGTTCCGCTGGTGGAACATGGGCTATGCCGCCGCGGTGGCGTTCGTCCTCTTCGCCCTCGTGCTCGCCGCGACCTTCACCAATGCAGTCGTGCGGAGGATGCGGTGAACGTTCGCATTGTGCTCACGCGTGGCGGGATTGGTTGTCGGTTGTCGGTTGGCGGTTGGCGGCGAGGTGTCGTGGTTGGCGCGGAAGCGCCCCGAACCGACAGCCGACAACCGACAACCCAGGGGAGGAGAGCATGAAGCGTTTCCTCATCCACGCCCTGCTCATCCTCGGCGCAATCGCCACCGTCATTCCGTTGCTGTGGATGATCTCCGCGTCGCTCATGCCGCAAGGCGAGGCCACCACCTTTCCGCCGCGTCTCATCCCCAGCCGGGTCACGCTCGATCACTATCGCGCGCTCTTCACGAACCTGAACCTCGGGCGCGCGTTCCTGAACAGCCTCTTCGTGGCCATGCTGGCTACGTTGCTCTCGCTGCTGCTCAACTCCATGGCCGGCTATGCGTTCGCCAAGCTGCGCTTCCGCGGGCGTGACCGCATCTTCGCCCTGCTCGTGGCGGCACTGGGGATTCCCGCGCAGGTGGCCATGCTGCCGCTGTTCCTCCTGCTCAAGTCGATGGGGCTCGTGAACACCTATGTGGGTGTGCTCATCCCCTACATCGCCACCATCTACGGCATCTTCCTCGTGCGCCAGTTCATGCTCTCGATCCCCGACGACCTGCTGGCCGCGGCGCGCATCGACGGCGCCAGTGAGCTGCGCATCTACTGGTCCGTCGTCCTGCCCGTCGCGCGTCCCGTGCTGGCCACGCTGGCCATCTTCACCTTCATGTCCGCCTGGAACGACTTCATGTGGCCATTGATCATCCTCACCGACAACGACAAATACACGATGCCCGTGGCGGTCGCGAACCTCGTCGGCGAGCACGTGCAGGATCTCGAGCTGATGATGGCCAGCGCCGTCCTGACGATCATCCCCGTCCTCTCACTCTTCTTCGTCCTGCAGAAGCAATACATCGCCGGAATGATGGCCGGGAGCGTCAAGGAATGATCCGCGGCGTCTCTGTGGAGAGGTGGGCTTTAGCCCACCTGGCGCGCGCGACGGATGAGCCGAAGCCGTGTGAGGCTCTCGGGACACGCATGCCGAGAGCCGCGACGGCAGAGGGGAAGTTTTCCGCGAGAGCCCGGTGGGCTCAAGCCAACCGCTCCACAGGTTTACGTTGGCGTCAGCTTTCATGGACAGGTCTCTCCCTCCTCCTCCTCCTCACCCTCTCCGCGCACGCCGACCTGCTCGATGTGCCGTGGAAGGCGGTGCCGGCGGCGGGGGTGGAGATGACGCTCACGCAGGCGGATGCGATCCGGATCGACTTCGACTTTCGTGGGCGTGCGGGGTATGCGATCGCGCGACGCGATGGACGGATCGAGTTGCCGGAGAACTTCGAGCTGTCCTTTCGCATCAAGGGAAATGCGCCGAGCAACACGCTCGAAGTGAAGTTCGTGCAGGGCGAGAATGTGTGGTGGACGACGCGGCGCGAGTACGACTTCCCGAGCGACTGGCGCCGCGTCTCGATCAAGAAGCGCCAGCTCGAGTTCGCATGGGGTCCGGCTGGCAACAGTCCGCTGCCGAAGGTCGTCGATGCGATCGAGATCGTCATCACCGCGGGTTCGGGCGGCAAGGGCACGGTGTGGCTCGACGAGGTGGCCATCAAGCCGCTGGAGATCGCCGCCGGTCCTCCACCCGAACTGCCGTTTCCCGCGAGCGGCACACTCGATCTCGGTGCGCGCTACGAGATCGGCGGAGTGGTCATCGACTGGGGACGCGACGCGCGGCCGTTCGAGCTGGCCACGTCCATCGACGGCAAGGAGTGGGAAACGCGGACCTTCGACGCGGCCACCTGGGTCCCGTTGCCGGACACCGACGCGCGCTTCATTCGCGTTCTGCACGCGAAGGGTCTGCGCGTGCTGCCGCCCCTGCGAGACGACAACGCCTTCTTCGTCGAAGTGGCCAAGGCGTCTCCGCGCGGTTTCTTCCCCCGCTATCTCCTCGGCGAGCAGTCCTACTGGACGATTCTCGGCGGCACCAACGGCGAAGAGGAGGAAGCGCTTTTCAGTGAAGACGGCGCGATCGAGGCCGGCCATGCGCGCTTCTCCATCGAGCCGTTCCTCAAGCTCGACGGCAAGCCCGTGAGCTGGAACGACGTGGCCATCGAACAACGTGAAGGTCCGCAGGTGGTCTGGAAGAAGCACCTGACCATCACGCCACGCTACGAGAACGGCGTGTTGAAAGTTCGCTATCAGGCCGCACCGAACGCGCGGCTGGTGCTGGCCATCCGCCCGTTTCAGGTCAATCCGCAGTGGCAGTTTCTGAATCGCACCGGTGGAGTGGTGAGGATCAAGAGGATCACCTATGACGACACGACCGTCACGGTGGAAGCCGACAAGACGAAGACCATCCGCGTCTCCGCCCCGATCCACCTCGACGATGTCCTGCCCGAAGCCAAAGTGGCCGGCGACTACAAGAGTCTCTTCCTCGAATTCGACGAGACCGACGTCACCATCGAGATTCCCCTCGACGCAATACCCAGCACCCAGCACGCAGCACGCAGCACTTTCTCTTTAGACCTTCCCGCCGAGCCGCGCATCGCGCGGACGCTCGAAGCGCAGCTCCGCTACATCCTCATCAACAAAGACGGCCCGGCCATTCACCCGGGCTCCCGTTCGTATGAGCGCTCCTGGATTCGCGACGGATCGCTGACCTCCGAGGCGCTGCTGCGGCTGGGACAGGATGACGTCGTTCGCGAGTTCATCGAGTGGTATGCGAAGGCCATCCGCGAGGATGGCTACGTTCCGTGTTGCGTGAGCATGGCCGGAGCGGATCCCGTTCCCGAGCACGACAGTCACGGCCAGTTCATCTACCTCGTGGCCGAGTACTACCGGCACACCGGCGATCGCGCTCTCGTGGAGCGGATGTGGCCAGCGATCGAGAAGGTGGTGGCCTTCATCGACAAGCTCCGCCATGAGCGGATGACCCAACAGTACGAGGGCACTGCCTTCTACGGCCTCGTGCCCGAGTCGATCAGCCACGAGGGTTACTCCGCGAAGGCGATGCACTCGTATTGGGATGATCTGTTCGTTCTGAAGGGACTCGAGGATGCTGCGTTTCTCGAGACGAGTGTTCTCAGTTCTCGGTTGTCCGTTCAGGGCGATCGCTCGCCGGCGCGCTCCGGGGCCGCCAACCGCCAACCGCCAACCGCCAACCAGTACGCCGAATCGTTCCGCAAGGATCTGCTCGTGTCGATCGAGCGGACGATGAAGCAGCACAACATCAGCTACATCCCGGGGTCGGTGGAGCTGGGTGATTTCGATGCGACGTCGACGACGGTGGCGGTCACTCCGGTCGATGCGGAGCTGCCCGCGGCGGCGTTGCGCAGCACGTTCGAGCGGTACTGGCTGCATGCGCTCGAGCCTCGCACGTACACGCCGTACGAGTTGCGCGTGGTCGGCACGCTGGTGCGACTTGGGCAGGCGCAGCGTGCGCGCGAGTTGCTGCAGTACTTCTTCGAAGACCAGCGGCCCGCGGCCTGGTTTCAGTGGGCGGAAGTCGTGCGAGCCAATCCGCGCGAAGGCGGATTCATCGGCGACATGCCGCATACCTGGGTGGGCTCGGACTTCGTCCGGAGCGCGCTCGATTTCCTCGCTTACGAAGACGACGGCGCGCTGATCGTCGGCGCGGGTCTGTCGCGCGAATGGGCCGGGCGCGGCGTGCGCGTGCGCGGTCTCAGCACACACTACGGAACTCTCGACTACTCCATGGATGAACAACCCGGCGGATTGCGGATGCGCATCGGCGGCGACCTGCGCGTTCCGGCAAACGGCATCGTCGTGAAGTCGCCTTACGGCGGCGACGACGTCATCGTTCGCAGCCTGCCCGCAGAGCTCCTGTTGAAACCTGCGCGCGGCCCAAAACCGACCGCCAACTGACAACCGACAACCGGAAACCGATTAAGGAAATCATGAGCTACGGTCATTTCTCACCCGACGGACGCGAGTACGTCATCACGGATCCGCGCCCGCCTCGTCCCTGGTCCAACGTCATCTCCAATCCGCGTCTGGGGTTGGCGGTCAGCCAGAGCGGCAGCGGCTTCACCTGGATCGACAACTCGCAGCTCGCCGTCGTGAACTGGTGGCAGCAGGACTTCGCGCAGGACTCGAGTGGCAAGTTTCTCTATGTGGCCGAGGGCGACGATCTCTGGTCGCTGTCCCCGGCGCCGGTGTGGGCCGATTACGACCGCTTTGAATGCCGGCACGGCATGGGCTCGACGACGTTCGTCACCGAGCGCAATGGGATCTCCGCGCACTGGACACTCTTCGCGCACGCCAGCGACACCGTCGAGCTGTGGATCGTGAAGCTCAAGAACACGCTCAGCGCGCCGCGGCGGCTGGAGCTGACCGGCTATCTGGAGTGGTGCTGCGGCGTGACGCCCGCTCCGCGCCGCGAGTTTCACAAGCTGTTCATCGAGACCGCCCGCTTGGGCAACGCGGTGTTCGGCTGGAATCACATGTGGGACGTCGGCAACGCCCGGTGGGGACACTGGAACACGGACTTCCCGTATGTCTCTGCGTTCGGCACGACCGCCGAGGTTGTCTCCGCGGAAGGGGAGAAGTCGGAGTTCCTCGGGCGCTACGGCACGCTGCGGGACCCCGAGGCCTTGAAGCATCGCGAGTGGCGGGGGCTGTTCGGGCGGCATACCGATCCGGTCGCGGCGATGCGCACCGTCGTCGAGCTCGCACCGGGGGAAGAGAAGTCGATCGGCTTCGCCATCGCCGTGACCAAGTCACGCGAAGAGTCGGCGGCGTTGCTGGAGCGCTCGCTCGATGTGGCGCACATGGAGCGCGCATTGGCCGAGGTCCGGCAGTCCTGGATCGACCGCCTGAGCGGGCATCGCATGGAGACCTCCGATGCCCGCTTCGATTCCTTCATCAACGACTGGACGCGGTACCAGGCCATCTCCGCGCGCATCTGGGGCCGGGCCGGCTATTACCAGCAGAGCGGCGCGTACGGCTATCGCGATCAGTTGCAGGACTCGCAGGTGTGGCTGACCATCGATCCGCGGAAATGCCGCGAGCAGATCAACCTCCACGCCGCGCACCAGTTCGTGGACGGCTCGGTCTATCACTGGTGGCATCCGCTCTCCGAGCAGGGGCTCATCACGAAGATGACCGACGACCTGCTCTGGCTGGGCTTCGTCACGGCGAACTATCTCAAGGAGACCGGCGACTTCACGATCCTCGAGGATGCAGCGCCGTTTCTCGACGATCCGGCGCCGGTGCCGCTGGAAGAGCACGTGCGCCGCGCGTTCGAACGCGTGTTCCGGCGGACGTCGCCGCGCGGACTCCCGTTCATCGGTGCGGGAGACTGGAACGACGGACTGTCCGCGGCGGGTCTCGAAGAGAAGGGCGAGTCGGTGTGGCTGGGGCATTTCCTGGCCGGGCTGCTCGCGGACTGGAGCGAGATCCACAAGCGCAGCGGGCGCGCCGCATTCGCCAGCGACTACGACGCGCGTCGCGAGAAGCTCGTCGCCGCGATCAACGAGCACGCCTGGGACGGCGAGTGGTACTGGCGCGCGACGCTCGACGACGGATCGCGCATCGGCAGCCACGAGAACACCAGCGGACGGATCTTCCTCAATGCCCAGACCTGGGCGGTGCTCAACGACGTGGCCCCTCCGGATCGCGCGGAGGCGTGCATGAAGTCGGTAAAGGAGCATCTCGTTCGCGAGTCGGGAGCGCTGCTGCTTGCTCCCGCCTACGACACTCCCGATGACCGCATCGGCTATATCACCCGCTACGCGCCGGGCCTGCGCGAGAACGGCGGCGTCTACACGCACGCGGCCACGTGGGCCATCTCCGCTGCAGCGAAGATGAAGGACGCGGAGCTGGTGGGCCGGCTGCTCACGGCCATCGATCCCACGAACAAAGATCCCGAGCGCTACTGGGCCGAGCCGTTCGTGCTGCCGGGCAACGTTGACGGTCCGGACTCCCCGCTCAACGGCCGCGCCGGCTGGACCTGGTACACCGGCTCCGCCTCATGGCTCCACCGCGTGGTGGCGGAGTGGGTCTTGGGCGTACGCCCCACCTGGGAGGGACTCGTCGTCGACCCCTGCCTCCCACCGCAATGGGACCACGCCCGCGTCGTGCGCCCCTGGCGCGGGCGCGTCGTGGAGATCGAGATCACGCGAGGCATGGAGCCGCGTCTGATTCAATAGCGCTCTCCCGGGGGATCCCTGAGCGGGCTACGCGGTTGCTGTGGAGCGGTGGGCTTTAGCCCACCGGGCTCTCGCGCGACACTTCCCCTCTGCCGTCACGGCTGCGACGGTGCATGCGGCTTTTGCACGAGCATCCCGAGAGAGTCACCCGGCTTCGGTGCACTCATCGCGAGCGCTCGGAGGGCTAAAGCTAAAGCTAAAGCCCACCGCTCCACAGTTGCCATTCGACGTTTCGGTTGTCGGTTGCCGCAGGATCACAAGGAGCGGTTGGCGATCACGCCGGCGTAGAAGCGGCCACTGTCCTTGATCGTGCGCAGTTGCGTCTCGTAGTCGACGTGCACGATGCCGAAGCGTTTCGAGTAGCCGGCGTTCCACTCGTAGTTGTCGAGCAGCGACCAGGCGAAGTAGCCGCGCAGATCGGCGCCGCGGGCGGCGGCATCGAGCACGGCGTGGAGGTGCTGGCGGAGATAGCTCGTGCGCAGCGGGTCCTCGATCCGGCCGTTCTCCGCGACAGGCGGGTCGTAGAAGGCGGACCCGTTTTCCGTCACGTACAGCGGAATCTTTCCGTAGCGCTCTGTGACCCAGACCAGGATGTCGGTGAGACCCTGGGGAAAGACCTCCCAGCCCATCTCGGTGTAAGCCGCGCGGGGATTCTTCACGCGTGACGCGCGTTCGATGCCCGAGGCGGGGTCGTTCCGGGTCAGGCCGCGGGAGTAGTAGTTGATGCCCAGGAAGTCGATGGGCTGGCGGAGCTCCTCGACGTCCCAGAGGTTCGGCCAGGCTTCGCCGAACATTTCGCGCAGCTCCGGCGGATAGGCGCCGAAGAAGAGTGGGTCGAGATACTGCCGGTTCATGTACGCGTCCGCGCGAGCGGTGGCGGCGGTGTCTTCCTCACTCTCGCTGGTCGGGTACTTCGGCTCGAGATTGACCACGATCCCGATCTGCTTCTTCCCGGCCGTGCGGTACGCCTGCACCGCCGCGGCGTGCGCACGGAGGAGGTTGTGGGACGCGAGCGGCGCTTCGAAGGGACTGCGATGTCCCGGCGCGAGGACGCCGTGCAGGTAGCCGCCATCGGTGACCACCCAGGGCTCGTTCAGCGTGACCCAGAGGGCCACTCCGCCGTCGAGCGCGTCGAACATGACCTGTGCGTAATCCGCGAACCACCAACTCACGTCGCGATTGAGCCAGCCTCCGCGATCGTCCAGCGCGGCCGGCAGGTCCCAGTGATAGAGCGTGGCCATCGGCTGGATGTCGTTCGCCACGAGCTCATCGACCAGGCGCCGGTAGAAGTCCAGGCCGCGCTCGTTCACAGCCCCCGTGCCCTCGGGCAGCACTCGGCTCCACGAGATGCTGAACCGATACGCCTTCAGGCCCAGCTCGCGCATCAGGGCGACATCTTCCTTCCAGCGATGGTAGTGATCGCAGGCGAGGTCCCCCGTGTCGCCGTTCGTCGTGCGTCCCGGCGTGTGGCTGAAGCGATGCCAGATGCTGGGCCCCGCCCCATCGGCGAGCGGCGAGCCTTCGATCTGATACGCGGCCGTGGCCGCTCCGAAGAGGAAGTTCCCGGGGAACGGCCGGCGGTCAGTCATGAGGAACGCCAGTGTAGCGGTTGAGTTGTGAATTGGGTTGCGGGTTGCGGGTTGCGAGTTGCGAGTTGCGAGTTGCGCGGGGAGGAACACGATTTTCTTCATGGGGAGTCTTCTTTGGGACTTCCCAAAATCACGAAAACTTGCATAATGCCGGACCTATGCACATCCTGCGCAGCGTCGCACCCCGGATCCGTCTCTCCATCCTCGGCTCGTGACTCGACCTCAGATGTCCTGTACTCGTCCCTTCGTTCCCGCCCGAAGTGGACGAAGTCTCGCGGTGTCAAAGGCTGAGCAACCCGCAACCCGCAACCCGCAACTCACTCGCAACCCGCAACCAAGCTACTGATTCATGTCCTTGCCCGCTTCGAGCTTGGCGATTCCGTCGGCGAGACTCTTCTTGTTGAGGTCATCCGGCGCCTGAGCCAGCGCCAGCTTCGCGTGCTTGAGAGCGTCCTTGAAGCGGCCGGCTGCGGAGTAGCCGCGGGCCAGACCGACGTGGACGGGCCAGACGTTGGGATGCTTCCTGGCGTTGAGCTCCCAGATGCGCAGGGCCTCTTCCTTCTTGCCCTGACCGAGGAGCTGCCGGCCGTACTGGTGGAGATCGGTTGGGCTGGCGGTGGGGTGATTCATGGCCCGTTCTCGCGTGGCCTTCCCCTCTTCGGCCTTGCCCGCGGCTTCCTGTGCCGTGGCCAGAGTGTTCAGCGTCTGGAAGTTCGGCTGTCCGACGAACATCCGGTTCACCGCTCCGTCCGCGAGCGTGAGGGCATCGTTGGGACGTTTCACTTGCAGCGCATACTGGGCCGCCGCGGTCCAGTTCTGCCACGAGAAGCCGATCGAGCTGCGCAGCTCCTCGTGAATCTTTGCAAGATGGAGATCCGTGATGTCGTCCACGGTGATGGTCCAGGGAACCTGCAGATCTTCCCACTTCAGTGCGACTGTGGCCTGCGAGGGCTTGCGGTCTGTGAACTCGTACGTGAGCCACTCGTGATAGTCGCTCTTTGCGGGCGTGACCTTCACACGCAGCGCATCCTCCGCAGGGTTGTAGAAGTAGCTGCCCCAGGAATCGGCGTTCTTCGAGAGAATCAGCGTCCAGTCACCCTGCTCCGCGGGGATGAGATGCAGGCCGTAGCGACCGGCCTTGAGTGGCTGGCCCTGGATCTTCACGTCGTGCGAGACCGTGAAGATGGTGTTCTCGTTCGCGCCCGCGCGCCAGGGGCACTCCGTGCAAGTCCCGAACGCCTCGTCGGTCGTTCCCCAGGGAACGAGCGTTCCCCAGATCTTGCCCCGGCGATCCTCGCCATTGGGCCCGTGAACGTCGGGACTGTTGTATTCGATGGTCACCTGGACCAAACCGATGCCCTGCGTGACCGAAGACTTCTGATTGTCCCCGCCGGGCGGAGTGGAGATGGCCTGTGCGAATGCGCTTGCCGTGATCAGCAAGCTGACCGCGAGCGCGGTCGTGATGGAACGACGCATGTTTTCCTCCTTCTGAACGACGGGATCATAGGCCCGGCCGAAGCGCCGTGCGGTGAACGATAGGTTGCGGTTGTCAGCGTCCGGTGAAGCCTGCAGGGTCACTGACGGGAGCGACGTATCGCGCGGTGGAACCGGTCAGTCGTCCAGCAGCGACGCAGTGAACGGGGATTGGCCACCGAGAGAGATCCAGAACGCCCAGAGTGCAAGCGCGACCACGGCTGCGATCGGAATGAGGTGGGACGCTTCCCATCCACCGGCACCAAAGAACGGGAACTGGAACATCGCATGGAACGTGGCCTGGGCCACGGCGATGGCGAGCAACCCGTAGCGTGCCACGACGAAGATCAGCATGACCGTGATCACCGCGGAGAGGACCGAGAGTTGCCCGATGGCGATGTAGAAGCCGAACATCATCACCAGCGCCACCGCGGCCGCGGCCAGGATGCGCCGTCGCAACACGAGCATGAAAGCCACCAGGACGACGAGCAGGGTAAACCCTTGCAGCGCTCCTGCCGCCAGCGTTGCGGCGACGTGACCGAGCGCGAATCGCACTCCGTTCAACGACGCCAGATGTCCGGCGAAGGGCAGCGTTTGCGTGGCGCTGGCCCACTCGGAGAGCCAGACACTGAGGGCGATCAGCGATGTGTGACCCAGACCCGTCAGGAGGCCGATCAGCACGTCCCGGCCGATCATCGGATCGCGCACATCACCCGAGAGCAGGCGCGTCGACGCGATGAGCGTTGAGGGCCATCGCCGGCGCACGAATGGCTCGAGCGCAAGATAGAGCACATACACCACCCCGGCCCACAACAGCGAATCGGCGATCGAGCGCCCCAGCACCATGACCTCGTGCGAGCCCGATGGCTGATGGTCCGCGATGAGCAGCGTCGCCGCGAGCTCCGCGAGAAACATGAAGGTCGCCGCCCGCAAGGCCCCCGAATGGTCGCCGCGACGGGCGCGCAGATTCCGCCATGCCAGGAGGAGTCCCAGGCCGATGACCGTCACCATGAGGACGACCGCGAAGACGAAGAGAGCCGGACGCGCGAAAGGGATGTTCTCCATCGTGGCGTGCTCCCAGGCGCCGGTCACGCGGAAGAACACGGGCCGCCCCTGCCACGCCGCCGCCTCGACGTGAATCGGTGTTCCGTCGTCAGGATGTCGTCCACTCCACGCGGCCCGCGCGTCCGTCGCGGACAGGGGAAGGAGGCGCGGAGTGGCAACGGTGAGCTTCTGAGGATCGAGTCCTGCCGCCTCCAGGAGCGGACCCCACTGCAGTGGCTGCGGCGCCGTGTCGTGCAACGGCTGTGCGATGAGGGCCACCAGGCGTCCGTTGCGATCGATGTCGGCGCGCGCGGTCCCGGGACTGTGGACCGTGTCCTCGCCGCCGGGAGGATGAGGCCGCGCTGTCTCGTAGAGGGTGAAGGTGACGGGAGGAATCCCTCGGCGAAGGCGCTCCCATTTGCGCGGCGCATGGACATTGTCCGCGATCCAGCCAATGTAGTTTTCCTGAAGCGTGAACGTGTGGCGGACGTAGTCTTGCCTTGGAATGCCGAGGTCGCGGAGAATGGTCGCCGCGCGCTCGGCCAGGACCTCGGGGGACTTGTCGAATCCCGCGTACTGTCCCATCCCGAACCGCTGCTTGCCCATCATCACCACGCACACGAGCACGAGCGCACTGGCGAGCATCGTCCACGCCAGCCATGGCTTCAGACTCCCCTCCGCGCCGGCGGCGGCCACGATGCGAGGCGATGGTGTCTCGCCCGCGGCCATGGCCGCTGCGAGGGGATCGCCTCCCGGCAATGCGGCGATGACCTCCCGCGCCGACCGCGGGCGTTGCGCGGGATCGGTGGCCACGCAGCGGAGGATGATTCGCTCGACGATTGGGTCGAGGTCGCGGACGAGATCCGAGGGCGTGGTGATCTGGCTGCCGAGATCGCGCAAGCGCTCCGGCAGCGTGCGGGCGTTGTGCGCACGCTTCCCGGTGAAGAGCTCGTACATCACCAGGCCCAGCGCGTACAGATCGCTCTGCACCGTGGCGGGCGTCCCGGCCAGTTGCTCCGGCGCCATGTAGGCAGGCGTGCCGGAGATGGTGCCGTCGTCCTCACCGGTGCCGAGCGCCAGCCCGAAGTCCATGATGCGCGCGTCCCCTTGCGAGTCGACCATGACGTTGGCGGGCTTGAGGTCGCGGTGGAGGATGCCTTTGGAATGGGCGGCCATCAGCCCCGCGGCAATGCCGCGCGCGATGTCGACGGCCTTGTCGTGCGCAATCCTGCCGATGCGTTTGAGCAGCCGCGAGAGATCCTCGCCGTCGACGTACTCCATGGAGACGAAGTGCGCGCCGTCGGCATCGACGATGTCGTACGTGCGGCACACGTTGGGATGCGCGACCTGCCGGCCGAGACGAACTTCGTCATGGAGGCGGCTGAGGAGCCGGGGATCGCGGGCCAGTCGCGCGGGAAGGAACTTGAGCGCCACCTGCTGGTCGAGCTTCGTGTCGTCGGCGCGGTAGACCTCGCCCATGCCGCCGGTGCCGAGGATCGAGGCGATCCGGTAACGGCCCGCGATCATCGTACCGGGCGCGAACTGCACCTGGCCGGAGCGGGAAGGCGGTGTCAGCGGAGTGGCATCCGATGGCTGTCGCGCAGTGGCGTCCGGATCCCCGATGGGCGTGGTCATTGGTTGTTGGTCGGCTGTCAGTTGTCGGTTGTCGGTTGTCGGTCAGAAGAGCGTAAACAAGGGCGCACCGTTCAGTTTCGAGAGACCGCCGACGAATGGGATCGAATGATTGTAATGCGACAGGAGCCAGGCGCCGGCACAGAGCGCCCCGAACGCCAACGCGCAACGCGCAACCCGCAACGCGCAACGGGCAACCGCCAACTCACCAGCGCGCGATAGACTCGAACGCAGCATGCCCTCCGTCCTCTACTTCCACGGCTTCGCCTCATCGCCCGCGAGCGCGAAGATCACCGCGTTGCGGCCGTTGCTCGCAGCCCACGGCCTGGAGCTCGACACTCCCGATCTCAACGTGCCGTCGTTCGAGCGGCTCGACTTCGACGCAGTGGTCGCGCATGCGGTCGAGTGCGGACGACGCGTTCCCCCTCGCGCGTTGGTGGGGAGCTCGCTGGGCGCGCTGGTCGCTCTGGCCGTCGCGAAAAGCGGCATCGCCGTTCCCCTAGTCCTCATCGCTCCCGCGTTGGGTGTGGCCGATCGCTGGCGCGAGAAGCTCCCCGCTGGCGATCCGGTCACGGTGTTCAACTTCGCGCGCAACGCCGACGCGCAGATCCATCGCGCGTTCTTCGAGCAGATGGCCAACCCGCACGTCGACGACGATCCGCCGCCGTCGCGCGTCGCGGCCATCATGGGCCGGAGCGACGAGACCGTGCCGTTCGCGATGGTGGAAACGCGCTGGTGCCAATGGGAGCAGTCGGGACGGCTCGCCGCGGGCTCGAAACTGATCGTCATCGACGACGGGGATCACGGGCTGGTGTCCCATGCGGGCCTGATCGAGGACGCGATCGTGGAGGCTGCGCGATGATCGCCGTCACCCGCGACGTGAGTCCGTCCATCGCGCAGGCGGAGCTGACGCACCTCCAGCGCACGCCCATCGACTACGAGCGGGCCTCCGCGCAACACGATGCCTATCGCGAATTGCTGGCCGGTCTCGGTCACACGATCGTGGCGCTGCCCGCCGACTCCGCTTATCCCGACTGCGTGTTCGTCGAAGACACAGCCATCGTGCTCAGCGATCTCGCGGTGATCACGCGCCCGGGCGCGGAGTCTCGTCGCGGCGAAACGGCGCTCATGGCGGAGACACTGGCGCGTTTCCGCCCTCTCGTGTTCATCGAAGCACCGGCCACCATCGACGGAGGCGACGTTTTGGTCCTCGGCGAGCGCATCTACGTCGGCCTCTCCGCACGCACGAACGAAGAGGCCCTCGCGCAGTTGCGCAAGCTCACCGGCCGCGAAGTCATCGCCGTGGACGTCCACGGCGCGCTGCACCTGAAGACCGCGGTCACCCGCGTGTCCGGCGACACGCTACTCGTCCATCGCGACTGGCTCGACCTCACGCCCTTCGCGGGCTGGAACCTCATCGACGTCGATCCGCACGAGCCCTTCGGCGCCAACGCGCTCCTCGTCGACGACATCGTCATCTACCCGTCCGCCTTCCCGCGAACGCGTGCGCGCCTCGCGGGCCTGGACGTGCGCACGGTGGAAGCGGACGAGCTCGCGAAGGCCGAAGGCGGCGTCACCTGCTGCTCCCTGCTGATCTAGCCCGCATTTCTCACAGCCCTTCGTCGCGAGACAGCCGAGAGTGGCTTGGATGCGAGTCGAACGGCGATTTCGCGACGAAGGCATAGTTGACACTATGTTGAGGAGCGAAATCGTCGTTCGGC